>Ga0194133_10002343_pt1 | contig 29582 bp, 28 predicted proteins | sample TA2KigOf40mmetaG_FD_155448 | JGI IMG/M metagenome (GOLD analysis project Ga0194133, IMG submission 155448) | Freshwater microbial communities from Lake Tanganyika, Tanzania - TA2015055 Kigoma Offshore 40m | ecosystem: Environmental > Aquatic > Freshwater > Lake | place: Tanzania: Lake... | reverse complement strand
TATTGTCTTGGTGAAGTCCTGTGCCTAAATATACCAAATCGCTATTTTTATTTTTCCAAATTCTAACATCTTCAATACCAATATATCGTCTGTTATCAAATGGCGTTGATAACCATTTTTCTTCTTTAATATTAAAACTATTATCAAAATTAACATATTTGTTTATTGTTATAATATGATTATCACAGTCAGTATAAGTACCATTTGGTTGTATTTTATAATTAACATATCTAATATTCATTTCATAACCATTTTCCGCTTTAATTAAACAACTTGAAGAAGAATTAAAATTATAATCCATTTCATTTATTTTTGCAGTTATATTACTATCCAGTTTATATAATTGTTTTGGCTGTAAAATGCTTTTGTAAAATTTCATATTTTCTAAAAGATTATTATTTTCTGCACCATTATTACAATTATTTAACATTTCAACTACTTCATCATTAATTATTTTATTGCCAATATACGCAGAAAAAATAGTATATTCATAATAAAGCTTATATGTATACACATCATTATGTAAAAATAAATATTGTGTTTTATCTAGTTTTGCCTTTAAATATTTAAGAGCCTCTTGATAAAACATATTGGCTAAGTTATGCTTTGATATTTTTCTATAATATGTTATTAATTCATACAAACCTTCTAAACGCTCAGGATAAAAATTATAACCATCCATCCAATATCTAACTGCATCTTCCATTTTACCCATATTTTTAAAGCATAAACCAATTCTATAATTAGAATACCATGTTTCCTCTTTCCATCCACCCAATTCTATACGTTTTTTATACGCATTTATGGCTTCACCATATCTTCCTGAATCATGATAACTATTTGCCAAATAAAAATAATAACGTGCATTATTTGGTTCTTCTTGAATGCCATTTAAAAGCAACCTAATATCACGCTCATATTTATCACTTTTACATCCTCCATCTCCATAATCCCTAATAAATAAAATATCTTTTGCTATTGAAATGGTTGTGTTGTTGTCAGGTGTATTTATATATTCATGTGTTACTCCACAATAACTATACAAGCCATTATTTTTAACAATTCTCATATTTTGATATTGTAATGATTCACTACCTTGAAGCATATTAAAAGATTGTGCTGTTAATAACATACTTTTATTAAAATTTTTAATTTCTAAAACCATATCCGCGTCTATCAATAAAACATAATCAGACATACCTTCACATGCCTTTAATGCAAAGTTTCTATTATGGCAAAAATTTATGAATGGTTCTGTAACTATTTTACCTTGAATACCTTTGCTTGTAAAATAATCTGTAATTAGTTGAACCGTATTATCTGTTGATCCAGTGTCACAAATACAATAAGTATCAATAATTGGCAATACAGAATCAAATAATCTTGTTATAATTTTACTTTCATTTTTAACAATCATATTTAAACATAAGGTTGGACTAGCAATTTGCATAAGTATAAGTATTTATCATTGTTTATTTTTAAATTAATAATTTAATAATTTATTAATAAATTATTAATTTAATATATATATTAAATATAAAAATGGCAAATACCAGATTTAAATATGATGATGCAAGAACTATTAAAGCACTTCAACAAGCAACTGACCCTGGAAGATGGATTTTAAATGTTCCTGGCAATGGTGCAAATCCTTATTATATGGAAGATCCACATATTATTCCACAAAAATGGGGTGGCAATTTAAGAACAAACACCATTAATTTAGAAAGTGAATTACGCGGTGTTAATAGACAATTAGGACGTGATTGTTTAGGAAAAGATGACTATAAAAGTTATAATGTTGAAAGCAAAGCCATTCAATCGCCAAGTTGTAGCACACTTACTACCGAACAATCCAGGGCAACCAATCCAGCATGGTGGTATCGTGATTTAGAGCAACCACACTGGCAATACCTACCATTGAATCCTCAAGTAAATACTTGCCTTCCATTCCAAAACAACTTAAGCACCAGAATTTTAGAAAAAGATTACTACACACCAAAGAGAGATTGTATTACAGATGAATCAAAAAGCTATGCGCCACTTAGTCATAACTTAGTTAGAGGTGGATTTATGCCTAACTATTGATTTTTATAATAAATTAAGGCATCTGCATATATTCCAATATCGCTAGGTATATAAACTGTTTTATTTGCTTGTGGTATATCCCAAGAAGAAATTAATACACCAGTTCTATTATTACGATACAAATAAGGTCCGTACTTTTCACCTGAAGATGTTACTATTTGTTTTCCTAATCGCATTCTCTCGAATTTATATGTATCTGTTTTTTGACAAGGATATGTTTGATTTGTTGGTAAAGTATCAGTAAAATAATTAATAGTTTCAAAATTAGAATAAGAGAGAGACATTATAAAATTAATAAACAACAAAATTTTATTAATTTTAACGAATACATTTAGTTAAATTTAAAATGTTTTATATATATATTATAAATATGGAAATAGCAATCCCTTTATTAGCATTAGGTGGAATGTATGTTGTATCAAATCAATCAAATGAAAGTTGTACTAAAAAAGAATTACGTCAGCAACAAAGAGAGAATTTTACAAATATGGGTACACGCACTAATCTAGCCACAAGACAAAGTGAACTACACGGCAATTATTTACCAAACACTAATATTCCTCCTCAAAATTTTCCTATAACAAATAAAAATCAATTAGTTGACAACGTACAAGAATATATTAATCCAAACGCCGCAACCGACAAATATTTTAACCAAAATTTATTTGAGAAAAAAGTAAGAAATGGCGAATCAGTTGGAAATACTCCTCAAGAAATATACTCATTATCAGGTAACTACTTAAAATCAGACCAATTTAAGCATAATAATATGGTGCCATTTAATGGCGGCAAAGTTAAAGGTAGAAATTATGACGATAATATTACTGAAACTGTTTTAGATAATATGATTGGTTCAGGTTCTCAAGTTATCAAAAAAATAGAACAAGCGCCGTTATTTAAACCTGAAGCCAATATGCAATGGGCTTATGGTATGCCAAATCAAAGTGATTTTTATCAATCCCGTGTTAATCCCGGCATGAGAAATAATAATGTTAAGCCATTTGATAGTGTTATGGTGGGTCCCGGTTTAGACCAAGGTTACGGTATTAATGGCAGTAATGGTTATAATTCTGGAATGGAAGCGCGCGATAAATGGTTACCTAAAACAGTCGATCAATTAAGAGTTGATACCAATCCTAAATTGGAATACGAATTAACTAATCATGAAGGTCCAGCGTATTCATTTATTAAAACCGCGCCAACAACTGAAATGCTTGGTCGTGTTGAAAAACAAAGACCTGATACTTTTTTTATTAATACTCAAGATCGTTGGTTAACTACTACTGGCGCTGAAAAAGGCGAAACTCTTAGACCTATTCAAGAAATGGGAATTGTTAGACGTAACGATATTCCAGTCGACTATATGGGTCCTGCCGGAACAACTGATGTTAAAGCAGCAACAGCGCCGCAAAATTACGAACCAGCTAAACGTCACGAAGCATTTGAAGGTGGTGTAAATCACTCACGTGCTGTTGGTAAGGGAACTCATATAGATGGCGACAATTTTTTACGCAGTCACACTAATTATGAAAACAATAGATCCACTGTTAGACAACCCGACACAATGAGAAGCGGATTTAGTGGTGCAATTGGCGCTGTTGTTGCTCCATTATTAGATATGTTTAAACCCACTCGTAAGGACGAAACCATAAATAATGTTCGCATTTATGGTGACGCTGGAACTGCTGCTGGTTCAAAGGGCCCTGTTTACAATCCTCAAGATACAACTGCAACAACTATTAAGGAAACTACATTATATGCACCCAATTTCTATATTAATAACCAAAAGGAGAGCATTTATGTTAACAATTATACTGCACCTGATAACACACAAAGAGATACCACAAGTTGCGAATATTACACCGCTGCCGGTGGTTATGCCACGGGTTATGGTAATATGAGTTATGAGGCCGCATATAAACAACATAATAATGATATTAAGTCGCAAACAATTGTAAATAGACCAAATCAAGGCGGAACTCAAATATTTAATCAACAAATGAATTTGTCAACTATTAAGAGTGATTCAGACCGCTTAGATGGCAGAGTAAATCCAGCATTTTCCAAGTTATCTAGTCTTCCTCCTTCTATGCAAACATATGGCGCAATTCGTGCTCCACAATATTATAATGAATGTGCTGGATGCGACCGTATTAATCCTGATATTTTAACAGCATTTAAAAATAATCCTTATACTCATTCTTTAACAAACTCTGTATAAAGCGTACAGTCAGGTTTTGACGAACCTTTGGAAGCGATTTATTAAAGTGTATAAACTTATTAAAACAATGTAAAAAATGTATTAAAGATATTCATTTAATAATAAGTAATTAAATGAATATTAAGTGTGCTCACTCTTTTAAAAATTGGTTAAGATCCAATCCACATTATAGTAAAGTTTATGATTTTATTGGAAGTCCTAAACCAACTGACGTTACATTTTTAGATGGCGTAACTATGATGAATAGAACGCAACAGGATCAAATGAATGCAAAAGTAAAATTAGAACTTTATCACAAATTGTCATATAATTATCAATTCAAAAATATTGAAGTTGGTTCAATTGCCTCTTCAAAAATATTTCCAAGTTTTAGTGATACAATTGAAATAAATAAAAAAATGCAACAATTTTACAAAGATGTTAATCCTTTAAGTCAAGTGGAAATTCCTAACCACTACGTAGTTATACCAAGTGAAAAACAATTTAACAAAATACTTCCTGAACTTAAATCAATTCAAAATTTTTCATTTATAACATCGGTTTCAGACGCATATCAATATAAAAATACAAATATGTCGGTTAAAGATAGTATACAAAATATTAGTAATATAATGATAAGATTAGATGAAACTAAGCGTAAATTTGGATCAAAGTTATATGTATCTTGTATTAATGAGTGTCCTATTGATGGTAGAATGAAAAACGACTACGTCGTAGACAAATTGCAAGAATTTCAAAATTTAAAGACAGACACAATGTGCTTATCAGATACATATGGCACATTAAAAAGCAAGGATTTTGAATATATAATTAAAAAGGCGTTAAATGCTGGAATTAGTCATAAAAATTTATCATTACACTTACACGTAAAACATGGTTGTGAAAACAATGTTGAAAAAATATGTCATATTGCGCTAGATCACGGAATAAATAATTTTGATGTATCCGCATTTGAAAGCGGTGGATTTATAAATCATATATCATTTTCGAGTGCATCCCAGCCAAATTTAACTTATCCCTTGTATTATAAGTTTTTACAATCCTATATTATTTCAAAAACTGATTAAAATATAATTTTATATATTATTGCGTTATATTAATATATAAAAACACTTCATACATAATAGTAAGTATATGACACTAGAAATACATCAAAATATAAAAAATAAATTAAATTACTTTCATCAAATGCATAAAATACCTAATATATTATTCCATGGACCATCAGGAACTGGAAAGCGAACTATTGTGAATGAATTTATTGACACTATTTATGAAAATAATCGAGAGAAAATTAAATCCTTCGTAATGTATGTAAATTGCTCGCACGGAAAAGGTATTAAATTTATAAGGGATGAATTAAAATTCTTTGCTAAAACACACATAAATTCAAATGGCGGTAATACGTTTAAAAGTATTGTATTATTAAATGCGGATAAACTTACAATGGATGCGCAGTCAGCACTAAGAAGATGTATTGAATTATTTAGTCATAATACACGATTTTTTATAGTTGCAGAAGACAAATATAATTTAATGAAGCCAATATTATCGCGTTTTTGTGAAATTTATGTTCCAGAACCTGTTGTAAATGGTAAGCATATAAATTTGTATCAATATAACTTAAATAAGGTATTTGATATGAAAGATGAAAAAACGGCTAGTGAAAATTGGCTTAAAAAAGAGTTGCAAAAATTGTCAACAATTAATAAAATAAATGTAGAAGAATTAATCAATTTCAGCACAAAACTATATGAAAAAGCATATAGCGCATTAGATGTTTTAAAATTGTTAGAAAATCATAAATTTTTAGAAGGCAAAATAACAATGGAAAAAAGATATGAACTTCTTATTTGTTTTAATCGTGTAAGAACCGAATTAAGAAACGAAAAGTTGTTACTATTATTTATTTTGAATTTTGTGTTTTTAAGTTCAAATTTATCTTTAGAAAATATAAGTTTTATGTAAATGGATGACTTTAATGTTAGTGCGCTTCACGAATCCAAAAACGAATGGGGATCCCGTTTAGTTACAATTTTAACTCCATTAATTATTGATGGATATAAGTCTATTTTAGAAGAATCTATTAAATTATGCAGAGAGAACGGAGAATCTGAAAAATATTTGATGACTTTTCAAAATTTAATCTCTCGTATTCCAAAATGGAACTCTCAAATAATAGAAACAGAGAGAAAAAGAATTTGTGAAAAATCTGGTTGTAATTATTTAGAAGATTTAGTAACTTGTGTGCATATTATTCAACTTAAAATTCTAACTGCTATGCGCGTCGGACAAAAACAAAAGAAAATTGATATTAATGTGCCAAAATTAGACGTGTTTATTCATAAAACTTATATTAATGTTGCTAGAAAGGTGTATAAAAATGTTTACTTGTTTGAAGTAAATTTACAGCCATTACAAATTCAAAAAAATTACAGAGAATTGGAAATTATCGTTCAAGAATGCATTTTAAATACATTGAGAGAAAGCATTCCTGTAGAGGCAATATTAAAGGCTTATATGGATGAAACTGTAGAGGAAGATGTAGTTGAAGAAATTAAAGAGCAAATTATTGAAGAGCCAATTAAAAAACCTGTTGCTAACGCTAGTGGTGCAAGTGTTAACGGTGGTGCAAGTGTTAACGGTGGTGCAAACTTAGAAAATCCTGCCACAAGTCGACTAAGTTTTAATAATATTGATTATGTTAAGACGAGTGATGGTAATGTTGCATCTATTAACGCGCCAAAAGATATTCAACGTCTTGAAGAAATTAGTCAAATGAGATATCAACAAAGAAAAGCAGAGGAAGAAGATGATGATGATAATGAAAGACTTAAAATTTCAGACCAACCCTTTAGTTTAGACGCATTAGACGTCCATAATATAGAAGAACCAAAATTAGATTTATTACCTGATTTATTGATTGATGATATTGAAGTTTTAGAATAAATTGCGTAAAAGTATAAATAAGAATTTCATTTTAATATTTAATATGGATAATATTTTTGTAATTGCTGCTATTATATCAGTTATATTTATTATTGCGAAATTTTTAGAAATGCGTTTTATTGAAAAAGAGAGTAAACCATTAAAATTATTAATCAGAGACGCACTTGTAGTGTATTTTAGTGTTGTTTTTGGTGATTTTGTTATAAGACAAATTAACCCTGTAGTATCTGGTGGAGGTGCAAAAGTTACACCTGTTTTTACAGATAATCCTGGTTTTTAATTTAATTTAATTTAATGTCTTTAATATATTTAAAGATTTCATAACAATAATATTATTAATTATGAAATCATGTTGCAATGTAAATTTTATGTCTCAATATGCGTTTGTAAATGAAAAACAAATACATATAAATAATTATACATTAGATTTAAAAGAAAATATTAAATGTCAAAACGGTCATGAGTTAATTGCTGTTAAAAATGTTACAAATAGAATTCCTCACTTTAGACATAAAAATAGTAGTGATGTTGATGGTAGTAATCCAATGACTTTTTGGCATTCTGAATGGCAAGGTTTGTTTCCAAATACAGAACAAATATATTGTAAAAAAGAAGGTCAAATTAAAGAACGACGTGCAGATGTAGTTTTAAATGCAAATAAAATACTTGAAATACAACATTCACCTTATGATAAACAAGAAATAGAAAATAGAAAGCATGACTATAGTTTACATGGTGTTGAAATTATTTGGTTAGTTGACGGAAATAGTGGAATAGATGTAAAGTTATTAACAAGTTCTAATCGAGAATATTTAGAATTTACAGGTGAATACTGGAAATATGAAAGTTTTAAATGTTATGACTTTATTTATATTGATATAAAATCAAAAATATATAAAATAAATCCAAATTATGTAAAAAGTCATATGATTGATGTTGAAAAACCAAAATCAAAAGAAGAGTTTATTAATTTTTTAAATAATGGAATTGATATTTGGTGTAATGATAATCCACAACAATGTAATTTATATATAAAACAACAAGGAGCCGGAAATGGTAAAACATTTGGTATAATTAAAATGTTAGAAGATGATGATAAGTGTCATTATAAAAATTTTATTTATATAACAAAACAACATTCAGCTAAACACATTATAAAATCTACATTTGAAGAAATTAAAAACGACATCAACAATCAGTTTCAATATTTAAAAAATATTGAAATAACTGAAAATAATAAAAAATATATTATTAGTTATTTTAATGAAAAATCAAAATTAAATTGTAAAATAATAATTGCAACAATAGATTCTTTTACATACTCTGTTGGAAACAAAACTCATAATGATTTTGATAAGTTTGAAGGTTTAATTAATTCTATTGTAGAAGGATATATTGAAAGTAAACCGTGTGGTTCTATTAATTTTGCAAGTGTAAATCCAAAACTAAATAAAGAAACTTTACTTGTTATTGATGAATTTCAAGATCCTCCTGAATATTATGGAAAAGCTATAGTTCAAATTATGTTAAATAAATATATTGATGTTTATATTGTTGGAGATAAATTACAAAGTATTTCAAATGAAAAAAATGCATTTACATATTTTTTAGAAAATGAGTTCCCTTCAATTAATATTGTCAAACTAAAACCTACAAATATATGTAGAAGATTTTCACATCCTAAGCTTGTTAATTTTGTAAATTACATAATTCCATTTAATAAATATGGATTACCAGAAATAAAACCTTATTCACAAATAAATAATAATTGTTTTGAACCACTTGTTTTTATAAAAGGTGAATTTATTGATGCAAGTATAAAAACTGATAAAAATGAAGAAAAAATATCCCAAGAAGTTGAACGCATTTTAAGCTATTATAAAAAAGAAGTAAATGAAAATAATAGATTTCCAGAAGATTTTTTAATTGTAACTCCATTTACAAAAAATAATCCATTAGTAGATGCTTTACAATTAGCTCTTAATATGTTTTGGAAAGATTGGTTTGTAGAAAACCCTAATGTTATGAGTTTATGGAAAAGTAAATTACAAAATATTAAAACTGCTAATATTAACATGTCAGAAAAAGATAAACATAATCTAGAAGATATTATTAATTTTTCATGTGAAAATGATTACTATAGATTTGCAGTATTTCATAAATCTGAAGATGGTAGCTCAATTGATTTATCTGAGTCTGAATATGCTACAAGAATAGTTTCATGTCATACATCAAAGGGTGATGGTAGAAATGTCGTTTTTTCTATTGGTTTTAATGAAAGTGCAGTAAAACGATTTAGTCAAATTTCAAATAATTTAGTGTATAATTCATTAATTCATGTAGCATTTACAAGAATGAAACAAAAATTATATATTTACTATATTGATACCGGTGATGATATATCGGAAAAAATAAAGCAATACATTGTTAATAATTATGAAATAAGTGAAGAAATTATGCCTTCATTAAATGTTAAATATAAAGTTAAGTATAAAGATTTATTTTGTGAAAATAATTCAAATAATTTTAATTTATTTTATGACAGCATTATTAAAAATTGTGAACTTGAAAAATTAGAAAATAATTCAGATGAAAAAATAATTATTGATATGGGAAATCACGCAATAAGATATTCATCATTATATATTACAATGTATTTGGAAATTATTAATAAAGAAATTTTAAATAAAACTACAAATGTTAAAAAACAATTAAAGGCTATTTTACATAATGTTTGTGAGTCAGAACTGTCAGAGGCTTCAAGTATGAAAGGTTACTATTCATTATTGCAAGTTGAAAAGGAAATACCAATAATAAAATTATCTAATTTAGGCAAGGATTATTTAAATTATTTTAAAATTATAAAAGATAATATACTTAATATTAAAAATAAATTAAAAATATTTTTAAACAGTGATGTTCAAATGCAACTGTGTCCATTAGAATGTATAATTTTACATTATATGATTGAAATAGTTCAAAATAAACAATATTCAAATATAACTATACAAGATTTATATAACATTGTTGATATTTATAATAATAGTTATTCAACTGAATATTCAGATAGTCATAAAAATTGCTTATGTAACAACCACTTTAATACGTTTAAAAATGTTATTATAACAAAAAAAATAAATAATATGAAATTGTATCTTTTAAAACATTTTGAAAAAATAGATGACATTAAAAATAAAATTAATATGATGTATTTAAAACATTCAAATATTAATTGGTTAGTTAACAGCAATGTAGTATATGATGGCGATGATGATTTTGCTATTTACAATAATTTTAATTTTATTGGTTATAATGAAACTAATGTATTTATTTGTTATCTAAAACCACAGTTTAATCAATTAAATTACAACGAAGTTTTATTAAATAGCATTTATGATACACATATTTTACATAATATTCAAAAATATAATAAAGATAAAAAAGAACATAATGCTTATAAATATTTTAATGGAAAAAAAATAATTACATGTATATTTTCTCTTGATTTAGATAAACCTTATTATATTGAGTGGTATAAAAATAACATTGATTTAGTTGAAAGGCAAGAATCAGATATTTTAATCTTATTATATGAAGGATTGCTTGAAAAATATAAATCTGAAAATGTTAATATATTTAAATTTTATTGTTATTGGAGAAAATTTTGTCCTGAAAATGAAAAAAAACCACTGCAATTTATAAAATTTTTAAAAGAAAAATTAAAAGGAGAAGAAAATGTTCCTAAGTATATTTATAATTTTTTTACAAAGTTAGAATGTAGAATTGAAGATGCATTAGGAAAAACAAATAAAGAAAATATATTAAAAAGTTTTGATGAAAAAAGTAAATTTTTAGTATTTTTGGAAAATGAATTAAAAAAATCAATTCAAAACAGTTTAAATTTTGAATTTAATAATGAGGATGAGGATGATGAATAATTTAATTTAATGTTTGTAAAATTAATAATAAATATTTATATTCCTGGCTATCGCATGCTATTATATCATTTGTATACATTGTAAGAATTTTATCTTGTAATATTAATGTAAAATTTTCCAATTTTATTATATAATATTCATTTTCTTCCCAAGCATTCTTTATCCACGTATTTTTGTAATCTGCTAATAGCATTTTAACCAGTTTATTATATAATTCGCATTTAATCGCATACATATTTGGTTTTGATTGAAAATTAATTGTACCAACTATTTTTTTATAATCTAATTCCATTTTATTATATTATATAAATTACATTATATAATATATCTTTCACTCAATTTTCTTATAATTATAAATTTTTATCTACTACAACCTCCTTAAGAACATTTTTAATGATTTTTTCATTTTTCTCAAAATCATTATCTCCTTTTCCGCCCATAGATTCATAAACTATTTTGTGATATTGGTCTCCAAATTTCGAGTGATACGTCATACAGTCAGGATGTTTTTCTTTAAATTTAGAGAATAACTTCATATTTTTTGAAACCACTTTTTTAATTAGTTTATGCATATGTGATTTGTCTTCATCTTTTTCCCATTTATCATCGTCTTTTATATATATAGTTTCTCTCTTTTTATCGGTGCAATGAACCGGTCTTTTAGTTATATCCAGCGCTTTTAAGTTTTTTACTATAATACTCGTAATCCCTTCAATATATCCCTTTTCACCCACACGTTCTAAGTCACATAATTCCATTTTTAGAGAATCCACAAAATCACCTATATTCATAGCTTCTTTACAAGTCTCATTTAAGAAAAAATTAAGATTAAAAGCTTTATTATGTGAATTGGTATTATTTGTTGTTGTATTTATACTATTATTATTATGTGTTCCATTTTTAACAATTTCTAACAATTCTTTATTTTGTTTAATTAATTCAATAACTAGTTGTTCTGAGAGACCATTTGAGAAGTTATTTTGTTTTGTATTTTCTTCTTCAATATCATAAGATTCTGTTTTTTCATATGCAATATTACATTTTTTTTTATGTCTCCATAATCCAGTTCTATCAGTATACTCCTTTCCACAATTTTCACAGCATAAATTTGACACTGTTACACCCTTTTGCCACTTTTCTGTTGCTAACATGTTGCCGTTTGTTGCTTCTGTATGTTTTGCTGTGGATAAATGTTTATCCCAATTGTATTTTTTAGAGCACTTATAGTCACAAGATTCGCAATAATATTCTTGTTGCCACTTTTTGCCACTTTTTGCCACTAAATTGTTGCTTAATGTTGCCATATAATAGCCTTATATTTTTATTTTTAAGTATTTTAAAAAAAATTTATCGTAACAAATTGAAAATTATTTTTTTGGTCACCAGACGCTAAAATTTTTTTATCGTCACAAATTAGATTTTTTTCAACATCATTTTGGAAAATTCAAAAAATGGACATTTATAAATGTCCAAAAATCAAAATTCAAAAAAACTTTCCCATAAAATATTTAATATTCTCTTCTACACGTGAAGGGAACTTTTTCTAACATTTCCCTTGCAATTTTCTTTACATATGTAGGGCGGCTTTAAGTTACTAATTTAATAATATATATTATTCTTAAAACTACTTAAAGCCGGTTAACGACCCGTCCAAACTTTAACCACAGGTTGTAAAATAGTGCCTTTTTTTAAGTTGTCTTCATATTCATTAAAAGTATATCCCCATTTTAAATAAGAATTAATACGTCCAAAGAGTGATTTTTGATGCAATATTTTTGGGTTTTCTATTGAAAAAATAATTCCCATTATTCTCTCTAAACAACATCTATCAGCTCTGCATAAAACATATGATATTAATTTTGTTATATTATATTTGCTTTCAATTTGCAATAAAAAATTATGATTAATAAATGCCTGACATCCAAAACAACCAATCCATTTATTATCATTAGTTATTTTAAGTAATTTAATCTCATCTTCTGTAAGTTTATTGCAAATATTATATGAATTATTAAGATTTTTTGCAATTCTAAGTGTATTTTCTTTATTTTCAACAAATTTATCAAAATGCCATAACGGTAATACATTATAATATGCTAATTTTTCAAAATGTATTTTAATATGAAAAAAAACGCTATCGTGAATTATTACTGCATTATCAAAAAATTTGTTTTTTATAAAATAATAATACGGCAGCAGTTCTCCACGACCTGGAAATTCCGATTGTATTACTTCAATATTAGAATAATTATGTTCCGCTTTTACTAAATCTTGATTACTATTATCATCAATAATTACTATTTTTTTATCTGGATAAAAAGTGTTTAATAGCTTTACTGAGTGATTCCAATATTTATTTGTTAGCTCGGAATTTACGTGTCGCGTCATTATAAAGCCAAATGAACTCATAATATATATATAGTAATATATTTATATTATACAATTTGAATGTAATTTTCTAAACTATAACATGGTATATCATCAATATCTATTAATTCTCCAACTGGTATTTTATCCGTAAAATGTGAAAAATAGTCAAATTCCGGTCTCTTTAATTGCGCTTGAGGTGTATGATTATGTACACAGCGTGCAATCATTTTATATAACTTAAAATCAGGATATCTATCTACACCATTACCCTTATATAACATATTAATACCTTTATCATCTAAACACCATTCAACAATAATTCTTTTAATTGGATCTTTACACTTACTTAAATCCTTAATTTCATCAAAATCTTCAATAATGTAATCAAATATAGAGCATGCAAGACGACATAAATCAAAACTATAATTTGGCTCTAAACGTGGCTTTTTTTCGTTTAAGTAGGGTTCGGTATTATATTGGGTAGCAGCATCACCACCCGCTTGAAAACTATCACTGCAAAATAGTTTGCCATCAAATTTATAAATACTTCTGCCAAAATCTATTATTTTAAATATACGACCAAATGTGGGGACTTTATAGCATTTATCTTTGTATTTATAATAAAAAAATTTGTGATGAGTTTTATTATACATTACGTTATTGGTATGTAAGTCATTATGGGTAAAACTAAAGGCCTTTTGATATGTAATTAATATCATTATAATTTGCATTAATGCGGATAACCATTCTTCGGTTGACAAATCTTTTTCTAATATTAAATTGTCAAACGTATCTTCGCAATTTTCCATACATATTAATTGAATTGGAAATTTAGGAATGGTTACATTAATTCTCTCTTCTTCAAATGAAGACAAGTCATCACCAGACTCTTCTTCGTGTTTCCAAACAGTTTCAGAAGTATTACTGCCTTCTTCATAATTGTTATTTTCGCCATTATTACTTTCACTTTCATTACAATCACTACATTCAACCGCATCGTTTTCGTTTGTATAAGAGGTTCTTGAAGAACATGATGAATTTGATTTTAAAGTTACATTTTTAGCATCTGTATTAATTAAATCTGTATTTGTAATATCAACTAAATCAACTGACATATCCTTTAAATCACCTAAGTTAATAACATTTTCTTCAAAAATATCCTCAAATTGTTCGTTGTCAAAAGACTTGATTGAAAAATTAGATTTCATACTAACATCCTTACCAATTGTAATTGGTTTTAATTTTCCGTCGCCTTCTTGTATAAATAAATGCTCGTAATCATCTATTTTAAACAAAATATTCTTGTTTTTATTAAAAAATTCCGAGTTATTTAAATAATCAATATCATCAAACGCATTAATAACATAATTATTTTTAATACCTAAAAAAGAACCATAATAATCAACGCCCGGCATAAAATTATGGTCGTTTATTAATTTGCTGGAGAGAAATAAGAATAATCCATCTACATATGCGGAGTTATTTTCATCGATAAATTTAGGATTGCAATTATCTGTAGTTGAATTTAAAGAAGGCAATGTAAAATTGCGTTTATCTTCAGGGTCATATTTACCAACTAAATACTTAAATGGGTCTAATAATGGCGCCATTTTAAAAAACACTTCTTTTTTTATGTTTGATACTCCAGTTATTTTTGATACTTTACAATTATAAGTATTAGATTCGTCGTCTTCATCAATATGTTCTTTAACACTTGTTAAATAATAAAAATTGTTTAGATTTATGTTGTTGTAATTTATTTCGTTTAATGCAAAGAATCTCTTATAAATAGGAATGTAATTTTGCGCTGAAGAGAGAAAAATAGTTTTGGGATTTTCTAAACTTTTAAAAAGTTCCTGATTCTTTCGTTTTTGATAATTGACTTTTATCATTCTTTAGGTATTTAATATATAAATTAAATTCATTTTTAACTTATTATTATTGCTAATAATATTATTGCGTTAAAAAATAAAAAATTTATTTAAATCTGTATTATAATTATGTCTTCTCTCGAGTTAAGAAAATTTGATATGAAAAGCATTCAGTTCAAACCGGATGAAAATAAAGGTCCTGTTGTTGTGTTAATTGGTAAGAGAGATACTGGTAAATCCTTCTTGGTTCGCGACTTACTATTTTATCAACAAGCCATTCCAATTGGAACTGTTATTTCGGGAACTGAAGAAGGTAACGGGTTTTATGGAAAAATGGTGCCAAAATTGTTCGTGCACAATGAATACAATACTGCGATTATTGAGAACATCTTAAAGCGTCAGCGAACTGTATTAAAACAAATAAAAAAGGAAATGGAGACTTATAAAAGAACCACGATAGATCCTCGCGCATTTGTTATTTTAGATGACTGCTTATATGATAACACTTGGTCACGCGATAAAATGATGAGATTACTCTTCATGAATGGCAGACATTGGAAGGTAATGCTTGTCATAACAATGCAATATCCTCTTGGTATTCCACCAACATTAAGAACAAATATTGATTATGTATTTATTTTAAGAGAGAACTACATTGCGAATCGTAAGCGTATTTATGAAAATTATGCAGGTATGTTCCCCACATTTGAGTCATTTTGTCAGGTTATGGATCAATGCACTGAAAATTATGAGTGCTTGGTAATCAATAACAACTCTAAATCCAATCAATTGAGAGACCAAGTCTTTTGGTATAAAGCGGATTCGCACGGTGATTTCAGGTTAGGCTCAAAAGAATTCTGGGAATTATCCAAGAGCATAGGCTCAGACGACGAAGAAGAAAAATATGACCCAAATTCAATGAAAAAGAAGGGAGGCGGACCTAAAATTAGTGTAAAAAAGACGACAAAATGGTAATAAAAATATCACGCAAAAACAGTTTTAGAAAAACATTTTAAACTTGATATTGATTATAAAAATCTTTCTCCCGCAACTTCGGGAGCAAGTTTAAATAACGAAAAATGGGGAGAACATAACAAACAAACCTTTTTACTGTTTAAAATAAAATTGATTTTAATTAATACATTATATCTTAATGTATTAATTGTATAGCAGAATGAACGCAAAGTTTCAGTTTAATATTTTCAATACGGATTTTATTGTCAGCAATAGAAATCTTCAAATAAAAAGAACTACTAAAGATATGATGAATTTAGATATTAATATTATGAATGTAAATAGATTATTTGATGATAATAAACTTAGAATAAATAATTTTATTATTGAGGGTTGTAATAATAGCATTACCATTGAAGATATTGGAAATGCAGAAATAACTATAGTTTACAAGGATATGAGCGTTAAAGAATCTGACAACGTAAATTTGTCAATAAATGAAGCATATGCTGAAATTGAAGAAGTTTATACTACTGAAGAAATTATTGAAAATAACAGCAATGTAAAAAATGAAGTAATTGAAGAAAAAGAAAAAGTTGAAGTTAAAAATGAAGTAATTGAAGTAAAAGAAGAAGTTAAAGTAAAAAAAGAAGAAGTTGTTGACCCTGTTTCAAAACTAATTGAAAGTAATAGAAAGGCAAAACGAGAGAGAATGCGTAATTTCGGTGTAGTACATTATGAAAATGTTAACAATTTAAGCAATCAGGATAAGGAAGAAATATTAAATGGTAATTTAAAGTTAATGAAGGCAAATAATGAACTATTAATTTTACTTAATAAATGTAATTATACATTGAATTCAAGATCTGACAAAGATTATTGTAAAATAATTATGAAGAAATCTAATGATGAACTTAAAAAGAAACAATACAATTCTATGGAGGAATTAATGGAAATTAATAAGGAAAACTTAAAATTATTTTGCAAGTATGAAGAATTACAAAAATGTAAAGTTAAACCAATTAAAAAAGCAAAGGCGCAATCTTTATTTCTATCATCTACACCTATTTCAGATGAATTAGCAGTATTTCTTGGTAAAAGTATTGGAACAAAAATGTCAAGAGTAGACGTTTCTAAAGCAATAAACGCATATATTCGTGTAAATAAACTTCAAGATAAAAATAATGGTCGTATTATTAATTGTAATGAACAGCTTAGAAATTTATTAAAAGTAAAACCAACTGATGAACTTACTTACTTTAATCTTCAAAAATATTTGGCACCTCACTTTAAAAAGGCTTAAATAGTCACATTCACTTTAAACAGTCACCGTTGGTTTTAATCAGTCGCTTCGCTTTAACAATCATCAAATTGAATAGTAACTGGATATTTAATTAAACAATAATCTCTCCAAGTAACCTTATTAGAAGTTATTACTTCTGACCAATCAAATAATATTTTTCCATTTGACGCCTTTTGCGGTATTTTTTTCCATAATTTATATTTAAAATGCAATAACAAATTCATAATTGTCATTTCATTTCTTTTACAAAGCGGCCATTTATTCATTGCTTTTATCATTTGCGATTTATCACATATTTTTAATATATCTGTATCATAAATCCACATACAATTTAACATATGATTTGACTTCAAAATTTCGCTGCCATATTCGGCAACCAATTTTGCGACTAATTCTGGATTATCATGACTTATTTGCGTGAGAAATTCTAGATGAGGTGTAATTTCTCCGTCTTGATGCGCGATTATTGCGCCTTTATATTCGACTTCCAATAAATATTTAACATCGTCTAAAACACGTAGACCTGCGTCCAAATATACAACACGCTGCCATTGCGTAAAATATTCGTCAAATATATGTAATTTTTCCCATTGATTAAGCTTTGTTAATTCTCTCTTGTCACCATCAGAAAATCCGCTTTTACCAATTAATTGTAGCATTTGCGTCTTATCTATGGCATCAAATTTAACTTCTAATATATCGTAAAAATCGGCAAAATTTGCGTTTAAATCAAAACCGATAGTTATAAGCGCAATAGGTCCGCGCCAATTACCTTTACTTCGCAAATCAATTATGGTGCGTTTAGCCTTTGAAAAATATGATGCGTCTGTTACAAGAGCAAAAACGGTGTCATATTTGTTATCATTTAAAATTTTTGTATAAAAGTTAAATTGTTCTTTTGTAATAATTTTATGAAATGTAATAGCATTTAAAAGTTGTGAATTTTCTTTGTGAATATCTAAATGAAAGTTGTTATTGTGCATTTGATAAATTTTATGATTTTTTCCAATTTCTTTAATCCATATTCCAACACATAAATCATCGCAAAATTGTTCTTTTAAATTAGATAATGGATAGTATGCCTCATTAATACCAATTTTTCTTATATATTCATAAATTTTGTTATATAAAGCATTAGAAATCGCATATCCTGCACCACCTGACATATACATGCAAAATTCTTTTTTAATATGGTCTAACTCATTTCCAATATAATAATTTTCTGCTGGATTAAATTGAGTTAAATATTTAAGTAAACGATTTGTAAAAACAAATGTATCATCATCAATAAATATGTACCAATCATAGTTTAAAAACTCTCCATTCATATTGTAAATAAAATGTATGTATTTCCATGTAATATTTTGAGTATCATCCATTGAATACCAACCAAATTGTCTTTTTTCTATATTTGGCGCTGATGTTAGATAATAAATATCGTTTTTATTTATATTTTTAAACATAGTTTCCATTTGATAAGAAACTCGGGTATCTAAATATTTGTTGCATGTTGAAATAATATAACATATTTTCATTTTGTTATATTATTTATTTAATTTTAAGTTATTATTAATGTATTAATTAAAAATTATACTTTTCGACTATTTTTTTTGTTTCTCTTTGTATTTCTTTTAAGTCGCTTTAAGGTTTTTTTATTTTTTACTTGAGAAAGCATTTTGATACAATCGTTGCAACTCAATGTTCCTTTTGCTAAATCTAACGCACTCTTACCATTTTTGGTCTTTATTGACCTGTCTGCTCCATAGTCTAATAGGAGACGCAGTTTGGCAAGTTGTTTAACTTTGACCTTTTTATCTATTTCTCCTAAATTGGCAATTTTGTGAAGAACCGTCCAACCATTTTTATCTTGTATATTTGGATCAGCATTATGGGTTAATAAAAATTTCATTCCTTCTAAAGTTCCATACATAGTCTCAAACATTAGAGCAGTATTTGTAGTTAAACCATTATCAAATATAATATTAATATCAGAGATAGTTCCTTCATCTAACATCTTCTTCATTAGCGTGATATTGCCTCTGCTTTGTACGAATTTTTGTATATTTTCTTTACTATCAGTCATTTATATTATAGTCATTTATATTATATTTAAAAAAAGTATAATAATACAATAAAAGTGATAAATAATATTATTGACTTTATAATCAGTTGTATAATAAATATGGTAATAAATATAAAAATAAAATTAATACAATTATATTAGTATTAGCATTTTTATTTACAAGATAGTAAGCAATTAAGCACGACATTATCATCATCCCACTATCAGCTAAAATTGCTTTATATGATACTTCACTCGCGTAATCCTTAAATGTATCAATCATTTTATTTACTCCTCTTGGTATACTACTAAAAAATTTATAAAATAATATATCATGTATAATTTGAACTATTACAGCTAAAATAATAAATTTTACTATTGAAAAACTATCAAATATATAATAATAAATTGCTCTTGTAATAATTAATCCAATTAATATAATCAATACATCAGCTATAACAGCCGATAAATTATATTGTAAATACCATTTTTTTAAAACCTGTGATTTAATCACCCTTATATTTAATAATAAAATTACAAATAAATCTGTAATTAAAACAGCATTAAATAATGGTAAATAATCGTTTATATTGCTAAAATCTGCTAAATTTTTTGACATTGTATACAATATAAATATATTATAAATTATTCTTAAATATATTTATATTATGCTAACCCTAAAAAGTTACGACCAATCTTACTTGTTGCGAATATTCCGCATCCTGCAATAATTTGCATATAAAAAATATAAGTTTTTTTAGTAAAACACAATAAATAGATCGATAAACTAATAAAAAGTATCGAAAAAAACCAAAATAACGTTGTAAAAGTATCCATTATAATATATAAATATAAAATTTAATAATTATAAGGTGTAAAAGTATATTTAGTCCACTTGTTCCATAGAATCCTTGGTTTTACTTGCAAAAGGACCAGAAACTAATTGACTTTGTCCGTTATCAGTCTTACCAATAACAATATTTTCACCTTCGAATAATTCGTTACAAATATCCGCAGTTGAAATTATATCTTGCTCTCTAAGTGCGAACTCTTGAGTATTGGCATTATTAACACCAATAAGGTTACCTTCTTCGTCAACAGTTTGAGTAAGAACGTTACCAGATTTCTCTGCATTCTTAACGTTTTCTTCAATTGCCTTCTTCTTTGCTTCATTAACACGCTCCTTAAATGCCAAATCGGTTCTTTCTTGATTCTTATTTTTCTCACTCATCAATTGATTAAGTTCCTCTTCAGGATAAACAACACGACCAGTCTTATAAGGCTTAGGATTACAAGGCGCCCATAAACCAACATCAGTAACGTGAATATCGTGATAAGGATCCGCTTCATTTAGCAATTTGCATCTCATTTCGGCTTCTTCCAAACTGGGATAAACACCGCGAATTTTAATGCCACGAACATTGGTTTGGAAGTTGTGTTCAATGTCAAATTGCTTTTGTAATTCTTCTTCATTGTTATCAAGGAAGGTCTTGTATTCGTCATCCATACTGGAGTTGGCAAGGGTTTCCTTTTCTTCCTTCACAAATTCCTTAAAGTCATTAGAGAGATCTTCAAAAGAAACATTATATTTATATGAAGTAAAATTCAAGAATTGAATAAACTTTTCCATTGATTTGTTAAATTCCCACTTCTTTAGGAATTGTTCGAAAAAGTAAATGTTTTTATCCTTCAAGATATCTTCAGGAAAACAAAAGGAGACACAAGCATATTTTTGACCGGCAATAGGCTTGTCTTCAGTAAGCATATCAACATATTTAGGATTTGGTTTGCCATTAACTTCTTTTCTCTCAAAAGGGAGTTTGGTAGATTTACTATCTTTAGTGCGACTCATTTTTAATTACTTAAGGGATTTAATTTTAAGTTTTTTATCGCATAATATATATTTTTTTTCTTTTTATTTAATATAAATGCTCGGTCTTATTAACGTTGCTGAACTTGTTAAGAGAATTATTAAGTACCTCGTTGAAGGTTTAATGGTTGCAATTGCTGCATATGCTATCCCTAAACGTTCCTTGAATTTTGAGGAAATTGTTTTGATTGCCTTAACTGCTGCCGCCACATTTAGTATCCTAGATACTTATGTTCCTTCTATGGGTGTAACTGCACGCAGTGGTGCCGGATTTGGTATTGGTGCCAACTTAGTTCGCTTTCCAGGCGGATTTTAAATTAATTAACAATCTATAATATATTTTAAATATAATTATAATATATTATGGCACGTAAAACACGTAGTAAAGGAATGAGTAATAAAAAATCTAATAGAAGACATTCTAGAAAAATGAGAGGCGGACAATTAAACGAACAAGAATTAATGACACTTGGATTTACTGCAGAACAAATTAATACTTTACACGAATTTAACATTGACAATATGAATTTAATTCGTATGTCTTTACAACAAACAAATCCACAAACAGGTAATCCATTTACACCTCAAGAATTAATTGATAGTTTAAATGAAGCAAACAATGAAATTGCTAATTTAGATGAAGAAGATAATGTTTCAAATGGTGTTAATCCACCAGCAATGGATATGGAAATGGAAATGGATATAAATGTTAATAATAATTTTCAGCCAGGACCCGCATTAAATATGGAAGATTTAGAGCCAGAATCACCACGCTCTGTAGTTGATTTTCCACAAGGAGGAAGACGCAAACGTAGAACCCGTAGCCGCAAAATGCGTAAAATGCGCAGAATGCGTAGTCGCAACCGTAAAACTTATAAAGGCGGCGCTTGTTATGGTAATGGTGTAGGAGCAAACGCATATGATCCAAATAATTCGATTTTCAATACGAGAGAATTACAATTATTTCCTTACAGACCATATTAAATAGTTGGTATAAATTCCCAATCCAATTCGCCACAAATTTTCTTCCAAATTTCATCTTGTTCTATACGCTTCTCTCTATCCTTGAGTAAAGGAAATAGTGGCAAATACTTTTCTTCACCCAAAAGTTCGCATAACTTATATGCAGTATAATAATAATTTAAAAAATTAACTCTGTCATCGGGGCAAAATTTAGAATAAGGCGCCTGTAATTCAATAAAAAGATTACATAATGTTTCTTCTAATTCTTGCGACATAATTGGCGGTTTAATTCCCAATTTATCTTTAATAAATGGTATATGTTCGTAGTATTTATTATAGCCTAACTTCTTTAAAATTTCCTTGGTTTTAATATTTGTAATTTGCTCCAATTCAATTCTCTCTTTTTTAATTTGCATTTTAATATTTTCAATCACTTCAATAGGAATTTGCGTAGTTTCTTTACCTTGAAATTGTGCTAATATTTCCTTAAAATGATTAATGCGTTTATATGCATAAAAACACACTTCTTTTGGTGGTTCTTTATAAGAAGGTTTTTCATTTTCAATTAAATAAGGAATACTTCTAGAACAACTATTACAAACTAATATACCTTCATCTTCAACTGGAACCAATTCGCCTTTGAAACAAAACTTGCAAATATCTGTTTGAGAGACAAATGTGTTTATATCTAAAAAAGTATCATCCACATTACTTAGATATTTTTGTACGATATTATTTGTTTCTCTCTGCGCGCGTAATTCGTTTTCATCTTCATTTGTTTTTATTTTAAAAAATGAATTTACTATATTAGCCTTATTTGTTGAAACCGCAGTGGATGCACCACCAGCCGAAATATTCTTCTTATTTTCAAAGTATTCAAATATATATTTTGAATTATCCAAATAATATTCCTTTTTTCTTGATTTTGTTTCTTTAATTGTTTCATTAATTTGTATAATTTGGTCTTCAATATCCAAACGCCGTTCAACTGTTAAGTCCGGATTATTTAATTGTTTTTTGAGTTCTTGACGTTCGTATTTTAATTCTGGTATTCTGTCGTTTTCATCCTTATCAAATTCGTTAATAATTTCTGTATGTTTAATGTCTAATGTGACTGCGGATTTTTTATTGAATTTAATTTTTTTATTGGACTTCGGTTTGAAGCTTGGCATTTCTTTATTATAATTTAAATGTAATTTATTTAATTTATAATTTGTAAAAAATATAAAAGTTATTTAAATTAAATTAAAATGAATAATATACTTTATAAAAAAATTGAATTATAAAAATAATTTAAAAAATAAAGCATATTAATTATACTAACGAAAATGGACTCGATTCTAGATAAGATGTTTATTAAGAGATTTTGTTTGCCTGTTGATACGGATATAAATTCGTATGAGAGTGGCATAAATAATGTGTCGTCGTGCGTCTGCGGTCATTACAATCACGTGTCGTGTATTTTACAAGGGAAAGGGCTCTATGAAAAAAGCTAGAATATTAAGTTTTGGTGTAAATCAAATGGGTGATATTAATGGAAATACACCTGGAATACACGCAGAGGAAGATGCATTATCAAAGTTAATGCCATTAAAGTATAAGAAGCGCTTAGAACCTATAAATATTTTGGTAATTCGATTATCCGCAAAAAATAAGTTGCAGTCCAGTAAGCCTTGTTCTAATTGTATTAAGTTGCTTAGCATAATTCCTAGGAAGAAGGGATATAAACTAGAAAATATATATTATTCAGACGAAAATGGAGACATTGTAAAAACAAATTTACATACTTTAGAAAATAGTGAACAACATTATTCAAAGTATTATAGAAACAGAATTGTAGACCAACAAATTGATTGCAAAATATAGTTAAAAGTTGATTTATGTTTTCTTTAAATTAAGTAATATGAGTAATATCGATTTAAAGTTGAATTTAGACTCCTTAAAATCTTTAGAAGACGACGATATAAAGGTGGATATTATTAAGTTTCAAAAAATGTTATTGCTATATAATGCAATAGAGCAAGGATGGGCTGTAAAAAAAAGAAATGAATCATATGTCTTTAGCAAATCACACGAAGGCAAAAAAGAGGTTCTTGAAGAATCTTATTTATATAAATTTATGAAGAGCAATTTAGATTTAAGCAAAGTAATTACTTAAAATATTTATGCTTTTATTTTTTAATATTAATCAATTTTATATTTAATTTAATTAATAAATTAAATTAAATTAAATTAATTTTCAAAAAATTTTTATCTTTAGCATAATTATAACAATGGGAGGTGGATTAATGCAACTCGTAGCCTATGGCGCCCAAGATGTTTACCTAACTGGTAATCCTCAAATTACTTTCTGGAAAGTTACTTATCGTAGATATACTAACTTTGCCATTGAATCAATCGAACAAACTTTCAACGGTCAAGCCGATTTCGGTCGTCGTGTCCAATGTGTCATCTCTAGAAACGGTGACCTTGCTTACAGAACTTACTTACAAGTAACTCTTCCTGAAATTAACCAACTTATGGGTCTTGGTAACTACTCTCAAAACCAAAACACTGGCGTTTATGCCCGTTGGTTAGATTTCCCCGGTGAACAACTCATCGCTCAAGTTGAAGTTGAAATCGGCGGTCAAAGAATTGATCGTCAATATGGTGACTGGATGCATATCTGGAATCAACTCACCATGACCTCTGAACAACAAAGAGGTTACTTCAAGATGATTGGTAACACCACTCAACTCACCTTCATCACTGACCCTTCTTTCTCTGATGTTGAATCTCCTTGTGACTCTGCTGCTCCTCGTCAAGTTTGCGCTCCTCGTAACGCTCTTCCTGAAACCACTCTTTACGTTCCTCTTCAATTCTGGTTCTGTACCAACCCTGGTCTTGCCCTTCCCCTTATTGCTCTCCAATACCACGAAGTCAAGATCAACCTTGATATCAGACCTATTGATGAATGCTTGTGGGCTGTCACTACTTTGAACTGCAACACCAATCCTTACACTGGATCTCAAGGTCAATCTCCCCCTGGTCGCCCTGTTCCCGCCACTATTGCCTATAACCAATCTTTAGTTGCTGCTTCTCTCTATGTTGACTATGTTTTCCTTGACACTGATGAAAGACGCAGAATGGCCCAAAACCCCCATGAATACCTTATCACTCAACTCCAATTCACTGGTGACGAGTCCGTTGGTTCTTCTTCTAACAAGATTAAGCTTAACTTCAACCACCCCGTTAAGGAACTCATCTGGGTCGTCCAACCCGACCAAAACGTTGACTACTGCTCATCTTTAACCTGTGATGCTCTCCTCTTCAAGGTTCTTGGTGCTCAACCTTTCAACTACACCGATGCCATTGACGCTCTCCCCAACGCCATTCACGCTTTCGGTGGTCCCGCTGCCCTTGCTGCTGACTCTCGTGCCTACATTGATGCACGTGGTCTCTTCCAAGATGCTGGTGCTCTTGACTACATCCCTGCTGCTGGCTTCACTGGATACTGGCACGGTCCCTCTAACCCTTACAATGAAGTAAACCTTGGTGGTGTTGCTGTTCCCGGCGATGCCCTCGATCAATCTCACCTTGATAACTCTGGTGTTTCTGATGCTGGTACCTTCGTTCTCTCTGAAACCTCTCTTGACATGCACTGCTGGGGCCAAAACCCCGTCGTCGTCGCTAAGCTCCAACTTAACGGCCAAGATCGTTTCTCTGAACGTGAAGGTTCTTACTTCTCTTGGGTCCAACCTTACCAAGCCCACACTCGTGCCCCTGATGAAGGTATTAACGTTTACTCATTCGCTCTTCGCCCTGAGGAACACCAACCAAGCGGTACGTGCAACTTCTCTAGAATTGATAATGCCACACTCCAATTGGTCTTATCTAATGCTACCGTTGAAGGCACCAAGACTGCTAAAGTCCGTGTTTATGCCACAAATTACAACGTCTTACGTATTATGAGTGGTATGGGAGGTTTAGCATACTCAAATTAAAAAAGTTGTTACGATTTATCGTCTCACACTTTTTATTATATTTTAATAATTAATTATTCCTTTTTAATTATTAAAGCAAAAAACAATATTGGTTTCCCTCATAAGAAGGCAAAGCAAAGTAAATAAATATTTTAAATATTATTTGCATTATAGTATGTGACATATTGGCAAAAGAAAAGGGTGTCTATACTATGGACATGCTTTAAAACTTTGCTCTTGAACCTTCATGAGCAAAACAATTTATTATTTTATTTTAAAATAATTTAAATAAAGGGTGTATTATATATATATACAACCATGGAAGTAGTTAAGGCATTTAATAGCAATAGTTTACATACTGAAATAGTTATAAAGGGCACTTGTGAAGAACCTTTATTTAGAGCAAATGATATTGGTGAAATATTGGAAATGGGAAATATTAGAACAACAATTCAGAATTTTGATATTAGTGAAAAGGTCGTCCATACTATGGACACCCTTGGTGGTTCTCAACAAGTTACTTTTTTAACAGAAAAGGGATTATATAAGGTTTTATTTAAGTCCAGAAAACCAATTGCAGAAAAATTTCAAAACTGGGTTTGTGAAGTTATTAAAGAAATTAGATTAAATGGTGTTTACGATTTACAAAAACAATTAGAAAAACAAAAAATGGAAATGCTGTTATTAGAAGAAAATAAAAATAAAGATATGGAATTAAAAATTATAAAAGAAAAGGAATTAGAAAAAGAAAAACTATTATTAAGTCAATTTGCAAATGCTGGTAGCATAATTTATATTATTAAGGTAAAAACTTATGATAATGGAAGTTATATTGTAAAAATAGGCGAAAGTAGAGATGGAATAATAGGACGTTATAATGAATGCAAACAAAAACACAAAAATATTTTATTGTTAAATTGTTTTTCAGTTGATAAATCAAGAAATTTTGAGCGCTTTTTATTAGGTCATAAGGATATTAATAAAAATAGAGTATTTAATTTAAAAGGACATGAAACTGAAAAAGAATTAGTATTAATTGGAACTAATTTAACTTATAAAATGTTAATAAAAATTATTGAAGACAATATAGACAATCATAATTATAAGGTTAGAGAATTATTATTAGAAATTGAAAATTTAAAATTAAAACAAACTTCAACTCAAATTAATAATGATAATGAATTAATAAAAGAACTTGTTAATTCAAATAAATTGTTAACACAAAAAGTATGTTCTCTCGAAAACTCTATGCAACAAATATTAGAAAAACTAAACTCTCAACAAACCAAAACTCATACAAGTCTCGGACAACAACTACCGCATTTAGGCCCCAGACTTCAAAAAATAAATCCAGAAACACTTCAATTAGTTAAAGTATATGAATCTGTAACAGAAGCAATGAATGAAAATAAAAATATTAAACGTCCCAGCATAACAAAAGCGGTCCAAGAAAACACAGTTTATTGCGGATTTCGTTGGCAACTTGTTGAACGCAATTTAGACGCTAATATTATACACAATTTACAACCCACAAAAGAAACTAAAATACAAAATTTAGGTTATATTGCCAAATTAAATGCAAACAAATCACAAATATTAAACGTCTATTTAGACAGAAAAACCGCAGCAGAAAATAATGGATATTTTAGTCCAGGAGCACTTGACAATGCGGTTAAAAATGGCACTAATAGCAACGGATTTTATTATGAATTATACGACAAATGCGATATAAATTTAATTAATGATTTTGAGGCGGAAAAAGGTGCGCCACTTTTATACAAAAACGGTATAGGTCAATACGACTCAAACAACAATTTAGTAAAAGAATTCACCTGTAAATATGACTGCATTCGTCAATTAAAAATCAGCGACAAGACACTAAAAAAAATTCTCGACACATCTGTTTATAATGGTTTTCAATTTAAAAGTTTAGGAAGCAAATTATATGTATGAAAAATATTTTATCTTCGCGTAATATATAAATGGTTTTATCTTACGGACAAAAGAAAGGCATTGTTAATGTTGCAAAGAAACAAGACCCTGAAGCGTTTAAGCGTTTCATGGAAGATCAAGGTTTAGATAAAGATGAAGTTTATCAATTTGGACTTCTAGTTAAAAATGATGGATATGAAGGACATGATGAAGACTTAAAAAAAATGGAAGAAGAAGATGGTATTGACCTTGAAATGGGTCGTGTTGGCGATATAATTGCCGATAATGCAAAATATAATATGGGTGGCAGACGCAGACGCGGAAGACGCACTCGCAAAGGTGGCAGAAAATCCAGACGCAGCGGAAGACGTACCAGACGCGCCTCTCGTAGAAGCAGACGTTAAATAAAAAAATTGAAATATTATTATACTTAAAATAATAAAGCATAATAATATATACTAAAATGAGTGACCACACCTTTTATTTTAAATTGGTTTATACTGAGAGAACGGTTTGTTACAATATAAGCCCAGATAAGACTTTAACTGATTTTATTAATTATGTGAAAGTAATGGTTCGTGATGATTTTACAATTAGCGATAATTATAGTGTTGAAATTGTTCCTACGGGTCAGCCTTATGTTCCGGGTCAAGATCCAGAAATGGCTGCAAAATTAGAACCAAGTAATTATTACACAATTCGAGATATTTATGGAGAGAATTATAAAAATATTGCATTTTATATTCGAACTGTCCCAGATAGATTCGCGTTACGATTAGAATTACCTACAAATACACATTTATATCAAAGTAATAATACTCCAACTGCACCAAGGTAATAAAAAATATAAATAAAAATAAAATATAAAAAATTTATAAATTTATTTTTTTATATTTTCTTTGTTTTTTACAAAAACTTTTATTTACTCGTCATTATCGTCGTCTTCTTCTTCGTCTTCATCTGCAGCAGCAGCATTTCCAAAATCATCCTCTAAATCGTCTGTAACTTCTACATAAATGCCATTTTCCAATACCACTTTACGTGTATTAAATAACTTATTCATATTTATAATTTCAGGTTTTTCAGTTTCCGATGTAAA
>Ga0194133_10002341_pt1 | contig 29595 bp, 31 predicted proteins | sample TA2KigOf40mmetaG_FD_155448 | JGI IMG/M metagenome (GOLD analysis project Ga0194133, IMG submission 155448) | Freshwater microbial communities from Lake Tanganyika, Tanzania - TA2015055 Kigoma Offshore 40m | ecosystem: Environmental > Aquatic > Freshwater > Lake | place: Tanzania: Lake... | reverse complement strand
TCGGCATCTACGCCCTCACCCAGGGCGATGCGGGGAACAACGACGATGACGATTCCAGCCCCGGTGGTGGCCTGATGCAGCCCGTGGCCTGATCTCATCCGTCCTGATCCGAACCAGCCTCACCCGTCCTGCTGCGATCGGCGGTAGGCCTTCGGCACGACGTGCAGGAACAACCACCACCAGATCAAGACTCCCAGCACCAGAGAGGCGGAGATCCACCAGCGAGCGGGCCAGACCCAGCTCGCGGCCGGTATCGCCACACCGGTGAGCACAATGCTCCAGGGCTGACACCACCAGGGTTTCAGGCTCCAGAGAGTCCCTTCATCTGACAACTGGTCGGCCCTCACGGTCTCGGTCTCAACGCCAGCCCGGAACCCTTCCATGCCTCAGGTTCAGGGCTTGCCCGTGCCGACGGCGGCTGGCACGTTCGCACTACCGGGGCTATAGGCCTTCAGCACGCTGCCGGCCGTACGGAGCTGCTTGACCAGGGTGGTTTCAGCGGTGCGGTACTGGCTGTCCTTGCGGGTGCCGATGTCCTCGAGCTGCAGGCGCTGGGCCTCCTGTTCGCTCATCTTCGCCGGCACATCCGGATCAATGCCGTACTTGTGAATGTCGCGGCCGCGGGGAGTGAGGTACTTGGCGATGGTCACGGTCATGCCCGAGCCGTCGGAGAGACCCCGCACCGACTGCACCAAGCCCTTGCCGAAGGTTTTCTGGCCCACCAACAGGGCCCGCTTGTTGTCCTGCAGGGCACCGGAGAGGATCTCGCTGGCACTGGCCGAGCCCTCGTTCACCAGCACCACCAGGGGCCTGGTGGTGAGGGCGCGGCCGGTGGCCCGCTTCACATCGGTGATGCCGCTGCGGGTCTTGGTGGAGACAATCGTGCCCTCGTTCAGCCACTGGCGGGCGATCTCCACGCTGGCCATCAGCAGGCCGCCGGGATTGCTGCGCAGGTCGAGCACGTAGCCGTCCACCCCCTGGGCCTCCAGTTCGCGCACCGCCTTGCGCATGTCCTTGGTGGCGTTGGCGTTGAACTGCTTCAGGCGGATGTACCCCACCTTCAACCCTTCAGGGGTGGTGTTGATCTGATGCTCCACCGCGTGCAGCTCAATGCGCTCGCGGGTGAGGGGCACCTCCAGCACCTGGGCCTTGCGCCGCAGGGTGAGGTTCACCTGGGTGCCCTCCTGGCCGCGGATCAGCTTCACCGCGTCCTCGGTGCTCATCCCCTTGGTGCTCTTGCCATCGATGGCCGTGATCACATCCTTGGGCTGCACCCCGGCCTTGGAGGCCGGCGAGCCCTCAATGGGGGCGACCACCACCAGCTCCTTGGTGTCCTTGTCGAGGCTCAGCTGGATGCCCACCCCCGAGAGCTCGCCGGAGGTGTCGATCTGCATCTCCTTGAACTCCCGGGGGTCAAGAAAACGGGTGTAGGGGTCATCGAGGCTGGCAAGCATGCCGCGAATGGCCTCGTAGGCATCCTTCGGGCTGCCGTAGCTGCGTGCCAGCACGTCACGCCGCAGGGTGCGCCAGCGGTCGGGGGTGTACTTGCCGTTGACGTCGAGATAGTCGCGGAAGACGATCTGCCAGGTCTGGTCGATCACCTCCTTGGGGCTCTCGAGGATGCGGGCGCTGCCGCCCGGGGAGGTGACCGCCTCACGGGCCATCACGGCCGTGGCGGCACAGACCCCGGCGCTCACGAGCACGATCAGGCCGGTCTGAGCACGCATCCGGCTGCGAGCACCGCCCATGGCAGAGGCCCATGCAGGACCTGGGAAACTGTCTTCAAGCTAGCGCTGGCAAGCCCGCGCAACGGCCCCGGCCGGGGGGATTTCCCGTCAGGGATCCACCCAACGGCCGTCCTCCTTGATCAGGGCGATCAGGGCCTCCACGCCCTCGGCCTCCGGCACCTTGCGGATCTCCTCACGGCCCCGGTAGAGGGAGATCACGCCGGGGGTCTTGCCAACGTAGCCGTAGTCGGCATCGGCCATTTCACCGGGTCCGTTGACGATGCAACCCATCACGGCGATGTCGAGGCCCGTGAGGTGAGCCGTGGCGCTGCGCACCTTGTGCAGTACCTCCTCCAGGTTGAACAGGGTGCGGCCGCAGCTGGGGCAGGCCACGTATTCCACCATCGTCTTGCGCAGGCCCAGGGCCTGCAGGATCGAGTAGCAGACCGGAATCTCCTTCTCCGGCGCCTCGGTGAGCGACACGCGGATCGTGTCGCCGATCCCCTCGGCCAGGAGCGGCGCGATGCCGGCGGTGCTCTTCACCCGGCCGTAGTCGCCGTCACCCGCCTCGGTGACCCCCAGATGCAGGGGGTAATGGAACCCCTCGGCATCCATCCGGTCGGCCATCATCCGGTAGGCGGCCATCATCACGGGAGCCCGCGAGGCCTTCATCGACACCACGATGTTGTGGAAGTCGAGGCGGTCGCAGATGTGGATGAACTCCATGGCGCTCTCCACCATCCCCAGGGGGGTGTCGCCGTAGCGGAACAGCATCCGCTCCGCGAGGGAGCCGTGGTTCACGCCGATGCGCAGGGCCTTGTCCTGCTCTTTCAGCACCTTCACCAGGGGCTCGAAGGTCTCGCTGATGCGCGCGCCGATGGAGGCGATTTCGGCATCGGAAAACTCCGTGCGGTTGGGGTCGGGTTTGTCGAACACGAACAGCCCGGGGTTGATGCGCACCTTGTCGACGTGCTGGGCCACCTCCAGGGCGATCTTCATGCCGTTGTGGTGCACGTCGGCCACCAGCGGCACCGGCCGATAGGTGTCGATCAGCCGCTGGCGGATCTCGCCCATCGCCTTGGCATGGGCCAGGCTCGGCACCGTCACCCGCACGATCTCGCAGCCCGCCTCGTGCAGGCGGCGGATGCCGGCGGTGGCCCCCTCGATGTCGAGGGTGTCCTCGTTGATCATCGACTGCACCACCACCGGGTGGTCACTGCCGATCCAGATGTCCCCCACCCGCACGCTCCGGGTCTTGCGACGCCTCAGGGTGGTGGCGTAACGGGGGTTGCTGGCCCAGGCGGCGAGGTCACTCGCTGCGGAGGATGCCGCGTCGGAGCGGGCCAGGGTGCCGGTCATGGCGGGGGGGGCCGGAAGTGGCTGCAAGGCTGTCACAGAAGCGGCGTCAACTGGCGGAAGCTCCAACGGCGGCAAGACGCTCCCGCACCGCCTTGAGGTCCTGCCAGGTGTGCCATTTGGGGCTGCCCTGCTCCCGAGACGGATTGCGCAGCAGATAGGAGGGATGGAGGATCGGCATCAGCCAGCGGCCCTGCAGCAGCTCCCCCTCCCCGGCCATCCACTGGCCCCGCAGGCGGGTGATGCCCCCCCTGATGCCCAGCACCCCCTCGAGGGCCGTGGCGCCGGCGAGCAGGATCACCGCCGGATCCACCAGGCGGATCTGGGGGTCCAGCCAGGGGCGACAGGCCGCCATCTCCGCCGGAGTGGGCTTGCGGTTGTCGGGCGGGCGGCACTTCACCACATTGCAGATGTAGGCGTCGCGGTTGGAGTCGATCGCCACACTGGCGAGCATCTGATCGAGCAACTGGCCCGCCCGCCCCACAAAGGGCTGGCCGCTGGCATCCTCCTGGGCGCCGGGCCCCTCGCCGATCACCATCAGCCGGGCGCGGGGATTGCCCCGGCTCACCACCACCCGGCTGCGGCCGGCGGCCAGGGAACAGCGCTGGCAGGCCGCGCATTCCTCCGCCAAGGCCTGGAGATCGGCGGGCGCCGGGACCACCGGCGGCTGCAGCGAGGAAGGGGAGGCATCCATGGGGGCATCCTCTCCCCGGGCAGGCCGCCGGAGATCAACCACGGGCGGTGCGAGCCTGTCGATTCGCCGCCAACGCTGAGGGGGAGCACGCGTGCGGCAGGATGGCTCCAACGCTCATGCCGTGCCATTCCGATGCCGGCACCATTGCCGATGCCGGAACCTGGGACGCCTGTCAGCGACTGCCCCGCTGGCCCGTCGGGCCTGACCCTCTCGCCCCGGGCCCAGGCTCTCCAGCCCTCCCTCACCCTGGCGATCGCGGCCAAGGCCAAACAGCTGCGCGCCGAAGGCCGGGACATCTGCAGCCTGAGCGCGGGCGAACCTGATTTCGACACCCCCGCCTTCATCCGCCAGGCGGCGGCCACTGCTTTGGAGGCCGGCCACACCCGCTACGGCCCCGCCGCCGGTGAGCCGGCCCTGCGCGAGGCGATCGCCGCCAAGCTCAGCACTGAAAACGGCGTACCGACCCGGGCCGAACAGGTGCTGGTGACCAACGGCGGCAAGCAGGCGCTCTACAACCTGTTCCAGGTGCTGCTGGGCCAGGGGGATGAGGTGCTGCTGCCCGCCCCCTACTGGCTCAGCTACCCGGAGATCGCCCGCCTGGCGGGCGCCTCGGTGACGGTGCTGCCGACCGAAGCCGCCCAGGGCTTCCGACTGCAACCCGAGCAACTGGAGGCGGCGATCACCCCCGCCAGCAAGCTGCTGGTGCTCAACAGCCCCTCCAACCCCACCGGCATGGTGCTGAGCCGCCAGGAGCTGGAGGCGATTGCGGCCGTGCTGCGCCGCCATCCGCAGGTGGCGGTGGTCTGCGACGAGATCTACGAATTCCTGCTGGCCCCGGGGCACAGCCACCACAGCTTCGCTGCCGTGGCACCGGATCTGGCCGATCGGGTGTTCGTGGTGAATGGCTGCGCCAAGGGGTGGGCGATGACGGGCTGGCGGATCGGCTGGCTGGCGGGGGCGCCCGCGGTGATCGCTGCCGCCAGCGCCCTCCAGAGCCAGACGACCAGCAACGTCTGCAGCTTTGCCCAGTACGGCGCGCTGGCGGCGGTGAGCGGTCCGCGGGACTGCGTGCAGGCCATGGCCGCCCAGTTCAACGAGCGCCGCACCCTGCTGAGCGAGGGACTGCGGGCCATCCCCGGCCTGCAGCTGCTGCCGCCCGAGGGTGCCTTCTACGCCTTCCCCGACGTGAGCAGCTACGGCCTCGATTCCATGACCCTCTGCAACCGCCTGCTGGATGCCGTGGGGCTGGCGGTGGTGCCCGGGGTGGCCTTCGGCGACGACCGCTGCATCCGTCTCTCCTGCGCCGCTGCCCCGGCGACGATCAGCGACGGTCTGGAGCGGCTGCAGCGCTTCCTGGGGAGCCTCTAGCCCCAGGGTGAACCGGCGGCAGCCGGCAGCCACGTGAAGCAGCATGGGCGGGCCCGTTTCACCCCGCCCTTGTCCTGGGCGGACACGCTGATGCGCACCCGAGAACGTTGGACCGCCGCGCTGGCAGGCCTGTGCCTTGCCCTGCTGCCGGCGGTCGTCGCTCCTCTCCCTCCCCAGCTGCTGCCGGCGGCAGAAGCCCAGCAGACCAAATCGCGACCGGTGCTGCGCATCGGCGCCATCCCCGACCAGAACCCCGAAAAACTCAACCGCCTCTATGGCCTGGTGGCGGCGGAGCTCAGCCAGCAGCTCGGGGTGACCGTCACCTACGTGCCGGTGACCGACTACGCCGCTGCGGTGGCAGCCTTCCGCACCGGCAGTCTCGATCTGGTGTGGTTTGGCGGTCTCACCGGCGTGCAGGCCAGCCTGCAGAAACCCGGCGCTCAGATGATCGCCCAGCGCGACATTGATGCCCAGTTCTACAGCGTGTTCATCGCCAACACCCGCAGCGGCATCAAGCCGATCCAGAACCAGAAAGGCCTCAGTGTGCTGAAGGGCAAGCGGTTCACCTTCGGATCGGAGAGCTCCACCTCCGGCCGGTTGATGCCCCAGTACTTCCTCAGCCAGGCCGGTGTGAAGCTGAGCGACTTCGCCGGCGGTGCCCCCGGCTTCAGCGGCAGCCACGACGCCACCATTGCCCTGGTGCAGAGCGGCACCTACGACGCGGGTGCGGTGAACGAGCAGGTGTGGAAGAGCAACCTGCGCAGCGGCAAGGCCAACCGCAGCAAGGTGATGCAGATCTGGCGCACCCCCAGCTACCCCGACTACCTCTGGCTGGGACAGCCCAACCTCGACGAGCGCTTCGGCAAGGGATTCACCGCCAAGCTGCGCGGCGCCATTCTCAGCTGGCGGCCGAGTGATCCCGAGCAGAAGCAGATCCTCTCCCTGTTCGGAGCCCAGCAATTCACCACGGTGAAGGCCGGTGAATACAAAAAAATCGAACAGGTGGGCCGGCAGATCGGCAAGATCCGCTGAGGCCTGGGCAGCGCGCCGGCGCCAGGCAGGCCAGAATCGGTATCCAGCCCGGGAGACCGCGTGGTCTGGTTGATCGATCTGGTGCTGCTGCTCGCCGGCCTGGTGCTCTGGGGCCGCGCCAGCCGCGAGGGCGATGAGGCCTGGTCACTCTTTCTGCGGGGTGTCGCCCTGCTGGACCTGGCCTTCATCGCCTTCGGCAATGGCCAGCTTCTGCTGGAGGTGCCCCTGCTGGCGCTGGCGCTGGCGCTCCCCTCCGCCGCCAGCCTTGAGCGGCGCCGCTCCTGAACCCCGCATGAATCCCCGGGGACCGGATCTGATCGAGGTGAGCCTGGTGGCCCTGATCCTGGCGCTGATCGTGTTCCGGCTCACCCAGGCCTGAGGTCTCCGGCAGCAGGCATGAGCAGGCCGGCAGCAGGGAAGATGGACGATGGGGTGAGCCGGCCGGCATCCTGATCGATCACCACACCAGCGACCTGACCACCGCCGACCTGCTCAGTCTGGAGGGCATCACCGTGCGCGGGCGCCGGGAGCCCCGGCTTGCCGAGGTGAGCCTGCGCATCCAAGCGGGGGAGCGGGTGGCCCTGCTGGGCCCCAGTGGCGCCGGCAAGAGCACCCTGCTGGCCGTCGCCAACGGACTGCTGCTGCCGGATGGCGGCACGGTGCACTGGCAGGGGGAACCCCGGGCCCGCAGCGCCAGAGCCCGCAGGCGCCAGCAAGCGCGCATCGGCACCCTCTGGCAGGACCTCCGCCTGATCGAGGAACTGAGCGTGCAGCAGAACCTCAACGCCGCCCGGCTGGCGCGGTGGGGCTGGCCACGGGCCCTTCTCAACCTGGTGATGCCGGTGGAGACCCAGGCCTGCGCCACCCTCCTTCAACGTCTCGACCTGGATCCCGCCCTCCTCGGCCAGCCCGTCTCGGCCCTTTCCGGGGGCCAGCGACAGCGGGTGGCCCTGGCCAGGCTGCTGCGCCAGGAGCCGCTGCTGTTGCTGGCCGATGAACCCCTCGCCAGCCTCGACCCCCGCCTGGCCGAGGAACTCCTCGCCCTGCTGCTGGCGGCGGGCAGCGCCCCCCGGGCCCTGCTGCTGAGCCTGCACCGGCCGGAGCTGGTGGGCGGTTTCGACCGGGTGGTGGGGCTGCGCAGGGGGTACATCGTCTTCGACCAGCCCGCCAGCAGCCTCACCACCGCCCAGCTGCAGGCTCTCTATGCCGAGGACGGCGCCCCGTGAGCCCCGCTCAGGCTGCGGCAGCGAACGGTCCGCAGGTGGCGGCGCCCCTCTGGGTGCTGCTGCCCGCGCTGGTGCTGCTGCCGCTGCTGCTCGTGCTGCCCGGCATCAGTCATGGCGGGGGATGGGAGCTGGTGGGGCAGTTCGCCAGCGCCGGCCTCCAGCCCTCCCTGGATCCCCTGGTGCTGCGCTCGGTGCTCAGCGGCCTGGGGGTGACCATGGGCATCGCCCTGCTGGGCTGGGCCGGCAGCGTGGTGCTCGGGGTGGTGCTGGGAGTGGCCAGCTCGCGGGTGGTGTGGCAGACGGTGACGGGCAGTACGGCCCTGGCCGGTTGGATCCGCCGGCTGCTGGCCCTGCCCCGCTCGATCCACGAGCTGCTCTGGGGCCTGCTCCTGCTCCAGCTGGTGGGCCTGCAGCCGGCCGTGGCGGTGGTGGCGATCATCCTCCCCTTCGGCGCCCTGGTGGCCCGGGTGATCAGCGACCTGCTCGATGCCCTGCCCACCCGCAGCCTCGAAGCGCTGCGCTGTGCCGGAGCCCCTGCCGGTCCGGCCCTGCTCACCGCCCTCGGGCCGCCCCTGCTGCCCCAGCTGATCAGCTACAGCGGCTACCGCCTGGAGTGCGCCCTGCGCAGCGCCACCCTGCTCGGGGTGTTCGGCCTGGGGGGACTGGGCACGGAACTCAAGCTCACCCTGCAATCGCTGGCCTTCCGGGAGCTCTGGACCGGCCTGTGGGCCCTGCTGATCACCATGCTGCTGCTGGAGATGCTGCTGGGTCGGCTGCGCCAGCGCTGGGCCATGCCGGGCCGGCTGGCCCTGGGGCAGACCCGGGTGGGCGGCAGCGGCCGCGAACTGCTGTGGGCCGGTGCCGCCCTTCTCCCCCTGCTGGGGGCCGTGGCCTGGGGCCTCGGGGTGGATCCGGCCAGCCTGCTGCGCTGGCAGCCCCTGCCGCCGATGCCAGCGGCCAACTGGGGGGCGGTGGCGGCCCTGCCCTGGGGAGCGCTCGTGGGCAACACGGTGGTGATGACCCTGCTGGCCGCCGCTCTGGCGGTGGGCCTGGCTCCCCTGCTCCTGCTGCTGGTGCAGCCCTGGCCAGGGGGCCGCTGGGCCCTGCAGGCCCTCTGGGCCCTGGGCCGCCTGTGGCCGCCGCCCCTGATCGCCCTGCTGCTGCTGTTCCTGCTCCAGCCGGGGATCATCACCGGCGCGCTGGCCCTGGGTCTGCACAACCTGGGGGTGCTGGGCAGGCTGCTGCTCGAGACCAGTGAGCACGTGGGAGACGGGGCCGAACAGGCCCTGCTCGGGGCCGGCAGTGGCCCGCGCCTGGCCCTGCTCTACGGCCGCTTCAGCGGCCTGGCCCGGCCCTACTTGGCCTACGGCGCCTACCGGGCCGACGTGATCCTGCGGGAATCGGTGGTGGTGGGTCTGGTGGGCGCCACGGGCCTGGGCAGCCAGTTGCTGGAGGCCCTCAGTGCCTTCGCCTTCGATGAACTGCTGGCCCTGCTGCTGGCCTACGCCCTGCTCACCCTGGTGGGGGAAGACCTCAGCGATCGCCTGCGGCGGCGTCTGCTGGCCGGTGCCCCCCGTCCAGGCTCCCCCGGTGTGGGCACACCAGACCGCGGCTGAGCAGCAGCTCGGCGGCGGCCTCTGGGTTGAGCGCCCCCAGCTCCACCGGCTGACAGAAGTGGCCGCTGAGGTCGTGGTCGTAGCAGCGATCGTAGTAGTCGAGCATCTGGCGGCAGGCCGTGGCCCAGTCGCACTCGGCGATCGCCTCCAGGGCCAGGGCGGTGCGCTGGGGCCCCAGCCGCCGGGCGATCCGGCTGGTGGCCTCGGCCAGGGCAGCGGGATCCTGCACGCCATAGATGCGCACCAGGTGCTCCACCCGCTGCTCCAGGGGTCGCTGCACCTCCAGCACCGGGGCGGCCTGCATCTGGCGCCAGAGACCAGCGGGGATGCGGCAGCGGCCCACCTGGGCACTCTCGGCTTCCAGCCAGATCTGCGGCGCCTGGCGCAGGCCGTGCAGGGCGAGGGCCAGGCGGTTCTCGTAGTGCTCGCTGCTCGGCTGGGGAGGGAGCCCGAGGGCCCCGAAGCTGCTGCCGCGGTGGTGGGCCAGGCCCTCGAGGTCCACCACCGCCACGCCGCGGCACGCGAGCGCCAGCAGCAGCTCCGTCTTGCCGGTGCCGGTGCGGCCCCCGAGCAGCTGCAGGGGCCAGGGCTGCTCAAAGAGCTCCAGGGCCCAGCGCCGGTAGGCCTTGTAGCCACCCTCGAGCACCTGCACGGGCAGGTCGAGCTGGGAGGCCAGCCAGGCCACGCTGCCACTGCGCATCCCCCCCCGCCAGCAGAGGAGGCGCAGGGGCTGGTCGGGAGCCGGCGCCGCCAGCTCCAGCAGCCGGGCCGCCATCCGCTGCAGGCGCGGCCCCACCAGGGCCAGACCCTCCAGCACCGCCGCCTGCCGGCCCTGCTGTTTGTAGAGCGTGCCCACCGCCGCCCGGCCGTCATCGTCGAACAGGGGGAGATTGACGGCGCCGGGGATGTGCCCCTGGGCGAATTCCGACGGGGTGCGCACGTCGATGAGCGCACCGCGACCCGCCAGAAAGGCCGGCACCGGCAGGCGCGGCTGGGGAGCAGGACAATCCATGCACCAATCGTGCCTGGCCGCGCCCATGCCCCTTCCCGTGCCCCGCAAGCTGATCGTGCTCGGTGACAGCGGCGTGTACGGCTGGGGCGATCCCCTGGAGGGGGGCTGGTGTGAGCGGCTGCGGCGCCACTGGATGGAACTGCCCGGAGGCCCCGTGCTCTACCCCCTCGGGGTGCGGGGCGACGGGCTGGAGCGGGTGGCGGCCCGCTGGCGCCGGGAGGTGGAGTGCCGCGGTGAGCTGCGCCGCCAGCAGCCCCACGGCATCCTGCTGGCCGTGGGACTCAACGACAGCGCCCGGGTGGGCCGGGCCGATGGCCGCCCCCAGCTGGATCCCGAGGGGTTCCTGTTCGGGCTGCAGCAGTGGCTGGCCGAGGCCAGCACCATCGCCCCCGTGCTGGTGCTGGGGCTCACCCCGGTGATGGAGGAAGCGATGCCCTTCGCCGACGTGCTCTGGTATGGCCTGGAGACGGTGCGCCGCTATGAGGCGCTGCTGGAGGAGGCCTGCATGCAGGCCGATGTGCCCTTCCTGCCCCTGCTGGAGAGCCTGCTGGCCGATCCCAGCTGGCCGCACTGGCTCCTGGACGACGGCATTCACCTGAACAGCGATGGGCACCGGCAGGTGTTCGAGCGCGTCCGCCGGTGGCCGGCGCTGCTGCAATGGGCCGACCTGCAGCCCCTGGGGCTGGCCACCGCCAGCGTCTGACACCAGCTGCTGCCCCCAGGGGCGGGCTGTCGCCAGGGCGGGCTGCTAGCCGATCAAGCGGTGCTGGCCGTCAGAACAGCGCCATCAGCAGGGCCACCACCAATGCCCCCACCAGCACGGCCAGCAGACCGCCCACCGCCAGCAGGCTGATGCCCGTGGCGAGGGCCAGGCGGCGCGTGGTGACCGGGAAGAGCAGGTAGAGGGTGAGGGCGACCGCCACCGGCCACAGCGGCGGGATCAGCAGACACACCGCCGCGAACATCCCCAGCTTCCGGCGCTGCCGACGCTGGTGCAGGAGGGCCTCGTCCTGGCGACGCCGCTGCTGGCTCAGGTCGGCCTGCTCCTCATCGCTCAGCCAGCGACCGTGCCGGCGCGCCTGTTCCAGCTCCAGCTCAAGCTGCAGGGACCGCGGGGTGGTGGAGGTCATCGGCGCAGGGGGCGCGGGGGCCAGGGGAGGCATGAAACCGCCCGCAGCCACGATCTGTTCAGGTTAGGGGCACCCCGCCTCCCCCGAATGGGGGATGACCGCCCCCCAGGGCGGGGAGGGCGGGCCGGGACCACGGGCGGACGGTGAAGGGAGCCCCCCGACACGGGGGCCATCCCGTTCTGTCCCCACGACCCCATGGCCCCATCCACCACCTGCCAGGAGCGCAATGCCAGGCTGCTGCTCCACCGCGACCACAGCCGCTCCGATGCGGCGCGGCTGCACTGGCGCAATGCCCTGGTCCGCGAAAACCTCGGCCTGGTGCGTCTGGTCGCGAACCGCGAGAGCCGCCGCACCGGCCGATGCTTCGAGGAGCTCTGCTCCGCGGGCTACGAGGGGCTGATCCGGGCCGTGGAGGCCTTTGACAGCGGCCGCAACTGCGCCCTGAGCAGCTTCGCGGTGCCCTACATCCGGGGGGCCATGCAGCTGGATCAACGCGACCGCCAGCAGCCGATCAACACCCCGCGTCGGCTGCGGGAACTGCTGCAGCGGGCCCGGAGACTGCAGGAGCAGCGTCGACAGACCGGTCTGCCGCCCCTGGCGGGAGCCGAGCTCGCGGGAGCACTGCAGTGCAGCCTGCGCCAGCTGGAGGAGGCTGCGGGGGTGCAGCGCGCCCTGGCGGTGACCAGCCTCGACCGCCCCCTGGGCGGAGTGGGCGGAGATGGTGGGGCACAACAGGACGGTGCAGCGGGGAGTGATGGGGGCGGCAACTGGCACGAGCGCCTGGCCGCCCCCGGCGGCGACGACGCCGATGGGCATCTGGCGTGGGTGCGGCAGGCCCTCGCCCAGCTCGCTCCGGACGACCGCGAGCTGCTGGAGGGACGCTGGATCGATGGCCTCAGCTGGTGCACCCTCGCAACCCAGCTGGGCTGGAGCAGCCAGTTCTGCCGGCAGCGGGGCCTGGCACTGATGCTGGAGCTACGGCGCGCTGCTGCCGCCGGCCTGGAGGTGCCCCAGGCCCCAAGGCTGACGGCCCACGGTCAGAAGGGGGCCAGGGCGGGCCAGATCAACAGGGCCAGCAGGGCCGCCAGGGCGGTCTGAAGGGCATTCACCGCCTCGTTACCCAGCCAGCGCCAGCGCCCCTGGGCCGTGGCACCGATCAGGCTCTCCAGCAGGGTGGCCGCCAGACCGACGACCACCACCAGCGCGAAAGCCCGACCGTCGGGGACGAGGTCGAGGGCCCTGGCCAGGGAGGCCATCAGGGCACTGCCCGCCAGGCTGGCGGCGGTGCCCTCGAGACTGATCGCGCCCTCGGTACCGGGTGGCACGGGCCGCAGGGTGGTGATCAACCAGGTGTGACGGCCCCACCGCTTGCCGATCTCACTGCCACAGGTGTCGGCGAGCTTGGCGGCGAAGCTGGCGGCGAAGGCGATGAGCAGGGGTTCCACCCAGACGGCCGGCACCAGGGGCACGGCCAGGGCCACCAGGGCGCCGGTGGCCGCCGACCCCCACACGTTCTCGGGCCCCCGTCGGCCGCCGCGGGCCTCAGCCAGCCCCCGCTCCTGCTTGCGGCGGAAACCGAGGCGCGTCACCAGCGACCCCAGCAGCAGGTAGGCCACCACCGCCAGCCAACCCCGCGGCCCCAGACAGCCCCAGAGCACGGTGCCGAGGATCGCGGCATGGCACCAGCCAGCCGGAGTGAGCAGGGGCAGGCGCTGCGCCAGGGCGATCAGCACGCCGTTGAGCCCGAAGGCCACCAGCCAGGTGATGGGCTGCTGGGCCGGCAGCCAGGCGGGGAACGGAACAGCCACGGCCGCCGCAGGACAAGGGGCCACCAGTGTGTTGCACAGCCCAAAGCAGCGGGCTGCCGGCCGCACCGGACGCTGGATAATCGGCCCACGTCTTGGTTGCGGCGATGATCTTCAAGCGCAAGGAATCCTTCTTCCTCGATCTGAGCGGCGGCGATCAGGGCCAGACCAGGCAGGAACCGGCAGCCGTGCAGGTGGCCGTCGCCGCCCCCGCACCCGCGGCCCCCAAAACCTCCGCCCCGAAAAGCGCTGCACCCGCAGCCTCAAGTGCCGCCACCGGCACCGTTCAGGACAGCGCGCCCAGCGCAGCCCAGCCCGCCAAACCGACCCTCACCACGGCCGAGGCCCTCGCCGCGGAACTGCGCGCTGCCCAGGAGTCCCGCCCCGCACCGAGCAAGGCCACTTTCGCCCCCGACAACCTCAACCCCGCCAACGCGGTGCCCAGCCGCCGGCGCACGGCCGGCGCCAATCTGGCCGGCTTCAAGGCGATGGCGGCTGAGATGTTCAAGAGCTGAGCTGTCGCCGCCAGCTCACCATCCCGGCGACAGCCGCCACCGCGGCCGTCGAGCAGCGCAGGATTGTTGAGCCGAGACTCACGGGCTGCCAGCCGGCTTCGACGGCAGCGCGCTCCTCGTCAGGGGTCCACCCCCCTTCCGGGCCGATCGCCACCCACACCTGCTCCGCTCCCGCGGCGGGCAGCAGATGCTCCATCAGTGGCAGCCCCTGCTGCCGGGTGCTGGCCAGCAGCCTGATCACCCCATCAGCAGGCCGGGCGCCGGTCGACGCCGGAGCCGCGAGCCAGCGAATCGCCTCCTCATCAGCCGCGAGCTCGGGCAGCCACAACCGCTCGCACTGCTCCACGGCCTCCCGCAGGATCGCCTCGCGCCGCTCGGGCCGGAGGCGATCCTGCGCCACGCTGCGGCAGGCCCGCAGCAACTGCAGGCGATCCACGCCCAACTCACAGGCCATGCGCAGGAGCACGTCGGCGTCGAGCCGGGGAAGCGCCACCGCCAGGGCCAACTGGGGCCTGGGGGCCGCTTCCTGCAGGAGGGGACAGGCGAGGTCCTGCTCCAGCACCGCCAGTGGGGGGGCCACCGCCTCCAGCTCCAGGCGGGCAGCCCAGAGCTGGCCCCGCCCATTGACCACGGCGAAGGGGTCGCCGGCGCGCAGCCGCAGCACCCGGCGGAGGTAGTGGGCCTCCTGCGCCTCCAGGGGCAGGGCGCCGCCCGAGGCGAGCAGCCGCTCGGGTGTGACCAGCAACCGCCGCCATTCCCGCGCCATCCTGCGCCTCAGTCGCCCATCAGGGGAAAGAGGGCTTCGGGTTGCTCCTCCACCGGCCAGTCCTCATTGAGGCCGCCGATGCAGAGCTCGGCGATCTCCACCACGTCGTTGTCGAGCTGGCGGAGGGCGTTGATCAGCACGTCAAGGCCGAAGGCGTCGCTGGTGCCCAGATCCACCCAGCAGCGGGCCCACTCCCCCTGGTACTCGACCGGACCCATGTTGTGCATCAGGGCGGGCATCGCCCCGGCGGCCGACTCGGCGTCGTAGGCCATCCAGCTCAGCTCGGCACCCTCCTCGTGGGCCTGGAGGTTCTCGGCATTGAAGCCGCCGAGCTTGCCGAGGAAGAACCAGCTGTCGAAGGTGGTCTCCACGTAGCCCCGCTCTCCCTGGCCGGGGGGATGGGGAAAGCGCATCCAGATCCAGCAGTTGAACGGATCGAACTCGCGGAAGCGCACCTCCATGGCGGGACTGGGGGAGTGACGGCGGAACCCTCACTATCCACCACCCGTACGCCCCGCAGGCATGCTGGGACGATGCTCGAACTCAGCGGGGTGCGCTATCAGCCGGCCACGGCGGCCCGACCGGTGCTGGAGAACGTGACCTTCCAGCTTGCCCCTGGCCAGCTGGCCCTGGTGGCCGGGCGCAGCGGCAGCGGCAAGACCACCTTGCTGGAGGTGATCAGCGGCCTGGCGGAACCGGAGCGGGGGCAGATCAGCTGGAGCGGCCAGCGCCTCAGCGCCCGCCAGCGGCGCTGGCTGTGCGGGCTGGTGTTCCAGTTCCCTGAACGCCACTTCCTGGGCCTGAGTGTGGGCCAGGAGCTGCGGCTGGGCCAGCGGCGCCTGGATGGTGATCGCCTGGCTGCCGTGCTGGAGCTGGTGGGGCTGAGCGGGGTCTCCCTGCAGCAGCGGCCGGAGCAGCTCAGCGGCGGCCAGCAGCGACGGCTCGCCCTGGCGGTGCAGCTGCTGCGCGATCCCCGGGTGCTGCTGCTCGATGAGCCCACCGCAGGGCTCGACTGGGCTGTGCGCAGCGATGTGGTCGATCTGCTGGCCGCCCTGGCCCGGGAGCGGGCGGTGCTGGTGGTCACCCACGAACCCGACCTGTTCGCCGCCCTGACCCCCTGCACCTGGCAGCTCACGCAGGGGCACCTGGAGAGGGCGCCGGAGCCCGACGGGCCTGGGGAACACCATCCGTACGATGCCCCCATTGCGCACGGGCAAGTGTGAGCGACCAGCTGTTGCGAGCCACCGCAGCCGGAGGCGGCATCCGGCTGGTGGCCGTCACCACCACCGAGGCGAGCCGGCGGGCATCGGAGCGGCACCACCTCTCCTTCCTCACCACCGCCCTGCTCGGCCGGGCGATGACGGCCGGCCTGCTGCTGGCGAGCTCGATGAAGGTGGCCCACGGCAGGGTGAATCTGCGCATCTCCTCCGATGGCCCCCTCCGCGGCCTGATGGTGGACGCGGGCCGGGACGGCAGCGTGCGTGGCTACGTGGGCGAGCCCTCCCTGGAGCTCGATCTGGTGGAGGAGAGCGACGGCAGCCGCCACTTCGACTTCCGCACCGCCACCGGCACGGGCTACCTGCATGTGGTGCGCGACCTGGGTGAAGGGGAGCCCTTCAGCTCCACGGTGGAACTGGTGAGCGGCGGCATCGGCGACGACGTCGCCTCCTACCTGCTCCATTCCGAGCAGACTCCCTCGGCGGTGTTCGTTGGAGAGCAGATCAACAGCAGCGGGGTGTGCTGCAGCGGCGGCGTGCTGGTGCAGGTGCTGCCCAAGGCCGCCCGCGAACCCGCCCTGGTGGCCCTGCTCGAGGAGCGCTGCCGCGAGGTGAGTGGCTTCAGCCAGCGGCTGGCGGCCTGCGAAGGCCACCTGGAGACCCTGCTCACCGACATCTTCCCCGACCTCGACCCCCAGCCCCTCGGGGGGCCCGAGGCCCATCAGCCCGCCTACTGCCAGCCCGTGGCCTTCCGTTGCCCCTGCAGCCGCGAGCGCAGTCTCGGCGCCCTGAAGCTGCTGGGCCGCGATGAACTGAGCAACATGCTGGCCGAGGACGGCCAGGCCGAGCTCACCTGCCACTTCTGCAATGCCGTGTACCGGGTGGAGGGCAGCGAGCTGGAGGACCTGATCGAGGAGCTCAGGCCACCAGCAGAGAACCGAGCAGCAGCAGGATCAGGGCCGGCAGGCTCTGCACCTGCTGGGGCGTAAGCGGCAGGCCCAGGGGCAGGCTCGCGGGGGCGGCTGCCGCCAGCAGCCCACCGAGCACCAGGCCGAGCGTGAGCAGTCCGAAGCCCCAGCCCACCGCCGACAGGAAGCGGCGACGGCGGCGCTGCAGGCAGACCACGCAGAGGGCGGTGGCCAGCGCCAGCAGCAATTCCGCGGGCGGAGCGGGCAGGAGCAGCAGCAGGGCCAGACAGAGGCCGGAACCTCCGAGGGCCAGCCAGCGGTCGTTGCCCTCGGCCAGGGCAAAGCTGGGAGCTGAAAGGCTGGGCGCCGTCACCCGGGGCAGCGGCATCCGGGGCAGGGCAGGCATCGGCAGCCGGGGGGCGGGACTGGCCTGCTGCTGCTCCCGCGCCGAGGCGCTGCGGGCGGCGGTGCTCACCCGTCCCTGCTGCCGCTCCTTGAGGCGATCCATCAACACCGCGTCGTAGGCCGCCTCCACCCGGGAGCGGGCGATCGGATCGTCGCCGGCCTCATCCAGGCGCGCCTGCCGGGCGGCCTGCACAGCATCAAAGCTGGCATCGGCCTCGATCCCCAGGCGCTCGTAGGGGGTGAGGGCGGAACTGGCCGCCTGATCGGCGTTCTGGTCAGTGGGGTCGGTCATCACCGGGGGGGAGCAGGGTGGAACGCCTGTCCCTGAGCGTATCGAGGCTCCCCTAGAAGAGGGGGTCGCTGCAACGGAAGCCGCCTTCCTGCTGCAACCGCTCACGGCAGCGTTCGGCCTCGGCGAGATCGAGGCGGTGACGACGTTTCAACAGCGGCATCTGGGGAGGGAGATGGCTACCCTCTCGAATTTCCACCTCATGGCAGGCCGGCGTCTCAACCGAAGCCTGCAACTGAAAGCTCACGTAATCGCAGCCCCCGTCAGGACGGGGCCGCACCAGCCAGAGCGGCTCGGGCATCGCCGTGATGGTTTGTTACAGGAAGTCTGGCGCGGCGATCCGGCGACTGTGGGACCCGTGGCACTCAGAGGCTGATCGGCTCCACCCCACTCACCACCGGAGCCACCCCGCTGAGTTCGAGCTCGGGATGGTCCTCCCGCAGCTGGTTCAGGTTCCAGTCGTTCTTGAACAGCAGCACCGGCCGGTTCCAGGCATCCCGCACGGTCTTGCAATTGAAGATCCGCCCCACCGCTTCCAGGGCCGGCCAGCCGCCCACCACCCAGCGGGCCACGGCAAAGCCCAGGGGTTCGAGCCGGGTCTTCACCCCGTATTCATTCTCCAGGCGGTACTGCACCACCTCCAGCTGCAGCTGGCCCACCGCCGCCAGGATCGGATCGCGCTTGCTCTCGTCGGTGTCGTAGAGGATCTGCACCGCCCCCTCTTCCCGCAACTCATTCACCCCCTTGCGGAAGCTCTTGAAGGCCGAGGGATTGGGGTTGCGCAGCCAGGCGAAGATCTCCGGGCTGAAGCAGGGGATGCCCTCGTATTCCAGTTTCGGCCCCACATAGAGGGTGTCGCCGATGGCGAACATGCCCGGGTTGTTGAGACCGATCACATCGCCGGGGTAGGCGTCCTCCACCACCTCACGGTCCTGGCCGAACAGCTTCTGGGGACGCGAGAGGCGGATGGTGCGGCCGGTGCGGGCGTGCTGCACCGCCATGTCCTTCTCAAACCTGCCGCTGCACACCCGCACAAAGGCCACCCGGTCGCGGTGGCGGGGATCCATGTTGGCCTGCAGCTTGAACACAAAGCCGCTGAAGCCCGGCGCCACCGGCTCGATCGCCCCGGCACTGCTGGCGCGGGCGATCGGCTTCTGGGCCAGCTCCAGGAAGGCATCGAGAAACGGCCGCACGCCGAAGTTGGTCATGGCCGAACCGAAGAACACCGGGCTGAGCTCGCCGGCGTGCACCAGCTCCAGATCCAGCTCGTTGCCGGCACCCTCCAGCAGCTCGAGCTCCTCCAGGGCCGCCTCCAGCAGCTCGGGTTCCACCGCGCCGCTGCTGCGCGCCGCGTCCACGCCGAGCACCTTCTCCGCGGAGGCGCGGCCCCGTTCCGCCCGCTGAAACAGGATCACCTCCCGGGTGCGACGGTCGATCACGCCCCGGAAGCGATCACCGCTGCCGATCGGCCAGTTCACCGGCCAGCAGGCCAGGCCCAGTTCCTGCTCGATCTCATCGAGCAGCTCCAGGGGCTCGCGCCCCGGCCGGTCCATCTTGTTGATGAAGGTGAAGATCGGGATCTGGCGCATGCGGCAGACCTCGAACAGCTTGCGGGTCTGGGGCTCGAGGCCCTTGGCCGCGTCTTCGAGCATCACCGCGTTGTCGGCGGCGGCCAGCGTGCGGTAGGTGTCTTCGGAGAAGTCCTGGTGGCCTGGGGTGTCGAGCAGATTGATGGTGCTGCCCGAATAGTCGAACTGCAGCACCGTGGAGGTGATCGAGATGCCGCGCTGCTTCTCCAGCTCCATCCAGTCGGAGGTCACCTTGCGCTGCTCGCCCTTGGCCTTCACTGCCCCGGCCTGCTGGATCGCCCCCCCGTAGAGCAGGAGTTTTTCGGTGAGGGTGGTCTTGCCCGCGTCGGGGTGGGAAATGATCGCGAAATTGCGGCGCCGGGCCACGGCCTCCGCCAGGGCCTCCAGCTCTGGACCAGGGCCGGCGGGCACAGAGAGGGAGGAGGCGCTGGTGCCCAGGGCGGTGCTGCTGCTGCTCATGGGCTCAGCCTGGCAGAGCAGGGAGCAGCGCCGCCATCAGGGCAACCGGCCCCGCACCTCGAGATGGGCTTCGTCCAGGGACACCACCTCCAACCCAGCCAGCCCCGCCTGGCGCAGCTGCTCCACCACCTCCTCCGGGGTGAACGCCGCATGCAGGGAGGCGCGGTAGCCGCGGCGAAGCACCTCCGGGGCATCGACCATCGACGCGGCCACCAGTGCCTCCACGGCGTCGGCACTGGGCGGGCGGCGCAGATCCTGCACCAGCACCAGGGCCCCGGGGGCGGCCAGCTGGGCAACCGTGCGCCAGAGGGCGAGGGGGTCGTGGAGGTGGTGCAGCAGGCTTTTGCTCACCACGGTGGTGAAACAGCCAGCCAGGGGCGTGGGCTCGGGCAGGGGCAGCAGGGCCTGCTCGAACCGCAGGCGGCCAGCCAGGGCGGGCTCAGCCGCCAGGCGCTCCTCGGCCACCGCCAGCATGCGCGGAGCCCCATCCAGCCCCAGCACCCTGGCCTCGGGCCAGCGGCGGGCCAGCCGGAAGCTGATGTTGCCCGGCCCGCAGCCCAGATCCACCAGCTGCGCTCCCACCCGGCCGCCGCAGAAGTCAGCCAGGCGCTCCACCATCGCCTGGTCGGACGCCTCGAAATCCGCCGCGGCATAGGCCTCCACCTGGTCGACGCCATCCATCAGTTCCGGCTCGGGAGTGCGAGGCAACACCATCGGCTCAGGCCCAGCGGCCACAGAGCCTTCACTCTGAGCGCCGATGGGCCCCCCTGCCACTGGTGGTAACGACGGCTTGCACACCCCACCCCTGGCGTTATGGTGCGCAAACCCTGGATGAATCGCCGGTGACCATCTCCGCCCAGCGCCCTGCCACCAGCACCACGGCAGCCGGTGCCATGGGCCCCGAGCCCGATGGCAGCCTCGGGCTGGGCACGCCTGGCGTGAATGTGGCGACCGGGGATTTCCCCGCCTCCGCACCGGCCGCCAACCCCGTCTTCTACCGCACCTATTCGCGGAAGCTGCCGGCTGGCCGGGAGAGCTGGCACCAGGTGGCCGAGCGCAACCTCGAGGGCCTGCGCAAGCTGGGCCATCTCAACGCCGATGAAGTGCGCCTGCTGCGCCGGATGCAGCAGCAGCAGAAGGCCCTCCCCTCAGGCCGCTGGCTGTGGATCGGCGGCACGCCGTGGATCGAGCAGGAGGAGAACTTCAGCGGCGCTTACAACTGCACCTCCACCAACCTGGTGGACTGGGAAGCCTTCGGTCTGATGATGGACCTGGCGATGATGGGCTGCGGCACCGGGGCCATCATCGAGCCGCACCTGATCAACAGGCTGCCGGCCGTGCGCAACCAGCTGGTGATCACCGGTGTCACCGACATCGGCTCCACGCCGGCCGGCGCCCGCCAGGAGCACACCAGCCACACTGTCAACGGCCAGCAGGTGGCGATCAAGGTGGGCGACACCCGCCGCGGCTGGGTGGACAGCTACCAGCTGCTGCTGGAGCTCTGCAGCGACGTGCGCTTTGATGCCGCCGCCCCGATCGAGATCAGCGTCGATCTCTCGGATGTGCGGCCGGTGGGCGAAACCCTCAAGGGCTTTGGCGGCATGGCCAACCCTGTGAAGCTCAAGGATCTCTACGGCCGTGTGGCCCAGATCCTGAACAAGGCCCGGGGCCGCCAGCTCACCTCGGTTGAGTGCTGCCTGTTGATCGATGAGGCCGCCGTCACGATCGTGGCCGGCAACATCCGCCGCAGCGCCGGCATGCGCCAGTTCGCCGCCGACGACGTTGCCGCCGCCAGTGCCAAGGACAACCTCTGGCAGCAGGACGCGCAGGGCAACTGGAGGATCGACCCGGAGCGCGATGCCCTGCGCATGGCCAACCACACCCGGGTGTTCCACACCCGTCCCAGCCGGGAGACAGTGCTGGAGGCCGTGACCAAGCAGTTCCAGAGTGGCGAGGGTGCCATCCAGTTCGCCCCCGAGGCGATCGCCCGCTCCAATGCCGACCTGCTGAGCACCCCCGAGCTGCGCGAGGAGTTTGTGGGCATCTACTGCGACCAGGGCCGTGAGCAAGCCGCCGCCTGGCTGAAGCTCCACCACCCCGGCCTGGAGGCCGCTGAGCTGGAGCACCGCCTGGGCCGCTACGGCCTCAACCCCTGCGGCGAGATCCTCGGCGCCGACTTCCACTGCAACCTGGCCGAGATCCACCTCAACCAGATCCACCCCACCGACTTCCAGGCCCAGGAGGACGCCTTCCGCGCCGGCGCCATTGCCGTGGCCTGCCTGCTGAACCACCGCTTCGAGGTAGAGCGCTACCGCCAGAGCCGCGCCTGGGACCCGATCGTGGGGGTGAGCTTCACCGGGCTGTTCGACTTCTTCGTGCACGCCTTCGGCACCCCCTGGCTGAAGTGGTGGGAAGCCGGGCGCCCGGATTCCGATGAAGGCCGGGCCTTCAAGGCGCGGGAGGCCGACTACCTGGCCCGCTGGAAAACCATCGTGCACGAGGCCGTGTGGGAGTACTGCGACCGCCACGGCATCCGCCGGCCGAACCGCTGCACCACCGTGCAGCCCGCCGGCACCAAGAGCCTGCTCACCGGCGCCTCCCCCGGCTGGCACCCCCCTAAGGCCCAGCGCTTCATCCGCCGCATCACCTTCCGCAAGAACGACCCCGTTGCCCTGGCCTGCCTCGACTACGGCTACTCGATCGTGCCGTCACAGAGCGACAAGGACGAGCAGGGCCGCCTTCTGGATGATCCGTTCGATCCCCGCTGCACCGAGTGGCTGGTGGAGATCCCCACGGAGGTGAGCTGGGCCAACATCCCCGGCGCCGATGCCGTCGAGATCAACACCTTCTCAGCCCTGGCCCAGTTCGACTTCTACATGCAGGTGCAGCAGCACTACACCGCCCACAACACCAGTGCCACGGTGGAATTCCGGGAGCACGAGATCGAGCCCCTCGCCGAGGCCATCCACCGCGCCATCGACGAGGGCCAGGGCTACATCTCCGCCGCCCTGCTGGCCCGTTTCGACGCCAACGCCACCTTCCCGCGGCTGCCGTTCGAGCCGATCGATGCCGCCACCTACCAGCGCCTCAACGCCGAGGTGGCGGCTCGCCGCCGCACCCAGTGCTTCTTCGAGGCCCTGCAGCGCTACGACGGTGGTGAACAGCCGATGGAGGCGGGCCCAGCCGGCTGCGACAGCGACAAGTGCCTGCTGCCGCTGGCCAAGCCGAGCGCCACCTGAAGTCCGGCTCGATCAGGAGGCTCTCCCCCCGGGGGGGTCTCCCTGCAGCTGTCTCTGGCGGACCGACTGATCAGGCAGATGGGGGATCGTCCCTGAGCTGAGCTGCCGTCTGGATCTCAAGCTCCGTTGGAGGTGCGGCGACCAGAAACCGATCACGGCCACTCTCCTTGGCCAGCAGCAGGGCTGCATCGGCGCGCCTGTACACATCGGTGTAAAGCTCCCCGGTGTGATGCTCAGCCACACCGATGCTCACCCGGGGGGAGATCACCCCACTGGGCAGATCCACGCACAGGGAGCGCACGGTCTCAAGAATCCGCTGGGCCACGTGCTCAGCCGTGCTGAGGTCGGCACCGATCAGCAGGGCCAGGAACTCCTCGCCACCCCAGCGGGCGCAGGAGTCGTAATCGCGCAGCCCCCGGCGAAAGGCTTGCCCCAGCTCCACCAGCACCCGGTCACCGGCCTCGTGGCCATAGGTGTCATTGATGGTCTTGAAGCGATCCACGTCGATCGCCAGCAGGGAATAGGTGCTGGATTCACGCTGGCTGCGGTGGTCTTCCCGGCGGCAGCGATCGGCCATCAGGCGCCGGTTGGGCAGACCGGTGAGCTGGTCGTGGGTGGAGGCCTCCTGCAGCGCCTTGTTGAGGTCATTGAGCATGGCCTGGTAGCGATCCGAAATGCGGATCGCCTTCTCCAGCTTGCGGATCTGACGGTCGTAGCGACGGGAGATGTGCAGGACCCGCTCCTGGGCACCGGTCTGATAGCGGTCGGAGATCTGGGTGATGCGCTCGAGGCGGCTGAGCTGCTGGCCCATGCGGTCCATCACCTGCTCCAGGACCTCACGCAGGGGGTGATCAGCGTATTGCTCATCGGCAAGCAACTCGGCAACCCGTTCCTCCAGGTTGTCGTCGAGTCCGTGAGGGGTGGAGCCCGACATCTGCCTTAGTCGCCGACAGCCGAAATCACAAAGTCGAAGTCGCAATCCTCCTTGAACTCCTCACCCAGCTCAGCGGAACGGGGATTCCGGCTGTCATACAGCCAATTCACCGAAAGCTCACGACCAGCATCAGCTGCATTCTGAAGACGGTCAAAGATATCAATCATGGCGCGGATACTGCTGGTATTGAGATAGTTGAGGCGCAGCTCCATGTGCAGCGGACGGTCAGTGCCCGTGAGATAAGCCTCGACCCAGGAGATGATGTCGTCGAAGATCTCGTAGGTATTCTCAGGGTAAGACTCACCTGCCATCAGCAGGAAGCCGGCATTCCAGTCCGCCTGAACAGCAGGCGTGGCCTGGGTTGCGGGCAGATCGAGGTTGCTGCCCTGGGTGCTGGTCTGGCCTGAACTCTGCGTCATAACCAATTCAGATGGTGGCCCGGAGGGTGAAGAACGCCCGCCCGGCTGCCAGCACGTCAAGACTACATTGCAGAGGCGCGCACGACTTGCGTGCCACTTCGATCAGCCCGAGACCGGCGCCGGTAGCGGCACCCTCAACCCGGGGCTGCCGCAATTGCTCCTTGTAAAGAGCCTTGAGCTGGGGCTTATCCAAGGAGGCGAGATGCTCCACCCGCTCAAGCAACGCCTTGCCATCCTCCAACTCGACGACGTTTCCGGCGAAGACGAAATAGTGTCCGTCACCGGATTCGGCAATCACCACTGTCGCCGTCGCCTCGGGCTCCACATAGCCCCGGGCAGCAGAATAGTGACGAATATTCTGACTCATCTCAATGTAAACGCTGAACACATCCATCGCAGCAGTCATACAATCGCGGGTCGACTCGATGTGCTCCTTGAGGGCAGCACCGATTTCGCTGATCAGGGTGCGCGAGATCGGACCGTTGAAGCAGATCAAAATCCGCTCCGTGGAGAAGAAGTCACGGAGCGAGGCCAGACTTCGATGCGTGGTGAGCGAGGGGACCATCGACTCAGACTGTCAGGCAAAAGCTAGCACAAGCGAAGAGATCAGCCGGTGGCCGGGGCTCAGGCCACACGAAACGACAGCATGGTGATGTCGTCGCGCTGGGGGTGCTCCCCCATGAACTCGCTGAGCGAGCGGGTGAAGGCCTCATGTTGCTCGCTCAGGGGCTTGCCGGCATGGTCGAGCAACCAGTCGCGAAAACGATCGGTGCCCAGGCCGAAGCCATGGTCCCCACCGGCCTGATCGAAGACCCCATCGGTGGCCATGTAGTAGGTGAATCCCGACAGCAGGGGAATCTGGTGGTCCTGATAGGTAACGGCACGTCGGTCCCAGAGGGAGCGGTTGTCTCCTCTGGCCGTCTCCACGTTGTGGCCATCGCTCCAGTAAAGGGAGATCTTGGCTCCGGCGAAGCGCATCAGTTGGGCCTCGAAATCCAGAAACACCAGGCCCACGTCCATGGAGGTGGCGATGGCGCGGGAGAGCTGGGCCTCGCTCAGCACCATGTGCATGCCGGCGTTGGTGGCCTGGAGAACCGCTGCCGGCGACTCGATCCCGACCTGCTGAATCGAGCGATCGATTCCCGCCCGGGCCAGCATCGTCATCATCGCCCCGGGCACTCCGTGACCGGCACAGTCCGCGACACCGGCCAAGCAGCGAGGGCCATCCCCATGGAAGACGTAGTAGTCCCCCCCCACCGTGTCCCGGGGTTGCCAGAGGACGAAATGCTCCTGACCGAAGCGCTCGCTGAGCTGGCGATCGGGAAGGATGGATTTCTGCAGAAGGGCGGCGTAACGGATCGAGTCGTCGACCTGCTTGTTCACCTCCCGCAACCGCCGGTTGGCGGAATCCACCTGCTCGATCGCTTGGCGCTGGCGCAGCAGCACGGCGTTGAAGGCCTCGGCCAGGCTGGCAATCTCATCGTTCCCCCGGGCCACCAGCAACTCATCACTGGTCCCTTCATCCGAGGCGATCGCATACGACTGGCGCACGAGCCGGCTGAGGGGACCGGTGACGCGCACCGAGACGATGCGGTAGGAAATGGCCACCCCCACCACCAGCAGGGCCGCGAGAAAACTCGTGGTGGCAGCGTGCTGAACGCTGGAGGCCTGATCGTTGAGCAGCTGCCAGGCCGAGAAGAAGAGCGAGGCCACAACGATGCCGTTGAGGATGGCCAACAGCAGAAAGATCTGCTGAATGGTGAGCACACGTCCCTTGCGGGCACTGCTGGCCATGCGGCATCAAGGCGTTGACTGGAATCTAGGCAGCCTGGAGGCAACTGGCTGCGCGGGGGCCAGGCATGTGAAAATGGCCACGCCGACCCCTGGGTCTGGCCACCGGGAGAGGTGGTCGAGTGGTTGATGGCTCCGGTCTTGAAAACCGGCGAGGCGCAAGCCTCCGTGGGTTCGAATCCCACCCTCTCCGTTCCAGTCACAGCCTCAAACACACTGCACTGCAGTGGGTTTGAGCGAGGGGCTTGGCCGCCCGGCTGCACGACCTGATTGCGGGTTTCCGGATGCTGCGGGATGATTCCGGCAGATTTCTAGGCTCAAAATAGGCTCAGTGGAGGATCAGGTCTCCTTAACAAGCGAGGCGCTCAATGCCCGTGGCATCCGCGGCAGGCTGGTCGAGTACCGGGGCGGGTTCTTCTGGAGAGGGGTATTCACCGATGCCAGCGGCAAGAGGGCTCAACGCCGGGTGAAGCTCGATGTCGCAGCCAATCCAGGCCAGCTGGTCACCGCAGAGAGCAGGGTGATCGAGCTGGCTAGCGCCGTCGCCACGACTGGCTTTCTCCCGTGCCCCTTGCCCTGGGAGACGCCGGCAGTGGTGCCTACCACCGACAAACAGCAAGGGCCACAGAGCGTGGCTGAAGCGATGGTGCTGCTTGAGCGTGATTTCTGGAAGGGGAAAAATCGCAGCAACAGCGCCGCGCTACGTACCTGGCAGCGGTTGGAACTGGAAACCAGGCGACTGCCTCAGGCCGCGACCATCAACACGGATCTACTGGTCGCGGTGGCGGAAGCCACGAAATCCAACAGCCGCACCAGGCTGGAAGCCTGCAAAGTCTTCAAGCGGCTTGGCGTCATCGCAGGCCTGGAGGGGCTGGAGCGACTCGATGAAATCCGAACCCCATACGAACCGAAGGAGCGCGACCTACCTGCCGAGCACGATCTAATTTCGTTATTGAACCAGCTGCCACCTGAACACAAGTGGGCGTGGCCCACATGGGCCCTGATCACCTACGGCTGTCGGCCTGCCGAGGTCTTCTCCCTCAAGCCCAAAGAGGATGGCACCGCCGAAGTGCTGACCATCAAACGGAAAGGGATGCTGCCGAAACGGCGCACAGCACTCGCGCTGCCGATTGATGACAGGGCAGCGCCAGCGGACACAAGGATCTGGCTGGTCAAAAAGCCCGAGGAATACGACAGTCTCGAAGCCAAGCGACTCACTGGGGCCTGGGGGAAATGGCTGGTGGCGCGTAGCGGTGGAATCCAGCTGTACGACTTACGGCACTGCTGGGCTATCCGCAGCATTCGCCGCAACCTGAACGCCTCGCTTGCGGCCAAGACGATGGGGCACTCCTTGGACGTCCATCACCGCACCTATCACCGCTGGCTCGAACAGCAGGATGTGGCCGCCGTCGCCGCCACGCTTCAGCGAGGTCTCACGGAGTAGCAGCCTGAGGAGTACCAGCCCATCGGAGGTGCCTGACCATTGGGACAGACTCCACCTTCTCCCCCTTCCGTGACCACGCCAAGATGGCCATCGCGGCGCGATGAGTAGCCGATTCTTCCACCTAAACAAGGGATGACATGGGGGGCAGACCGCAGCAACCTGAAAACACGCCTCCAAAGCCATGGCCCGCAATCCCGCCAACGACTTCATCCAATTCATCGCCGGTGGCTCCCTCTTCGGCGGCGGCATCTTTCTGCTGGCCAATCAGGTGATGGCCAGCTCGGCCCTTACCTATCGCGGTGGAGGCTGGGGGCGCTACGGCGGCGGTGGCTCCATGTTCCCCATCGGTACCCCGGGCATGGGGCTGCTCATGATTCCGCTGGGCATTGGCGTCTGCCTGCTGTTCACTGGCGCCTACAAGCGCTGGGCCAACCTCCTCGTCTGGGGATCCATGGCGGCACTGCTAGTCGGTGTGCTCAACAGCATCCGCCTCACCTTCATGCCCACAACCCTCTGGGCCTTGGCCACCTACATCGTGATGATCGCGGCGGGTGGCGGTCTGATGTTCCGCAGCCTCGGCGGCTACGACGACAAGCCAGGCAACGGGTCTGACTGATAGGCGGAAGTGGGGACACGGCAACTCCACAGCTGGCGCCCCTCACTTCACCAGCCGCAGCCGGCTTCTCCTCGCTGTACAGCGCACCTGGCCATGTCCCGGGTATGGGCAAGGTCCTGTCGCCATCCCCTGGTTCAACCGCGTCCTTTCTTGACCTTTTACGCAACTTTTGCGATAAAGCGGACGGGAAGCGGATCAGTTCAACCGAGTCCTGTCGAGGGGGTGCCACGCATCCCTTCACCCCTCCCCGCTCATCCACCCCTTCAGTCGCATTTGGCGGGCCTGCGCGCTGGCCAGACAATGTGGGGCCGATGAACGCAGAACAGCTGCAGAGCCTCGCTGTGCTGGCACTGGCGATGGTGCCGGTGGCTTTGCTGTGGTGGGTCTCGATTCGGATGCTGGACTGATCGCTGCGTTGCTGCCGAGGTGCCCGGCTCATCCCGATCCTCTGAGCCACGTTCTCAGCACCGTGTGGCTGCAGCCCTGCGCTGCTCTCAGCCGAATCTCAGTGAACCTGTGCCCTGCTGGCCATCCAGTTGGGCTAGGAAGGGGATCGCTGTTGGTGGTGTGATGATTACAGAGGTCTTTTTGTCCGGCCTTTGCGTAGCCGCTTTGCTAGGTCTCCCCTGCCCGCCGCCTACTCCGGATCCATTTCCGCCTGCGACAGCAAGGTCGCAGTACCAGAACGGCTAAGCGCACTCGACAATGCCCTCTGACTGGTACTTCCCGACACAACGCTAATTGGGTCACCCTTCCCCTCTGAGCCACGCCGCCAGCAGCTTGTGACGGTCCTGGCCGTCGAGCAGCTCTGCCGGCACCGCTGAAAGCCTGCCCGTGGGGTGCTGGGCCCTGGCTATGTCCTGCGCGTGGGCAGCGTCCAACGGCCTGCACTATCTCGATGCCGAAGCCTGCAGCGTCATCGAAGAACACCGCGAACTGGGGCATGGCGGTCACTCCAGCATCCGATCTGCCCTGGCTGGTGTCCCGGATCGGCTGACCAGCCAAGCGCCCATCACTGCTGGCCAGGGTTGGGGCGACGGGGGGCACAGGCTTTCATTTCATCAAAATTGGTCGCCTTCGCCACACAAGCGCGCATCTGATCGATCCGTGCCAGGCGGCGTTGCTTCACCGTTGCAAAGTCGGGCTGTGTGCCGCCAGCCGGGGCTTCGGCGAGTGCGGGCGTCACCAAAAGCAAGGCAGCGGCAATGCCGGTCAGGAGCTTGGCCATGGTCCTCACTCCTCCTCGCCACCAACTGGGATCAGCTTGATCTGCTTTCGGCCCAGTTTGATCTCGAATTCATCGCCGGGCTCCAGGCCCAGCAGGGCTGTGTACGCCTTGCCCACCGTCAGGTTACCGTTGAACTGCACTTTGGCGGTGTAGCTGAGCTTGCGACCACCTTTGCCAACTTTGCCATTGCCGTCACCCAGGCTGACGCCCTTGGCTTCCAGCAGGGCCTCGTAGAAGGCAGTGAAGTTCAGCCGCTCAGCGCCATCCTTCTTGCTGCTCACATAGCCGCAGCTGCGCACCAGATCCGATTTGGAGACATCGCCAAGCTCCTTCACCTTGGCAAGAAGTTCGCTACCGCTGAGTGGCATGGATCCGGGTCATTTGGATGGCCTGAAGCTAGCCAGAACCATCGATCTGGCAAGGAAATGACTTGATAGGTGTTTCCAGTTGTAGACCGCTGACTTGGCTGGATAGCGGGTGCTTGGCACGCTCAAGCCGAACCACTTGATCTGAGTAAAACTGCGGCGCCGTTTGCTCCCGCTGACAGAGGCAGCAGATTGGCTTGTGTTTCGGGATCGTGCGCTCGGGCCGTTCTGCAGAGAAGAACCCAGAGCGCCCCAAACCCTTTCAATGACAACGACAAACAATCACCGCGCCAGCAGGCGCGCCTCGCAAGGCGGGCGGCCCAAGCCCGATCCCACCTTGGTTGGCGACCAAGCGTGCATGCAACCAGATCAGGACTACCGGCAGCTGGAGGCCAGCTACCACCACTCGGCCCAATACGCCGCGATGGTGCAGCGCTACCCCGTG
>Ga0194133_10002339_pt1 | contig 29631 bp, 27 predicted proteins | sample TA2KigOf40mmetaG_FD_155448 | JGI IMG/M metagenome (GOLD analysis project Ga0194133, IMG submission 155448) | Freshwater microbial communities from Lake Tanganyika, Tanzania - TA2015055 Kigoma Offshore 40m | ecosystem: Environmental > Aquatic > Freshwater > Lake | place: Tanzania: Lake... | reverse complement strand
GCCCGCACCAGCACGCCATGCTCGTAGCTCAGGGCCAGCGCGTTGCCGTCGATCTTCAGTTCGCTCACCATCGCCAGGGAGTCCTCGCGATCGAGCACCTTGAGCAGGCGGGCGTACCAGGCTTCGAGCTCCTCAATCGAGAAGGCGTTGTCGAGACTCAGCAGGCCGATGCGGTGCTCGACGCTGCTGAACCCCTCGGCCGGGGCACCGCCCACGCGCTGGGTGGGGCTGTCGGCGCTGCGCAGCGCAGGATGGCTCGCCTCAAGCTCGAGTAATTCGCGGTACAGCCGGTCGTAGACCGGATCCTCCATCACGGGAGCATCCAGCACGTAATAGGCGTGGGCTGCCGTGTTGAGCAGCAGGCGCAGCTCAGCGGCCCGCTCGGCCAGGGCCGGGGTCATGGCGCAATCAGGCTGCAGCCAGCTTGGTGATGCGCTCAACCCGCCACTGCTCGTCGACCTTGATGAAGGTGAAGTCGAGCGGCAGTTCGTCATCGCCCTCGCTCTTGAGTTTGATCGTCAGCACGATCTGGCCGTCTTCGATGCGCGGCCTGCCCGACTTGAGGTTGCGGTAGCGGTTGAGCTGCAACCCGGCCAGAAAGCGAATGAACTGGCTGCGGTTCACATGCGAGCGGTAGTTCTTGGTGGTCAGCAGATAGGCGCCATCGACCTGGCCGCTAGCCACCTGGTTGAAGAACTGCTTAATCAGCGGGTTGATGCCGCGGGCGCTGAGCACCAGCTTCACGGCGCTGATGGTCCAGTAGAGCAGCAGTGCCCCGGCCCCGGCCAGCAGGGCCTTGGTGCCGATCTCACGGGTCAAGGCCCAGTCCATTGCGGCTCTGATCTCAAAGAGGGCCTACGAGTCTGCCCGAAAGGCGGGCACAATGGCCGCAGCATCACGGCGGCGATGCCGATCGAGCCCCTGCTGCCGCTGTTTCACCGGTTGGACCGGGAGCACTTTGAGGGCAGCCTGGCGCCCTTGGAGCGGCCACGTTTGGTGCTGCGCTGGAGCGACGGCCGCATGACCCGCACCGCGGGGCTCTACCGCCGCGGGCCTGGCATCAGTGAAATCGTGCTGTCGCGTCCCCTGCTTGAGCCGCTGCCGCGCGAGGCGCTGCTGGGCACCCTGGCCCACGAGATGATCCACGCCTGGATCGATCGGGTGCTCAAGCGGCGTGAAGTACATGGCCCGCACTTTCGCTCCCGCATGGCTGCGATCAATGCGGCCCAGAGCAGTTTTGAGGTGCGCGTTCGCCACAGCTATCCCTTGCCCAAGGGAGCTGCCCAAACCGCGCGCTGGTTGGCGCGATGCCAGCGCTGCGGCAGCAGCGCCCCCTATCGCCGCCGCGTCAGCGGCCTGGCCTGCAGGGCTTGCTGTGAGGCCCTGCACGGAGGCCGCTGGCACCCCAGCTGTCTGCTCGAGTTTGTCGAAGCGGCTTGAGCGTTCTGCAGGGGGCCCTAAGGTCGCAGACAACGACGCGACGCCACGAGGAAATGGACGTGTTCCTGTGGACCTTGCAGTTCGCTGGCCTCGCCATTGTGCTGCTGGGGCTTGCCCTGGAGCGCCGCCTGCCGCTGCACCGCCGGTAACCTGCCGTCATGGCACGCAGTGGTGACGATCGTTTCGAGCAGCGCCTGGATCGCTGGGTCGAAGCCGGGCGCCAGTTTGTCGATGGGGTGTCTGGAGCGCGTCCGGGCTCCCGCAATGCGACCAGGCGTGGTGGGGCGCGTCTCAACCCGGGTGAGCTCGGTCGCTGGGTTGAGAACAAGCTCGAGTGGCTGCTCGATGAGGAGCCAGACGACGACTGGCGCGAGCCTTGGCAGCAGTCGCGTCTGCGTGCCCAGCCGCGTTCAGCCAGCCCCAAGCGACCTTTAGAGGCGATGTCGCGCCGTCCGCCGCGGCCCCTGGAGGGCGATCAGGACCTGCAGGACTGGCCAAGCGATGAGCTCTTCACGGTGCCCCGCTGGCAGCGTCAACAGCCGGCGCCGCGCCAGCCGTCGCAGCAGCAGAGCGAGCCTCCTGACAGCCAAGCCAACCGCAATCTGTACGGCAGGCCGCTGCCCCGCTCAAGCCGGCGCCGTTGAGCCGGGGCCTCGCCCGTTGGGTTCAGGTCTCGATGCGAAAGCGGCAACCCCGCCGGGCCAGTTCGTTGTTCACCGCGCTGCGCAGTCGTGATGGCACGTCTTGGGCCATTTCGCTGGCGGTGGTGCTGATCGAGGGTTCGCCGTGATCGAGATCATCGAGCAGATCGGCCCAGAGGTTGACCTGGCGGCCTGCTTTGGCTGGTGTTTTTCGGCTGGGGGGGTGATGACCGGTTGTGGCTCTGGTCATGGTCATGGCCTTCGCTGCACCCAGCATGGCGGCAGCACATGACGCGTCAATCTGTCAATTCAAAACTGCATCTCAGCGTTACATTGTTTGCAATTTGTTGCAATTGCCGGGTTCGGCGGGGCCCAGCCAGCGTTCCAGTTCTGGTGAAAAGACCTCGCGGATCACCGTCAGTGGCTGGCCGCCGCGAAAGAAGCGGTAATGCCGGCTCCAGAAGGGTCCGGCATGACCGAAGCGCTCAGCCAGCCAGGGGGCTTCGACCTGGGCGAGCCCGTCGACCTCGCGAAACAGCTCGGCCCGGTGAGCCGTCAGGCTGCGCCAGATCGGCTGCTCCTTGTCTTTGAGGTTGGTGCCGGCGGCCGTCAGGTTCCACCAGCTTTCGGCCCAGGCCAGCGTCTGGCTGCCGCAGCGCAACCACACCTGGCGGCGCAGCAAGGGTGCGGGCAGCTCGTCGATTTCAAGCGGCGCATCCCTGCCCGGCTCCGGATCAGGCGCCATGGCGATGAGCTCGATCTCGACCGCCTGGCCGCTGAGCAGCTCGAGGTGCCGTGTTGGACTGCCATCGCCCAGCAGCAGCAGGCGCCAGGCGCCACTGAGCATGCGACCGGCGCTGCCGCTGACCACCGTCTGGAACGGGGCCTGCCAGAGCGCCTGGGGCGATGCGTGCAGTGCTGTCGTCTGGGGCGATGCCAAAGGCTGAAGCCCTGTCAGTGGCTGCACCCTAGAGGGGCTGGTTCAGAAACCGCTGCTGATGCTGATGCGGCGGACCTGGCCGCCGCGCTCGATCACAGCCGAGTCTCCTGAGGCTGAGCGCAGCCTCCAGCCGCTGCCACCGATGCTTTCGCCGACGGCGGCACTGGTGGAGCTGCCGCCCACCTGAAAGATGGCCGAACCGCTGCGGCCGGGCACTTGCACCACCCCGACCAGCAAGGGCACACCATCACTGCCCCCAGCGCTGCTGCCAGGAACGGGTGGTGGGGCTGAGGGAGCCCGATTGGTAATGCCAGAGCTGAACGGCACTTTCAGCACCTCGGCCGCTGGGGCGCCGCCCGCTGGTAGCTGGGCCAGCTCTTCCATCCAGGGTTCATCGGGCGGTGGCGGCAGTTCACCAGCCGCATCAGCTGCGGTCGGTGGCGCCGGTTCTGATGCGCCGTTGCCGCTGGCCGGGCCCATGGCGCGCAGCCGCTCCAGAAGCACCAGGTTGCGCTCCTGGCGCAGGGCCTGCTGCTGACTGCCCAGCAGTCCAGCGACCACCACGGTCACCACAGCCGTCAGCAGAGCGGCGCCGGCAATGCTGATCGGCACCAGCTCAGGGCGACGTTGCAGCAGTTCGGCAAGGGCGTGGGCTGAGCGTTTGCGGACGCTCTGCTGCTGTTGGGTCGGTTGCGTCGGTTGCCGCGGCGTCTCGAGCGGGGCTGCAGGGCTCGCAGGGGGTTCAACAATCTCGACTTCAATCGGGGTTTCGTTGCTGAACACCCGATTGAGCATCTGCTCAGCCTTGAGCTCCCAGTAGGCCCTGGAGGTCGGGATCCCGCGGGCAGAAGTCACCGTGACGCAGACGCAGACGCTGTCGTTGGAACGGTACCGCGGTTGTAAAGCTCGAGCCACAGCAGCAGGGCATTGGCATCGGCCGGGCTCACCCCCGGGATGCGCGCTGCCTGCCCCAGGGTGAGCGGCTGCACCGCGTTCAATTTTTCGCGGGCTTCACGCGAGAGGGTGCCAATGCTGCTGTAGTCGATGCCTGGGGGGATCGAGCGACCCTCTTGGCGCTTGAGCTGGTGGATCTGCTGCTGCTGGCGCTCCAGGTAGCCGCTGTATTTGATGTCGATCTCGGCGCCCTCGCGCACGTCGCGGCCCAGCTCGGCCGCGCTCAGGCCGTGGCGCACCAGATCGTCGCTGCCAAAGCCCGGCCGGCGCAGCAGATCGGCCAGCAGGATCGAACCCTTGATCGGGGCTCCGGTTTCGGCCTCGATCGCCGGTGCCACCGGGTCGCTCGCCTTGAGGCGCACGGTGTCGAGCCGCTGCTTTTCGGCGGCGATCGCCTCTTGCTTTTGGGTGTAGATCGCCCAGCGGCGATCGTCGATCAACCCCAGCTCGCGGCCCAGGGGCGTGAGGCGCCGGTCGGCGTTGTCGCCGCGCAGCACCAGCCGGTACTCGCTGCGGCTGGTGAGCACCCGGTAGGGCTCGCGCAGGTCCTTGCTGATCAGATCGTCGATCATCGTGCCGATGTAGCTGCCGGCGCGCTCAAAGTGCACGGGCTCCTGCGCGCGGATCTGCCGCGCCGCGTTGAGCCCGGCCACCAGGCCCTGGGCGGCCGCTTCTTCGTAGCCGGTGGTGCCGTTGAGCTGGCCTGCAGTAAACAGTCCGGCCACCCGCTTGGTCTCCAGCGACGCCTTGAGCTGGGTGGCGGGCAAATAGTCGTAGTCGACCGCATAGGCGGGCCGCAGCATCACGCACTGCTCGAGGCCCGGCAGGGTGCGCAGCAGCTGCAGCTGCAGTTGCTCGGGCAGCCCGGTCGAGAAGCCCTGCACATAGAGCTCTGGGGTGTCGCGGCCCTCAGGCTCCAGAAAGATCTGATGGCTGTCCTTGTCGGCGAAGCGCACGATCTTGTCTTCGATTGAGGGGCAGTAGCGGGGCCCCTTGCTGTCGATGTGACCCCCATAGATCGGGGTCAGGTGCAGGTTGTCGTTGATCAGCTGGTGCGTGGCCGCGGTGGTGCGGGTGATGTGGCAGCTCATCGGCTCGCCGCTCACCCAGGCCGCCGGATCAAACGAAAAGAAGCGGTCCTGGGCGTCGCTGGGCTGCTCTTCGAGTTGATCGAGCGCCACGCTGCGCCGATCGACCCGCGCGGGGGTGCCGGTTTTGAGGCGATCCAGCGCAAAGCCCAGGCCGGCCAGGGCTTCGGTGAGTCCTTCGGCGGCCTGCTCGCCGGCGCGGCCGGCGGCCATCGATTGGCTGCCCACCCAGATGCGCCCCCCCAGAAAGGTGCCAGTGGTGAGAATCACCACTTTGGCGCTGTAGCTACTGCCGAAGTAGGTGGTGACGCCGGTGACGCGGGCGGCTGGACCCTGCGATGGCTGCCAGTCGGCGCCGCCGCCGGCAGGGTCGCCCTCGACCAGCAGACCGGTGACCATCGCCTCGCGCAGGGCCAAATTGGGCGTGTGCTGCAGCAGCTGCAGCATCTGGCGGGCGTACTGGCGCTTGTCGGTTTGCGCGCGCAGGGCCCACACCGCCGGCCCGCGGCTGGCGTTGAGGATGCGCTTCTGCAGGGCGGTGGCATCGGCGAGCCGGCCGATCACCCCGCCCAGGGCGTCGACCTCATGCACCAGCTGGCTTTTGGCCGGCCCGCCCACCGCCGGGTTGCAGGGCTGCCAGGCGATGCGGTCGAGGTTGAGGCTGAACAGGGCGGTGTTCAGACCCAACCGCGCCGCGGTGATCGCGGCCTCACAGCCGGCATGGCCGCCGCCCACGACGATCACGTCAAAGTGTTCAGTTGGTGCCTGCAGCGCCATGGCCTGACGCTAATCGGCCCATGGTCCGGCAGGCTTCACCCACCGACCCTCGTGCACTTGACCATGGTCATGATCATGGTCAGCTGTGTCAGGCGCTCCGTTCCGTAAGCCACCGCCCTTGCGTTCCTGCCGCCGCGTCCCGCCCGGCCCCGCCCCGTGCAGCATCCAGCGTGGCCCCTTGCCCAGAAGAGGCCAGACCACGTCTGGGTGTCACGCAGCCAGGTTGCGGAAGCGGGTGAACTGGGGCTCGAACAGCAGCTTGACGGTGCCCACCGGGCCGTTGCGGTGCTTGGTGACGATCACCTCGGTGATGCCGCGGTCGGGGGTTTCGGGGTTGTAGTACTCGTCGCGGTAGATCATCAGCACCAGGTCGGCGTCCTGCTCAATCGAGCCCGATTCACGCAGGTCACTCAGCATCGGGCGCTTGTTGGTGCGCGACTCGACGCCGCGGCTCAGCTGCGACAGGGCCATCACCGGCACGTTGAGCTCGCGGGCCATGCCCTTGAGGCCCCGGGTGATGCGGCTCAGTTCCTGCACGCGGTTGTCGGGGGTGCTGCCCTCCATCAGCTGCAGGTAGTCGATCACGATCAGGCCCAGCTCCTTGCCGCTTTCGGCCATGAGGCGCCGGCACAGCGATCGCATCTCGAGCACGCCGCTGTTGGGCTTGTCGTCAATGAACAGGGGCAGCTGGCCCAGGCTGTTGATGCCCTGGCCCAGCAGGGGCCACTCCTCCTGCTGCAGCCGGCCGGTGCGCAGGCGGCCGCTTTCGATGCCCACCTCCATCGACAGCAGGCGGTAGGTCAGCTGCTCTTTGCTCATCTCGAGCGAGAACACGCAGACCGGCAGCTGGTGCAGCTGGGCCACGTTCTTGGCGATGTTGAGCACGATCGAGGTTTTGCCCATGGCCGGGCGGCCGGCCACGATGATCAGGTCGCTGCGCTGCAGCCCCTGGGTGATCGCGTCAAGGTCGTAGAAGTTGACCGGGATGCCGGCCACCGCCGTGCCGAGTGAGCGGCTCTCGATCTCGTTGAAGGTGCTGGTCAGGATCTCGGCGGTGGGGGTGAGCCCCTTGCTCGGTTTCTCCTGGCTGATGGCAAAGATCTTCTGCTCGGCTTCATCGAGCACCGTTTCCATCGGTTTGCTCTGGTCGAAGCCCAGGGCAATCACCTCATTGCCCGAGCGGATCAGCTGGCGCCGCAGGAACTTGTCCATCACCAGGCGGGCCACCTGCTCGATGGAGGCGGTCGAAATCGTGCGCTCCACCAGCTCCACCAGGCGCCCCTGGCCGCCCACCTTCTCGAGGGCGCCGGTGTCGGCCAGCCAGGCCGTCATCGCCGTCAGGTCGGTGGGTTTGCCCTGGCTGTGCAGCATCAGGGCGGTTCTGTAGATCTCGCGGTGGCCGCGCAGGTAAAACGCCTCGGGCTGCAACACGTCGGCCACCCGGCCAATGGCATCGGGGTCGAGCAGGATGCCCCCCAAGACAGCTTCTTCGGCCTCCAGGTTCTGGGGCGGCACGCTGTCGGGCAGCGCCTCAAAGCGATCGCCACTGTCGCGGTCAACCCCGCGCAACGATTGCCCGTCGCGCCCAGGCTGGTTGAGGGGAACGCTGACCATGGCGGCAGTCTCTGATGGGCGCAGCGGCCCGGTTGTTCATCCTGCCTGCAGGACGGTGGTTTGACCACCACCTGTGCCCTACTGGTGGTGTCTCAACACAAGAAAGGCCCCAGCGCTGGCGTTGGGGCCTCCTCTCAGCGTGATGTTGAGGTCAGGTCAGTGGCTGACGACTTCGAGGTTGACCTCGGCGGTCACCTCGGAGTGCAGCTTCACCTGCACCTTGTAGCTGCCGGTGCGGTGGATCTCGGGCACCGAGATGTCGCGGCGATCGAGTTCCTTCTTGGTGGCGGCTTCGATGGCTTCAGCCACATCGGCATTGGTGACGGTGCCGAACAGCACGTCATCACCACCGGTCTGCTTCTTCACAGTGAAGCGGCCAATCGTGTCGAGGGCGGTGCGGAAGGCGATCGCCTCGGCTTTCAGGGCAGCTTGGCGCTCGGCTTCCTTGGCGCGGCGAGCTTCCACCTGGCGCAGCACAGCAGCGGTCACAGGCACGGCTTTGCCGGTGGGAACCAGAAAGTTGCGGGCGTAGCCGGGGGCCACCTCGACCAGGTCACCGTCCTTGCCGAGGCTGTACACGTCCTGATTGAGGACCACTTGAACGCGCTTGGCCATGGGACTACGGACGACGAACGGATGAACTGGAGCCGATCCACCACCCTAAAACACAGCTTGCTTCACCTCCTGACGGCCTCCGCAGCTGGCACCTGCGCTAGAGAGGAGGTCCCCCTCAAGCTGCACCGATGCAAGCGTTGTACAGAGTTGCCTTGGTGGCTACCGCCATGGCTGCGGCGGCCGCCTTTTGCCCTGTCGCGAGGGCCGAAAGCATGATGGATCAGATGATCTTCAGCAAGTGTTCAGAGGCCATGAACGCTGACTACGCCAAGGCCAACCAGACCCCGCCCGATGGCATGGTCGAGAAAACCTGCAACTGCGTGGTCAAGAAGATCGGTGAGACCCACAACATCGAGCTCTCCAAGCAGCTCTGCACCAAGCAGGCCATCTCGGGAAGCTGAGCAGGCGGAGCCCGTCAGCCCCGGCTGCCCCGGGCCCCGGCCGGCAGGCGCACCTGGGTGGCCAGGCCCAGGCGGCGCATCAGCTTGATGTGCAGCCAGGTGAGGTCGATCTGGCGGCCGAAGCCCTGCCGCGCCGAATGGGGAAAGGCGTGATGGTTGTTGTGCCAGCCCTCGCCGAAGGTGAGCGCCGCCACCCAGGGGTTGTTCTTCGATTGGTCGCCGCTCTCATGCACGCTCTGACCCCACCAGTGGGTGGCTGAATTCACCAGCCAGGTGCAGTGGTACACCACCACCAGGCGCAGCGGGATGCCCCACAGCACCAGGGCCCAGCCGCCGGCGCCGGTGGCGGTGCCGATCCAGAACAGCAGGGCTGCCAGCGGCAGCTGCAGCACCAGAAACCAGTTGTTGAGCCAGCGGTAGTAGGGGTCCTTGGCCAGATCGCCGGTGAGCCGGGGCACGGCCGCCATGGCCGGGATCTCTTCAAACATCCAGCCCATGTGGCTCCACCAGAAGCCCCTGAGGCTGCTGTGGTGGTCCACCTCGGTGTCGGAGAACTTGTGGTGGTGGCGGTGCAGGCCCACCCAGTCGATCGGGCCGTGCTGGCAGCTGATCGCGCCGCAGGTGGCAAAGAAGCGCTCCAGCCACTGGGGCACCCTGAAGCTGCGGTGGCTCAGCAGCCGGTGGTAGCCGATGGTCACGCCCAGACAGGCGGTCAGCCAATAGAGCACCAGGAAGCTGGCGACAGCTGGCACGCTCCAGAACCGGGGCAGCAGGGCCACCGCCGCCAGCACATGAATCACCACCATGAAGCCGATGGTGCCCCAGCGGCGGCCTTGGGGGGCGACGGCCTGGGGCTCGCCGCAGCGCGGACTGTGCAGGGCTTGCGCGCGGCGCACGGCGCTGCTGCCTCCATTGATGAAGGCGGGCTTGCGGGTGCTGCGGGCGGCGCTGCGGCCAGAAACTGTGGCGGTCATGCAGACCGACTCCGGATTGGTCGCTTACAATGGTAGCAATACGAATCCATATCAAGCTGGTTTGGGTATGGGCTACCGCGAGGATCTGGCATCGGGGCGGGTGGCTTTTGCCCATTTGATCCGTGTCTGGCATGAGCGCAACGGCTGGAGTCACCGGGTGCTGCCTGCCCTGGCCGAAGCCCTCGACCTCGGGCGGGTGCACAACAGCCAGCTGTCGATGTTGCGCAACGGCAAACTGGCCTCGCCCGGCCCCGAAGTGTTTCTGGCCCTGGGCCGCATCAACCAGCTGCTGGCGGCTGAGGCCAGTGGCGGCAGGCTCAGTGAAGGGCTGCGTCAGCGCCTGGCCGATCAGCCCGAGTTGATCGAGGCGCTGCAAGCATCGAGTCTGCCGGTGCGCGGTGGCAGTGGTCCGGTGCTGGGTCCCGGCGAGCTGCTCGAGGTGTTTGTGGGACACCGCCAGCCACCGGCAGCGTTTGATCTGCGCATTGCCGAAGCCGAATCGGCCAGCCTCAGTGCGGCCCTGGCGCAGGTGTTCACGGCAGGGCAGCCCTGGAGGCTGTGCCGTGAGCAGCTACTGGCGGCCTATCCGGTCAACAAGCGCCTGCGCCGCGAGCGCTTTGCCGAGGTGATGGCCGGCCAGCGCGACTACAGCGCCGCTGAGCTTGATGCCGAGCTGCCCGATTTACGCAGCACCCTGGCCGCCCTGGGGGCCGCCGGTGAGGGTGAGCTCGAGGCCGATCAGTTTCTGGAATTGCTGCGCCGCAAGGCCCGCGACCTCAAGGCCCAGGGTTGGAGCACCCCGGCCAAGAGCGATCTGGCGGCCGCCATCCGCGCCCAGCTGGGAAATGGCCGCGGCGATTAAGGATCAGGCTCAGGCCGCTGAACGCCCGGGCATGGGCGCCAGCCGGATGCGCCGCGCCAGGCCCAGCTTGCGCAACATCACGATGTGCAGCCAGGTGATGTCGAGCTCAAACCAGCGCAGCCCATGGCGCGCCGAATGCTGATAGGCGTGGTGGTTGTTGTGCCAGCCCTCGCCAAAGCTCAGGATCGCCACCCACCAGCAGTTGCGCGACAGGTCGGGGCAGTCAAAGTTGCGATAACCAAAGGCGTGGGTCGCCGAGTTCACCAGCCAGGTGACGTGATACACGAGCACCAGGCGCAGTGGGATTGCCCACAGCACTAATCCCAGGCCGCCGCCGTGCACGCCAGCGCCTTGGCCGTACCAGTAGAGCGCAGCCCCAAGGGGCAATTGCAGCAGCAAAAACCAGCGATCGAGCCAGCGGTACAGCGGATCGCGCTGCAGATCGCCAGTCAGCCGATGTACATGCTCGAGCGCCGGGATTTGGTGCAGCATCCACTCGCTATGGGCCCACCACAGGCCGCGGGCCGCGTCATGGTGGTCGTTGGGTTGATCGGAGTAACGGTGGTGGTGCCGGTGCAGGCCCACCCACTCGATCGGCCCGCTCTGGCAGGCCAGGGTGCCCATCAGCACCAGCACGCGCTCAAGCCATTTGGGCGCTTCAAAGCTGCGGTGTGCGACCAGCCGGTGCAGGCCCAGCGTGACGCCCAGCACCGTCATCCAATACAGAACAGCCAGGGCCAACACGCCCTGCACGCTCCAGAAGCGGGGCAGCAGCGCCACCACCGCCAGCACGTGCATCACCAGCATGAAACTGGTGGTGCCGCTTTTCAACTTGCGCTGCCGCAGAGGCAGTGGAGTGCGGGGGGCGATCAGCCCGGCGCGCAGCTGCTGCTCGCGCGAGCCCTGGGGGCGCTCCAGCCTCAGGGTGGTGGCACTGGGCAGGGGCGGTTGCGGTGAAACAGAGACCAAGACAACTCCGTCGTGTCAGATCTGAACGCTGGACCTGGTCCCTGGGGAAGTGATCCGAGATCGGATCGGTCCTTGATCAGGAACTGGAATCTAACCGCAGCGGTTCTGCAGCGCGGTTGGTCGCATTGGCATACCGATGCCTGCACGCGTGACCATGGTCATGACCATGGTCCGATGCACAAGCGATGACCCTCCCGGATTCCCGGCCCTGGGCTGCAGCGCGGGTTGATGCAGCCCAGGCGACCATCGCGCCGTTGGCGGCGCGCCACACGGCCGCGGTGCGGCCGCGCCTGGCGCGGGTGCTCGAGGCGTTTGCCGCCGAGCGCGTCGGCGTGCAGCACTTTGGCTCGGTCAGTGGCTACGGCCATGGCGATCAGGGCCGTGAGGTGCTTGATCGGGTGTTGGCGCGGGTGCTGCAGGCCGAGGCGGCCGCCGTGCGCCTGCAGTTCGTCAGCGGCACCCACGCGATTGCGGCGGCGCTCTATGGCGTGTTGCGCCCCGGTGATCGGCTGCTGGCCCTGACGGGCCGCCCCTACGACACCCTCGAAGAGGTGATCGGCATTCGTGGCAGCGGCCAGGGGTCGTTGGCCGAGTTCGGCATCACCTACGACGAACTGCAGCTCACCAGCGATGGCCTGGTCGATGAAGACGGGATCACCGCTGCCCTGTCGGTGCCCACCCGGTTGGTGCTGATCCAGCGCAGTTGCGGCTACAGCTGGCGGCCCTCGCTGCGCATCGCTCAGATCGAGCGGCTGGTGGCGCGGGTCAAGGCGCTGCAGCCCGGTTGCGATGTGTTCGTTGACAACTGCTATGGCGAGTTGGTCGAGGACCGTGAGCCCACGGCCGTGGGTGCCGATCTGATCGCGGGCTCCTTGATCAAGAACCTGGGCGGCACCATCGCCCCCACCGGCGGCTACGTGGCCGGCCGCGCCGAGCTGGTCGAGCAGGCCTGCTGCCGCCTGACCGCGCCAGGGATCGGCAGCGAGGGGGGCACCAGCTTTGACCTCAACCGGCTGCTGTTTCAGGGGTTGTTTCTGGCGCCGCAGATGGTGGCTGAAGCCCTGATCAGCGCCGAACTGGTGGCCCAGGTGTTCAGCGATCTGGGCTTTGCGGTGAACCCACGGCCGGGCGGGCTCCGCAGCGATGTGATCCAGGCGGTGCGGCTGGGCGATCCTGAGCGGCTTAAAACGGTGTGCCGCGCCTTTCAAGCGAGCTCGCCGGTGGGCAGCTACCTCGATCCGGTGCCGGCGCCCATGCCTGGCTACGCCAGCGAGCTGGTGATGGCGGGCGGCAGTTTCATCGACGGCAGCACCAGCGAGTTTTCGGCGGACGGGCCGTTGCGCGAGCCCTACGTGCTCTACGTGCAGGGCGGCACCCACCACAGCCACGCCGCCATTGCGCTGGAGCGCGCCTTGCAGGCTTTGCAGCTGGGGGCCCTGTTGCCGGCCAAAACCTGACAGACTGGGCTCCGTTTGCCTCAATGCTGCGGCCATGGCGCTTTCGTTTCCAGCAGATTGCCGCTATGCCGACAGCCATGAAACCGCCCGCCGCGATGGCGAGCTGGTGCGCATCGGTTTGAGCGCCTTTGCCATCGAGCAGTTGGGCGACATCGTCTTTGTTGAACTGCCCGAGATCGGCGCTGCCCTCAAGGCCGGCAGCAGTTTCGGCAGCGTCGAATCGGTCAAGGCCGTCGAAGATCTGCTGGCGCCGGTGGGCGGCGTGGTCGAGGCCCGCAACGAGGCGGTGCTCGCCAGCCCCGAAGAGCTGCAGAACGATCCCTACGGCGAGGGATGGTTACTGCTGGTGCGCCCCAGCGATCCGGCTGAGTTTGACGCCCTGATGGATGCCGCGACCTATGGCGGCAAGGTTCAGGCGTGAGCGCATCTTTTCAGCAGCGCCATCTGGGCCCCAGCCTGGCTGAACAGCAGCAGATGCTGGCCGAGTTGGGGCTGGCGAGCCTCGAAGCGCTCGCCGCATCCGTCGTGCCGGCCGACATCCTGTTGCCGCAGGAGATCGCTGACGAAGGCCTGCCAGCCCCCTGCGGTGAAGCTGAGGCTCTGGCCGAACTGGAGGCCATCGCCGCCCGCAACCAGGTGCGCCGCAGCCTCATCGGCCTCGGCTATCACGGCACAGCCACCCCCGCGCTGATCCAGCGCCATGTGCTCGAAAACCCTGCCTGGTACACCGCTTACACCCCCTATCAAGCAGAGATTTCCCAGGGCCGTCTGGAGGCCCTGCTCAACTTTCAGACCCTGATCAGCGAGCTCACCGGCCTGCCGATTGCCAACGCCTCGCTGCTCGATGAGGCCACCGCCGCTGCCGAAGCCATGGCCCTGAGCCGTGCGGTCTGCAAACGGCCAGCCGCGAGCCGCTATCTGGTTGACGAGCAGGTGCTGCCCCAGACCCTGGCGGTGCTGCAGACCCGCGCCGAGCCCGTGGGCATCAGCCTTGAGCTGGTCGATGCCAGCGCCCTGGCCGCTGATCCAGCGGCTGCGGCTGCTGAGCTGGCCGTGCCCGACGTCTTTGGCCTGCTGCTGCAGCTGCCGGCCACCAGCGGGCTGCTGTGGGATCCCGCTCCGCTGCTGGCCCAGGCCCGCGCGGCGGGTGTGATCGCCACCGTGGCGATCGATCCGTTGGCCCAGGTGCTGCTGGCGCCGGTGGGCGAGCTGGGCGCTTCCATCGCCATCGGCAGTGCCCAGCGTCTGGGCGTGCCAATGATGGCGGGCGGCCCCCACGCGGCCTTCTTTGCCACCGAAGAGGCTTACAAGCGTCAGATCCCTGGCCGCCTGGTGGGCCAGTCGCTCGATGCCGAAGGCAGGCCGGCGCTGCGCCTGGCGCTGCAGACCCGCGAGCAACACATTCGCCGCGACAAGGCCACCAGCAACATCTGCACGGCCCAGGTGTTGCTGGCGGTGATGGCCAGCTTTTACGCGGTGCACCACGGCCCCGAGGGCTTGGCGGCGATCGCCCGCCGCATTGTGACCCTGCGCGCAGCTCTGGCGGCAGGGCTCGCGCAAGTGGGCCTGGCACCTGAAGCCGGCGCCGGTTTTGACACCCTGCGCTTGGTGACGCCCCGGGCTCCTGAGTTGCTGCAGCGCGCGGCTGCGGCCGGCTTCAACCTGCGGCCTGGTAGCGGCAACGGCGAGCTGGCGATCAGCCTTGATGAGCTCAGCACCCCTGCCGAGCTCGAGGCCCTGCTGAACGCCCTGGCGCCCGATGGGGCCAGCGCCGCTGCCGCCTGCGCCGCCTGCAGCGCCGCTCTCGACCACGCCGAGAACCCACTGGCCGGCCTGCCCCTGCGTCAGAGGCCCTGGCTGCAACAGCGGGTGTTTCATCAGTACCGCAGCGAAACCGAGCTGCTGCGCTACATCCAACGGCTGGTCAGCAAGGACCTCTCGCTGGTGCACGGCATGATCCCGCTGGGCAGCTGCACCATGAAGCTCAATGCGGCTGCCGAGCTGGCGCCGGTGAGCTGGCCGGCCTTTGCCCAGCTGCACCCGTTTGCCCCCGCCGAGCAGTTGGCGGGCTACGCCCAGCTGTCCCAGCAGCTCGAGGCCTGGCTGGCGGCGATCACGGGCTTTGCGGCGGTGTCCTTGCAGCCCAATGCGGGCTCCCAGGGCGAATACGCCGGGCTGCTGGTGATCAGGGCCTGGCACAACAGCCGAGGCCAGGGCCACCGCGATGTCTGCCTGATCCCCACCAGCGCCCATGGCACCAACCCCGCCAGTGCGGTGATGGCAGGGCTGCGCGTCGTGCCGGTGGCCTGCGATGAGGCGGGCAACGTGGACCTGGCAGATCTGGAGGCCAAAGCCTCAGAGCACGCCGATCAGCTGGCGGCCTTGATGGTCACCTACCCCTCAACCCACGGGGTGTTTGAGCCGCAGATCCGCAGGATCTGCGCGTTGGTGCATGAGCGCGGCGGCCAGGTCTATCTCGATGGCGCCAACCTCAACGCCCAGGTGGGCCTGTGCAAGCCGGGTCTCTACGGCGCCGATGTCTGTCACCTCAACCTGCACAAGACCTTCTGCATTCCCCATGGCGGCGGCGGCCCCGGGGTGGGCCCCATTGCTGTGGCCGCCCATCTGGCGCCGCTGCTGCCAGGGCGTGACCTGGGCATTGGCCCGGTCTCGGCAGCCCCCTGGGGCAGCGCCGGCATTTTGCCGATCAGCTGGATGTACATCCGCATGATGGGCGGCCGCGGCCTGCGCACCGCCAGCTGTGTGGCCCTGCTGGCGGCCAACCTGGTCGCCCGGCGCCTCGAGCCCCATTACCCGGTGCTGTTCAAGGGCGAAGGTGGCTGGGTCGCCCACGAGTGCATTCTCGATCTGCGGCCGCTGCAGCGCAGCGCTGGCCTGGTGGTCGACGATCTGGCCAAGCGGCTCATGGACTATGGCTTCCATGCCCCCACCGTCAGCTGGCCGGTGGCCGGCACGGTGATGGTGGAGCCCACCGAGAGCGAATCGCTGGCCGAGCTCGATCGCTTCTGCAGCGCCATGACGGCGATTCGTGCCGAAGCCGAGGCGATTGCCGAAGGCCACAGCGATCCGGCCAACAACCCGCTCAAGCGCGCACCCCACACCCTGGCAGCGGTGAGCGCCGATGTCTGGGACCGTCCCTACAGCCGCAGCCAGGCAGCGTTTCCGGCCGGCTCAGATCAGCAGGCCAGCAAGTTCTGGCCGGCTGTGGCGCGCATCGACAACGCTTACGGCGATCGCAACTTGGTGTGCACCTGCCCCACCGTGGAGGAGCTGGCCCAACCACTACCGCTAGCGTCGTGATGCGCGTGGGGGTTGCCAATGGCGCAATCGTGCCGCATCATGGCGCATCCCTTTGTGGGGCCCCATGGCCGGCAACAACGGATCGTCGCTCCCACCGGCTTCTGGCCGTGTCGAAGGCACCAATGTGGTGCGGGTGCCGTTTGGTGTGCGCCGCGCCCGCCGGGTGAAGCCCGAACGGCCTGACCATTGGGCAACCCTGGTGCTGCCTTTCGTTGCCGGTGGCGGTGGCGGCCCCCAGCCCCCTCAGGCTGCCTGATTCAAGCGCCAGTCGACCAGCGCTTTGACGTCTTCCACCGAGCTGGCCGGGGCGCGAAACGGCAGCATTTCCATGGGGCTGCGCTCAGGCCTGACCACCCAGGTCCAGTCGGCTTGAGGAATCAGCACAAACCCCCGGTAGCGAACGGGTGTGTCACGGTTCACCTTTGTGCCCGCCAAGGCCATGGTTGCGATCGGCTTGAAGGTTCTTATTTGAGCCGCTCAGCGCTGGGGAGCGGCCAATTTCATGTTTCCTTCGCCTGCTGCTTAACAGCACGCAAGAAACGATGAAAAGGACATCCACAAGCCAGGTCTTGCAAGGTTTCTCGAGCGTTTGTTGAGCCCTTTGGATCGGTTTTGAGCCTGATCGGCGGGGGCTTTGCGTTAGATCCAAGCCCTCAATGTTCACTATGAACATCACAGGCCGGCGCTCCGTCACACCGCCGGCCTGTGCATCGATCAGGCGGCGATCAGCTCTGGTTCGCGATAGGGCACAAAGCTCGCCTTGCGAGCGCCACAGATCGGGCACTGCCAGTCGTCAGCAATCGCCTCGAACGGGGTTCCGGGGGCGATGCCCGAATCGGGGTCGCCACTGGCAGGGTCGTAAATCATCGAGCAGACCTTGCAGATCCACTTGCCGCCGAGCGGTTCAGCAGCTTCTCCCAGGGAGCCCCCGCCGGCCAAGGCCTCCAGGGCGATGCCGTAGCGCTCGGCGTGGTGCTGCTCGATTGGGGCGAGCAGGCCAAAGTTTTTGGCCGCTGTTCTGAAGATGCCGGCGTGCTGCTTGGACTCGTCGATCTGGTCGTTGAACTCGGCAACGGCGCCGCTATCCCGGTCGCTGCGCGCCTGGGCGGCAAACTCGGGGTACATCGTCGTGTACTCGTAGGTCTCGCCCTCGATCGCCAGCTCCAGGCAGCGGGCCAGCAGCGCCTGTTTCTGGGCGTCGCTCAGGGCCGCCGCATCGTCGATGACCAGTTCCGGATGCAGCAGCCTGAAGTGGGCGAAGGCGTGCTCGGTTTCCTGGGCGGCGGTATCGCGGAACAGCTTGGCCAGCTCGCTGTGGCCCAGCTGCTTGGCGACATCGGCAAAGAACAGGTACTTGCGGTTGGCCATGCTCTCGCCGCCGAAGGCGGCCTCGAGGTTGGCCTGGGTGCGTGAGCCTGAGAGGTCCATGGGCGGGGTGCGTCGGTGTCACCGCCCTAGCCTAAGTCGGAGTGAGTATGAGTTAGAGCCTAATAATGGGCGCCGCTGCGGCGTTGGTGCACGGCTGTGGTGGCTGCCGCATCAAGCACCCCACCGGCGCTGGCCTGGGCGTAGATCAACCAGTGATCGCCGCATTCCATGCGGGATTTGACCTCGGCGTCCAGCCATGCCAGGGCCTCTGGCAGGATCGGCTGCCCCGCTGGGCTGGCCTCCACCTCCAGCCCCGCAAAGCGGTCGGCGCCGGGGGCAAAGGGCTGCAGAAACTGCTTCATCAGCGCGCTTTCACGGCCCGAGGCCAGCACGTTGAGGCAGCACCGATCGCCAATGTGCAGCAGTGACTCGGCGGCACGGTCCTTGGCGATCGCCACGGTGAACCCAGGCGGGCTAAAGCTGGCCTGGCTCACCCAGCTGGCGACCAAGGCGCCGCTGAGGCTGGCATCGCCTGAGCCTTTGCGGGCGGTGAGCACACACAACGAGCCCACCACCCGGCCCAGGGCCAGGATGGCGGGATTGCTCTTGCTTTCGGCCAGACCGCCTGTCGCCTGACGCTTCTGGGCACGTCGATGCTGGCTGAGCAGCTCGCGCCCCAGGGCGGTGCCGGTTTCTTCAATGGTTTTGAGCGTGGCGGCGTCGGGGCTGAATTTCACCTTGATCGGTTCAAACGCCAGCGTGAATCCGCCGTCGCGCAGCTTGGTTTCGAGCAGATCGAGGGCTTCGCCGCTCCAGCCGAAGCTGCCGAACACGCCCACGGGTTTGCTGCGGTCGCCCTCGGCCAGGACCGTGCCCAGGGCCGAGACGATCGGCGTGGGCGCATGGCCACCCAGCGTGGGCGAGCCGATCAGCAGGGCATCGCAGCTGCGTATCGCGCCCAGCAGTTGTTCGGGTTCGCTGAATTCGCAGTTGATGCTCTCGACCCGTACGCCGGTGCGCGCCACCCCCTGCGCCAGGCCATCGGCAATCGCGGCGGTGTTGCCATAGGCGCTGGCAAACAGCAGCGCCACGCTCAGGTCGCTGCGGCTGCTGGCCTCTCCCCAGCGCCGGTAGTCGGCCAGCAGGCTGCGCCAGCTCTGGGCAATCGCCGGCCCATGGCCGGGGGCAATGGTGCGGATGTCGAGAGCTTCAAAACGCTCGACCACGGCCTCGACCTGGCGGGCCATCGGCGCCATCAGGCAGTCGTAGAAGTAGCGGCGATCCTCTTCGCTGCTGCTGCGGTTGCTCTCGGCGAAGGCTTCGCTGCACAGGTGTGCGGCGAAGAACTTGCCGCTCATCAGCAGTCCGCTGGTCTCTTCAAAGGCCACCAGGCCGCCCGGCCAGCGGGGCGTCGGTACGGGGATCAGTCGCAGCACATGGCCATGGCTCAGGGGCCGGCTCACCTCCTGCTTGATCACATCGATCGCTGGCAGGGGGGGCAACGGCGGCTCTGGCGCGGTGTCGCTGCCGGGGGCGGCCGGTTTGCGCTGGCTCCACAGCTCTTCCAGCAGGCGCGCGCCTGTGTTGGAGGCCACCAGCATGAGCTGGGGCCAGCGTGCAGCCAGCTGTTGCAGCAGGGCCACCCGGTTGGGGTTGACGTGACCCACCACCACCTTGAGCGCAGCATCGGGGCTCACCAGAGCGGCCAGCTGCTCGAGGTAGGGCTCGGCAAACGAGGCTCCGGGGGGGTGCACCAGCACGGGCGGCACCGGCTTGCCGTCTGCGTTCAGTCCGGCTTCAAACAGAAAGCTGTTGGCCGTCGTGCCCCGCTCGAGGCCGTATTCGATCTCGAAACGCAGCCGCTTGGGGCTCAGGCCCTTCAGGCAGATCAGCCCGGGTTCGAGCGGCAGCGCAATGACACGGCGGTCCATCAGTAGTGGTTGCCCACCTTGCGGTGATGCACGGCGGTCGCGGCCTCGGTGTCCGAGACGTTGCCCTGCTCCACCTCGGCGTAGATGATCCAGTGGTCGGGGCTTTCGAGGCGCTGCACGACCCGGCAACCCAGAAACGCCAGGGCGTCGGCCAGCACCGGCCCACCGGCAGCAGCCCCTTCGAGCACGTTGACGCCGGCGAAGCGGTCGGCCCCCGGGGGGAAGCGCTTGAGAAAGTGGCGCAGCAGCTCCTGGTGGTTGTCGTTGCGCAGCACGTTGAGCACGAAGCGATCACCCACCTGCATCAGCGCTTCAATGGCGCGGTCTTTGGCGACGGCCACGGTGAGGCCCGGTGGCTGGAAGCTCGCCTGGCTGACCCAGCTGGCCACCATGGCGCCGCTGAGGCGCGCCTCGCCTTCGCCCTGGCGCGCCGTCACCACATAGAGACCCCCGCTGAGGCGCCCAAGGGCTTTGTCGAGGTCGCCATCGAGCGACTTCATCGCGGCGATCGTTTTGGCCTTGGTGAGCAGCTGGCCCAAGTCGGTGCCGGCTTCTTCGCAGCGCTGGTAGTCCTCGGCGTTGGGCATCTGGCGGATGCGCAACGGTTCGAAGCCCGAGGGTTGCCCCAGGGCGCGCAGCTGGGCCGCCACGGTGTCGATCGGTTCATCGTTACCGCTGAAGGCGTCGTAGCAGCCCACCCATTGCTTGGGTTTCAGGGCCGCCAGCAGGGTGCCGATGCTGGCCTGCAGCTCGGCATCAGCGCCGCTGGGCCAGGTGGGCACCACCACGGCGGCCGCTTCCGTGATCAGGCCGCTGAGCTCCTGGGCATCGGTGGCGCGCAGGTCGACCAGTTGCACCGCCGCGCCGGCCTTGCCGATGCCGCGGGCAATCGCCTGGCTGAGCCGGTCGCAGAAGCCCACCTGGCTCAGGTAGCAAACGGCCGCGTAGGCCTCACCTGTGCTGCGCTCCGAGCTCCAGCTGCGGTAGTCATCGATCCAGCTGCTCAGGTGGTGGCGCAGCAGCGGACCGTGGCCCACGGCGATGGTGTTGACCGGCGGCAGGCCGTCCATCCGCTTGAGGGCCTGCAGCACGCTGCGGGCGTTGGGGCCCATCAGGCACTCGTAATAGAAGCGGAAGTCAGGGGCGATGGCGCCCGGGTTGACGTCAAAGACGTCGTCTGAGCAGTAGTGCAGCCCAAAGGCATCGCAGGTGTAGAGGATGCCGGTGCCGTGGTCGAACGAAAAGATCGTGTCGGGCCAGTGCAGGTTGGGCGCGCTCAGGAACTCGAAGCGGTGGGCCACGCCGCTGGCTGGATTGGTGCCCAGATCAAGCTCGTCGCCGCTTTTGATGGCCCGGCTTTTGAACGGCCGGTGCACCTGGTTCTCGAGAAACTGGATCGCCACCTTGGAGCCGACGATCTCGATCTCGGGGTTACGGTCGATCAGATGACCGATCAGGCCCGAGTGATCGGGCTCGGTGTGGCTGACGATCAAGACGTCGATGGCCGCCGGATCGATCTGCTGCTCCAGCAGCGGCAGCCAGGTGCTCTCAAATTTGAGGTGGCTGGTGTCGATCAGGGCGGTGCGCTCGCCGCGCACCAGAAAGCTGTTGTAGGTGGTGCCGTTGCGCAGCCCGAACTCGATGTCAAAACGGCTGCGGTCCCAGTCGAGCGAGCGGATCGTGGTCGTGTCCGGGCCGATCGCCTCGCATTGCAGGCTCAGGCGCGGTGCGGCGCCCACTGGTGTGGCCGTTGCGGTGGCAACCATCGGCAGCTCCAGGCACGTGGCCCGACTGTAGGCAGGGCCGGCGGGGCGCTGGTCAGAGCTGCAACAGCGCAGTGGCCAGTTCAGCGACGCCGATGGCTTCGACCCCGGCGGCCAGGGGATAGCGCTCGTGGCCTGCATACACCACGAAACAGCGCTCCGGCTCCAGGTCGGCCCTTGCCTGGTGGAACCCTTTGTTCAGCCTTGGGGCGCTGCTGCGTTTGATCTCGATGGCCCAGCGCGAGCCGCCCGGCAGATCGAGCACCAGATCCATCTCGGCGCCGGCCGCGGTTCGATAGAACCAGGCCTGCGCGCGCTCGGGCGCACAGCTCAGCAGGGTCTCCAGCACAAATCCCTCCCAGCTGCCTCCGGCGACGGGGTGGCCTAAGACCGCCTCGCGGTCATCAAGGCCCAACAGGGTGTGCACCAGCCCGCTGTCGCGGATGAACACCTTGGGTGCTTTGACCAAGCGTTTGCCGGCATTGGTGTGCAGGGGCTGCAGGCGCCGCACCAGTAGCAGGTCCACCAGCAGATCGAGGTAGCGCGCCACCGTTTTGCCGCTCACCCCCAGGCTGCGGCCCAGGGCGGCGGCATTGAACAAGCAGCCCTGGTTGTGGGCCAGCATCGTCCAGAAGCGTCGCAGGGTTTCCGCCGGGATGCGCGGACCCAGCTGGGGAATGTCGCGCTCCAGGTAGGTGCGCAGAAACGCCTGGCGCCACAGGCTGCTGCCCTGATCGCACGAGGCCAGAAAGCTGTCGGGGAAGCCGCCTCGAATCCAGAGTTGTTCGCAAAGGCTTTCACCGACTTCGGGCACGGTGAGGCCCCCCAGGTCCACAAAGGCGAGGCGGCCGGCGAGGCTTTCGCTCGATTGCCGGATCAGCTCCACGGAGGCCGAACCAAGCAGCAGAAAACGGCCCTGGTTCTGGCCCTGGCGCCGGTCCGCATCGATCAGGCCCCGCAGGGTGCCAAACAGCTCGGGCTGGCGTTGCACCTCATCGAGAATCAGCAGCTTGCCCGGCTGACTGCCCAGGTAGAGCTCGGGGTCGCTGAGCTTGGCAAGATCGGCGGGGGATTCCAGATCCAGGTACAGGCTGGGCCGTTGCGCAGCCAGCTGCAGCGCCAGGGTTGTTTTGCCCACCTGGCGGGGGCCCAGCAGGGCCACGGCCGGGAACAGGTTCAGCTGGGCTTCCAGCGCGAGCAGCTCATGCCGTTGGATCAGCCTGGCGTCCACAGTCGGGGTTTGATTTCCTTGCAATTCTGGACTGCTATGCCCGATTTGCAAGGAAAACTTGGCTGAGGCCGTTGAGCCTGGTTAGAGCCAGTGCCAGTCGCCAAAGGCGGCGGCCTGGCCGCAGGGCTGGTCGTAGGCATCGAGCAGCGTCCAGATGCGGGCGCCTGTGATTGCAAAACGGCGTCCCTGGCTGTCGATGCGGATGCCGCTGTAGTTCGTGATCGCCTGCTGTTGCTGGGCGCTGCTTAGGGCCTGCTGTCTGGCGGCCCGCTCTGCTGGCTCGGCTGTGCGGCTCGACGGCAGTCCCACCATGGCGGCCCAGCTGCGGCGCCACAGCCGCAGGGCGGCGCGGTTGGCATAGATCAGCCGCGGGCCTTCGCCCTGATCGAGGGGGGTGCCGTCGTGCGCCAGCACCACGGTGCTAGTGGCAAACAGCTCCTGGGCCAGCAGGCGCTGAGTGCTGCCCGCGCATGCGGCCGGGGTGGCCAGCAGCGGCCTGCCGAAGGCGCGCTCGTGGCTGGCAACGAGCCATGTGGCCAGGTTGATGCTCTCAGGCGTCAACCAGGGGCTCTCGCGTATCAACTGGCGTCGCTCGTGCCGTTGTCCATGGCGGTGGCCATGGCAGCGGCGGCCAGCTGTTGACCCTGTTCCCTGAGCTGCTCGATGAACAGGCGATTGGCCCCCTGGAAGCGGGGTTCTTCGGCCAGGGGTAGGGGCCCTGCGGCATCGAGACCGGTGTCACCCTCGAGGGCTGGGGTGATCACCACAAGATTCGAATCGAGGGCTGCGTCGTAACGCCACCAGCGGCTCGCATCGGCGATGGCTGGATGCGCTGCGCTCTGGGTCTTGGCGGCGTCCGGCTGCGAGGCCTCGACGGCTGCAGCCTGTCCCGCAGCTGCTTTGGCGAGCAATCGCCGGCGGCGCTTGGCCAGATCGCTCAGCAGCTGGGCGCGGGTGCGGCCGCGCAGCTGAAACAGCACGAACGGGTCTTCGCTGAAGCGATCGCCCATCAGATAGAAGACCGCGCTGACATGCTTGCAGGGGTTGGCCTTGTCGGGGCAGCTGCACTCGCTGCGCACCTCCTGCAATTTGAACGGGAACAGCCGTTTGCCGCTGGCGGCAAAGGCCCGCTCGATGTCTTGTGGCATCACCCCAGCCAGCAGCTGGGCCGACCAGCGCGCCTTCTGGCTGAGGGCTTCGAGCACGTAGCCCCAGTCGTCGTCGCTGAGCACGTCGAGCCAGAGCTTCACTTTGTAGGGGTCGCTGTCGCTGCCCTGCACCCGCGCGTGCACGCGGCGTCCCTCGAAGCGGATCGAGAGCACGTTGCCGCTGCGGGCGTACTCCCAGGCCCGCTCCAGGCGCTTTTTGAAGCGGTAGCCGTTGATCAGCTCCATCCACTGCTCGACCCACCAGGGCTGCTGCGCGATCGCCTGGGCGCCGAGTTGGGTGGTGAGACTTGAAGGGGTGTTCATGGGAAGGGCACGCCAACACGCCTGATGTGCTCCCGCAGGGGCTCGTAGCGCAGCGACTCCCAGTGGGTCACATCAAACAGGTACGGGGTGGGCAGCTGGTCAAGGGCGTCGCGCAGGGCCGCACTGCAGTCTTCAGGTGCACTGAAGGCCAGGTCGATGTCGGAGCCGGCCCAATGGCTGCCCATGGCCCGGCTGCCATAGAGCTTGACCCAGCGGATCTGGGAAAAGCCGCTCAGGCACTGCTGAATTTCAACCACGGTGCGGGCGCTGAGGCCGTGGTTGGTGGCGGCGGTTCCTGTGGTTGCGATCACGGTCATGGCGTCTCCTCCAGCTTGCTGCTGAGCAGCGAATGCAGTTGTTCGAGTCCGCTCAGATAGCGGTTTTGGATCTGGAGGACAGCGGCTTTGGCGCGCGTGTCGTCGTAGGTGTGGGCCATCAGATTGCGCTCCTCGAGCATGTCGATCCAGAGCTGACCGTCGATCAACAGGCCCGTGGCAAAGGCCTGCTTGATCACCTCCCGCGGCAAACGGGCGTCAAGTCCGTTGTAGCTCAGGTAGTCCTTGAGGGTTTTCCAGCTCAGCTCAAAGGTGAATTCGTAGGCCTTGATCACGGCCATGCGGATCACCTCGCTCTCGGGGTCTTGCGCGGCCAGCTCCAGCATCGAGCGCAGTCGTCTGTAGGCCCGCTGCAGGTTGTCGAAGCGCTGCTTCCAGCGGATATCGCTGGCTTCGGCGGGGGGCGTGTTCATCACCTCAGTCCTCCTCACTGCTGAGGGCGACCAGCTCCTTGAGCTGGCTCACATCCATGCCGCCGAGCCAGTCTTCGCCACTGCCGACGATGTCGGCGGCCAGTTTTGATTTTTCCTGGATCATGCGGTCGATGCGCTCTTCGACCGAGCCGCTGGTGATGAACTTGTGCACCAGCACCCGGTTGGTCTGGCCGATGCGGTAGGCGCGGTCGGTGGCCTGGTTTTCAACAGCAGGGTTCCACCAGCGGTCGATGTGGAACACGTGGCTGGCGCGCGTGAGGTTGAGGCCGACGCCGCCGGCTTTGAGCGAGAGCAGAAACAGCTGCGGACCCCGGGGGTCGTCCTGGAAGCGATCGACCATGGCCTGGCGTTCGTTTTTGCTGGTACCGCCGTGCAAGAAGGGCACCTCGGCGCGCCATTTGCGCTCCAGGTGGGCCTTGAGCAGGTGGCCCCATTCGGCGAACTGGGTGAACAGCAGGGCCCGATCGCCGGCCTCGATCACCTCTTCGAGGATCTCCTCGAGGCGCTGCACCTTGGCGCTGCGGCTGGTGAAGCTGCCGTTGCCCGTGGCGATCGCGGCTTCGGGCGTCTCCTTGAGCGCCAGGGCCGGGTGGTTGCAGATCTGCTTGAGCCTGGTGAGCAGGGCCAGCACCTGGCCGTGTTTCTGGCCCAGGGGCGCACGGGCGATGGCGTCGAGGCTTTCCTCGACGGTTTTGTTGTAGAGCTTTTTCTGCTCGGGGGCCAGGCCCACCCATTCGCTCAGTTCGAGCTTCTCGGGCAGGTCCGAGATGATCGATTTGTCGGTCTTGAGGCGCCGCAAGATGAAGGGGCCCACGCGGGCCTTGAGGTCGCGCAGCGAGGCCATGTCGCCGTAGCGCTCGATCGGCAGCCGGTAGCGCTGCCTGAAGAAGGGCTCATCGCCCAGCACCTTGGGATTGAGGAAATCCATCAGCGCCCACAGTTCGCTGACGCGGTTTTCGACCGGGGTGCCCGTCAGGGCAATGCGGAAGCGTGAGCTCTTGCCGGCGCGGCCCAGATCGCGGGCGGCCATCGACTGTTTGGCACTGGGGTTCTTGATCGCCTGGGCCTCATCGATCACGACCCCCTGCCAGTCGATCGCCTCGAGCAGTTCGCTGTCGCGCTGCAGCAGGCCGTAGCTGGTGAGCACCAGGTCCACGTCCTTCAGGGCTTTCTTGAGGGCCGCCTCGGTGCCAGGGCGGCGCGGGCCGTAGTGCTCGCGCACCTTGAGTTTGGGAGTGAAGCTGTGGGCCTCGCGTTTCCAGTTGGTGAGCACCGAGGTGGGCGCCACCAGCAGCACCGGTCGCTTGAGCTCGCTCTCGGCCTTGAGATGCTGCAGAAAGGCCAGCAACTGGATCGTCTTGCCCAGGCCCATGTCGTCGGCCAGGCAGGCCCCCTGATCGAAGCGATGCAAAAAGGCCAACCAGCCCAGGCCGCGCTCCTGGTAGGGCCGCAGCTGGCCACTGAAGCCTTCGGGCGCCGGCAGGGGGTCTGGGGCTTTTTGCTGGTGGTATTGCTCCAGCACCGCCTGCAGGCGCGGGCCCGCATCGAACTGGTGCACCGGCAGGCGCATCAGCGTTTCGCCCTCGTTGGCGGTGAGCCGCAGGGCGTCGTCGAGGCTGAGGCCCGGATCGGCGGCGCAGAAGCGCTCGGCGTTGCGCAGGTCGCTGGGGCGCAGTTCGATCCAGGCGCCCTTGTGCTGCACCAGCGGGCTGCGCTTGGCCTGCAGGCGCTCGAGATCCTTGAGCGTCAGGGTGACGCCGCCGATCATCAGCTCCCAGCTCCACGCGAGGCTTTCGCCCAGGGTGAAGCCCCGCGACTTGGCCGGCAGTTCGGCCTTGATCGCCAGGCCCAGGCGGCTGGCCAGGCCGCCGCTGAGGCTGGGGGGCAGCAGCACCCCCACGCCCACATCGCGCAGTTGGGCCGCGGCGGTGCGCACCAGCACAAACGCCTCGGCGGGGGTGAGCTGCATGCGCTCGGGGGTGGCCGAATCGAGGCCCCGCTCGATCGGTTCAAACACCGTCAGCGCCCGGCCCAGACCTTCCAGCAACAGCTGGCTCGGTTGGGGCACCGCAATTTCGCCGAGATAAATGTCGCGATCGCCCAGGGCCCACACCTCGGCGGCGGGCAGTTTGAGGCTGGGGTCGGCCTCGGCCTGCAGCGCAAAGCTCAGGCTCCAGAGCTCGTCGCCCTCGGCCGGGGTGTCGAGCTCGAGGGCCGTGCGGGCTGGGGCAACGCGGCCGGCCACCGCTTCGCGCCAGTGGTGGGTGGCCACCTCGAGGCGCTCGGTCTCCTCCTCGTCGAGTCCCAGCTGGCCGGGGCCCTGGCCCAGGGCTTTCTGCCAGGCCCCAAGCAAGGGATCAAGCCCCTGGGGGTCGGCGGCAAAGCCATCGCGCAGTTGCCCATCGAGCAGGGCTTCCAGAAAACTGGCCACCCGCAGCCGTCCGCTGCCTGGTCTGCGGCAGGCCAGGGCGAGCTCGCCAGGGCTGCCTTCGGCCGTGGCGCAGGTGGCCACCTGGGGCAGGCGGGTGGCGAATTCTTCGAGCCGGTGGCGGTCGTCTTCGCGGTTCAGCAGCGGCAGCCAGCGGGCGCGCCCCTCTTCGACCAGCGGCAGGTAACGCCCGCGGGCGATCAGGCTCAGCGCCCAGCGCTGCAGGTGGCTCCACCAGCGCAGGTCATCAGCCAGCTCGGGGTTGCCGCCTGAGAGCGGCAACCGGCTGAGCCATTCGGCGGCGGCGGCGGGTTTGAGGGCCAGCCCCTCGATTCGCCAGGGCCACCACTCCACGGTTTTGGGTAGGGGCTGACCGGCCTGCAGCGGCAAGCCGCTCCAGGGGCCCTCGCCGGCCGTTTTGCCTTTGGCCGCCTGGCCGCGGCTGGGCAGGGTCAGGGTGGCGCTGGCCGGGCGCAGGGCCTCAGACCACAGGTCGTTGTCGTCGAGCCAGGCGGCCAGGTCATCGACCACCAGGCTGAAGGGGTGCTCGCTGACCGTTTTGGCGGGGTTGATGGGTTCGGCAACGCGCCAGGTGTCGGCCCACAGCAACAGCCGCCCGCCCGAGCCTTCGGGCGGAAACAGCCAGGTGGCATGCAGCAGGCTCATGAACCGGTGGGTTCGGGCCCCATCAAGGGCGCCTCAGACGGCAGACAACGCGGTTGAGCTGGGTGAGCAGCAGGGCACTGCCAACCAGGGGGAGCCAAAGCGGCAGCCACCCGCGAAGCACTCCCATCATCACTGTTGACAGGCTCTCTGTCACGTCAATGGGGCTAGCCAGGCTGCAGATGCCGCACACGGCCCCGACCAGGCCCGCCTGCAGATGGCTGTCGTCAGGGTCGACCCGCTGCAGATGAAAGGCGAGTAGGCCGTAAAAAAAACCGCAGCCCCCAGCCCGCAGTGCGGTTTCGAAGGCCGCGCCCAGGCTGGGCGAGTTCGCCAGGGGCGTGCCCAGTTGCAGCAGCAACGCCAGCAGCAGCGAGCACACGCCGCCGGCCAGGGCCCAGCTGATGGACTGCAGCCGCAGCGCCGCGCGCTGCGGGGCCAGGTTGGTGGGCGCGCTGCTCATGGGCTCAGGGCTGACCTGTGCTGGGCGATCATGCCTTGCTTAGGTTTTGTTCGCGCAGCCATGGCCGCCACCCCGAAGTCCGGCGCAGAGATTCGCGCGGCCTTTCTGGCCTTTTACGAGCAGCGCGGCCACCAGCCCATGGCCAGCGCCTCGCTGGTGCCTGACGACCCCACGGTGCTGCTGACCATCGCCGGCATGCTGCCGTTCAAGCCGGTGTTTCTGGGCCAGCAGCAGCGCCCCGCACCCCGGGCCACCAGCTCCCAGAAGTGCATCCGCACCAACGACATCGAAAACGTGGGCCGCACCGCGCGGCATCACACGTTCTTCGAGATGCTCGGCAACTTCTCCTTTGGCGATTACTTCAAGGAGCAGGCGATCCAGTGGGCCTGGGAGCTCTCCACCGGCGTGTTCGGCCTCTCGCCCAACAACCTTGTGGTCAGCGTCTTCCGTGAAGACGACGAAGCCGAGGCGATCTGGCGCGATGTGGTGGGGGTCAATCCCAAGCGCATCATCCGCATGGATGAGGCCGACAACTTCTGGGCGTCGGGTCCCACGGGCCCCTGCGGCCCCTGCTCGGAGATCTATTACGACTTCAAGCCTGAGCTGGGCGATGAGGGCATCGATCTCGAGGACGACAGCCGTTTCATCGAGTTCTACAACCTGGTGTTCATGCAGTACAACCGCGACGCCGAGGGTGTTTTGACCCCGCTGGCGGCCCGCAACATTGACACCGGCATGGGCCTCGAGCGCATGGCCCAGATCCTGCAGGGGGTTCCCAACAACTACGAAACCGACCTGATCTTTCCCTTGATCGAGACGGCCGCGGCGTTGGCGGCCGTTGACTACCGAGCGCTCGATGACAAGGGCCAGACGTCGCTCAAGGTGATCGGCGACCACAGCCGCGCCATCACCCAGCTGATCTGCGATGGCGTGACGGCATCGAATCTGGGCCGCGGCTACATCCTGCGGCGCCTGCTGCGCCGGGTGGTGCGCCATGGACGGCTCATCGGCATCGACAAGCCGTTCCTCACCGCCATGGGTGATGCGGCGATTGCGCTCATGCAGGACGCCTACCCGCAACTGGTTGAGCGCCGTGAGGTGATCCTGGCCGAGCTGGCGCGCGAAGAAGGTCGATTCCTGGAGACCCTCGAGCGCGGCGAAAAGCTGCTGGCCGAGGTGCTGGCTGCCGGGCCCAGCCAGATCAGCGGTGAGCAGGCCTTTGAGCTGTATGACACCTACGGCTTTCCGCTCGAGCTCACCGAAGAGATCGCCGCCGAGCACGGTCTGTCGGTGGATCTGGCTGGCTTCGAGGCGGCGATGGAGGCCCAGCGCCAGCGGGCCAAGGCGGCAGCCGTCAGCATCGATCTGACCCTTCAGGAGGCGATCGATCAGGTCGCGGCCCAGCTCGAGGCCACCGGGTTTCGGGGGTACGAAGCCCTCGAGCACCCCAGCTGCGTGGTGGCTCTGGTGGTCAATGGCGTGCCGGCCCA
>Ga0194133_10002337_pt1 | contig 29646 bp, 12 predicted proteins | sample TA2KigOf40mmetaG_FD_155448 | JGI IMG/M metagenome (GOLD analysis project Ga0194133, IMG submission 155448) | Freshwater microbial communities from Lake Tanganyika, Tanzania - TA2015055 Kigoma Offshore 40m | ecosystem: Environmental > Aquatic > Freshwater > Lake | place: Tanzania: Lake... | reverse complement strand
GTGATTTATAATGGTGTCACTCTTCCAAGAGATGAATATGAATCAGATACTGGCACGTCTATCATTTTAGATGAGGGTGCAACTTCAAGCGGAGATATTATAGAACTCATAGGATATCCAGGTATTAGTAGAATTGAAAAAACTTTTATTGCACAAAATGGTCAAGTCAAGTTTACATTTAAACACCCAACAAGACTTGCATTGTCCGGTTTGCTTGATGTTTATATCAATGGCATTAAGTTGCCAAAAGAAGATTACATTGACACGGACTCTGCGTTAATTACTCTCAAAGAAGGAGCCATATCTGGTGATGTCGTATTTATTTCATATTATTTCATTAGTGAATTAGTAACTTTGGGAGATAATTTTAATGCAATTATTCAACCCATTTTTAGAGGTAATATTAAAACTGCATTTTTAACAAGTAAAGGTGCTGATTATGGGTCAAGCACAATTTTAAATTATAAAAGACAACCACTATTTACGTTAAACAGTGGATCTGGTGCAGAGGTAATTCCTGTTATTAACAGAACAACTGGCGGAATACAAGATGTTTTAGTAAAGAACGTTGGTTCTGGATACAACACCCCACCAAATCTTAAAATAGTTGGTTCTGGATCAAGAGCAATTTTAGTTCCAATCATAAACAATGGTATTTTGGAATCAATAAAAGTAGTGAATCCTGGTGTTGGATATAATCAAGATAAAACATCTATTGAAGTAACAGCAGCAGGATTGGGAGCAAAATTTGAAGCAAATCCGAAACAATGGAATGTTAACTATTTTGAGAGATTATTTCAAAGAGAAAAAATATCAGGTGATGATGGAATTCTTACTGTGGATAAAAATGATAATCTTCAATATGTTCACTTATATGCGCCAAGATCTCTGAGAGAAGAGGTTTATGGTATTAAAAGAATTAATGGTGTTGACACATTTAATCCAGAGTTGACAAAAGATCTTAATGGAAATGAGACGGATACTTCTTTCCATTCACCTATTATTGGTTGGGCTTACGATGGAAATCCAATTTATGGTGCATATGGATTTGATAGTCCAACTGGTGGTATTATAAGAAGAATGATATCTAGTTATAAAAAAACATCTAGAACCGAAAGACCTCCTCTACTAGATTTTCCTATTGGTTTCTTTATTGAAGATTGGGAGTATGATGCATCTGGTGATTTGGATGAGCATAATGGAAGATTTTGCATTACTCCCGAATATCCTAAGGGTGTATATGCATATTTTGTTACCATTGATGAAATATCAGAGTTAAATGGTCCATTTAAAAATTACAGAAAACCTGTTTTTCCATATGTGATTGGAAATTCATTTTACTCAAAACCAATCGATTTTAACTATCAAAACAACTCAAATCAAAATTCTATTAATTTAAATACAACTGGATGGTTGAGAAACACAAGTCCATATAATTTAACAACAGAAAATACCAACTATCAATATATTTTCGATCCAAATAAGATTAAAAAACAAACTTCAATTGTGCAGTATGCAAGTCCAGGATCCTTAGAAAGTGTCGATATTTTTTCACAGGGTTCAGATTATAAGATAAATGATACACTTTTAATTTCTTCTGGTGGTGGTAGAGCAGCGTCGTCTAAGGTATCTTTAATTAAAGGAAAAGAAATTAATAAAATTAGTGTGGCAACAACTTATATTGAAGATGTTGAGTTTTTAGCATTGGATAATGAAGGTAATTATCTTGGAATTACTCCAAATCCACATCAACTTAATAACTTAGATGTTGTTTCAATCGCAGGAATTTCTACATACAAAAACGATTTACAAAAGAATTTTAGAATAAGAGTATTTGATAGCACTTTATCTTTGGCTTCAAGTATATTATCTGCAACTAATACTGGAATTGTTACAGATATTCAATTAACAAATATTCCACCATATCCTTTTATTTTAGAAAATGATATATTGACCATTGGTAATGAAGATGTTCGAATCTTAAATATTAACAATGAAAAATCTAGAATTAGAGTATTGAGATCATTAGTTGGATCTTCACACACAATATCGACACAAATTAAACAAAAATCTAGAAGAGTAAGAATAAAGACAAATAGAAAACAGTCAGAATCCTCATCTATAAATAGACAGTTTTATTTTGATCCCAGAACAAGTGTTGCTCTTGGATCAACTTGGGGTGTTGGAATAACATCATCTCTATTCCTAGGAGTCGTCGAGCACCAATCTCCGGTTTCCATTCAAACTGGTTCCACTTCAATTTTAACATTTCAAAAAACATCGGATATCACAAAATTTGCTGGTGGCGGACATATTGCATTAGTAAATGCAACATCATCTGGATTTAATCAAGATAAAGTAAATATTCTTGCAGTTGGAACTACTTCAATTAATGTTGACTTTAATAGTTCAGGACTTGCTGGTTTTGGAGTCACGATATATCTTAATAAGTATGATGTAAAAGAGGTTCCAACAAGAACCATTTCAATTGAAAATCATGGATTAAAAACAGGAGACAAAGTTCTTTATAACTCAAATGGTGGAGCAACATTATCAGTTATAAGAGTTTCAACATCATCGTCTCTAACTCAAAATCAAGAATTATTCATTAAGAAAATTTCCGATGATTTAATTTCCATAGCTCAGACTTTCGGAGATTTAAATAATGATGACACAATTCTGCAATTTGTTGGAGTTGGAACAGGAAATTTCCATAGTTTTGAAACTATAAGAAATGATGTAATTATTGGTCAAATTGAAAGAAATCAAATAACAGTTTCAACTGCATCTACTCACGGATTGTCATTAAATGATGAGATTATTGTTAATGTAAATGTTGGAGTGACAACCACAGTTAAAATCATATATGATGATTATAATAGAAGAATTTTAATTAATCCAAAGAGTTTTACCTCATCAAACGTAGATTTAAAAACTGATACTATTAAAATTGATAATCATGGTTTTTACACTGGGCAAAAGGTAATATTCAACTCGTCATCTTCAACTACACAGTTAGAAAATAACATGATTTATTATGTTATTGTTTTTGATGACAAAAAAATAAGATTATCAAACGCTTATTATGAAAGTATTTTAGATGTTCCTGTACATAAAAACTTTACCTCTGGTTTCTCTGGAACAATATCAGCAGTAAATCCACAAATTAAATATTATTCAAATCAAAATATTATTTTTGACCTTTCAGACTCTTCACTGTCATTTATTAAAAATGGAGTAAGTGAATCTGCATTTGATTTTAATTTATATACAGATCAAAATTTTGAAAATGAATATTTAACCTCACAAGATATTGGTTTATTCAACGTAACTAAAACGGGAAAAATTGGAATTGACACCGGTGCCAATTTAACTTTTCAGTCCTCTAATATTACTCCACAAATTCTTTTTTATGCGTTAAAACCAAAATTTAATATAAATCAACCAATTAAATCATCAATTATCTATGATAATGAAAAAATTGATAATGCGAATACAATAATTCAAGTTTCAAGTGTATATTCTGGAAAAAGACAGGTAACATCTATTGCTGCAACTTCATTTACTTACACTATTGATCAACAACCAGAAATATCTGAATATGATTTAACTTCAAATAAAATTTTCTATGAAACAAACTCAACCACCGCTGTTGGGCCTATTTCTTCAATTAAAGTATCATCAGGAGGTTATGGATACTCTGACATTCCAAAAATTGAAGTGTCTTCGATAAGAGGATCTAATTCATTATTAAATGGAATATCTACAAGTATTGGAAAAATTAAAAAAGTAAAAATTGAAGATATTGGATTTGATTATCCAACTGATAATACTTTAAGACCAACAGTAAAACTTTCTAACATTTTGAATGTTGGAAGATTTAGTTCATTTGAAAGTATTGGTGTTTCAAGTGCTGGAAGAGGATACACAACTCCACCAGAACTAGTTGTTATTGATAGTGTGACAAATGATCTTATTGATATCATATTAAAATATGAAATAGGAAATCCTCAGGTAAAAATTATTAAAAATACTAAGGATTTATATGATATAAATCCGAGGATCATCCCAACTAAAAATTCTAATGGAGTTGGAATAAACACTATTGTGTACAATCAATCCTCAAAAGATGTTACCGTAACATTAGTTGGATCATTTGCAACAGTTGGTGGATTTCCATTTTCAGTTGGGGATAGAGTTTTTGTTGAGAATGTTGGAATTACAACTGCTGGAAAGGGATATAACTCAAATCAATATTCTTATTCAACATTTGCGTTAACTCAAATAGATCCAAAATATGGTGGATCAAATCCAACAATAACGTATAATTTATCCTCCAATTTAAAAGGAGGAGAGCATCCTGGTCAATTTGATTCATTAAACTCCTCAGGTAGAGTTATTGCAACAAAAGATTTTCCAATATTTACAATTAAATTAAAGCAAAACGATTTTCTAATCAATGAGAGAATTAAAAATAATACCAATGGATCTTTTGGTTTTGTTGATAAGTGGAACTCAGAGAGTAATTTGATAAAAGTTATTTCTCCGTTTGGAGTATTTCTTGTTGGTGACGTTATTGAGGGACAGACCTCAGGTACAAAATCTATTATTAATAAATCTACCTCTTTTGAGTCCGAATATAAAATTGGTTCGTCCTCAGAGGTTGTACGTGGATGGAAGAGAGAGACGGGATTTTTAAATAATGATACTCAACGAGTGCAAGATAGTGACTATTATCAATATTTTTCATATTCTTTAAAATCCGAAGTTTCATTTGAAAATTGGGATGAACCAGTACAATCTTTAAATCATCCAGCTGGATATAAAAAATTTAGTAATTTATTAATTAATAGTAAGTCTGATATTGGAATTGGAACAACTCAGGATAGTGGTGACTTCAGTGCAATAACTGATATTATTAATGTAGTTGATACAAATTGTTACTATGATTGGGATTTAGTTGATGAAAACTTTAAGTATATTGTTGGTAATATTTCATCTGATGAAATTATATTTAATTCCAAAATAATTCAAAATTATTTTGAATCTGTTGGAAATAGAGTTTTAGATATTGATGATATAAGCGATCAATTCTTGAGTAACGAAAGAACTGATAGATTCAGTGTGGTCGATAAGTTTGATTTGGCTGAAAGATATAAAAAATACATCACTTATGTTAGAGATAAGAGATTTACAAATGAAAGACAAATAATGCTTGTGACATTATTGCATGACAATACACGAGGATATTTAAGTCAGTATGGTCGAGTTGTAACACAAAAAGATTTGGGAATATTTGAATTTGATATTGGTTCTTTTGATTTTAGTGTTAGCAACTTACAAGGACAGTTATTATTTTATCCAAATAAGTATCAAGTTAATAACTATGATGTAAGTATTGCATCATATAATATTATAGATCGAGTGATAGGAATCGGAAGCACATCAGTTGGATCTGTTGCTCAAATATACTCTTCTCGCTCTGTTGTTCCTGTTGGCTCTGGATTAACATCTTTCCCAGTTGTGAGTGTGTCTTCGACACATAGAGCTGCAAGAATTTTGGTTTCGGTCTCAACAACTGATTTTCAACATCAATACGATGAAATAAGTCTTGTCAAGGATAAAAATAGAAATGTTTTAATGTTAGAATACGGACAACTTACAGATGCAACATTATCTGGATCTGTTATATCTGGATTTGGAACATACGACGCTAATGTCCCACTAAAAGTCATACCAACTGTAAAAATTTCTGAATATTTTAGCACCTCTGGTGTTACAACTTCACCAGGAGGGACTGGATCTGGACCTTTTGGTGGATTTGCAATTGGTGCTCACACTAGATTCATGGGAACGGGAAATAGACACCTTACACTAAATCCAATCGATGCAAGAAATTATGATGAAGTTCTTGTGAAAGCAATAGTTGGAAATGATTCAAACGGTGGGGAACAACCAGAATCTGGTGAAGATCTTCGTGTAGGATATAGCACAGATGGAACTAATTTTATTGATATTGGAGTAATTGTTTCAAATAGTGCATCTTCAAGTCTTCAAGAGTATCGTGCGACCATTCCACAAGCAGCAAAAACTTCTAACACATTATTCAGATTAAATCAACCCTCTAATAGTGGTAATGATTTTGATAGTTATGGAGTCACACAAATGACTTTTGAATCAGATAGAATGGTTCTTGATTTTTATCCAAATGCAGGTGTTGCAGGAACTGTGAACGCATTAACAATTGGTGTGGGTCTCACTGACGCGACTGGAATAGGATCTATAACATTTAATACTAACACTATTGAAACAATTTATACTGGAATTGGATCAACATCAACACCCACTGCTCATAGAATTGCTGGATGGTCAACCTCTGTCTTTGACGCTGGATATTTAATTATTGGTGTAGAAGATAAAACTAATGATGAATATGAATTTTTTGAATTAATCGCTGCCCAGGATGATCTTGATCAATCGTTTACAGAATATGGCATATTGCGAACTCAATCTGGAATCGGAACAGTTGGTATTGCATGTACAGATTCAACACTAAAAGTTTTATACACCGCAAATCCAAACATTAGTGTTGATGTGCGTGTATGGCAACATACCACAAGATTAATTGATAATTTTAATACTCTCACTGGAATTAGTTTTAATAATGCAAGTTTAAACTCTGGAAGTGGAACTTACACTGGAACTGGAATTGATGTAAGAAGATCTTTTGATTTAACTCATAAACAAAAAGATATTTTCCAAAAATATTTTAGTCCAACGACAGATCCAAGAGCAGGTATTGCTACTGCAACAGGTGTTGTTAATTTAAATGCAAATACAATTACTTTTTCTGACGAGCATTTCTTTGTAACTGGGGAAGAAGTAACTTATGCGTATCCAAACATTAATCAATTTGCAGCAATTGGTATAGCGACAACAACAATTTCTGGTATTTCTACTAATAAACTTCCAGAAAGTGTTTTCATAATTAAAGTTGATAAATTTTCAGTAAAAGTTGCTGTCTCAGCAACGGATGCTCTTAAAGTTCCTCCAAATCCGTTAGATATTACCTCTGTCGGAATAGGAATATCTCACAGATTTACATCTAGAAAAACAAATCAAAGAGTTATTGTAACTATTGATGATTTAATTCAATCCCCAGTGGTGGCAACATCAGTAACAACACACCTTACAAATACAACCTCTTCGTTTGATGATCAGTTTACTTTAAATTCTGTAGAAAAATTGTCTGTTGGACAATTGATACAAGTTGATCAAGAAATTTGTTTCATTGACGCAGTTAATTCATCATCAAAAGTTGTTGATGTAAGAAGAGGATGGATGGGGACAAATATAGGAATTCACACCACAGCAGCTGTTGTAAAACAAATTAAAGGTAATTACAATATTGTCGATAATACTATTAATTTTGTTGCACCACCTCACGGAAAATCACCAATTGGAAGCACAACAAATCCACCAGATGAAAGAGATTTCACTGGAATTACAACTAGTTCGAGTTTTAATGGAAGAGCATTTATGAAGTCTGGTGCAAAAAATTCTACTTTTGAACCATATCATAAAAATTATGTTCTTGATGATGTATCGGATTCATTTACTGGTATTAAAACTGAATTTACTATTAGTTCTGCAAATCAAAATTTAACTGGCATTTCTACGGATAATGCAGTTATTCTTTTGAATGGTATATTGCAATCTCCGACAAGATTTGGCGCGAATCCAATCATTAATAATCAGTATCTGATTGAAAAATCTGGAATAACCTCAATATTCTTTAATAGTTCTCCCACTGGTGGAGAAATTGTTTCCGTTGGATCTACAAAGGGTCTTGGATATCAACCACTTGTCGCTGCGGGTGGAACGGCTATTGTTTCATCTGCAGGAACTATTTCTTTCATCTCCATTGGAAATAGTGGATCTGGTTACAGAAGCGGAATACAAACCACAATCAATGTATCCGTTGGAACCTCATCAGTTATTACTCCAAATTATCAAAAAATTGGAACAGCAACTGCATCAAACGGAATTATTGTAAGTGTTGCAATTACGAATCCTGGTTCTGGATATACATCTTCAAATCCACCATTTGTTGTTTTTGATTCTCCTCTCCCATATGAAAATTTAAATTTGAAATATACAGGAGGAACAACTGGCATTGGAACAGGAGCTAAGGTAACTATCGTAGTTGGTCAAGGATCTAGTGTTATTGACTTTGAACTTGTTAATGTTGGAACAGGATATGAAGTTGGAGATAAACTAACATTTACCATTGGAGGAACTAGTGGAGTACAAACTGATACTTCAAAATCATATAAAGAATTTGAATTAACGGTGACGGAGCAGTATCAAGAACAATTTAATGGATGGACTATTGGTAATCTAACTTTATTTGACAATATAAGTAACTTATTTGATGGATTTAAAACCAAATTTCCACTTAAAATTGATGGAGTTAGACAATCAATTATAGGAAAAGAGGGAGCAGGAATTGATGTAGCATATACTTTATTAATTTTCTTAAATGGAGTCCTTCAAGATCCAGGAGAATCATATACTTTCACTGGTGGTAGTGTTGTTAGATTTACAGAAGCTCCAATGGAAGGTGATAATGTTACGATTCTATTCTATCAAGGCAATAAAGATGTTGATGTTATAAACAGAGATATTTTAGAAACTGTAAAAGTTGGTGATGGACTTAGAATATTCCCACCAGAGGCAGATAATCGTCAAGATGAGAGAACAGTTTTTTCTATTGATTCTATTGATGTTGTAACAACAAATGTGTATGGGGGACCAGGAATTATTACAACAGGATTACTTAGACCAGTAATTTGGTGTAAACAACGTTCAGATTTACTTGTTAATGGAAATTATGTTGCAAAAAATAGGGAGGAGTATGAATCTCTAATTTATCCAGCAACAAATATTATCAAATCAATTTCTCAATCAGACAATGAAATTTTTGTTGAAGGGGCAAAAACATTTTTTGACTCAGTAAATGAAAATCCATCTCCGCTTACAACAAGAACGTCTATTCAAATCATTAGTCAAGATACAAAAGTATCAGCGGCAGCGACAGCAACAATTTCTGGAAGTGGAACGGTTACTGCCATAACAATAACAAACGCTGGTGTTGGTTATACTCAGGCACCCGTTGTAACTTTTGAAAGTCCAACTGGATTAGGAACAACATCTAGAGCACAAGCAACAGCAACTATTTCTGATGGTGCTGTCTCTGCAATATCAATTACAAATGCTGGAATCGGATACACTCAATCTCCAAATGTTCTAATATCTGCTCCAAGTAATGATATTGAAACTATTACTGATGTTACTTATGCTGGTGATTTTGGTCAAATTACTGGTATCAAAACAACTAGTGTTGGAGTCGCATCAACAGGACTTATATTTGATTTTTATATTCCAGAAAAATCTTTCCTCAGAGATGTCTCTATCGTTGGAACTGCAATTACTCTAAGTCAAATTCAAGTTGGATACCGTTTCGTTCTAAAAAATTCTAATGTTGGAAACGGAGTGACTTCTTTAAATTCCAGTGGGTCCATTGTGTGGAATGGTGTAAACAACATTGACAATGTTTACGAAGTCGTTGCAGTATCAATCGGGAAATCTAATGTTTCTGCTGGCATTGGAACAACTGATGTTATGCAGGTAACTGTGAGTTTGACTGATTATAATGGGATTACTAATCTTGGACACGGTAAAGTGTTTGGAGAATATTCATGGGCAAGAATCGTAACCACAAACAGAAGTGGTATTAATACTTTTGCAATATATAATAATGGATTATCTGGAATTGAAACATCTTCCCTGGTAAGAAGGTTGAGTCCATTAGAAAACTTTAATTATATTCAATAAATACATAAAAAACCTACAATGTCTGCTATCATAACTGATCAATTTAGAATATTAAGTGCAAACAACTTTGTCACATCTGTGGCTTCAACCACTAGCGCATATTATACTTTTATTGGTCTACCAAATGCCACAGATTTAAGTCCCACTTGGAACACAACTCCACCATCACCAAAAGATAGTTTTTCCGAGGAAAATGACGTTTGGGATACTCTCATTGCTCTTAAAAAAATAACAACATCTGATGTAAGGCAGGTTATTCGTAAAATAACCTGGACTTCTGGAACCACATATGACATGTATCGTCACGATATAACCAGAGACAATCTATCAAAACCATCAAATTCAACAAATCTATATGATTCAAATTTTTATGTGATGAATAGTGAGTATAAAGTTTATATTTGCTTACAAAATGGAACTGATCCAGAAAATACAAACGGCAGACCATCTCTTGATGAACCAAACTTTGTTGATTTGGAGCCAAGATCTGCTGGGTCTAGTGGAGATGGATATATTTGGAAATACTTATATACAATGAATCCCAGTGATATTATAAAATTTGATTCAATTGATTTTATTCCCGTACCAACTAATTGGGCAACAAGCACAGATAATGCAGCGGTTAGAAATAACGCTGGAACTAGTGGTCAACTTAAAATTGTAACTATTACAAATAGAGGAGTTGGTCTTGGAACTGCAAATAAAACTTATACCAGAGTCCCTATCAAGGGAAATGGTTCTGGTGCAGAGGCAACCATTATTGTTGGAAATGATTCAAAAATTGAATCAATAAACATTTCAAGAGGTGGTTCTGGATATACTTTTGGAATTGTAGATTTAGTTTCAGGTAATGTTCCCACAGGAACAACAACTCCGAGGTTTGATGTAATCGTCCCTCCACAAGGTGGTCATGGTAAAGACATTTATCGGGAGTTAGGTGCAAGTAATGTTTTAATTTATTCTAGAATTGAAAATGATATCGAAAATCCGGATTTTATAACTGGAAATCAAATTGCTAGAGTTGGAATTGTTCAAGATCCAAAGGCTTTTTCATCTACATCTAATTTAAATTTAAGTAAAGCGAGTGGTGTATATGCTCTTAGACTCATTGGAACCGCAGTGACAACTTTTACTCCAACTGCTGATAGTTTTATCACTCAAACTGTTGGTGTGGCTTCCACGGCTGTTGGAAGAGTTATTTCATATGACAACGTAACTGGTGTTTTAAAATATTGGCAAGATAAAAGCAGAGCTGGATTTACAACTAGTGGTGTTCAAAATTTAACTCCACAGTATGGATTAAAACTAAACTCATTTACTTCAACTGTTGGAACTGGCGGGTCTACTCTTATTAGTAACAATGAAGTAAGTACTGGATTGCGAATTGATACATCATTTACAGGTATAACTACCGTAATAAATAATAGAACCTATAACCTTGGTCAATCATTTATAAATGGTGTGGCTCAACCTGAGGTTGAAAAATATTCTGGAAATATAATTTACATTGATAACAGACCATCTATCACTAGATCGTCTAATCAAAAAGAAGATATCAAAGTTATTTTGCAATTTTAAAGAATAATGCCACAGGAAACTAACTTAAACGTCTCTCCATATTTTGACGACTTTGATCCCAAGAATAATTATTATAAAGTATTATTCAAACCAGGTTATCCAGTTCAAGCGAGAGAACTGACAACCTTACAGTCCATACTGCAAAATCAAACAGAGCAGTTTGGAACTCATATTTTTAGAGAGGGTGCAAAAGTCATTCCTGGGCAAACGTTATACAATACTAAGTATAGCGTTGTTGAAATTGAAAATTCATTCACTGGAATTCCAGTATCATCATACATTAATGCTCTCATAGGGACAACCATCAAAGGTGAGACATCTGGTGTGCGAGCAAGAGTTGAAACGGTTATTTCTTCATTAGAATCAGAGAGAGGAAATGCCTCACTTTATATAAGTTATATTTCATCAGGATTAACAAACTCCGCACAGTCTTTTAGTGATGGAGAAAATTTATTGACTGAAAGTGGTTTACAAACTTCAAATGTTATTTTTATTCCTAATGAAAATTTTGCAACCACTCTAAGTCAAGATTCAACATCAATTGCCTCTGCATTCACCGTGCAGAATGGTGTTTATTTTTTGAGAGGAACATTCGTTAATGTTTCTACTCAAACAATTATTTTAGATCAATATTCCAATACTCCAACTTATAGAATTGGTTTTAATATCACTGAGGAGGCAATCACATCAGATACTGATGAAACTCTATATGATAATTCACAAGGATTCAATAATTTTACTTCTCCTGGAGCAGATAGATTAAAGATTACTGCCAACCTAACAAGAAAATCAATTTTTGATTTTGATGATAAAAATTTCGTTGAAATTGCATCAGTTCAAGAAGGACTTTTAAGAAACACTCCTAACGATACACAGTATAATTTAATCAATGATACTCTTGCGGCAAGAACTTATGAAGAGTCTGGTGATTATTATATCAAACCATTTAAATTAACTTGTATAGAATCTTTAAATGATGAAGAGGGAAATAATGGTATTTTTAAAAAAAATCAACTAACTTATGATGGAGGGACGCCATCAGATGATCTTGCAGTTTATAGAATATCTCCAGGAAAGGCATATGTTCGTGGTTATAGAGTTGATACTACCGCTCCAACTTTTTTGGATGTTGACAAATCGAGAGATAAAAAAGAATTAAAAAATCAAGGTATTAATTATGTGACTGGTCCAGCGATCTCCTTGAATAATGTTTCAGGATCGCCAGTTATTGGAATTGGAAATACATATGTTCTTAGCCTCAGAAGTTCTAGAATTCAAAATAAAAATGTTGCCAGTGGAAATGAAATTGGAGTTGCAAGAGTTTATGATTTTGCATTAGAGAGTGGATCATATAATACAACAAATCCAGCATCAAATGAATGGGACATATCATTATACGATATTCAAACTTATACAAATGTGATACTTAATCAACCAGTAACTCTATCAGCATCTACCTATGTAAAAGGTAGATCAAGTGGAGCCTCTGGTTTTGTAAAAACTGGTGTGACTAATCAGACCGAAATTCAACTACAAAGTGTTAAAGGATCATTTATTGTAGGTGAAAACTTTTCATTTAATGGATCTGAAAACGGAAGAGTATCAACCGCTGTTACAACATTTGGAATAGAAGATATACAATCAATTTATGGATTTGTTGGAACTGCTGGAACATTTAATGCAGATACTGCCCAAACCAAAAAAATAACTGTGGGTGAGGCAACTATTTCTCTAAGAGATGGTGCAAGTAATACTAGTGTTGTAACAATTCCGAATCTTACCTTTTCGAAAGTAATTAAGAAAGGCAATTTAGTATCCTTTTTTGATTCAAATAACTTTATTTTAGAAACTGCCGCAATAAAAGGCATTACAACCACTTCTACATCAAGTGGTCAAAAGATATTTGCAATTGAAAACAATCCTGGGAATAATGATGTTTATGTGAACGGTATAAAATTATCTTCTACTGAATATGTTTCTCTTGGAGCAACATCAATTCAGTTAAATGTTGAAACAAATATTAATGATGAGGTGGAAATTAATGCTTTTGTTTCTGGGATCAGAAATGCTCAAGAGGTTATAGCATATCAGGGTCAAACAGTCATACCATTTTCCACAACGACAACATTAACGACAGCAGATTTAAATAGCACTCAAATATACATTAATGGAATTAAAATTGATGATAGTTTATTTAATATTTTCACTGGAACTGGTGTCATTCATCTTAATACTCCACCAACACAAGGATCTTTTGTTGCAATCCGAGAATACGCTGTTGGATCAAAGATTGGATTAACAACAGCAACAACATCTATTGCTACAACATCATTTACTGCTGCGTATACACCAGGTAAAGAAGAGGTATATGTCAATGGTGTAAAACTTCTTAAAAATACAGAATACACAGCAACAAGTGGGGCAGTGGTTAATTTAACAAATGCCACAAATCCAGGTGATATTGTGGAGATTGTTCAACAAAATTCAGTGATTGGCACTGCAACTACAATCACTGCGGTTGGATTGCAAACTGCATATACAGTGCCATCATATACTTCTGGATTTGTAGATGTCTTTTATAATGGTGTATTACTAAGAGCAACTGAGTTTACTGAGAGCACCGCAACTGAAATTTATATTCCAGTGCCAGCTGTCGCTGATGATAAAGTTGAAATCATTTCATATCCATCAGCGTCTTTTGTTTCGTCATCAAGCACAATAACTGTATCGGAGTCTCAAGATGATTTTATTCCAAACGCTTCAAACAAAGATTATGAGATATTTGTAGATGGTGTTAAGTACAACAAAAATGATTTCTCAGAAATTTCTGGAAACTCATCATTATTACTTAATTATCAATTATTTGTTAATGATTTAGTTGAGGTAATTCGTTATCAGAATAATAGTTATTATTCTAGTTCAAAATTTACAGCAGTGGAGGGTCAACAGACATTCACAGTCTCATACACACCTGGATTTTTGGATGTTTATGTTAATGGTATTAAACTTGATTTTTCAAATTATGACGCATTAAATGGAACTTCTGTTGTATTTGGAGTGGGACTAAGTGCTGGTGATATTGTAGAGTTTCTTTCATATACTATAACAGCGTTTAGCACACAAGATTCCGCACTGGCATATGATACATCTTTTGGAAAAGTTAAATCTGTGGGAACAAATAATGGATTTACAATTCTTACTATTGAACCAACTACAAGTGTTGCTGGTGTGAACAATGGAAATCTTCCTAAAAAAACTATAAATGTTTCTGATTTACAACTGCTTGGCACAAAATTACCAGAATCATCAGATAATACTCTCTATACACCATTTTCACGACGAAATGTTTCAGATATTAATTTAGCCTCTTCCAATTTGACAATTAGAAAACAGTATGATGTTGTTGTAACTGCAAATTCCACTAATACTGTCATAGCAGAGGCAAATGAAACATTTTTACCTTTTGATGAGGAGAGGTATGTTTTAACTTTTTCTGATGGCACGGTTCAGTCTTTAAGATCTGACATGTTCACTTTTGGTGCAGGTTCCACAAGATTGACCATAAATGGAATCAACAAAAGTGGAAACGCTAGATTAATTGCGACTTTGAGAAAAATTAATGTAGTTTCTAAGGCAAAAGAAAATCAAAGATCAAACAGTTTGATTGTCATATATTCAGCAAACTCCTCATCTGGAATTGGAACAACTACTTTAAATGATGGTCTCACACCTGGAAATTATCCATATGGAACAAGAGTTCAAGATGAAGAAATTTCACTTAATGTTCCTGACATTATTAAACTTCATGGAGTTTTTGAATCCTATGGGACAGACAATCCAAGTGCTCCCAGATTGTCCCTAGAATCGCTTACAGGACCAAATGCCACCACGATAGACTTAATCCTTGGAGAGACCGTTAGAGGCGCTCGTAGTGGTGCCAGAGCAATACATGTTGAGAGAACAACAGATACTACACTTGAAATTGTATATTTAAATCAAAAATCTTTTATAGTGGGCGAAAATCTCACTTTTGAAGAGTCTGGAATTGAGGCAAGAGTTTCAAGTATAACTTCAAATGGAAGAGACATTACAAGTTCTTACATTTTAGATAATGGACAAAGAGACACATTCTATGATTATGGAAGAATAAGAAGAATTTCAGAAAAAGATTCTCCTAAGAAAAAAATTAAAATTTATTTCCAACGTGGATTTTATTCACCAAATGATACTGGAGATATTACAACTGTAAATTCATACACTTCTTTTAATTTTAGTAAAGATATTCCTTACTATAATGAATTGCGAAATACAGATATTATTGACATACGTCCAAGAGTTGCAACTTATACAATTTTATCTGATGCAAAATCTCCATTTGAATTTTCTGGCAGATCTTTTGCACAATCTGGAAATAGCGCAAAAAATATTTTGGCATCTGATGAACAAATTTTACTTGACTTTAAATTTTTCCTACCCAGAATAGATAAAGTTTTTCTTGATAAAAATGGTATATTTAAATTAGTTGAAGGAGTTTCATCAGAAAATCCAAATCCACCAACTTCTATCGATGATGCAATTGAAATTGCTCAAATTTTCTTACCACCTTATTTGTATAATACACAAAATGCATCAGTATCTCAACAAAGTTATAAGAGATACACGATGGCTGACATTTCTAGACTAGAAACTAGAATTAACAGTTTAGAAAAGTTCACAACACTTTCTTTACTTGAAACTGATACCGCAAATCTCTCAGTTCCAGATAAAAATGGAGTCAATCAATTTAAATCTGGATTCCTTGTTGACAACTATAAAAACAGCTCAAATCAAGATGTAAGAAATGGTGTAAAAAATTCAATTAACCCAAATGTTGGAGAATTAAGACCATCACATTACACTAGCGCAATTGATTTAATCTTAGGTTCAAATTCCATCATTGGAATTGGGCAATCATCAAATCCTCTTGCAGATTTAAATTATGTAACAGATCTACAAGGTTCAAATATTAAAAAAACTGGCGATGTAATCAGTTTAAACTATTCTTCAGTAGAATGGTTATCCCAACCTTTTGCAACTAGAACTGAACAGATTTCCCCATACTTAGTTAACTTCTGGGCAGGGACTCTTGATCTTACACCAGACTCTGATATCTGGGTGGACTCCGTAAGACTTGATCCAGAAAATCTTAACGTAGCAGGTAATTTTACCTCAACCATTGATAAAATTGCTAAATTAGAAAATTATGATTCTCAAATAGGATTTATTCCTACTATTTGGGAATCCTGGAATATTATTTGGACGGGAAATAGAAATTTACTGAGTGGTAAATCCGAGACAAGATCAACCTACACGCAATTTTTTAATAACAATGGCACTTCTTCAAACAATGGTGACCTGAGATGGATTGGTCTTGAAAAGAGTTCAGATGGAGTAACAGTTGAATCTATTACATCTGATACAGATAAAACTCACTCACAAACTATTGATACTCAGGAATTTGAAACATTAACGATTGGTGATAGATCAGTTGCTTCTGAAATTACTCCATTTATTCGTTCTAGAAATATAGAATTTGTCTCCAAGCGTTTACAACCATATTCCAGAATGTACGCATTTTTTGATGGTGTAGATGTTAATAATTTTGTGGTCCCTAAATTAATTGAAATTAAAATGGACTCAGGTGTTTTCACTGTTGGTGAAACTGTCAGTGGATTTTTCCCAGGAATTGACTATGATGATGTCATTAGTGGAGTAAATCCAAAAATTGCATTTAGAGTATCTGCATCAAATCATAAATCTGGTCCATATAATATCCCAACCGAAATTTATAAATTTAATCCATATAATTCAGATCTTTCCATTCCATCTAAGTATTCATCCACATCAACGGTTTTAAACGTTGACACATTTTCTCTTGCAAATGAACCACAAGGTGAATACTTTGGATTTATTTCAGTTGGAATGAAGTTATATGGTCAGACGAGTGGCGCACAAGCGACGGTTCAAAATGTTAGAATTGTAACTGATAGCACTGGAACGGTAATCGGATCTTTTTATGTTCCTGATCCAAATATTAGTATAAATCCAAAGTTTACAACTGGGGAAAAAGTATTTAAATTAACTAATAGTTCAGTTAATAGCTCCTCAACCGATGTTCTCAATTCTGTGTCTGAGGACAAATACTTATCTGTTGGTACAATTGAAACAGTTGAAGATGATACTGCTTCAATTAAGAGTCCTAAAAAAATCAGTAAGTTTACATTTAAAGACTCAGTTGTTTCATCTTTCGGAGGAAAATATATTGATCCTCTTGCACAGACTTTTACTGTTGATGACGAAACTGGTGTATTTTTAACTGGTCTTGATATTTATTTTGAGGACAAGGATGATGAGTTACCAGTTACTTGTCAACTTAAAACTGTGGATTTTAATCAACCATCAGATGTTGTTTTACCTTTTAGTGAGGTCACACTTGATGCAAGCTCAGTAGTAAAAACCTCTGATGCAACAACACCAACATTTTTTGCATTTAAATCTCCAGTTTATCTTGAAGGTAAGAGAAGTTATGCAATTGTTTTATCAACCAACTCAAATAATTACAAGGTTTGGACATCTAGACTAGGGGAAGTTGATAAGAAAACATCTTCCTCTTCACAAGTTTTAGTTTCAACTCAACCAATTCTTGGTGCATTGTTTAAATCACAAAACGCATCAAATTGGCAACCAACAGTTACAGACGATTTGACGTTCAAACTTTATCGAGCTGAATTTGTAAATACAGGAGATATTTCTTTCTTCAACCCAGAGTTGGCAGAGGGGAATGCTCAAATTCCGACATTGATACAAAATCCAATTACGTCAAATTCAAGAAAAATTAGAATTGGTATTTCATCCAATCTCTCAGATAATAATTTCATACTGGGTAACAGCGTTATTCAACTTTCAACTGGTGCTAATGGAAATTATGTTGGATCGGTTGGAAAAGCAAGCGGACTATCAATTTTAAATGCTGGTATTGGATATGCTCCATTAAGTGGAACTGAAACTTATTCAACAGTTGCATTAAGAACTTTGACTGGAACAGGAAAAGACGCAACGGCAAATATTACTGTTAATAGTGGTGTGGTTGCATCAGTATCATTAGTATCTGGTGGAACTGGTTATTCTGTTGGAGATGTTTTAACTGCAACTTTTGGTACAACAAAAACTGGAACAAATTTAAAAATTAATGTGACATCAATAAGTGGTATTAATCAATTAATTCTTGATAATGTGCAAGGCAATTTTGTTGCAGGTTTTGCTAATACAATTTATCGATATACTGGCACCACTGAAACTAGTGTTGGCATACCGACAACGATTGTAAATTCGTCTGGATCTGAACTATTCATTTCCAGTGCAATTGACATTGTATCTGATGGATTACATTTTAAAGTCAATCATAAAAATCATGGTATGCATTCAAATACAAATTATGTGACAATCAAAGGTGTGTTGCCAGATGTTTCACCAACAACTATTAGTGTTTCTTACGCTAAGGATTATAATGGAGAAATTGCAATCGGTGCCGCAGCAGGATTTGAAATTTTTGAAAATCTTCCGGTGTCTGGTGCAAACCCAGGATACATATTGGTCAATGAAGAAATCATCAAATATGAAGGAGTATCTAATGGTCAACTTAGCAACGTGACCAGAGGAATTGATAATAGTCTAAGAAAAGCAATTACTGGTGGCGATGTGATTTACAAATATGAGTACAGTGGAGTTTCCCTTAGAAGAATTAATAGAACACACAGACTATCTGATTCAACAATTGCAAATTCAATTGGATTAAATTATTACAACATTAAATTGAATACTAAGGACGCTGATTATGGTTTGGATAGAAGTAGTGAACAATCCGTGTATGTTCCACTTTATTTTAGTAACACAGCAACTGCTGGTGGAAATGTTGTAAAGGTAACTCAAAATATTCCATTTGAAGCAATAACTCCCAATATTCAAACATTTATTCCAAATCTAACATCAGTTAACGCTCAAATCAGAACAATTAGTGGAACGAGTATTAGTGGATCTGAGACATCATTTATTGACCAAGGATTTGAGTCTATAATCCTTAATAGAACAAATTATTTGAATTCTCCAAGAATTATTGCATCTAAAATAAATGAAAAGAATTTACTTCCAACTTTACCTGGTAATAAATCTTTTACAGTATCATTAAATTTAGCAACAGATAATACAAGATTGTCTCCAATTATTGATACTACCAGAGTTAATATGATCACAACATCAAACAGAATCAATAGTGTAGTCACAAATTATAAAACTGATCCAAGAGTAAATTCTTTCTTTGACGATCCATCGGATTGTCAATATGTAACTAAGATTGTTAGTTTGAAGAATCCAGCAAGAGCAATTAAATTGTTCCTATCTGCTCATGTAAACGTGGAGTCTGATATTAGAGCTTTCTATGCAATAGACAATTCAGAAAATGGAGATCCTGTGTTTATTCCTTTCCCTGGATATCAAAATCTAGATGTTGATGGAGATGTTATTAACTTTGCAGACAATGACGGGACATCTGATAAGTTTATTGATAAAAATTATATAAATCAAGCAATATCGACAATTGATAGTTACGCAAATTATGAATTTACTGCGAATAACTTGCCAGATTTTAAATATTTTAGAATTAAAATTATATTAACATGCACAAATCAAGCTTATGTCCCTAAGATTAAAGATATGCGAGCACTTGCACTAGCATAATGAGTGATTATATTAAGGTAAAAGATAATAAAATTCTTTTGAGAGATCAGAGGAGTAATGCCATTGTTAATGATTCTAAATATGAATATGAGAAATATATGCGTCTGAAAAAACAAAAAGAAAATGAGGTGAATCGAGTTAAAAATCTTGAAGATGAAATTAGCAATATAAAAGATGATGTTGATGAAATAAAAAATCTTCTTAAAACTTTTATAGAGAAATTACAATAATGGCAAACTCTCTTACTTTTGATCCAACATCAGGTGCTTCCGTTTCTATTAATTTAATAATCAACACTGGAGCAGATTTTATAAATGAGTTTACGGTAAAAACAACCTCTGGATCTGCTTTTGATTTTTCTGGTGCTGGAACAACTTGGAGAGGTTCATCTCAGTTGTCAAAGAGTGTTTCAATAGGATCATCATCTCATGCGTTGGCAACTTTTAATGTCGGTTTTACAAGTGCAGCAGGTGGAAAGTTTAAAATATCTCTCGGATCAACTCAAACAAGAAATTTAAAAGAGGGAAGATACATATATGATGTTCTAGTGAGTTCTGGATCAACGATTTACAGAATTGTGGATGGTAATATCATTGTAAGACCTGGCATATCGTCTGCTCCATAAATATTTAAAATAGTAAAAGACTGATTATGGCGCAACCATCATCAAGGGGAGAGTTAATAGATTATGTAAAAAGAAAACTGGGAGCGCCAGTTTTGGAAATTAACGTGTCTGATGAGCAAATCGAAGATCTTGTGGATGACGCGGTTCAATATTTTCAAGAAAGACATTTTGATGGAGTATATCAAACTTTTTTAAAATATAAAATTACTCAAAATGATATTGATAAAGGAAGAGCACCTTTAAATAATTCTGTTGTGGGATTAACCACAGATACTGTTACCACAACGATAGTTGGTGCTGCTACGACGTTTACATATAATGAGAATAGTAATTATATCGAAGTTCCTCCATCTATTATTGGAGTTACGAAAATATTTAAATTTGACGGATCAAATTCTTTGACCAATAATATGTTTAGTATTAAATATCAGTTATTTTTAAATGACATTTATTATTTTGGATCAACGGAACTTTTAACATATTCAATGACAAGATCTTATTTAGAAACTATTGATTTTTTATTAACAACACATAAAGCAATTAGATTTAACAAAAGACAAGATAGATTATATTTAGATATTGACTTTGAAAGTTTAAATGTGGGCGATTATATAATCCTAGATTGTCATAGACTCTTAGATCCAAACACATACTCGCAAGTTTGGAATGATTCTTTTCTAAAACAATATTTAACTGCTCTTGTAAAAAGACAGTGGGGCATGAATCTAATTAAATTTCAAGGAGTTAGACTCCCTGGAGGTGTGGAACTTAATGGAAGACAAATTTATGATGATGGACAAAGAGAACTTGATTATCTTCTTGATAGGAGTTCATCTTATTATGAGTTACCACCACTAGATTTGATAGGATGATATGGCACTTAATCCGTTTTTCACTCAAGGAACATCCTCAGAGCAAGGATTAATACAAAGCCTCATTAATGAGCAACTTCGAATGTATGGAGTTGAAGTTTACTATCTCCCTAGAAAATATGTAACTAAAAAAACAGTTATTAAAGAGGTAATACAATCGAAATTTGATAATGCATATCCAATAGAAGCCTATGTCAATACCTATGATGGATATGAAGGACAGGGAACTATTCTGTCAAAATTTGGTGTGCAACCTTTAAATGATCTAACATTAATCATATCAAAAGAAAGATATGAAAATTATATTTCTCCATTAATAAAAAATCTACCAAATATTGAACTATCAACTAGACCAAAAGAAGGTGATTTAATTTGGTTTCCTCTTGGAGATAGATTGTTTGAGATCAAATTTGTTGAACACGAACAACCATTTTATCAACTTCAAAAAACTTATGTTTATGAACTGAGATGTGAACTTTTCCGTTATGAAGATGAAATCATTGATACTGATGTAGAAACCATTGATGATAATATCAAAGAAAATGGATATATTCAGACTCTCACTCTCGTTGGGATTGGATCAACAGCTAATGCTCTAACCACTATTCACAATGGTGGATTGCAATTTATTCAATTAATTAACGATGGATTTGATTATGAAAGTGATCCAATTGTAGCTATATCCTCAGCTCCAACAGGAGGAAAAACTGCATCAGCTTTGGCATTTGCAAATTCTGGACTTGGAATTAGTTCTGTTGTAATTGTAAATCCTGGTTTTGGGTATACAAGACCACCAGGAATCAGTTTTATAAGCACAACTGGTAGTGGTGGAATTGCAACCGTAGGTATTGGAACAACAGGAACCGTTGGCATCGTTACAATCACCAGCGGTGGTTCTGGATACACAACAGCACCTGTCATAACTTTTTCTGGCGCACCTGGTGGAGGAACCACCGCAACAGGATTTTCAATCCTATCTGGAAATGCAATATCTGCAATTTATATCACTAATGCTGGATCTGGATATGCATCTGTTCCAACAATTACAGTTGCTGCACCAAATACTCTTGGCACAGGTAATTATCTCTTTAATGAAGTAATTACTGGTAGTAGTTCTGGAGCAACAGCAAGAGTTAAAAATTGGACAGCATCAACTAAGAATCTTCAAGTTGGCATCATTACTGGTAGTTTTGTAAGTGGTGAGGCAATAACTGGTTCAGAATCTGGAGCAGTTTATGCATTTTACAGCGCAGAAACTCAAGATCTTGTTGATCCTTATGCTCAAAATGATGTTATCGAAATTAATGCTGATGATATTTTAGATTTTACACAAAGAAATCCATTTGGTGAACCATAATTTAAAAAGTTGTTAAATAGTTTATATAATAGAGTTAGAAAATGTTTGAATATTTTTATCACGAAATTTTTAGAAGAACAGTCATCGGATTTGGCACTCTTTTTAATAATATAAACATTCAACATAAGGATAATAATAATAGCACCTTTAGTGTGATGAAGGTTCCTCTTGCTTATGGTCCTACACAGAAATTTTTAGCAAGATTAGAACAATCACCAGACTTGAATAAACCAGTTCAATTGACATTACCAAGAATGTCTTTTGAATTTACAGGGATTACATATGATCCTTCTAGAAAAACAACATCAACAAAATCTTTTATAACAAAAAATCCATCTAATCCAAAACTTCAAAAAAAGACATTTATGCCAGTGCCTTATAATATGAGATTTGAACTGTCAATTTTATCAAAAACAAATGACGACGCTCTTCAAATTATTGAACAAATATTACCATATTTTCAACCATCATATAATTTAACAATTAATTTAGTTGAAACAATTGATGAAAATAAAGATGTTCCAATTCAATTAGAATCCATTTCAATGGATGATCAATATGAGGGAGATTATACCACAAGAAGAGCTCTTGTATATACTTTAATTTTTACAGCCAAAACACATCTGTTTGGTCCTGTACAAGACAGTAAGATTATTAAGAAGGCTACTGTTGATGTTATGACTGGTCTTGAAACTCCGAAGAGAGAAATGAGATATACAGTAACTCCAAGAGCCACCAAAGATTATAATAATAGTATTGTTACTACTTTGGATGAAGATATTCCTGTTGGTCAGACAATATTTGTTGTCAATGATGCAACGAATCTATCTACATCATCATACATTTATGTTAATAAAGAAGAAATGTATATCACCTCAATATCTGGAAACAAACTTACAGTTAGAAGAGGTCAAGATAATACAACTCAAACCGAACATGTACGAGGGTCTACAGTTAAAACAATTACAACTGCTGATAATGATTTAATTGAAATTGGAGATGATTTTGGTTTTAATGAGACAGTTTCTTTCTTCCAAGATTTCAAAGAATTTAGTCCAACACTTAATACTGATGTTGACTTATGAAAACCGATAAATTCAGCGAATTGAATGACGTATTTGATGTAGAGGGAGAAATTGTATCTGCTGAAAAATTATCAAAGGAAATACAAAAAGTATCTAGTGGAACAGACATCAAAAAAGATTATGAATACACAAGAGGAAACTTATATTCAATAATTGAAAAAGGTCAAGAGGCAATAAATAATATATTAGAGTTGGCTCAGGAAAGTGACACTCCAAGAGCTTATGAAGTTGCTGGTCAATTAATCAAGAGCGTTTCTGACGCAACTGATAAATTAATGGATTTGCAAAAAAAATTAAAAGACTTAGAAACTGATGATGCTCCAAAAGGTCCAACCACAGTTAATAATGCTCTATTTGTTGGATCCACAGCAGAACTTCAAAAATTATTGAAGCAGGGTTTATCCAATAGAGAAAATGCCTAGAACAAAAGATGAAAACCAAACAAATCTAGGTGATTTCTTCTCTCTTGTTAAGGAGGAAAAAAAGAAGAAAGAGGAAGAATATCAGTCTCTTTTAGGAGATCTAAATTTTGTTTTAACAGAGCTTGATAAAATTTCCAAAGTTTCTAATCCTAATAAAAAATCAACAATTGTAGTAGAATCAAAAAAGGATTTAAAAACTAAAAATTTAAAAAAAGAAGTTAAGATAGAAGAACCAAAAGTAGATATTAACAATCTTTTTGAAGAACTTATAACCTTAAAAAAGAAGGAAGAAGAGAAAAAAAAGAAAGAAACAAAAGATATAAAAACTTTTGAAAATTGGTTATTTAGTGAAAAGATTGAAATTGTAGACGAGTTTATTAACTCTAATCTCAATGAAGATGATCAAGAAACAATAGAGTCACTGACTGAAATTTTTTCTGAAAACTCTGAAATCGCCAATGAAATTATTGTTGATGAAGAATCTAATGATGATGAAATTTTCAATATTCAAAACGAAGAGGAAATAAAAGATGAAAATCCATCAGTATCTCAAGTATTAAAAACTTTAAAATCTCTCATCAAAGATGATAATATTATTGAAGAAAAAAATAGTGAAATAGAAAGTCTTCGAAAAGAGGTAAAAGATCTTAGAAATCTTCTTTATCAAGGTCTAAGAGATATTTCTAATCAGGGAGGTGGTGGAGAAACTCGTCTTGAATTCTTAGATGATGTTGATAGAACAAGTGCAGCTGTTAATAATAAATTTTTACGATACAATTCATCAACTGGTAAATGGGAAGGTGCTGATGCGTCTGGAGGTGGAGGTAGTGAAAGTTTAATTACTCTGAGTGATGTTAACACATCAAATTTAGCAAATGGAAGACTTCTTATTTACCAGTCAAGCACGAGCAATTTTGTTTTTGTGGATCCATCAGAAATATTAGATCTTGCTGATGATGTTGATAATAATAGTATTGACTATGGAACTTTTTGATAAATAAACATAGCAAAAAAGTTTTTACAATACAATGGCTGCACCTGTTTTAAAATTTAAAAGAGGTTTACTCGCAAACCTCCCAGCGTTAAGTGCTGGTGAACCTGGATTTACAACTGATAATCATGATTTATTCATTGGTAGTGCGGCAGGAAATAAAATAATTGGTAGTGGTAGATTTTGGACAACAGAAACTTCATCAACTGGTGGAGCAGTAAGAGTATATGAAGCAACTGCAAATGGAACAAATTCAATTTCGTTTGCTGCCCCAGCAAATATTGCATCAGATGTAACTTATACATTTCCATCGTCACCAACGAATAATTTTTTCTTAAAAACAAATTCGTCAGGTACTTTATCCTGGGCAGAAGTAACAACAAGTTTTACTATTGCTGCTGATAGTGGAACTGCAGATTCAGTAAGCACTGGTCAAACAATAACATTTGCTGGAACAGCGAATGAAATCAATACAACAGTATCTGATAACCAAATCACAATTGGAATGCCCAATGATATCATCGTTGGCGGTGGATTAACAGTTACTAACAATTTAATTGTAAATGGACAACTTCGTGGTCCAGCAGAATTTATTATTGACCCAGCAGCAGTTGGTGACAATACTGGTGCCGTCAGAATTAAAGGTGATTTATTTGTAGATGGCACACAAACTATTATCAATTCTTCAACGATTGAACTTGCTGATTTTGTCGTTGGTATTGCATCCACTGCAACAACTGATTTGCTTGCTGATGGAGCTGGAATTAAAATTGGACCAGATAATACTTTATTGTATGATCATACAAATACCGCACTGAAATCAAGTGAGAACTTCAATCTCACCTCTGGTAAAACTTATAAGATCAATGGCACTGATGTTTTAAGTTCAACAACACTTGGAAGTGGAGTCGTAAACTCTTCACTGACTTCTGTCGGAACATTGACAGCTTTGAGTGTCTCTGGAACCTTAGGAGTCACTGGTAATACAACCTTAACTGGATTATTAGACGCTAATGGTGGTGCAGAGATTGATAATATTCGTATTGGTGTTGCTGGTGACAATGAGATTGATACATCAACAGGCAATCTAACAATTGACTCTGCTGGTGGTATAACAACACTTGACGATAATGTTAGTGTTTCTGGAACTCTAGGAGTCACTGGACCAACCACACTTTCCTCTACATTAGCAGTCACTGGTATCTCAACATTCACTGGAGCCTTAGATGCTAATGGTGGCGCAGACATCAGTGGCGGAGAAACAACTCTATCTTCCGCAACTATTTCAGATCTAACTTCTGGTAGAGTTGTGCTTGCTGGCACAGCAGGTGCAATTCAAGATAGTGCAAATTTAACATTTGGTGGTGGTGGATTAATCGTTGGTGCCGGTGGAATTAATGTAACTGGAGTTTCAACTTTCTCTACCACAGTTAATATTACTGGATTACTAAGTTCAGTTGATGTTAATGTATCAGGTGCTGCAACCGTTGTTGGTAATTTAAAAATTGGTTCGTTAAAAGTTAATGACGCTGCTGGAAATAGTGATGTGATTAGACATGATGGGACCGTAAGAATTTTAGAAAATATTACTGTTGACGCTGGATCTTTCTAATCTAAATAGATTAGGTTGAATTTTTAACTATGGAAGATGAAATTATTGAATATAAAACTTGTATCGCAGTATATCAAAAAAAATATTCAGAAATAGTAAATTTAAACATCGGTTTAGAATCTAAACTAATGTTTTTTTCTGAGAAGATAAAAGAATTAGAAAAAATTATTGAAAATCAACAAGCAAAACTTGAAGGAACTAGTGTTGAAAAAATTATAATTCAAAATCATCAGGATGTAATTTCTAAACACATCGATGTCACTCAAAAAGTAATTAACATTGAAAATCGTATATCTTATTTGATGAAATTGGATGAACGTATGTGTGATTTAGAGGGTGCAATAACTCATATGAGAGATGCTGCTGAGGACCTTATAAAAATAAAAGAAAAAATTGTATCACCACTTTTACCTCAGTCAACAGAGGAAAAAATTGCATTACCAAAAAGTAATGGTGGAAAAAAGAAAAAACCCATTGTTACTTCTTATGAAAAAACTATGGATGTCGAGATGCCAAAAGATTTAGAGGTTTTTACAGTCAAAATTGATGCAGAAGATTCCACAATTGCAGAGGACGGTGGAGAATTTTAATAAATAAAAAAGCGATATATATCGCTTTCGACTTGACGTTACATAACGACTAAAAAATGGCAGATCCAAAAATTAAGTTAAAAAGATCAGCAACAGCTGGTAAAAGACCAACTCTGGCTAATTTAGATTTAGGAGAGTTAGCTCTTAATACTTATGATGGAACACTATATGTTCGACAAGATACTAGCGGCGTAGGTATCGCTACAACAGTACGCGCAGTTAATCCTTGGTCAGAATCTTTTGGCGCAGGTCACATTTCATATAGTGGTAATGTGAGTGTAACTGGAATTCTGACTGCAGCAACATTTAGTGGTCAAGTCAACGCCGGTGTTGGCACTATCACTACTTTTAGCGGAACCACTGGAACAATAACTAATCTAACCTCCACAAATTTCAGTGGAACCATTGGGACAATTACGAGATTAGATACAACTAATTTAAACGTTTCTGGTGTCTCTACGTTTGCTGGTATTACAACTCATACAGCGTCACTATTTGGAAAAGATGCAAGTTTTACTGGCATTATCACTGCATCTGATGGAAGATTAATTGCTGGTGTTGGAGTTCAAAGCACTGGAACTTATATTGGATCAGGAGTCACTACATTAAACTTTATTGGGTCTGCGGTGAGTTCAATCACAACTCCTTCCGCAGGAATAAGCACAATTAAGTTAGACTTTACTGGGTTAACTGGGGTATTTGAAAAGAATGAAACTCGTTTTACTGCGACAGAAGGACAAACAAGTTTTAGTGTAAACTATGAAGTTGGATATCTTGATGTTTTCTTAAATGGAGTTCGTTTAGCATCATCGGATTATACTGCAACAAATGGAACAACTGTGGGTATATCATCATCAACTTTTGTTGGTGATGATGTTGATATTGTTACTTATCGACCAAAAGCAGCTACAACTCCAAAGAGATCCGTTACAAACGCAACTGCATCTGCCGGTCAAACTTCATTTACTGTTTCTGCATATGATAAAGATACAAGTTCAATAGATGTTTTTTATAATGGTATTAAGTTGGATTCCTCCGAATTTACTGAGATAAATTCAACAACAGTTGGCATTTCAACTTCTGCCAAAGCAAATGATATTTTACAATTTATTTCACATCAATCAGATCTTAATTTTTGGACAGTAACCGGATCCACTCTTCATCGTCAATCTGTAAGTGGTAACACTGGAATAGGAACAACAAACTCACCACATACATTAACTGTTGGTGCAGTTGGTGCTTCTGGAACAACTTTACTTGTTCGTGGTAATGTTACTATCACTGGTTCAATTACAAAAGGTTCTGGAACATTTGCTATTCCTCATCCAGTTGTTTCTGAAAAACAATTAGTTCATAGTTTTATTGAGGGTCCAAAAGCAGATTTAATTTATCGCGGAAAGACTGCTTTGAATAATGGAATTTCAACAATTCATATGGACGAAGCAATTGGACTCACTGCAGGAACATGGGCAGCACTTTGCAGAGACCCACAAGTATTTTTGCAGAATAATCAAAGTTTTGTTTTAGTTAAAGGTTCAATTACATCTGATGGAATACTCACAATTGTTGCAAATAAACGATCTAGTGATGAAATTGATTGGATGATAATTGCAGAACGTCAAGATGACATAATTAAAAATGCTGATTGGACAGATGAAGACGGAAAACCTATATTAGAACCCGCTATCAATCTACAAGTTTAAATAAAATGAAAACCTACAAAGAGTTTCAAGAAGAGTGGAGCAATAAATATAAAAGAAGTATTGATTGCTCAAATCCAAAAGGATTTTCTCAAAAAGCACATTGCTCCGCGAGAAAAAAGAGAGCAAAAGGTGAGAAAACTAA
>Ga0194133_10002336_pt1 | contig 29650 bp, 32 predicted proteins | sample TA2KigOf40mmetaG_FD_155448 | JGI IMG/M metagenome (GOLD analysis project Ga0194133, IMG submission 155448) | Freshwater microbial communities from Lake Tanganyika, Tanzania - TA2015055 Kigoma Offshore 40m | ecosystem: Environmental > Aquatic > Freshwater > Lake | place: Tanzania: Lake... | reverse complement strand
CGGCGCCGGTTCCGTTGGGGCAGGTTTGCCGGATCTCCAGGCGATGCCGTGGGCCTCCAGCAGCCCGATCAAGCGTGCGTTCTCCTGGCGCAGCTGATCCATCTCCGAGGACACGGAGTCAGCCATTGCTGTCAGCGCTGATCGGCTTGGCGATAGACAGCATTGCGCTCCCGCTTGCCCACCGCCACAACCAGCACCAGCAGCTCGCGATCCCGCACCTCGTAAACGAGGCGGAACCCGGCGGCCCGCAACTTGATCTTGTAGCGGTTGAAGGATCCACGCAATTGGCTCACGGGGATCCTGGGCTCATGCAGCCGCTCGGCCAACTTGTTCTTGAACTGCTCTCGGATTCCTGGCGTCAGCTTCCGCCACTCCCGAAGGGCTTCCGGGTGAAAGGCCAGCTCAAAGGGCATCAAGGCTGACCCGCACCGGCTCCTGGCCGTCCGTCAGCCGGGCATCGGCGATGCGGCCCAGCTCCAGGTCGTCCACCAGATCCATCAGTTCTTCGTAGGCCCTGGCTGGCACGCAGTAGAAGGCCGGCTCGTTGCGGTTGAGCACCGCGACGGCCATCCCTTCACCGGCCGCCACGGTGGCCATCGGGTTCTTTTTGTGTTCCGAGATGCTTACGGCGGTCTCGGTCAGCACGCGGTGCGCCATCAGGGGGGGGCAAGTCAGCTCAGGACCACATCATAGGTCGCGCAACAGGTCTTGGACCGGTCAATGCACGGCGGAGGCTCGGATCGATCAAAGACGCTCAAGCCAGGCCATGAAACGACCCAGCGGTGAGAAACCCTGTGAGAAGGTTGAACCAATCGCGTGCATTCCCTGTCATCCGCAGTCACGACCTGTCGTGCTGCCAACGAGTGCCAAGCGAGATGATCGCTTGAGGAGCGACAAATTTCAGTGCTGGGCTGATAAGCGGGTGACCGGATTCGAACCGGCGACGTTCAGCTTGGGAAGCTGACATTCTACCACTGAATTACACCCGCAAAGTGCAGAGAGCTGGAAGCCCAGTTCTCTGCTGGAGCCTAGGTTAGCCGGCCAGGGCCGCGGCGCAGGCTGCCACGCCGGCCCCTGGAGTGCCCTTGTGCAGGCCCAGGTCCTGCAGGGTGGCCTCGATGGCGGCCACGGCGGTGAGCACGTCGCGGTCGCAGACGAAGCCCAGGTGGCCGATGCGGAAGACGTGGCCCTTGAGGTGGTCCTGGCCGCCGGCCAGCAGGATGTCGAACTTCTCTTTCACGGCCTTGCGCATCGCCTCGGCGTCGATGCCCTCGGGCGCCACGGCTGTGATGGCGGGGCTGCCGTAGCCCTCAGTGGCGTACAGGGGCAGGCCGATCGCCTTCATGCCGGCCTGGGCGGCGGCGCGGTGGCGGCTATGGCGGGCGAAGATCGCCTTCAGCCCCTCGGCCTGCATCATCGTCAGTGCGGCTTCCAGGGCGAAGTAGAGGTTGATCGCCGGGGTGAAGGGGTTGCTGTCGGCCTTGGCCGATTTGCGGTATTTGCCCAGGTCCAGATAAAACTTGGGCAGATCCGAGCGCTCGTAGGCAGCCCAAGCCCGCTCGCTCATGGCCACGAAGGCCAGGCCCGGCGGCATCATGTAGCCCTTCTGGGAGCCCGAGCCGATCACGTCGATGCCCCAGGCATCCATCGGCACGTTGCAGGCGCCGAGGCTGGTGACGCAGTCGGCGATGGTGAGGGCGGTGCCGTGGGCCTTCACATGGCCGGCGATCGCTTCCAGGTCGTTGATCACCCCGGTGGAGGTTTCCGAGTGGGTGAGGATCACGGCCTTGATCGCCTTGGCCGTGTCGCCCTCCAGGGCAGTGCGGAAGGCCTCGGGGTCGAGGGGCTGGCCCCACTCGGCCTTGATCACCTGCACATCCAGGCCGTAGGCCTGAGCCACCTTCACCCAGCGCTCACCAAACTTGCCGTTGTCGCCGCAGAGCACCTTGTCGCCCTTGCTCAGCACGTTGATGATCCCTGCCTCCATGGCGGCGGTGCCGCTGCCGGTGATCACCAGCACGTCGCTGCTGGTCTGGTGCAGCCACTGCAGCTGTTCGGTGGTGCGCTTGACGATCTTCTGAAAGTCCGCGCTGCGGTGGCCGATCGGGTGGCGGCCCATCGCCTGCAGGACGGTTTCCGGCACCGGGGTGGGGCCGGGGATCATCAGGGTGAGCTTGTCCTGCATGGAGAGTTGGTGGGTGAGGGGAATGGCGCTGGAGGCTGCGGCCGTCCCGTGGCGTAATGGAACACCTTAAAAAACGGTGCAACCGGAGCTCCTGGGTCCCGACGGCTGCGGTGTTTGAGCACCCGTCTTGATCAATGCATCCCAAGAAAATTCGATGTTCAGGGGCCCTGCCAGTCGCTGCGGCGGCGGTCATCTGTCTGTTCACCGTCTCCCCGGCCTCTAGAAATCCATGTGCCTCAGCCGTGGGTACTACCCGGGTCAGCTTGTTTTTCGCTCATGTCGTCCCTCTCATCCCGCCTGCGCGCGGGTCTCGGTGTTGCCGTCCTGTCGGCTGCCGCTCTCACCATGCCGGTCCACGCAGCAGGCTGTGGTCCGCGCGGGGGTTGCGGCAGCAAGCAGCAGCAGGCCGGAGGCTGCTGTGCCGCCAAGCCCGCAGGCTGCTGCGCTGCCAAACCGGGAGGCTGCTGTGCCGCCAAGCCCGGAGGCTGCTGCGCGGCCAAGTGATGCTCCTGCGCCAGCGCTACCAAGCCGGTTGCCGCAGCCTGCGCCACTGGCTCAGGGTGAACGAGCGGCATGGTTCGCTGGTGCGCGCCTGCACTGGCGACGGGGTGGTGCTAGCCGAGCGCCACTACCCAGAGGATGACTGGCGCGATTCGCTCAGCGGTGGCCAGGCCTACTACCACTGCCACCGGCCGGGGCAGGAGCACGGCCATCTGCACCTGTTCATGCCCGCCGCGCCCGGTGCCGCGCTCGGCCATCTGCTGGGCATCGGCCTCGATCCACGGGGTCTGCCGCTCAGCCTGTTCACGCTCAATCGCTGGGTCGCCAACGACGCTTGGCTCCCGGCCGGGGCGTGCTCCAAACTGGTGCAGAGCTTCAGCCTTGCCGCCAGCGAGGCCGACCCGCACGTCAGTGGCTGGCTGGAGCAGTTCCTGCGCTTCTACGCGCCGCTGATCCAGGCCCTGCTGCTCGATCGTGACCGGGCCTTGGCGGATCTGGGTTGCCCGCTCGAGCAGGCGCTTGAGGACCGCGGCCTGGAGATCCCCAGCCAGGTGGCCATCGACTGGGGTGCCGATCTAGATGCCGTTCAACAGCAGTGGCGATCTCATGTGGAGCAGCTTCGATCCGGCGCTCCTGCACCATCCGGCCGGGATGGTGCTGTTCGTGCTGGCCTATGCGCTCGCTGAGGTGATGCTGCTGCCGGCGGCGCCGGCCACTGTCCTCGCAGGCAGCGTGTACGGCCTGACGCTGGGGTCGATCCTGGTGGTGCTGGGGGCATCCCTGGGCGCCATCGCGGTGTTCACGCTCTCGCGCCGCTGGTTACGTCCTCAGGCCAGCCGCTGGCTGGAGCGCTCCAGGCACCTGGAGGCCCTGCGGCGGGTGGTGAGCCAGGAAGGTCTGCGGGTGCTGCTGCTGGCCCGCCTCTCGCCGGTGCTGCCATTCAACCTCCTGAATGTGGCCTACGGCCTCAGCGACATCCCACCGCTCACGTTCGGCCTCGGCCTGATCGGCATCGTGCCTGGCACGGTGCTGTACGTGGGTCTGGGCACGGCCGTTGGCGGTGCCGGTGCAGGTGCCGCAGGAGTGCGCCTGCTCGGACTGCTGGCCACGCTTGCCTGCGTGCTGCTCCTGGCCCGCAGGTTGCTGAGCAGTTCCCCTTCCACGAATACCAGGTCTGTCCCCGAATCCCTGCCACCCACTCCATGACCATGCATCCCAGTGCGGCGCCAATTGCAGTCTCCGTGAGGCACCGGCGGCCACCGATCCCTCTGGCCATGACCGGCCTGGTTCTGATGGCCGTCGTGGCCGGCTGCGGCACCGCCAGCCTCCAGAAGCTCAGCATCGCCGGATCCAGCACGGTGGCGCCCCTGGCCGCCGAGATCGCCAAGCGCTACGAGGCCAGCCATCCCGGCACCCGCGTGGACGTGCAGACCGGTGGCTCCTCCCGGGGGATCGCCGACGCGCGCAGCGGCACGGCCCAGATCGGTCTGGTGTCGAGGGCACTCAAGCCGGAGGAGGCGGATCTGCAGGCCACCACCATCGGGATCGACGGGATCGCCCTGATCGTCAACCGAGCCAATCCGGTGCGCAGCCTCAGCGATGACCAGATCCGGGCGATCTACACCGGGGCGATCAGCAACTGGCGGCAGCTGGGCGGCGCGGATGCACCCGTCACGGTGGTCAACAAGGCGGAGGGGCGCTCCACCCTGGAGCTGTTCCTCGAGCACTTCGGGCTCGACAGCCGCCAGATCAAGGCGTCGGTGGTGATCGGCGACAACCAGCAGGGCATTCTCACCGTGGCGGCTGATCCCCATGCGATCGGCTATGTGTCGATCGGCACCGCCAGTCATGAGGCCAAGGCGGGGGCTGCCATCCGTCTGCTGCCCCTGGCCGACATCGCCCCCACCCTGGAGAACGTGCGCTCCGGCCGCTATCCGCTCTCCAGACCCCTCAATCTGGTGATCAAGCCACCGGCGGCCCCCGGGGTGGCTCCCTTCCTCGCCTATGCCCGCTCCCCCGAGGTCAGTGATCTTGTCGAAGCCCAGTTCTTCGTTCCACCGGCACGCTGACCGGCCGCTGCTGTGGACGCTGCGGCTGCTCTCGGCCGCGGCGGCCCTGATCGTGGCCCTGATCCTGCTGTTCGTGCTGCGTGAGGCCTGGCCCGCCCTGCAACAGCTGGGGCCGGTGCGCTTCCTGCGGGATGCCGACTGGCATCCCGCTGCCGGCGGCGCCGATGCCGGTTTTGGGCTGATGCCGATGCTCGTCGGCACCCTGCTCTCCAGCTGTGGAGCCGTGCTGCTGGCCGCGCCCCTGGGTCTGGGCTCGGCCCTGTTCGCCACCACCTATGGCCCGCCAGGACTGCGCGCGGTGCACCAGCAGCTGCTGCAGCTGCTGGGCGGCATCCCCTCGGTGGTGGTGGGCTTCTGGGGTCTCGTGGTGCTCACACCCCTGATCCGCCAGTGGCATCCCCCCGGCCAGAGCCTGCTGGCCGGCATTCTCTGCCTCACGGTGATGATCCTGCCCACCACCGCCCTGCTCAGCGAACAGGCGCTGCGCGAGGTGCCCACCGCATCGTTGCAGGCCGCCGCTGCTCTGGGGCTGTCACGCCGCGCAACCCTGGAGGGGGTGGTCCTGCCGGTTGCACGGGGCGGTCTGCTCAGCGCCGTGATCCTGGCCAGTGGTCGCGCCCTGGGCGAAACCATGGCCGTGCTGATGGTTGCGGGCAACGTGATTCAGGTGCCCGCCGCCGTGTTCGATCCGGTGCGCACGCTCACGGCCAACATCGCTCTCGAGCTCGGCTATGCCCTCGACCTGCACCGCTCGGTGCTGTTCGTCGGTGGCCTGGTGCTGATGGCGGTGGTGGCGGTGGTGATGGCCGTGGCTGCCGGTCTGCAGCGGAGCCCCGGCCATGGCTAGGCCCGGTGCCGCCCGTTTCGATGGGGTGATCGACACCGCTCTGGGCCTGCTGGCCTGGCTGGTGGCCCTGCTGGTGGTGGGGATGATCGGCTGGATCGTGGCCGACCTGCTGTGGCAGGGCCTGCCCCGGCTGAGCTGGGCCTTCCTGGTGGAGTTGCCCGGCGATGCCGGCCGCAGCGGCGGCATCCGGTCGATCCTGATCTCCACCCTGCTGATCCTGGGCGTGTGCCTGGCGGTGAGCGTGCCGATCGGCCTGGCCACGGCTGTGTTCCTGGCCGAGTTCCAGCGCGGGCATCGGTGTTTCGAGCGTCTGGTGCGCTACTCGCTCGACACCCTCGCCGGCGTGCCTTCGATCGTGTTCGGACTGTTCGGAAATGCCTTCTTCAGCATCACCCTGGGGCTGGGCTTCTCGATCCTCTCGGGCGGGCTCACCCTGGCCTGCATGGTGCTGCCGATCCTGATCCGCAGCATGGAGATGGCCCTGCGTACGGTGCCGACCGAGCACCGGGTGGCCGCCGCCGCCCTCGGACTGCCCCAGCGGGTATCACTGCTTCACATCGTACTGCCGGCCGCCGCCCCTGGCCTGGCGGTGGGGCTGATCCTGGGCATCGGCCGCGCCCTTGCGGAGACCGCCGCCCTGCTGTTCACCAGCGGCTATGTGGACCGGCTGCCTCACTCCCTGCTCGATTCGGGCCGGGCCCTGTCGGTGCACATCTTCGACCTGGCCATGAACGTTCCCGGCGGCGCCTCCCAGGCCGCGGCCACGGCCCTGGTGCTGGTGGCCCTGGTGCTGCTGATCAATGGCTTCACCGGCTGGGCGGCCCGCCGCTGGCTGGGTTCTCTCGACTCCGCCGCCCTCTGACCATGACCGATCCGGAGATCTGCCTGGAAGCGCGCGACCTGTCGGTGCGCTACGGCGGCCGGCCGGCCGTGAGCGGCGTGGGTCTCCAGGCCCGGCGGGGGCGGATCCTGGCGATCGTGGGGCCGTCGGGCTGCGGCAAGAGCACCGTGCTGGCCTGCTTCAATCGCCTGCACGACCTCAACCCTGCCTGTGAGCTGCGGGGCAGCATCCAGCTCGACGGCCAGGAGATCCTGCGCCCGGGGACCGACGTGCTCGCCCTGCGCCGCCGCGTCGGCCTGATCGTGCAACGGCCCAATCCCCTGCCGCTCTCGATCGGCCGCAACCTCACCTTTCCCCTGCGCCACCACGGTATGGGCCGCCGCGCCGACCGCCAGCACGCCGCCCGGCTGGCCCTGCAGCGGGTGGGCCTGTGGGAGGAGGTGAAGGATCGCCTGGGCCGGCCGGCCAGTGAACTCTCCGGGGGGCAGCAGCAGCGCCTCTGCCTGGCCCGGGCCCTGGTGCTGGAGCCGGAGGTGCTGCTGCTCGACGAACCCTGCAGCGCCCTTGATCCGCTCGCCAGTGCTGTGGTGGAAGAGCTGGTGGCATCGCTGCGGGGCAGCGTCACGATCCTGATCGTGACCCACAACCTGGCCCAGGCCCGCCGTCTGGCCGACGACGTGGCGGTGTTCTGGAACCGCGACGGCGTGGGCTATCTGGAGGAGCAGGGCAGCTCGGAAGCGGTGTTCGCTGCGCCCCGCTCGCCGATCACCGCCGCCTACCTGAGCGGAATCCGGGGCTGATGCGCCTGATTGATCCGAAGACACCCGGGTGAGGTGTTGGCGCTGCTTCTGAGGAACAGAGACGTCTTACCTGCATTGAAAAGGTCTGGAGCACCTGCAGAGCAGGGTCTCCAGACCACCATCACTCGATCAGCTGAGCCAACGATCAGCCGAGCCAACGATCAGCTGAGCCAACGATCAGCTGAGCCAACCGGGCCGGATCAGGCCCACAGCTTCGACAACTCGGCAAACACGGCTTCGCCGATGCGTTCGCCATTCTTCACGCCTTCCTTGTTGCCGTCATCGAAGTGGATCCCTCCGAAAATCCGGGAATCCCCGGATTCCACCCAGGCGTCTCTCCAGGTATCCCAGGACAGAGTGACCGGAATATTCTTTTCCTTTTCAATTAGCGAGGTCGTCGTCACGGAAGCGCCAAAATCTTCCCGCCCCGTAATGAGCTCAATCAATTTACCGGCTGCAGATGAGAATGTGCTGTGGCCAGAAGTGAACTCCGCAAGGGGCGGCGAATAGGAGTTGCCAAAGGTCTGGTAAGTTTCCCAGTTAGTGCCAGTGATTTCATCCGTTTTTTTGTAGCGCGATTATACGCTTGGAACTGCACGCCGGGAATACCCGGATTCTCATCATCGAGCAGCTCAAGGCTGCTGAGCTCGCGAATGGCGGTGAGGGGACGGGTGTAGTCGGTTTCGGTCTTCAGGCCCCAGGCCGAGACACTGGCGGAGAGCAGCGCCTGGCCGATGCCGAAGAACATCCGCACATCCTCCTGGCGGGTGTTGTCGTAGAGCTCGGAGGCGTAGCGACCGAACTCCACCCACGTGCCGGGTGGAAAGCCGGTGCCAGGACCATCCTCCCAGAATTCGGCGATCAGCTTCTGCTTGTCAGTGAGGTCGGCGCTGGCTTTGATAACGCGCTCTGCCTGGGCGATGAATGCAGGGTTGATGTCAACCCCGATCAAGTCTTTACTAATGGTGACGACCTCGCCATTGGCTCGTTTGATCGTTCCGGCCTTGGCATCATGGGTGGCATCAGGATCCAGCAGGAAGGGCTCGGGCGATTTGAGTTCAGCCTTGAGATCCTTGAGTTGTTGCTTGCTGAGGATCTGTTTCACCTCTCCCCACTGGGGGGTTAGAAACTTCTGAATACCGCTATTTTTACCGATCACAGGGTCGAGGCTGCCCTTGTTGTACTCGGGAGTCCAGCGATCGAGCTTGCGAACATCTTCTGGGCCAGAATTGACGGGGCTGTAGCTACTGGCAGCCCGCGATCCATCGAGGTCGTAGAATGAGAGAACCGCATCGGCAACGGCCGTGCCGACTTGCTTGGCGGCGGCATCCGCAGATCCACCCAGGTCGTTCAACGCCGCACCGAGGCCTGCCTCCGCAAGTGCTGCCCCTTCAGGTGCCTCCCGGCGCATGACATCGGCTGCGGCATAGGCAATCACGTTGTCGATGAAGGTTTCCCGACTCTATTTCGAGATACCCTTCAGGGAGTCTTTGGCAAGCTTCGTCAGACTGCTGTCCGACTTCTTCCCGCCAAGACTTGTCTGCTCACTGTTGTCATAGATCTGCTGGGCTTCATACATTGCCGAGCCCACCATGCCGTAAAACCGCGCGGCGACGGTGGGGCCGACCTGCCCATTGATTTTGACGGCTCGGGCTTCAACCAGGTCAGTGGCAGTTCCGGCAAGCTTGAACGCTACCGTTGTAGCGCCATCGGTGACCTTGGTCTCGGTGTTGAGAGTGCTTCCCTCGGGATTAACCCTGACAAGCTCTGGGTTGGCCATGGTATTAGATGAAAATGTGCTGGAGTCGTGACCGGTGATTGGGCCGTTACTTCATCACAATTCAGCCGGGAACCGTGATCCTTTCAGTATCAAGCACAGCCTTGTCATAAAACGAGGCCGAGAGCGCTATTGCGATCGAGGAGACAAGTGTTTTTCGCCACAAGACTCGTGAGAACATTGCAATGGTTTCCTGACATATTGACCCGATAGGCTTCTGGCCAACCTGGACATGGCGACAGTGGTGGAGGTCACCCTGATCGTGGCGCCCAGCACGTGGGGTCATCGCCTCGGTCCGTGATTCATATCCCTGTGATGTGACGGAGCTGCACCGAGGTTCAGCAGCACGAACCGCTGGTCCTGCTCCCAGGAGCTGTCGGCGCAATCGTGTTCTCCAGGGCGGTCCCGTCGAAGGGGATGGCCGTGCCGCAGCCCTCGAACAGGCCGTAATGGCGGCTGTAATCACCGATGAAGCTGAAGTGGGGAGCCAGGCGACTGTCCGCAAGCATGCGGAAGGTGTTGCCACAGACGGGAAACACCTTGCCGGCCTCGATCCAGTGGTGCTTGTCGAAAGGCAGGGCGTGGGGGTGCTCGGCGATCGTGCCGCGGTAGATCACCGCCTGGCCGTGGTCTTCGCAGGCATCCTCCAGCTCGGGGAGGTGGAACAGCCGGTAGGTGGCGGAGAAGAAGCGGATGGCGCCGGTGCGGGCGGCCAGCTCGGGATCGGTGATCTCCAGGGGCCTGTCGCTCACCAGGCGTGGATCGGCGAAACCGGCCTGGCGGGCCAGGCGCAGAAAGTCGTTCCAGTAGAGGGCGCCGCTGAGGCATTCGCCGTAGAGCACCGGATCGTGGCGCAGGGCCTCGGGCACGCGCCGGTCTGCGTACACGTCGGCGAAGAAGAATTCACCGCCGCTCCTGAGCAGACGCCGTACCCCGTTCAGCACGGCCAGTTTGTCGGCCGAGAGGTTCACCACACAGTTGGAGATCACCAGATCGAAGCTGCCGGGCTCCAGGGGCAGCTGATCGAGCTGCTCGATCCGGCCCTCCAGGAACGTCACGTTGGCGAAGCCGAACTGGTCGGCGTGGTGCTGCTGGTGCCGCCGGGCCACCGCCAGCTGCTCGGGCGTCATGTCCACCCCCACCACCGCGCCGCTGGCGCCCACTAGCTGGGCCAGCAGGTACACATCACGGCCACTGCCGCAACCCAGATCCAGCACCCGCAGGCCCTCCAGCAGCGGCGGCACCACCAGGCCGCAGCCGTAGTAGCGCGACAGCACCTCGGGATGGATGCGGGCCAGCAACGGTTGCAGGGCCTGGGGCACGCTGCTGGCGTCGCAGCAGGCGTCGGTGCGCAGGTCGGCGCTGCTGCTGAGCGTGGCGCCGTAGTACTCCTGCACGCCGCGGCTCACGTCGGTGGAGTTGGTGTCGGGGCCGCAGCAGCTGGTGCCGGTGGGGGTGGTGATCTCGGTGCTGCTGGTCATGGGTGTTGGAGGAACGTGGTGGGCGAACGGCCTGCTGGCGCCGATGCTGGCGCAGGGGGCTCAGCCGCGTCGCCGCCAGGCGTGGTAGCGGCGCAGCCAGGGCATCAGGTGGTGGGGCACGCGTTGCTTCTTCCAGCTGGCGGCGGCGTATTTGTTGGCCTCCCCGAAGGTGGGGTAGGCATGAATGGTGGCGAAGATCCGGCCCAGCCCCAGGCCCCACTTCATCGCCAGCACGAACTCGGCCAGCAGTTCGCCGGCGTGCTCGCCCACGATCGTGGCGCCCAGGATGCGGTCGCCGCCCGGCTGGGTGAGCACCTTCACGAAACCCTGCTCGGCGCTCTCCACGATGGCGCGGTCGAGTTCGTGCAGGGGGAAACGGGTCACGTCCACGGCGATGCCCTGCGCAGCGGCGTCGGCTTCGGTGAGCCCCACCGTTGCCACCTCCGGTTCGGTGAAGGTGGTGCGGGGGATTACGCGGTAGTCGGCCTTGAAGGCGCGCAGGTTGCCGAACAGGGCGTTCACGGCCGCGTACCAGGCCTGGTGGGCGGCGGTGTGGGTGAACTGGAACGGTCCGGCCACATCGCCGGCGGCGTAGATGTTGGGGTAGTTGGTCTGCAGGAAGGCGTTGGTGGTGACCGTGGCGCCGGCGGGGATGCCCAGCTCCTCCAGGTCGTAGCCCGTGAGCCGGGCGCGGCGGCCGAGGGCGCAGAGCACGGCATCGCAGGCGATGGCATGCTCATCCTCCCCCTGCCGCACCAGCACCGTCACCGCCCCCCCGGGGCCTGGCTCGCGCTCGAAGCCGAGCACAGTGGCGCCCATCAGCAGGGTCACGCCGTCGTCCACCAGCGCCTTCTGCACCTCGGTGGCCACCTCGGCGTCTTCCTTCTTCAGCAGGCGCTGGCTGCGCTGGATCTGGGTGATCGGCAGGCCCAGCTGGGCCAGGGCCTGGGCCAGTTCGCAGGCGATCGGCCCGCCCCCCAGCACCGCCAGCCGCGGCCGCTCCAGGGCGCAGCTGCCCAGCCAGCTCCACACGGTTTCGCTGGTGAGCAGGGGCACCGCATCGCTCCCTGGCCAGTTGGGCAGCACCGGCTCGGCGCCGGTGGCCAGGACGATCGCGCGGGCTGTGAGCTTCTGTTCTTCACCTTCGGGCCCCTGGATCGCCACGGTCCAGGGATCGAGCAGGCGGGCCTGGCCGCGCAGCACCTCCACCCCCAGGCCCTCGTAGCGCTCGACGCTGTCGTGGGGGGCGATCGCCTCCACCTTGGCGGCCACCCGCGCGAACACCTGGCGCACGCTCAGGCGCGGCTCCACCGGTTCGAGGCCGTAGCGGTCGGCGCGGCGCATGCGGGCCGCCAGCCGCGCCGAGCTGATCAGGGCCTTGCTGGGCACGCAGCCGGTGTTGAGGCAGTCGCCGCCCATCTCGGCCCGCTCCACCAGCGTCACCCGCGCCTTCACCGTGGCGGCGATGTAGGAGGTCACCAGCCCCGCGGCGCCGGCGCCGATCACGATCAGGTTGCGGTCGAAGCGCTTCGGCCGTTGCCAGGGTCGGTAGAGCCGCCAGATCTGCCAGCGGCGCGTGGCCGCCTTCGCCAGCCAGGGGAACAGGGCCAGCAGCAGCAGCGAACCCAGCAGCGGCGGGCTGAGGATGCCGCCCAGGCCGCGCAGCTGGGCCAGCTGGGTGCCGGCGTTCACATAAACCAGGGTGCCGGGCAGCATGCCGAGCTGGCTGGTGAGGTAGAAGCTGACGGCCCGCATCGGCGTCAGCGCCATCAGCAGGTTGATCAGAAAGAAGGGGAACACCGGCGCCAGCCGCAGGCTGAGCAGGTAGAGCACCCCATCGCGCGCCACGCCCGCCTCGATCGGCGCCAGCTGGCGGCCGAAGCGCCGCCGCACCAGATCGCGCAGCAGGGTGCGGGCCACCAGGAAGGCCAGCAGGGCGCCAACGCTGGAGGCGAACGACACCAGCAGGGTGCCCAGCCCCAGGCCGAAGAGTGCCCCGCCGGCCAGGGTGAGCACCGCGGCCCCCGGCAGCGACAAGGCCGTGACCACGATGTAGATGACCATGTAGGCGCCGGCCACCAGCACCGGCGCCTGATCCCGCCGCTCCAGCAGGGCGCCGTGGGCGCGCTGCAGGCCCTCCAGGGTGAGCTGGCGGTGCAGACCCAGAGCGAAGAACAGCACCACCAACAGGGCAATGGCGGCGATCAGCAGCAACTGGCGCCTGTGGGTTTGCCGACCGGTTCGGGGCACAGGGAGGGAGGACATGCGGCAGGCTCGATCCACCCGATACCGGTGATGTCTTCCCTTGGATTGCCCGCGGAGGGGGATGAAAACCGGCAGACCCGCAGGCCGGTACTGCCATCACCGGATTCAGGGAGGGGTTGCTGTCCTGCAGCGTCCTGTGCGAGTCGTGATCCTGGCCAAGGCCCCACGGCCCGGCGAGGTGAAGACCAGGCTGGCGCCGGCCCTGGGGCCGGACGAAGCCGCCCGGCTGGCGGAACGGCTCCTGCGCCGCACCATTGCGACGGCCTGTGCCAGTGGTCTCGGCGTGGTGGAGCTGTGTGCGAGTCCCGCCCCCGATGATCTGGCGTGGCGGCGGCTGAGTTGGCCGCCGGAGCTGGTCTGGAGCGAACAGACCGGCGGTGATCTGGGCGGGCGCATGGCAGCCGTGGCCCAGCGGGTGCTGGCGTCCGGAGCGAATCTGCTGCTGCTGGGGATGGATTGCCCCGAGCTGGAGGTCCACCACCTGCAGACGGCAGCAGCCCAGCTGTCAGGTTCCGATGCCGCGCTGATCCCCAGCCTGGATGGGGGCTATGTGCTCCTGGGTCTGTGCCGCTTTCACCCCGCCCTGTTCCAGGCGGTTCCCTGGAGCACGGACGCGGTCTGTGCCATCACCCGCGAGCGACTGGGCACGCTGGGATGGTCGTGGAGCGAGCAGTGCCCCCTGACCGATCTCGACGAACCTGCAGATCTGGATCGTCTGCCGCAGACAATCCGTGGGCAACTCGCGATTGGCCATGACCCTGGATCACCTGCAATCAGGGGTCGCCCCGGCTCTGATGAACAGTATTCAGGTGGTGATTCCCGTGCGTGACGAAGAGCACACGCTTGCCCATGTGATCGGCCAGCTGCAGGGCCAGGGTGTGCGTCGCATCCGGGTGGTGGACAACGGCAGCCGCGACCAGAGCGCCGCCATTGCCCGGCAGCTGGGGGCGGAAGTGCTCAGCGAACCGACTCCCGGCTATGGGCGGGCCTGCTGGCGGGGCTGCAGCAATCTCGATCCGGCTGTGCGCTGGCTCCTGTTCTGTGATGGCGACGGCGGCGATCCGCTCGAGGAGCTGCCCCGCTTCCTGCAGCTGATGCAGCACCACGACCTGCTGCTGGGCGACCGCACCGCCACCGCCGCCGGAAGGGCGGCGCTGACGCCTCTGCAGCGCTGGGGCAACTGGCTGGCCACAACGCTGATCGCCCTGGGCTGGGGATTTCGCTACCGCGATCTGGGCCCTCTGCGGCTGGTGCGGCGCTCGGCGTTCGAGGCCATGGGGATGCGCGACCGCGGTTATGGCTGGACCCTGGAGATGCAGGTGCGGGCGATCGATCTAGGTCTGCGCGTGCGGGAGATTCCCGTTTCCCATCGGCCGCGCCTGGCCGGCCACTCCAAGATCTCCGGGCGCTGGGGCGCCAGCGTGCGGGCAGGGAGCGTGATCCTCTCCACCCTCGGGCGCAGCTGGCTGAGGCGATGGCAGTGATGGCGCCCTTCTGGACCCGCCTGCGGCTGCTCGCCAGTGCCCTGCTGCTGATCGGCGGGGCGCTGTCGATGGCTCCCCACGGCGACCTGTTCCACCCATCCCAGCTGTTGCCGTTCTGGGGGGCGGCGGCGGTGATGGGGCTGGGGTTTGCCCTCTCCTGGACCTTGCCTGCCCTTCCCCAGGCCCTGTTCTGGGCCGTGGCGGTGCTGGCGCGGCTGGCGCTGCTACCGATGGAGCCCAGCGATGACATCTGGCGCTACCTCTGGGAGGGAGGCATCCAGCTGCAGGGCTTCAGCCCGTATCACCTGCCCCCCGATGCCCCGGCCCTGGAGGCCCTGCGCACGCCCTGGTGGGGGCAGATCAACCACCCCGATACCACGGCGATCTATCCGCCCCTGGCCCAGCTGCTGTTCCGGCTGCATGCCGCCCTGGCCCAGCAGGTGCTGTTGTTCAAGGCGTCCTTCCTGGCTGCCGACCTCGTCATTTGCGGCCTGCTCGCCGCCCGCTTCGGCGCGACCCGCGCGGCGCTCTATGGCTGGAATCCGCTGGTGATCTACAGCGTCAGCGGCGGCGGCCACTACGACAGCTGGTTCCTGCTGCCCCTGGTGGCCGGCTGGCTGCTGGCCGAGCGCCAACCCCCGCCCCGGGGGGCCCGCTCCCAGGGCTGGATCGACCTGCTGCTGGGCCTGAGCGTGGCCCTGAAGTGGATCACCCTGCCGCTGCTGATTCAGCGTGTCTGGAGCCGCTGGCGGCAGCTTCGGCGGCCCGGCCCCGTGGCCGCTTCCGTGCTGCTGGGGCTGGCGCCCCTGCTGCTCGGGGCCCTGGCTTTCTGCCGTGGGCCGGCTTGTCCGCTGCTGCCCACCGGCTCCACGTTCATGCGTTACGGCCGCAGCGCCGAGTGGATGCCCCACTGGATCGCCCAGCTCTGGCCCTGGACCCGGCAGATCAACGCTTTACACGGGCTGTTGCTGGTGGTGGTGGTGGTGGTGCTGCTGGCCACCACCGCCTGGTTGGGGGTGTTTGCCTGGCGCTACCTGCTGGCGGTGCTCCTGCTCTCACCGGTGGTGCATGGCTGGTATTTCATCTGGGTGATGCCCTTCGCCGTGCCGAGCCAGAACTGGGGGGCGAGGCTGGTGAGCCTCTCGGCCTTCGTGTACTTTGTGCTCCCCTCGAGGCTGCCTGACTGGCAGCTCACCACAGCGGAGCGCTTGCTGCTGTGGCTGCCCCTGCTGCTCGGGCTGCTGCTCAGCGGCCCGCTGCAGCGCCGGGCCCGAACCGATCCGGCCGTTCAGCGGTAAACCCCCCATCCGCCACCGGCCCCTAAGCCATGCTCCCTGCCCGTCACCGAGGCCCGTTGCTGCTGCTCTGCGGGGTGTTGCTGCTCGGCATCGCGGGCTGCGACCGAGGGCCCGAGGCCTTGCTGGCCCGCTCCACCAGCACCACCACGGCGGCGGCCTCCACGCCCCAGCCTTCCCTGGATCCAGTGGAGTTCAACGCTGTACTGGCGCGGGTTGTGGATGGTCGCGGCATGGTCGACTACAGAGCCTTGCAGCGGCAACCCGCTCAGCTCGATCGCTACCTCCAGGCTCTGGCCGACCTTTCACCCGCGCGCTTCGCCTCCTGGTCTGAGGCCGAGCAGATCGCCCTGCTGATCAACGCCTACAACGCCCTCACCCTGCGCTCGATCATCGATCACGATCCGATCCGGCCGACCATCAAGGCGATTCCCGGGGTGTGGAAACTGCGCCGCCACTCGGTGATTGGCCAGCGCCTCACCCTCGATGAGATCGAGCACCGGATTCTGCGGCGCACGTACAACGAACCCCGCATCCACGCAGCCCTGGTGTGTGCCGCCATCAGCTGCCCGCCGCTGCGGCGTGAGGCCTACACGGGTCCGGAGCTGGACCGGCAGCTGCAGGATCAGACCAACCGCTGGCTGGCCAGCAGCGAGGGTCTGCGGATCGATCGGGATGCCGGCACGGTTGCCATCTCCTCAATCTTTCAGTGGTTCGCCGAGGACTGGCCGCGGGCTGACCCCAACGCCGCCCCCGTGCCTGGCCACAAGAAGGAGAGCGCCGTGCTGCATTTCATCGCCCGCCACCGCCCCGTCGAGGAGCGGCAGCTTTTGCTGAGGGGCGACTACCGCCTCCAATACCTCCCTTACAACTGGGACCTGAACCGACAGCGCCTCTGAGAGGAGAGACGCGAAGCCCACATCAGGCCAGGTCTGCCGCCAGCAGGGTGCTGATCCGCAGCGCCAGTTCGTCGAAGCAGGCGGAGAAGGCCTGCCGGGCCTGCTCCCCCTCCCCGTGGGCGGCCGGATCGGGCAGGCCCCAGTGCAGCGTTGTCGGGTCACCTGGCAGCGGTCCGCAGGTGCTGGCCGCGTGATCGCACACCGTCACCACCATGTCGAAGGGGGCCTCAGCCGCCTCCAGTACGGCCGGCAGGCTCTTGCTGGTGAACTGACTGGTGTCCACGGGGAGCTGGCTGATCTGCTCGAGGGCCAACGGATGCACCCGGCCGGTGGGGGCGCTGCCGGCGCTTGCGACGTCAATGGTTCCCCGGCCCAGGGCCTGGAAGAGGGCCTCGGCCATGATGCTGCGCGCGGAATTGCCGGTGCACACCACCAGCACCCTGCGACGGGTGGGGCTGTTGCTGTTGACGCTGTTGCTGGCGAGGGTGTTGCTGCTGCTGGTGTGTTCAGGGAGGGGGGTTGCGCCGACGTCGGTCATGGCTTGAGTGAACTCAGGAGGTCTGTCGGGGGTGACGGGTCAGGGTTGCAATGTCAGTTGGGGCGCTCAGCTCAGTGCACCGCCACAGCTGGAGCCGGCACCGGCTGTGCAGCCGAAGCAGTGATCGGCGACGGCTATCGGTTCCTTCGCCGGGTCATGTTCCAGCAGTTCCCGCAGATGGCGCCGAGGGCTGGCTTCGCCTGCTGCCAGGCCAGTCATCGGCAGACCGAGCATCTGGTTGAAGTCGCAGTCGTAGAGATAGCCCTCCCAGTCCACGCTGATGGTGGAGAGGCACATCACCTGCTCCAGATTGGAGGGGTTGTGACTGGAGCGCAGCAGATCCATGTAGGTTTCCAGCCGGCCCTGCTGCCGCAGCACGGCGGCGAAGCGCTGAATCGGCATGTTGGTGATCGTGTAAAGACGGTTGAAACGGATGCCGAAGTGCGCGTCCAATTCGTGCCTGTAGTCGGCCTCCAGCGCCGCCTGGGGCGGTGGGAGCGTTGGCCCCTGAGGGTTGAATACCAAATCAAGGTTTAGCCCTGAACCCTCGATGCCGTATCCGAGGGCATTGAGCTGGCGCAGGCCTTCGATGCTTCGGGCGAAGACGCCGTCGCCCCGCTGCTGGTCGACATTGGCGGCGCTGTAGCAGGGCAAGGAGGCCACCACTATGACCCCTTGATTGGCCAGAAACCGGGCCAGATCTTCTTGGCCAGGCTCGCTCAGGATGGTGAGATTGCAGCGGTCGATCACGGCCACCCCCAGTCGCCGGGCCGCGATCACCAGCGCCCGGAAGTTTGGGTGCAGTTCGGGGGCGCCCCCGGTGAGATCGAGGGTGGTGATGCTCCGGGCCCGCAGCACCGCCGGCACCAGGTCCATGGTGGCCGCGTCCATCATTTCAGTGCGGCTTGGGCCGGCGTTCACGTGGCAATGGCTGCAGCTCTGGTTGCAGCGGTAGCCCAGGTTCACCTGCAGAGTGCCGGGCTGGCCCCGACGCAGGGCGGGGAAGGCCAGTTCAGGAGCGCTGGCCTTTCCGGTGGGGCTGGCGGTGGCGATCTCAGGCACTGGTGAGCAACCGGGGGCCATCGGGGGTGCTGCCATCGGGGTGGAGGGGCTCGAGGGTGATGCTGAGGGACTGGGCTTCGCTGGAGGGCTGGGTGGGGATCGGCATCGCCACGCTGCCGTCGGCATTGGGAACGAAGCGCACACAGCCCTTCGTTTTGCCGTTCACGTTCGCCCATAGGCGATACACATGGGCGGGTGGCGCCGGGGGCAGCCCACGCACCAGCAGCAGGTTTTGATCCTGGCCTGGGTTCACCACCACTGCCCCGGAGATCCCCGCATGCCCCGAGGTGCCCCGCAGTGCCAGTGTGCGGCTGGCCGATGCCGGTGTCGCCTGCCGCAGGCTGGCCATCTCCCAGCGCAGCTGCACCACCTGGGTGCCCAGCGCCACGAGGCCGCAGGCCATGGCGGCCATGCTGAGCTGGGCGGGTCGCAGTAGCCAGCGCCGGGCCCCTTCCTCGGCCTGGGGCTGAAGACGGCTCTGCTCGGATCCCAGCAGGCGCCGGCGCAGCCGGGCGGGTGGGGTTGCGGCATCGGGAAGGGCCATCGGCAGCAGCTCCAGGGTCAGCCGCAGTTCATCAAGTTGGCCCTGAAGGTGAGGGTCACTGGCGAGGATGTTCCGCAGTTCCTGCCGCTCGCCTTCATCCAGGTCGCCGAGCACATAGCCGGCCAGCAGTTCATCGAACTGGGGATGGGTGTCGTGGTGATCGGGTCGGTTGGGATCAGGGGCGGCCATGGTGATCGGCGGCGGTGGGGGACGGGTCGAGGCCGTTGAGGGAACTGGAAGAGAAATCCAGCAGATGGCCGCGCAGGGCCAGCAGGCCCTGGCGGGAGCGGGTCTTCACCGTGCCCAGGGGGATCTGCAGGTGTTCGGCGATCGTCGACTGACTCATCCCCTCGTAGTAAGCCAGTTCCAGCACCCGACGCTGGTTGGGGTGAAGCCGCTCAAGGGCGCTGCGCATGCGTTCGGCCAGATCCCCCAGCTCCGCCCAGTCGTGGGCGCTGCGGGCATGGCCGCCCAGCAGCTGGCTCGACCAGCGCTGCAGCAGCTGCCAGCGGTTGCGCTGCTGGCTGAGGCGGTTGATTGCCATCGAGCGAGTGAGCAACAGCAGGTAGGCGAGCACCGGCCCGCGGCTGGCGTCGTAGCGCTCCTGGCGCCAGTAGCGGAGGAAGACGTCCTGCACCAGATCTTCCGCAGCGGCGCTGTCGCGGCAGAGACGCAGCGCCAGGCGGTAAACGGCTGCGCTGTAGGCGTCATAGAGGCCGGCCAGATCATCGGGCGGTGGTGGCGGCAGGCTGTAATCGATGACTGCCATGCGAAAGGCTGGGATATGTCGGTTTTACCGGCTTGTTGCACGATTGGTTTTAGGCCTCCATCCGACATCGAGCCTCCGGTCGGTTGCAGCATGGGTCGCTTGTTGGTTCGAGCCCATGGCTGATCGGGCCGATGCGGTTGGTTTCATCCTGCCGGTCTGGTGTGCAGCGGCAGCCCGGGCGGCTCTTCAAGGGCTGGTCGGGCTGCTCCCATCCGAGCTGTTGCAGCCCGTGCAATTGCAGGTCACCGGCGAGCAAGAGCTGGTGCCGATTGAGGCCGTAGCTCCCTTGGACGATGGCAGTGTGCTGGCCATGGCCCGTTGTGATCCTGGGGCTGGGGTGCTGGATATCACCAGGGGGCTGTTGGTCTGGGCCCAGGCCGGTTGGCTGGATGGACCGGGTCCTTGGCTGGAGTTCCGTGCCGGGGTTGGTGTAGGGGTTAGCCAGGGCACGGGTCAGGCTTGTCTTTCTGACTATGCGAGGGAGTTGCTGAGCTGGAATCTCCGGCCCCTGTTGCCCCCGGGCCGCCGGCTCCGCCTCACCCTGGTGATTCCTGAAGGTCGAGCCCTGGCCGTCCGCACCAGCAATGCGGCCTTCGGTGTGGTGGAGGGGCTGGCGTTGATCGGCACCCAGGCGCGTGTTCAACGCAGTGCGGCCCCCGAACAGCTGGAGGCCGCCCTGGCGGAGCTGCGCCGGCGCACGGCGGAGCCAGGCTTCGGCGGCGATCTGGTGCTGGTGATCGGTGAGAACGGCCTGGATCTGGCGCCCCGCCTCGGTCTGCCTCCGGCGTTGCTGCTCAAGGCAGGCAACTGGCTCGGTCCCCTGCTGGTGGCCGCGGCCGAGGGGGGGGTGCGGCGGCTGCTGCTGTTCGGTTACCAGGGCAAGCTGATCAAGCTGGCCGGCGGCATTTTCCACACCCACCACCATCTCGCCGATGGCCGGGCGGAAGTGCTCACAGCCCTGGCGGCCCTGGAGGGCTTGGGGCGAGCTGAGCTCGAGGCCCTGCATGGGGCGCCCACGGTGGAGGAGGCCCTGGCAGGGCTGGCGCTTGGCGCCCCGCAGCTCGCGGAGCGCCTCAAGGCCCGCATTGCCGCCGCCGTCGAGCAGCGCAGTGCCGCCTATCTCGCCCGCTATGGGCAGACCGCCACGGCCGTGGGTGCCGTGTTGTTCGACCGCAGCCGCCAGCTCGCCGCCCGTGGCCCCCTGGGTGCGGTCCTGCTGGCGGAACTGGCCTGCTCCGGGGCGGTCGTCTCTGGGGAGGTGGCGGAGGGCGGCGCCTAGGCTGGTCCGAATGCCCGTTGGCCCCCCGGCCTGCCTTCGCCCGTGCCCCCATGCCCGTGATTGACGCCGCTTCGCAGTCGTCGCGCCACCCGGCGATCGTGATTCTCGACTTCGGCTCCCAGTACTCCGAGCTGATCGCCCGCCGGGTGCGCGAGACCGAGGTGTTCTCGCTGGTGATGGCCTACACCACCACGGCCGAGGAGCTGCGGGCCCTGGCTCCCAGGGGAATCATCCTCAGCGGGGGGCCCAGCTCGGTGTACGAGGCCGGCGCGCCGGTCTGTGATCCCGGCATCTGGGATCTGGGGATCCCTGTGCTGGGGGTCTGCTACGGCATGCAGCTGATGGTGCAGCAGCTGGGCGGCGCCGTGGTGGCAGCAGGCAAGGCCGAGTACGGCAAGGCGCCCCTGCATGTGGACGACCCCATCGATCTGCTCACCAACGTGGACTCGGGTTCCACGATGTGGATGAGCCACGGCGACTCGGTGGAGCGCCTGCCGGACGGTTTCGTGCGCCTGGCCCACACCGACAACACCCCGGAAGCCGCCGTCGCCGATCACCAGCGACGCCTCTATGGCGTGCAGTTCCACCCCGAGGTGGTGCATTCCACCTGTGGGATGGCCCTGATCCGTAACTTCGTCTACCACATCTGTGGTTGCGAGGCCGACTGGACCACCGCCGCCTTCATTGAAGAGGCCGTGGCCGATGTGCGCGCCCAGGTGGGCGACAGGCGGGTGCTGCTGGCCCTCTCGGGTGGCGTGGACTCCTCCACCCTCGCCTTCCTGCTGCACAAGGCGATCGGTGATCAGCTCACCTGCATGTTCATCGACCAGGGCTTCATGCGCAAAGGCGAGCCTGAGTTCCTGGTGGAGTTCTTCGACAGGCGCTTCCACATCAATGTGGAATACATCAACGCCCGCGAGCGCTTCATCAACAAGCTGGCAGGCATCACCGATCCGGAGGAGAAGCGCAAGCTGATCGGCACCGAGTTCATCCGGGTGTTCGAGGAGGAGAGCAAGCGCCTCGGGCCCTTCGACTACCTGGCTCAGGGCACGCTCTATCCGGATGTGATCGAGAGTGCCGGCACCAACGTCGATCCCAAAACGGGTGAGCGGGTGGCGGTGAAGATCAAGAGCCACCACAACGTCGGGGGCCTGCCCAAGGACCTGCAGTTCAAGCTGGTGGAGCCCCTGCGCAAGCTGTTCAAGGACGAGGTGCGCAAGGTGGGCCGCAGCCTCGGGTTGCCCGAGGAGATCGTGGGTCGTCACCCCTTCCCCGGTCCCGGCCTGGCGATCCGGATCCTCGGGGAGGTGACCGACGACAAGCTCGACATCCTGCGCGATGCCGATCTGATCGTGCGCGAGGAGATCAAGACTGCTGGCCTCTACAACGAGATCTGGCAGGCCTTCGCCGTGTTGCTGCCGGTGCGCAGCGTGGGCGTGATGGGCGACAAGCGCACCTACGCCTTCCCGATCGTGCTCCGCTGCGTCTCCAGCGAAGACGGCATGACCGCCGACTGGTCGCGCCTGCCCTACGACCTGCTGGAAACGATCTCCAACCGCATCGTCAATGAGGTGAAGGGGGTGAACCGGGTCGTCCTCGACATCACCAGCAAGCCCCCCGGCACGATCGAGTGGGAGTGATGGCGGCCCGCGGGGGGGTCCGTTACCCTCGGGGCCCCGGTTCCACCGCGCCGTGACTGCCGCTCCTGCGACATCCAGCGACCCTGATCTGCAGCGCCGCCTCCAGCAGGACAGCATCCAGCTGGGCGGCAAGACCATCTACCTCAACCCTTTTCTCTACTGGCGTCGCTTCGACGCCAACACCGACCGCTGGCTGCGGGAGCCCGGTCAGCTGCCCGAGGAGCAGATCGCGGCCAACCGCAGCCGCTTCTACCCCGAGGTGGCCTGGGATCTGCTCAGTGATGAGGAGCACACCGCCAAGGACGGGGCGGTGGAGATGTTCCTCAAGAGCCTGGAGCTGATCAGCACCTTCAATCCCGAGCTCACGGCCGGCCAGTTGCTGGAGGTGGAGCGCAAGATGGCCGTCACCAAGAAGCGGGCCTTCGAGCGCTGGGTGAGCCGCTCCCTCAAGCGCCGGGAGCAGGAGGAGGCCCGGGCCCGGCGCCGGTTTGATCGCGAGCGCACGCTGCTGGCCTGGCGCGAGTGGTGTGCCCTGGAGGTGACACGCCAGGCGGTGCTGCCCCTGGCGACTCTCCTGGTGCTCGTGCTGGCCGGGGGATGGTGGTGGGGCCGCCAGCAGGCCTGCAGTGCCCCCATGGCCGCTCCGGTCGTTCCCGCCGGTCAGGGCCCGTCGGCCCCCTGAGGCCGCTTCTGCCCTGATCAGGGCAGACTGGACCATCCTGCTCCCTGCGGTCTGCCCGCCATGGCCAGCGATCCCCTCGATGCCCTGCGGCTTGCCCTGATGCAGGACGTGCTGCCCATGGGGCTGGCCGCGGTGGATCGGGTGCGCCGTGGCGGTCCCCGGGAGCTGTGGGCTGCGTTTGAGGGTGCTGCCGAAGGTGGTGATCCCCTGGATCGCCTGCGCCAGGAGGGGGAACCGGCGGCGAGTCGCCTGCGGGAGCAGCTGGATCAGGTGAGCCCCGGCCTCGGCAATCCGGTGATGAAGGTGCAGGTCAGGGATGTCCCGGATCCCGTGCCGGTCGAATCCCCTGCGGCCCAGGAGGTGGCTGCCGTGGCCTCCAGCTCCCGTGCTGAGCTCCAGGCACGGCTGCAGGCGATGGAGGCGCGCCTGAGCCTGCTGGAGCGCCGCCTGCTGCAGCCGGTGGAGCCCTCCTGACCATGGCGCTGGCGTCCGGCGCCCGGCACTCGGGCATGGGTCAGCAGCCCCTCTGGCTGCTGCTGGTGGTCTTGCTCTTCAGCGGGGCCATGGTGAGCCGGCTGGCCTGGCTGCAGCTGCGCCATGGCGCCGAGAACCGGGAGCGGGCGGATGAGAACCGGATCCGCCTGATGCCCCGCAATCCGATTCGTGGTCGCCTCCTGGATCGCCAGGGCCGGGTTCTGGCCACCAGTCGCCTCACCTACAACCTCTATGTGCAGCCTGGGCAGGTCTCCGACCAGGCCTGGCCCCAGCTGCGGGATCGCCTGGCCCGCCTCCTGGCGATTCCGGCTGCCCAGCTCGATCAGCAGCGCAACGCCGGCCGCAACAGCGAGGGATTCCGGATCCAGCTGGCGGAGGGGCTCAAGCCGGATCAGGTGCTGCGCTTCCGGGAGCAGGCCAGCGACCTGACCGGCGCTGAGGTGGATGTGGATGTGCTGCGCCACTACCCCAACGGCCGGCTGGGCGCCCATGTGCTCGGCTACACCAGCGGCATCACCGAAGAGGAGTACGACCGGCTCCGGGAGCTCGGCTATCGCATTCGCGACCGGGTGGGGCGCAGTGGGGTGGAGAAGGCCTTCGAACCGCACCTCCGCGGCGAGTGGGGCGGTCAGCAGGTGGAGGTGAACGCGGCCGGCCAGGTGCAGCGGATCCTCGGTGAGAAGCCCGCCAGAGCTGGCCAGGATCTGCGCCTCACCCTCGATCTGCCCCTGCAGCAGGCGGCGGAGCGCGCCCTCGATGGCGTGCGCAAGGGCGCCATTGTGGCCATCGATCCCCAGACCGGTGCGATCCGGGCCCTGGCCAGTCGCCCCACGTTTGATCCCAATCTCTTCTCGCCCGCCCCCAGCACCAGTCAGTGGGCGGCCTTGAATGCCCCTGAAGCCCCTCTTCTCAACCGCGCCCTCCAGGGTTTTCCACCAGCGAGCACCTTCAAGATCGTCACCAGCATCGCGGCGCTCGAATCGGGCCGCTATCGCCCCGACTCCACGGAGCTCACCACCGGCAGCTTCTGTTATGCGGGCCTCTGCTATCGCGACCACGTGAGTCTGGGGTCGATCGGTTTTCCCCTGGCTCTGGCGGTGAGCAGCAACAGCTTTTACTACCGCGCTGGCCTGAAGATGGGTCCCGATCCCATCTTCAAGGCGGCCCGGCAGCTGGGTTTCGGCAAGGCCACCGGGGTGGAGCTGGTGGAGGAGGAGACCCTGGGTCTGCTGGGTGATCCGGCCTGGAAGAAGTCGGTGCTGGGCGAACCGTGGACGCCGGTCGACACGATCACCGCCTCCATCGGCCAGGGTGCGGTGCTGGTCACCCCCCTGCAGATGGCGCGCATGTACGCGGCCGTGGCCAATGGGGGCTGGCTGGTCACTCCCCACCTGGTGGAGCGCAAGCCCGAGCGGGTGTGGATCGGCTTCCGGCCCGAGACCCTCAAGACCGTGGGTCAGGGGCTGCGGCGGGCGGTGCAGGAGGGCACGGCCAAGGCCCTGAACGATCCCGCCCTACCCCCGGCGGCGGGCAAGACCGGCACGGCTGAGGATCCACCGCGTGCCGTGCACGCCTGGTTCGGCGGCTACGCCCCGGCCGACAAGCCCACGCTGGTGATCATTGCCTTCGGGGAGAACTCCGGCGGCTACGGCGGCACGGTGGCGGCTCCCATGGCCAAGCAGCTGCTGAGCACCTGGTTCCGCGGCGATCTCCGCAGCGAGAAGTGAGCGGCGTGATGGGAGCCTGTGGGCCTGGATCCCAGCTTGGCCCCCTCCTCAGGCCACCAGGGCCGGCTGAGCCGTGTTCAGCACGCCGCTGTAGTAGCGCCGCAACTGGGCTGTCGCCCCTGCCCAGCCCCATTGCTCCGCCTCCGAGCGCGCGGCCTGCCGCAGGGCCTGCCGCTCCTGGGGGTCGCCCAGCAGTCGCTCCACCGCGGCCGTGAGACTGGCGGCTCCTCCATCGCTGCCATCCGGTTCATAGAGACAGCCGTTCACGCCGTCGGTGACGATGTCGGGGATGCCGCCTCGCCGGGCCCCCACCACCGGGCAGCCGGCGGCCATCGCCTCGAGCAGCACCAACCCCAGGGTTTCGGTGCTGGAGGGAAAGACGAAGGCATCACCGCTGGCGTAGGCACTGGCGAGCTCTTCCCCGGCCAGATAGCCCACGAAGGTGGCCGGCAGACCCCGGAAATGGTTCTCCAGCTGCTGGCGGTGGGGACCGTCGCCCACCAGGGCGAGACGGGCATCGGGGATGGCTTCCAGCACGGGCCGGATCCGCTCGATCTGCTTCTCGGCCGAGAGCCGGCCGATGTAGAGCAGCAATTTGCCCGTGTCGCTGTGGCCCCCCAGCATCCGCTGGCGCATGGGATCACTGCGCAGCTCTGGCCGGAACAGGTCGGTGTCCACGCCCCGCTGCCACAGATCCGTGTGCTGAATGCCCTTCTCGCTCAGCTCCTGCACCATCGCCGTGGAGGTGCAGAGATTGAGCCTGGCCTGGTTGTGGGCGGCCTTGAGCAGCTCCCAGAGCAGGGGCTCCAGCATGCCCATCCCGTAGTGCTCCAGGTACTTGGGCAGGTGGGTGTGATAGCTCGCCACCAACGGGTAGCCCTTGGTCTTGGCCAGCCAGATCCCGCCCAGGCCCAGCACGGCCGGGTTCACCACGTGCACCAGGTCGGGCTGGAAGTGGTCGAGGGCTTCGGCCACCGCCGGCCGGGGCAGGGCCAGCTTCAGTTCCGGATAGAGGGGCAGGGGCATGGCGGGCACGCCGACGACCCGGGCGCCCATGTAGACATCCGGCGCTCCCTCCGGGCAGAACACCAGCACCTCGTCACCGGCAGCCACCAGGTGTTGCACGGTTTTCGTCAGTCGGGTGACGATCCCGTCGACCTTCGGCAGGAAGGTCTCGGTGAAGAAGGCGATCTTCAAGGAGTGGGGACGGCGGGCGGGTCTCAGACGGCCTGAATGGCTTCGGCCTGCTTGCTGGTCCAGGCGGACACGCAGGGGATGCGGCTGCGATCGCAACGGTCAGCCCAGCGGCGGGCCACATCCACCACCTCCGCCATCAGGCCGTCATCGAGGGTGGTGGGCTTGAGGCCCAGCTCGATGAAGCAGCGGTTGTCGACGATCAGGTCGTTCTCGATCGCCTCCTTGCGTGGATTGGGCAGGTAGTTGATCTGGGCACCGGTGAGCTGGGCCACCTTCTCCGCCAGTTCGCCCACCTGGTGGCTCTCGGTCATCTGGTTGAAGATCTTCACCTTCTCGCCGGCGGTGGGCGGGTGCTCCAGGGCCAGCTGCACGCACTTCACCGAGTCACGGATGTGGATGAAGGCCCGGGTCTGGCCGCCGGTGCCGTGCACGCTGAGGGGATAGCCGATCGCCGCCTGCATCAGGAAGCGGTTGAGCACCGTGCCGTAATCGCCGTCGTAGTCGAAGCGGTTGGTGAGGCGGGGATCCTTTTCGGTGAGGGCGGTGTTGGTGCCCCACACGATCCCCTGGTGCAGATCGGTGACCCGGATGCCGTCGTTCTTGTTGTAGTAATAGAAAAGCAGCTGATCCAGCGTCTTGGTCATGTGATACACGCTGCCTGGGTCGGCCGGGTGCAGGATCTTCTCCGTGAAGCGGCTGCCGTCCGGCTGGGGCACTTCCACCGTGAGATAGCCCTCGGGGATAGTGGCGCCACGGTGGGATCCATAGCCGTACACCCCCATGGTCCCCAGGTGCACGATGTGCACGTCCAGACCGCTCTCCACGATGGCGGCCAGGAGGTTATGGGTGCCGTTGACGTTGTTGTCGACGGTGTAGCGCTTGGTGGCGCTGCTCTTCATGGAGTAGGGAGCGGCCCGCTGCTCGGCGAAGTGCACCACCGCATCGGGACGCTCGCAGCGCAGCAGTTCGAGCAGCCGGTCGTATTCCCTGGCGATATCGAGATGCTCGAACCGCATGGCCTTTCCACCCACCTGCTCCCAGGCCTTGAGGCGGTCGCTGATGGTGGCGATCGGGGTGAGCGATTCGACGCCCAGGTCGATGTCGATCTTGCGCCGGCTGAGATTGTCGACGATCAGCACGTCGTGGCCGGCATCCGCCAGGTTCGTCGCGCAGGGCCAACCGCAGAAGCCGTCGCCACCCAGAACGAAGATCTTCATTGCCGCAACCCCATTCCGAACATCCTGAACATCAGCAGGTCGCGTCCAGGCTCCGGGACGCAAGCTACTACAGGCGTTCGGCTCCTCAGCCCCGGGACCCTAGTGGCTGATCCCGGCGGCCACGGCCACCATCAGCAGCACGAGCACACCGCCGCCGATCAGAAGGGTGGGGCTCGCCAGGCTGGCCCGCTCTCCCTTCTCCATCACCACCATCCGCGGTTCACGGGCAAAGGCGTTGAGCTTGCCGCCGTCTTCTTCGGTGACCTGCATGCCGGTTCCGGAGTGGGTTTCGGGTCACCCTATGGAGCCTGGCCAGGAGCGACCACGGGTCAACTCCCAGCCGGCATGGATCTTCATGCGCCCGGCGCGCTGCCCACCCGGCCGGTGGTGGGGGAGCTCGGGCTGGCCTCGGCCCGCGCCGGCAGCCGGCCTGCCCGGTGTGCGCTGCGTCCCGCTTCGCAGGCCTGGCCCATGGCCCGGGCCATGGCGGCCGGATCGCCGGCCAGGGCGATGGCGCTGTTGATCAGCAGGGCATCGGCCCCCATCTCCATGGCCTGGGCGGCTTCGCTGGGCACGCCGATGCCCGCGTCCACCACCACCGGCACCCTGGCGTTTTCGATGATCAGGGCGATGTTGGCGGCGTTGCGGATGCCCTGGCCCGAGCCGATCGGCGAGCCTAGGGGCATCACCGTGGCGCAGCCCGCCTCCTCCAGTCGCTTGGCCAGCAGCGGATCGGCATTGATGTAGGGCAGCACGGTGAAGCCCTCCTTCACCAGCTGTTCGGCGGCCTCCAGGGTGCCGATCGGATCGGGCAGCAGGTGCCGCGTGTCGGGGATCACCTCCAGCTTGATGAAGGTGTTGTCTTCCTGGCCGGCCAGCTTGGCCAGCTCCCGCCCCAGCCGGGCCACCCGGATGGCCTCCTCAGCGGTGGCGCAGCCGGCGGTGTTGGGCAGCATCCAGATGCGCTGCCAGTCGATCGCCTCCATCAGGCCCACATGGCCATCGGCCTGGGTCTGCACCCGTCGCACCGCCACGGTGACGATGTCGCAGCCGCTGGCGGCGATGCTGGCCTGCATGGCCTCGAGGCTGGGGTACTTGCCGGTTCCCGTCATCAGGCGGCTGCTGAACCGGCGGTCACCGATCACCAGGGAATCCGTGGTGGCGGGCAGGGCGCTGGAGGTCGGGGAGCTGGCCATCGCAGGGCGGGCGTCGCGGGGCAGATGGCTCTAGCCTCCCATCAGCCTTTCCCGTGCCGACCAGAAAGCCGTGTACCGCCTCGCCCTTCGCGCGCTCCTGCTCAGCGCCCTGCCCTGCACCGCCACCGCCGCCCTGGCCGCCGTTCCCCTCGGGAGCGATGCCTTCGTCCCCTTCAACCCGCCGGTGGGCTCCCCTCTGGTGGGCGATGGCATCGTCGGCCCGAGCGCTGTGGAGACCGTTGACCCCGTCGCCCGTGCCCAGCTGCTGGCCACCGAGATTCCCCGGCGCTGGAGTGGCACCTACCAGTCGTTCGACACCGGCGAAGTGGTGCCCGTGCAGCTCCAGCTGGCCTCCGTGCGACCGATGGGGCAGATGGTCGATCTGCGGGGCGAGATCAGCATCGGTTCGGTGACCACCCCGGTGCAGGGGAATCTCAACGCCGAATCCGATCAGCTCGACCTGCTGGTGCTCTGCGATTGCAAGGGGGTCGCCGGCCTGGAACTCGGCGGCTCCTTCTCCGGTCTGCAGGGCTTGCAGCTCTCTGGCTGGCAGGCTCCGCGGCTCACCAACCAGGGTGGACGGCTGGACCTCCGAGGCGATGGTGGCCCTGCCATGGTGAGGCAGCCAATGGCACCGGCCCAGGGCATGCCTGTGCGCGGACTCTGGTGACCTTCAGCTTGAGGGGCTCAGGCGGAGAATCTGCCACCTGAGCCTCCACAACCTGAGCCTCCACCGGCCGGGCGCAAACCAGGGGCCGGATACAAATCATCTTTCTGTAGCCAGCTTCAACCCCGGCCCAACGGACAGATGGGGCTCGGGTTTTGGCTGGTCCTTGGAGAAAGGCTCCAGCTCTGGCTTA
>Ga0194133_10002334_pt1 | contig 29665 bp, 19 predicted proteins | sample TA2KigOf40mmetaG_FD_155448 | JGI IMG/M metagenome (GOLD analysis project Ga0194133, IMG submission 155448) | Freshwater microbial communities from Lake Tanganyika, Tanzania - TA2015055 Kigoma Offshore 40m | ecosystem: Environmental > Aquatic > Freshwater > Lake | place: Tanzania: Lake... | reverse complement strand
TGCTGTTGGTGTAGGAGTTGCTGTTGGCGTAGGTGTTGGAGTTTGAGTTGGAGTAGGAGTTGAACTTGTTTCCGATGCAGTTCCACCACTAAAATCACAATAATTTAAAACTTGATTTGCAGTACCACCACTAAAATCACAATCATACGGCTCATTGAATTCTATTGTTATAACTTTAAAAATTAAATCACCTATAGTACAATCATTATATCCATATTTGTGTGATTTAAATCTTATTTTCTTTACACCTGATTCATCTGTAAAAATTTCATAAGAAAATATATCAATTGTTGTGTATCCAGTTGTACCTCCAGTTGCATTTGTAATACTATTTAGAATTTCAAATGGTGAATTTTCATTTAAATAATCGATAACATTTTCTGTTGCCGTTAACCATAAAGATTGAAGTTTGGCAATATTTTCGTGGGACAGGTTTAAACTAAAATCGGTAGTATCGGGTGGACATGTATTATATAATTGTGCACTTGTACCTGTATATGTGTATGTACAACCACTTAATAAAGCATAATGATCTGGATTATGTGTTTCACCTGAATATGTAACACCATCAATCTCAAACGCAGGATAAAATCTTACAGAACCATTTTTGTTTGTATCGGTTTCCCCAATATCACCATATATTGAATCACTAACATCATCTCTAATTTCTTCAATTATTGTATAAAAATCGGGATACAAATCTTCCACAATTTCAACCGGTTGACATGGTTTTATGTATTTGTATTTCGGTCTACCGAATATATTGTTCTCAATTAAATTACCACCAGTCCATAGTGTTGTGGCGGGAATAATCTGATCCAAAACTTTTGTCCAATATGGACCCATTTTGGAAATAAATTCATTCACATCAGGATAATTGTATGATGTAAATCCTGTAGATGATACATAATCTTGAAAAATATCTTCAAGTTTTATATAGTTCTTTTTGTATTTTATTGTATGGGAATTAGTTATCTGAGTACTCATCATTCTATCCACATACTCGGCAAAAGTTACCCCTGTTTGCGGTTCTAATGTTTGACTACCAAATGATATTTCTAATTCTCTTGATTTTCTCCAAATATCATAGTTAATAGCCTTTGCAGATGATAGATAAACTTCTATATTTTTTCTATTGAAAATAAAAGAACCATAATTATCCGCAACTTGTCTTTGTCTATTATCTACTTTACCAACAATATCATAACCTGTATCTAAACCAGGTAGACTTCTGAAAACGTCAAAATAATCTTCACCATAGGTAAAGGATTTATTTTTTGTTTTTATTGTTTTGGTTCTTCCTGTAAGAACCGAATTTTCGGTATCGAGTATATCAACGGACCTATGGTCTAATGTTATATCATACCAACCGGCACCCTTTTGGAAAAAAACATTTGATGATTCATCATAAGCCGTTTTTGGAAATTTTGTTCCTTCTTCAACAGGATACGAATCCAATGTGAATGTTGTTGAACCAGTTATGGATTCTACTTGATATGTAAACCCACTTTGTACAAATGTTGCAACATTAATTTTTTTTGTACCAGAAACAACATCATATATGTCACCATCTAAATCAAACGATTTTGGAAATGAGGTGATTTGATAAACAAACTCATTAATTTTAATCATTGGTTCAGGTGCACCTAAAAATCTTAAGAAAAATTCAATAGATGAACGGGTACCCTTTGATTTATATATGTGAGATAAATTGACTAATAATCTTCTGTAGAATTCATATTCAGCATCAACAATTGTTTTACCAACCGCTAATCCTGAGTATTGATCATCTTGTCTAGTATATAATAATTCTTCAAGTTTTTTCTCGTCGAATAAATTAACCGTAGATAAACCGAGTGTATTTGAAAGATTTTTTAAAAGTATATCGGGTAAGTTGTTAATACCATCATAACTTACATTTCTCATGTAAGCAATGTTCTCAATATATTTTTTTACTCTATCAAAACTATGTCCATATAATTGGAATATCGACTCCGCCTTTTTGTCTTCAGTATCAAATTCAAAAAGTTGTGGTGATGTCATAAATCTAACAAATAAATTAGATTTGTAATCATCCACTTGTTCCGCAATTTCAGACAAGTCTCTTATGTAGATATCGAACTCAAGACCAACTATTTGTATGTTCCAATTGTCTTTTGAAAGTGGCCATGTAATTTCCACCTCAGATAAAACCGTATCAGATTTATCAATACTATCCCTCGGTATTGTAAACGTTGCGGTGTATTTTGGACTTGTTTCTCTATTTAATAAACTTTCTTCTAATTCATCTATATTGTAAAAAAATTCTTCAACCAATCCATCGTTAGGTCTGATTAAAACATTTTCACTATAGTTTGAAGAATTAAAAGGTTTACCTTTTACTTTTAAAATTACTATTTTATCACTATCGGGTTCTGTATATGATACAATATCATATGTTACACCACTTATTTCAATAACATATTTTGTAAATGAGGAATAAAAATTTCTTAATTTATTTGTGGTATTTGGTTCGACCTGACTATTCGGTTTAACGAAAACAACATCCATTGGGTTGTACAATCTACCGTAATCAACTTCAAGTTGTGTTGTGTTTAAACTAACATCATATGATATATTATCAACAGTGTAGTTTGAATTTCTTACTGAACTATTTTTATCAATTAAAAAAGCTGCAGGATATTTTTGAATAATGTTGGTTACGGAAACAGCAATTCTGTTTTTTAACGAACCAAATAAAGACTTGTTTGCGTCGTCTTTTGATCCTCTAAACTTTACCTCTTTCTTTCTTGATTCTGATACTGATACCTCATCTTCGGATTTATATTTTTCGTCCTTAATATCATCTAAGGTTAAAAAATCTGAAAACTGACCCGATCTAAAAGTTTTTACATCTCTATCGGGAATCGTCCTATCAATGGCGAAGTTCGTATTAGTCAATTGGCTAGTACCGTCGGTAATCTGTCTACCGACTAAACTATCGCTAAATGTTTCTGCGCCACTTGCCGCTTGACTTGGAACTTTTCTTCTTGCCATTATTGAGTAATATCATCGAAGTTTAATGTCTCGTCAATATCTGTTTTTTCCTCCCTAACCTCAAATAAGGTCTCATTAAATTCATCCTTAACTTCATATAGGTTGTACTGTTTGTAGATATCGTTATTATTATCATAAATGGTGTAGATGCCAGAAGAAACCGCTTTAGTTTGGTTACCATATAGTGCGTGTGCCAATGTGGACGCATCGTGTTCTACCATTTCAATCTCCACCGTGGTAGGATTAAAAAAAGTATTTGTCATAATAATATTCTGTCCTGGTTCCCCGATAAATGGTACTACATTCGGTCTACTTGACGGTGCGGACGATGGTGTGACAGTTAAAAACATCAAATTAGTTGTTGTATTACTATATTGATATCTAATTGCTTTTTGTGTTGTACTAGTTAAATTAGATACCACAGGTGTACAATAAAAAGAAGATGTTACTATTCTATAAAAATTTGGAATCTTACTCGAATCATCATTTAAGTATTCTATTCTATACCCAACTAAACCTTGTGGGGTAAATTTACCTCTATCCGCAGTGGGTACGTTTGATAAATCAATTATTAAACCTCTAACCGAAGGTAATGAAGCTAAAATTCCGCAATCTGTTATTGATAGTCGTATTTGTTTTGGTCTTATGTGTAGTGTGTAAACACCTAAATCAGAAAAATTAGATGAACTAAGTTTTAAATTGTATAAACCACCTAAAATTTCGTTACCAGATGCGCTTCCGTCATCCGATGTGTCTGTATCATTATTGTGAAAAATAGGTGTCAAAATATCCTCGGAAGATAACTTTGTGAGGGAAACATCTGACGTTGATAATCTATTTGGTACATAATGCAGGAATATATCCACATCTGATGGGGACACGTCTGCTGGTCTTATTGTTCCGTAACTACCTACTGCCATAACTTTTATTTATAAATATAATTTTTATTGTTTTCTGATATTAAAATATCCATTTCCGTATATAGATAATTCACCCGTATTATCAATTTCACTAAGTCTTAGTGTCTTTTCTAAGACACCTTGTTTTCCTCTCTCAACAAAAATGTCAGAATAAACGGTTGGGTCATCAACGAACCCTAAAAAGTGTTCGTTTCTTGTAATCATGTCTCGTATAATTTCATCCGCACGTATTTCTTCTTTGGTGAATCCTGTTGTGTTACCAGTAATTAATGTTGTCCCATCCTCATAATCCCTATAAGTTAAAGTTGTTACTACATCATCATTTACGTTACTTGTTAATCCGGTATATGTGTATGTAAAACTATATCCTGTATATGATAAAATTGACCCATCCTCGAAAGTTGTTGTATCAATTGTTGTGTCAAAATATGTTGTTGCCCCATATCTTCTTTTTTCTTCTAATCTACTACCACCTATACCTAAGTAAGTGAATCCCGTATAATTACCAAATACATTATTATATACATTATTTGTGTACCCCGTTGGTGGATTATATTCTAAATCGTTTAAATAGTCTTGTGTTCTACCACTTTGTAAATAATATTCTATTGGTTCCGTATTATAATAAGGTAAGTTTGTACCTGTATAAGTGTAAGTACCAATTAAATCTTGTGTCAAATTTTTTGGTACACTAATTTGTTTATTTATTTTTTGTTTTAACCACGGTGCGTCAAGTGTAATAGATATTGTATATCCTGTTGTGGTTGATGGGTAAGTATGTACAATAGTTGGAAAATTTGTACCGACTATTCCACTATTTACGGTCAATCCAGACGTGTTTCCATCCCCCCATTTTATTGTAAAAGTTTGTTCTAAAATACCTCTAAACGCATCAGGATTAACTGTATTATATATTTGAATTGTATAACCTGTTTGTGTATATGAAAAATTACATAATTGTTCGACTTGTTGAATATTCCCATCAAATCCCACCATTACACCCATTTCATCAACTGTCGATTCTAAAAATATGGGTAAAAAGAAACTATCAAAATTTTTGGCACTAACTTTATTCAAATATTCCGTATCGGTCTCAGTGCTTAGTTTTGTTGGTGCGGGTTCAATTAAATTCCATCTACCTGTTATTGGTGTGTTCCATTTATAGTACCCAGTTGTTACGGTTCCTCCCGTTAAATTGAAAACAATGTCACCAGTATTTGGTCCAATATAGATACTACCACTAGTCCATGGAACTAATTTACCATTTTCATCATACCAATTTTGACTTGTTAATGAAACAAGTTTAGTGGTATTAATGTGTTTTTTTAATATTTCGTATCTATTCTTTTTCATTAAGTTTTTCTTTCAAAAAAAATTATTGGGTCATTAGATTCACCAATTCTACTTCCTGTGGTTCCACTATATCTATAAATTTGATATGAATAATCCGATTTATTAATAACCATTTTATAATACATGTTTGAACTCTCGTTAACTTCGGTTGTAAGATTTGAAGTGACAAAATCGGTAATTGATCCATCTTCAGCATTAAAAAATTTTGCGGTCATATAAAAAGTATCACCCGTCAATGTTTCCTCATTCAATGCACTATCGTCTTGAAACCAAAAAAAATACATATTTTCTTTATTTCTATAGTTTGAACCCATAAAAACAGGTTTAAAAATATAATCGTTAAGTACAGTATAATAAAATTTCTCACCTAATGGTAGTGATAAATTTTTAGAAAAAACCAATCTTCTATTTGTTCTGTCAGGTGATACATTATTTGGTGTTTTGTAAAATTCTAATCTAAAAAAACTTTCAGTTGTTTGTCTTAACATTAGTGCATTCTCTTTAGCACTTAGACCTGTTGGTTCATAATCTTGAACATATGTTGCACCACTTAAAAAATTAAATTTAAACCATATATCTGTTTGTGTTAATCCACTTGAATTAACGTAAGGTTTGTGTATGTATCTTACCGTCTCAAAATTTTGTACGGGGTTTATGATATTTTCAAGAACCTCTTTTTCCATTTCTTCCGCATTGTCTTGCCAACCAAGATCAGTTTTAAAAGTGTCCTCAGAATTTAATGTAATATTTTGGTCAATATCTTTTCTTAATATTTTCATCAACAAATTTTACTATCTTTAAACTTCTTTATTCCATCCGATTTATTAACATAATCTTTCTCACTTCTTAAATAGAAATTAATATCATTTTTTATATAATGAATGTTATTAATAAACGGATAATTTGTTCCATATCCATCCTGATCTACAAATCCTTGATCATATAAATCTCTCCATTTCCACACTCCCTCACTTTCAAAATATTTTACATTATCGGGCAAATTAAGTATTTCATCGGTATTTGAAGTTTCGATGTATGGGGATAATTGTCTTATTTTAATCCTGTGATAAGGTTGATAATATAAACCATGTAAATTATTTACAGATGATTCCGAAAATAATGACGCATCGTCTTGTCCATGATCAAATATTGATATGGGTGAAGTGAACTTATGATAGGCTTCACTTATTACTCTTTCTTTAAGTTCACTCTTATTATATTCAATAAATGCTCCTGTTAATCCCGTAGTTCCAATTGATAAAAAATTACCTGATGTAAATGTTGTACCCGATAAATTACTTGTTGTTGTACCTGTTGGTATATTTGTTTCCACAGAAGTGTTTCCACTAAAATGCGCGTCTATCCAAGTATCGTGAAAATTGAATTTCCAACCTACTTTTGGTGGGTAGTTGAAGTACCCATTACCATTTCTAAAAAAAATAGAAACATATAAATCTGTTGGTGTGTAACCCAAATTATTTGTTATACCTGTTAATGTGAATGGTTCCTTAAAATCATATATAACCGACTCCATTCTATTTCTTTCAACAATTACGTCATTTTCTTGCAATGCGTTTTCGAATAAAATTTTCTTTTCATCTTCCCATATTGGACTCTCAAAACCAACTTTGTCTAATATGTAATCTTCAGATGATGTTAATATTTTGTGTTTATGTACATAATATTGTGATGTTGTTCCCGTTATATTATTACGATCTAAACATCTTTTACCAACTACTACCGTGTTATTTACAAAAGTTACTCCTGTTGGGATATCGTTATTTAAAATATTAATTACATACTTTTCAGAATTATATATTTCATTTCCGACTTCTGTAATTAAAATTGCTTTGTCATTGATAATAACAAATTCACCGTTTGATATTCCGTGCTCAACTGGAGAAGTTAATGTTGTGTATGTTGTTCCAGTAGAAACCCTGAATGGTATTCCGGCTCCTGAAACAAAACTATAAGATGTTCCACCAGATAATGTATATGTCATTGTATGTCCTGTATCATGACCATTAACATAACTTAAGTAAACATTCCAATTATGATAAGGAGCTTTTATAGGTGTAATTGTTGTGTGACCCGTATACCCAGTTAAAATTAAAGACGGCGAATAAGAAGATAGTGTTGATCCTGTAATTGACGAAGGGTTTATTACTTCTCTAACAACGTCATTTCTTAATAAAGAAAATTCATTATATGGTAAAAACCCAACCGCTTCACCAGTACCATCTCCGACCAAATATAAATTTTTCAACAATGGTTCATATGATGTAGTGCCTGAATACATGTTTCTAAAAATCATTTTTATTTTACCATGTATTTTATATCTTACACTTTCGTTTCTTTCTTTATTAAAAAGTTCATTTATATCTAAAACAATATTTTTATCCCCCTCACGTAAAAGATTTTTTTCTTCACTGAGATTAATTCTAATATCTACATCTTCCGCATCGGAATTTGCGAATCTTTTTGTCGGTAATATGATTTGTTTTTTTTCCATTATTCTGCGGATGTGAATGCTCCTTTGTCACCAAATAATTCAATAAATTTATCTAAACCAGTTTTTCCTACTTTTAATCCAAAATAGAACATAAATGGTGTTGAAAGTATTTGTTTATTTCCCGTATAATAATCTTGTGTTTCTCTAATTACAAAATCATAAGTGTTTAACCAATTTTGTGAATGCCATGTACCAGCATTACCAAATCTTGTGTATAAAACACCGGATATTGGTGTAATTGTTGTTTGACCTGTATACCCTGTTACATGCAAATATGTAAATCCAGGATATTCAGAATCGTAGATTGTGTGTGTATCTCCGGTTAATACAACATCAAATTCAATTTCGTTTGTTACATTACCAGTATCTAATGTTAACCCACTAAATGTATATGTCATAGGTAATAATAAGTACTTATCAGAAGAATCGTCAGTTGAACCTGTTAAATTATATGCATATGTCATTCCTTGTAAAGGTTGAACTTGAATATTTCCATAATCCCAAGATTGTTTATCATGGTAAGAATTATAAGGTCCAAATCCTGTACCCTTTTTATCCCATAAAAAGAATGGTACTTTTTGAGAAGATTCGGTAAGTCTACCTTGTACTTGTGTTATACCATCATTTGCAATATGTGTTGGTTCATTCAAACAAGCTCTTACTCTTTCACCATCTTCGTCTAAATAAAATGTTATAGGTAGTGGTCCATAATATGATGTTCCATTTTTAAAAACATTTGGTATCACATCAGGATCTAAAAATTGATACGAATACCCTAAGTATCTTGGGTTTTGTAAATCAAATTCTTCAATACCAACCTCATTGTTAATAGATATTAATTGTAGAATGTCTCCATTAAAAACTCTATTGGTATACGTAAATCCACTATTATTAAAAAAATCATTTATATCAAATGTATTGTTACTTACGTCCATTCTATAATTTATAGCCAATCCCAAAATTTCACCAAAACTTTGAAAAGAACTTGGTCCGATTGACCTACTAACAGAACAATTTGGATCTAATGATTTGTCTATACATATTTCTTTAATGAATTCATCTCTAGGTCCTAAATCAACTAAAGTTGTAGGTCTACCAATTTGAGTTAGTTTAATTCCACCCCAATTTGATTCAGAGGTGTAAATTGCTGATCTATAGTAAAACTTATCTTGTGATTTCACATACCTTATAACATCACCACAATATTTTCCTTTTTTACCTTTGAATTGAAAAAAGTACAGTGAACCCGATAACCAATTATCAATAAACGAGTAATTAACAATCCCACCACAAAATAATTTACCAACTCTTTTTCTTCTACGATATTCTCTTAAAATTTCAAATAATCTTCCATTTCTTTGTGAACCTGGTATTATTTTAAAAATACCATCAGAGAATTCTGAAAATCCTGATGGTGTTATTTTTGTAAATGATTCTCCATCAAATGAACTTTTCAATTCAAACATCCCGTTATCTGTTATTTTTGTTGCGGTAACATCATCGCCCGGATTATATGTTGATGATGGTGTTCTTCCTGTACCAATGAAATATGTTGAAACGATTGATTCATCATAAGGTATATCGTAAAGTTCACATCCCGACTCAACCGGTACAGTAATTGAACTACCATTTGATGATGTATTTATATCTCTTATCGTTACTGTAACTTCTTCTTGAAAAAGACCATTTGTGTCTTCAAAGGTTAATGTATTTGTACCACTATCATAGGAAAAAATTGTAGTTCCTGTTAATAAAGTTCCGTTTGAACCATATGTTATAATATATGACGATTGATTTGAAATAAAGTTTTCTATACTTGATGGTGTTGCTGCACTGTAACAAATGTCTGTTGGGTCACTAGATGCCGGATTTGAAAATGTATATCCAGTAACTATTAATGTTCTGATGGATTGATCAGTCGTTCCAACAATTGTCGCAGTACCAACTTCACAATAATCAGTATTATTTCCTAATCCACCCTGAACACCTAATGAATTTTCACCATTACACTCCTCACACTCGGGATAATTAATTAAATACAATTGTCGTTGTGAACCATCTTGTAATCTATATGCAAATTTCCTAATTGGTCGAGCAATAAATCTGGTTGGCCATTGATCAAAAGCGTCTGCCAAATTGTGAAATACAATTGTTAATGTATTAAAAAATGTTAATGTAACAAGATTCCCCAAATGTTCAATAAACAATAAGACATCTGCAATTAATAAACTAAATGTAAAATTTTTTTTACCAAAATTAACAGGAGGAGTCACAATATCATTTGAACAATCTTCTTCTTCCGAAGGGACTATTTCTTTAATTCCAATATATCTATCATTAGAAAAAGATGAATCTTTAAAGTGAATATTTTGAAAAGAAGATATTGTATAAACTTTATTGTATGTTACTCTATAAAAATAATCTCTTGGATAATATTGACCAAACTCATTATATAATATACCTCTGTCACCATCACTTGAAACCGCATCAATTGGATAATCATTCCATGATGTTGAGAATGAATATGATTTATCTGTTTCATCAGGTGTCGACAAATATGATTTATATTCTCTAATATTTGGAACCAAATATGATGCGGTCTTTCTGATTCTTTCATTACCACTATCGTCTAAAGAAAATCTTAATCTATAGCAAGCAGCGGTGGGGACTCCTTTATTGGAGTCATTCGTAATTTCATTTTCACCAAATTCATTCGTATATAAGAATTCAGTATTCATTGGTAATTCCATTACAAATCCACCGTCTTCAGGTATATCTTGATCTATTTCATATTTTTCAAGAATAGGTCTATAATTTGTGTCTTTTTTATGTGTGAATCTAATTGCTTCTATTTTTCCCGTTTTAGTTGTTAAATCACATTTTCTACCCATTTTTCTTCTGGGTTGACAATTCTTGTTTAACGCGTTCTTACCTGTATCAGTGTATGTACCACCGATTAAAAATGCCTTTGGTTCAATTTTGATACCTCTATCTGATAAATCAAAATCGGTTCTTGTTATTCCTATTTCACATAAATCTTCATTTCCCCAAAATGGATAAACCTCTATGGTTTTGTCATAACTTATAATTTGTGGAAGTGTTGACAAATCAGAAGATGATTTGAATGTATAGGTATTTTTAAAAGCATCTTCACCTAAACCTTGTTTTATAAAATCATATGGTCTTAAAGAGAAACATCCAACATCGGATAAATCAACATCAACATGTAAGGTTTGTTGTCCTATTGGCACACCCCATATCATAAAATCACCAGCACTATTTGTTTTAACCGTATACTTGTAATATTTTTCGTATACTTCTAAAACTTCTTCTCTATTCAATACCTCTGATTGATCAGGAAACGTTCCTGTCGGTTCATGTCCGCCATGTTGTTTTCTTGATGGTAATAAATTATATCTATATCCATTGTCATCAACATCGGATACACTTGATTTGTAAGGATATAATTTTGATATTACAGGATCATTTTCATCTTCTTCACTAAGTGGTATAAAAATTGATATTTTGGCGTTTGGTACACCTAATCCATTATTAACCGAAATTCTACCTACAACAACACCATAATCTGCACAAAGTGATGTGTATACCTCTTTTTGTGTAAATTTTAATGAAAGAACCTCAAGTAAATCAAAATCTTGTTTTAACTCAACTTTAATTACTTGGTCCTTACCGATATTTGTAGATATTCTATGTTTTTGTGTCATTCTTATAATAAATAGAAACAATGAGATTTTCTAAAATAATATAAGAAAATTTGAATTTAGAATGTAGTCGAAACCAAAGGTTTTATCCTCACTTTGATATCCTTATTTGGGAATCTAATTTGTGGAATTTGATTTGATTTCATAAAAATTGTCATATCGGATTGTGATATTTCTTTGGTGGTCTCATCTTCATACCCAACAGCTACTTCATTAGTTGAATATTCACCCCCAACTTTTCCATATACTCTAATTTTAACAACACTTACAACACCTGCAACAGTACCGATTTCCTTAAATAATTCTCCAACAAATAATGGGTCTCCCATTTTTCTTTTATCTATTGAGAAATAATTAATAACTTTTTCAATTACAGATCTAACGATTTCTGTTTCTGTTTCATTTTTATCACCTAATATGTCAATTTCAACACCCACATCTATAACTTCACCACTTTCAATTTCCAAATAATCATTTATCATTCTATATTCTGAAAGATATTCAATGATATTATTTTTTAATGTGTTTGAAACAATGTTTGTTAAATTACCTCTTTCATCATATGAGATAAGTTTAATTTTAACTTTATTGTCTTCTTCCATAACATTAACTTTAGCGGGCGCACCAAATGTAGATGGCATATTTTCAATTAAAGATTTATAATCATTTAATGTAACCGCTCTGTTTTGTGCCGCAAAATTATAAGCAACCATGTTTCTTATTTCTTCAATAGTGGGTTGGTCCGCCCCACCAATTGCGGGTGTAACGTTTGTAACCCTAAGTGATTGAATAACTTGTGTGTTTACACTTGACACAGGTCCATTAACGGAGAAATCAACGTTATCTATGTTTGTAACAATATTAACACCTAAATTAGTGTCTTTACCTCCACCAACTCTATATTTTATGAAAAGAGTGGTGTTTGCTTTTGGTATTGCACCTAATGAAAGATTATTCAAATAAGTTGCAAGATTTACTTTTAAATCTCCTGTTATATAATTATCTAAATTGTCTAATGGATTTACTGTACCCGATCCAAAGGTTAATTGAAAATATCCTTCAGGTGTAAATTCTGTAATAAATTTATTACTAACTGATACATATGTTCCTGATTTAAAATTATCTCTATCGGATGCCTTTGTTACATCGGGTACAAAGACCTTATCTTGCATCAAAGATTTAACCTCATACCATTTATTTGTGGTTGAACTAAATTCTGATGGTGTTGGGTTTGCACCAAATGTTGTACCATCTTTATGAATAATAGATGTAACACCCAAAACATTTAATTCAGGTAGAAATATTTTCAGAAATGGTTTTTGTTCAATGTCTGTTATGACCTTTCTAAAAACTCTAGTAACACCATTTACAACAGGTTCTCTTTTTGTTATTGTATAAGATATCAACTTGTTGTTACCATCAAAATTTGGAATTTTTAATCTATTGGGTTCACCTTTACTGTTGAATGGGTTGGAAAAATCAATATCTTCAATTGTTTCAAAAATTTGTCCTCCACCCGATACTTGTGCTCCCGATCTTAATAAACCAAGATATTCTGTTTTTTCTTTATCTCCACTTACAGGTACGTTAATTGAAAAATCACATAACGCAACTGATGGTCGATTGCCCGGCAGTCTTAAACCATATGTTTTAGCAATATGAAATAAAGATTGTCTTTGCTGTGCAAAGTCAAGAATTGTTTCTTGAAAAACTCTATCAATATGAAAATGTAGGTTATCGGTAACAGCGGCGTTTAAATCTAATAACACAGAAAATATAGAAGCGTCGTTAGTATTCTTTACTAAATCAGGATAATATTGTTTGGTCATGTTGACCAATTCTTCTCTTAATCCCGCAAAGTCTCTTGTTGCGTATGATATTTTTTTCGACATATTATATATTGATAATTATAAAGTCCGAAGACGAAAATGCTCCGTTATTAACCGTATAGTCTATTCTTACTTTTGCGGTATATGGTTTGCTCGATGCGTCTGAAACCCTGAATAATCTTTCATCTTCATTCTGTGTAAATGTTTTTTCCTCTTCTGGTTCGTTTTCCGCTGAATTTATTTTAATTGAGTTTATATCTAAATTTGGTATAAATTTTTTTACTCCTTCTCTTATTTCTTCTTCGATTAAACTAAATGTGATTACATCGTTTTGTTCGAAAATGTATTCATATATTCTTGTACCAAAATCTGGTAAATAATATCTTGATCCCCTTCTTGTTAAAAGAAGGTGTATAAGATTCGCTCTCACTTCTCTTTCAGGTGTTTCTGTCATCTTTAGAAAATCACCTTTACTACTATCTCTAAATGGGTAATCTATACCATAAGTTACTGCCATACCAATAAATATAAACTATTATAAAATGGTAATAAATAAAAAACCCAACCTAAGTTGGGTTTAATGTAGACGTAACAAATTATGTAAAAAAACGTTACATCTTATTTTTAAGCCTCACAACTAACACAATCTGGATTCATTGCTTGAGCCGCTATATCACCTCTTAGTACCGATTCTGTTCTCATGTAATATAGAGTTTTTACACCTTGTTTCCAGGCCTCCAAATGAACTTGGTTAATCCATTTAGGGTCAGCAGTTGCAGGAAATGCTAAATTCAAAGAAACCGCTTGGTCAATATATTGTTGTCTTAGACCAGCTTGTCTAACCAAATCTAATTGGTTGATTTCCTTAAATGTTTTAAACACTTCTTTTACTGAAGAAAATTTGTGTTTATCCTCTTCTCTTACTTCTTTACATTCAACAACTTTACCATCTACAAAACACCATTCATCTAAAAATTCTAAACCTTGTACCGAACCTCCGTCCGCCAATATTTGATCCCACGCTTCTTTAGTGTTCTTACCAATTTTACGAAGTACCTTTTCTAATTCGGGATTTTTACGAATAAATGTACCTTTAGATGTTTGTTCGGTGAACACATTTGCCGCCCACGGTTCGATACCTGAACTGACATTACCACTCAATTTAGAGTTCGATACAGTTGGGGCCACGGCTCTTAAGTGTGTATTTCTCATACCACTTTCCTTACACCATAATGGTTCACCATATTCTGAAGCTAACCATCTACTCGCTCTCTCTGATTCAATCTTGATTTGTGAGAAGATTTTACGTGTTTCAAATTGTGCGGTTAAACCTTCAAACGGTACACCTTTTTGTTGTAAATAAGTGTGCCATCCTAATACACCTAACCCTAACGCTCTACCTCTTTCCGCTGAACGAACAGAGTTTTCAAATCCTCTCATGTTCTTTGCCTTTTGTAAGAATTCTTCCAATACACCATCTAAAAAGATTGTGGATGTATAGATTAAGTCAGTGTCTTTCCATTCATCATACTTTGCTAAATTCAAAGAAGATAAACAACACACAAATGAATGTGATTCGTCTGTGTGTAAAACAATTTCAGAACAGATATTAGTCATATGAACCTTTAAACCATTCTTCTTATACATGTCAGGATTTTGTTTATTTACATTTCCTTTGTACATAATATAAGGTTCTCCTGTTGCCTTTCTTTTTTGAAGTAATTTACCCCACTTTCTACGAGCTTCAGAATCACCCTCTTCTAATTTCTTCATAAACTTATCACTAACAACAACACATTGGTGTAGGTTTAATGATTGTCTATTAACATCACCTTTTGGTTCTCTGATTTCTAAAAAGTCTTCAAAATCTTTATGATCAATTTTAATGTTTACCGATGCTGCACCTCTTCTTACTGAACCTTGATTAGTTGCAAGAATAGTTGAGTCGTAAATTTTAATAAATGGAATTACACCATCCGATGTTCCGTTATTTGTAATTTTAGCACCAGCAGGTCTAATCATATTAATACCAACACCAACACCCCCACCATGTTTCGCTAATAACATTAACTCTAAATTCTTATTTCCAATTTCATAAATTGAATCCCCAACATCGATACCAAAACAAGATATTGGTAATCCTCTATCACTTCCTGTATTTGATAATACTGGTGTTGCTAAACATAACCAACCTTTCCAAATATAATCAAAGAACTTAGTAGCCAAGTGTGGTTTCCCTAATCTTTTTGCAACAGTTGTTGCAACTCTCCAATACGCATCTTTTGGTTTTTCTCCTGGTAAAAGATAACCTTTAGAAATTGTTTTTACATAAATTTCTGTGTTCCCCCAACTTGGGAAGTCGACATCGAGCTCCCAACCGAGTTCTTCTCCGTAGTTCTTCATATTTCAATAAATTTTTTTGTTAATTAAAAAATATCATCCCAATTTTCACCTTCACCCGCTTTACTATAATCAGTAGGTCTGATTGCGAAGAAGTCTGTGTGTGTAACTCCACCAGTAAGATGATAAAACCAATCTAATTCAGATGCTTTTTTCTCATTGAATTTGAAGACTGGTTCATAACCAAGTTCGACTAATTTTTCATTAATTCTTTTAGTTATAAATTCTTTCAAATCGTTTGCCTTAAGATTTTCTAAATCACCCATTTCAAAAATCTTATCGATAAATTTATATTCCAATTCCTGAATTAATTTTGCTGCACTATAGATGTCTTCTTTTGCTTCTTCCAATAATTCAGGATATTCTAAACACATGTGTCTGAATAATTGACAACCCATTTTTGAATGTAGAGATTCGTCTCTAACACTCCATTTCATTTGTTGTCCAATTCCCTTTAATAAGTTTCTCATTTGAAAACTATAAAGAACAGCAAATGATGAATATAACGCAACACCTTCAGCGAATGCTGAAAATATAGCCAAACTTCTACCGACTTCAACTCTAGCTTTGTGATTTTTAGATAAATCTTCAGGAGTCCAATTTGCAGTTGTGTTTGTTAATAAATCAAATCTTTCTTTCATCGTTTCATCGTGTAAGAAACCTTCAAAATCTTCCAAACCTAATGTTTCGTTTAAGTAAGAATAAGCAACAGAATGAATTGTTTCCTGAGACCCGAATGACATCGCCATTTGTTTAATCTCATGTTTAGGAAACCATTTTGTAACCATACCTGTCCAATAATCGGATACCGCACATTCTGTTTGTGCAAATCCTAATAAAATATTACCTACTAAGTGTTTCTCAGACTCATTTAGATTTTCATTCCAATCTTTTACATCTCCTTGCATTGGTATTTCAGTATGTAACCAAAATGCTTGCATCTGTTTCAACCAACCTTCGTTGTAATATTCAGGATATTCAAATGGTTTAAATGGTATTCTTTCTGTGAATAATCTACTCATATCATTAATTAATTTTGTGTTTTTAATTTTCTCTCTTGTGATTTTTTAAATACTTCAGCCGCACGATTCGCTCTCTTTTCCTCTTGTTGGTGTTCGTGTCCTAAAAGAGTATTTTGTGATTCTGTATCAATAATCAAGAATTGATTATCAAACTTACAGTTTTGCCAAATAATACCATCTTTACCAACACGAGACTTCAACAATGTTAATGTTGCCAAGTTATTTTCTTTTTGTTCAAGTGTCTTACCAATCGATAAGATAATGTGAGCAATTTGTGCTTTCTTAATTGAACCACCCATTTGATCACCAGTTACAACTTCAGATGAAATTGATTCACGATTACCTTGAGTTGCTGTCCATATTGCAATATCAAATTCAGATGTCATCGCTTCCAAACTTCTCATTATTGACCCTTCTCCCTTCCATTCTTCACCATTTACACTTCTTTCGGGTGAGATACAATCAACATAATCTATCACCACCAAATCAGGTTTAAAACCTTCAGAAATCATTTTTCTGATTTTAGATTTAATTTCAGATATGGTAATATTATCACTTGGTAACTTGGACAATTTTAAAGAACCTGTCGATCTTTCTTGTTGTTCTCTAACCAATTTCAATACTTCATCTTTGAATTCTGGTTGTTCATCCGGTGCAACTCCTGACCAAATAGTATAATGTTTCCTTTTAATTTGACCCTCGTTATCCTCAAAAAATATTTGAAGTACGTTGAATCCATCATTATATGCGGTATTGGAGAATTTGGTTAACAAGGTTGTTTTTCCTGTACCAGTTGGTGCTAAAACAATACCTAACTCACCTCTACCAAGTCCACCCTTAAGAACATTGTCTAAACCAACGATACCCGTTCTAATTGGAAGTCTATAGTCCTTTTCTAATGCATCATCAATATTGTGAAATACATCGATAACACTATCATTTATTACACCAACTTGTAACGCCTTCTGAATTTTTTCTTCAATTTTATTATAAGATTCAAATTCACCGTTTTCAATAATTGACTGTATAGTTTTTAATTCTTTTTTCAAGTTTTGTTGTCTACAAAAGTTTAATGATTTGTCTTTTACAAATTCATCATTCTTTTCCAAATTCTTGATTGCTTCTAATGTGTCTATATGTGGTCTATTTGAATCCTTATTACCACCTTCTGACATTATTTTTTGAGCAACAGTTTCATAATTTGGTACTTTGTTGTAAAGTTTATGGAGTTCTTTAATGTTCTCCATAATAAACTTAAACGAATTATTATCAAAATACTTACTCTCTAATACCTCTACTATAACATCACCAAACTTCTTATCTTCTATAATTGCTTTTATCAATTGTTGTTGAAATGTATGACCTAAGTACCCAAAATTTTTCTCTTCAGACATGTTTTTTTATTTTTTTTTAAAGTTCGTAATTCAAATATTTTGTTTCTAAGTTTTTGGAAGACAAGATGTCAGTTAAATCTGACAAAATCCTCTTTAGTTTCGGACGAATATCTACCGTGTATCTAACCTTTGGATGATAGTAATATGCGGGAAATATTCTTGAAATAAATACATCATCATTCAACTTAATTTCAAGTAAAAATTCTTCTTTTTTATTCTCTTCATCATCTTCCACACTCTCTAAATTGAGGAAATAATTTTGATTTTCACATAAATAATCAGAAGTTTTTATTTTCAAATCTTCACTAATTTCTTGTGAAATTTCTTTTACATAATAATGAAGATCCATAGACCTTCTCGCTTTAGGATTGTGATTTTTGACATTAAAAAATCTTTGACAAACAATGTTACCATCCAGTGTTAACAAAAATTCAAATTTTGTGATTTCTTGTTGATTAGTCATAGTTTTTAATTTTAATTAATTTTTTATTTTTTTCTTTTCTCGTTAATCTTAAGAAGGGGTTTAAGAAATTTGTCCATCTATCGTCTGATTTAGGTAACAAATTAAAAATTCCGTCTTCTGTCATCATTTTCATCATGTTTTTATATGATCTACCTTCGGGGTCTAAGACATCATTTATTAATGAATCTATCGTATCTCTGGCATCATCAGTCAAAAAAGGTTCTTCTAAACTTACTATCTTTTTATTTATATGAAAAAATTCCTCACCAAATACCCCGTGTTTTGTTACTCCTGTAAGGATATTTTTATATAACCAATTATTTTTATCTTCTTCAAGTAATAAGTTGGTTCTCTCCAATATCTCTTCCAAACTAACTGCTCTGTTTTTTATCTCAGGATATAAGGTTAATAATCTTTTTAACCCCATACTTTTTATACCCGATATGTTATCAGACGGGTCACCACAAAGAATCTTTACTAATTTAATATTACTGATATGAATACCTTCATGATTATAAGTTACAATATCGTTAGTTTTATAAAGTTTACCGTGTGAGGGGTTATAGATAGATGTAATTTCTGAAACAAGTTGTGTTAAATCACCATCAGATGAATAGATAATTTTGTTCTCTGTTTGAGAATTTAAAACATAATACGCAATACAATCATCAGTTTCACAATATTGGAACTCACCTTGTCTAACATAAAGTTCCTCCAAATATTGTTTAATTCTATTTCTTTGGTAATTGTAATTATCTATTTCCTCTTCTGACCTAATTCTATTTCTACGATTCTCTTTATAGAGATGGTAGATTTGCCTACGTTGGTATGATCCGTCTTCACCGTCCCAAAACACAACAATTTTATCTAAATGATATGTCTCAAACGATCTTCTAAGAGTATTGATAAAATGATAGATTCCTCCAATATGTTTTCCCTTATAGAAGTGATTCTTAAGACCATAGAAACCAATCGTGAGTAAATTGTCGCCATCAACTAATAAAACGGACATTAATGTTTATTAATAATTATTCATCCTCAGTTACAACTTCAATATCTTCCGCGTCTGTAACGTTAACGCCTAACATTTTACTAATATAATCTCCGTGATTTGATTTGTAAAGTTCAATGCTTTTCTTTTCTTCAACATCATCTCTACCTTTCATAAAGTCATGTGCTGTCACAAGAATTCTTCCATCTTCATAACCTAAACCATTTACGTGGTTTTTCATGATAGAAATTTTTGTTCTTGTTGCAATCTTAACTTTTCTCTTGTCTTTTGTAATAGAGATTTTAGTTGTACCTGCACCTTTTTGATTACCAAATAAGAACACCAAAGTTGAATTTAACCAGATTGCCTCCCCTCCTTTCGCTTTGATTTTTGGTTGACCGAATGGATTATCAGGAAGTTCTACCCAAGGTTGGTTTACAATAATTAAGGTGTTTGTGTATTGTTTGTCCGAACGACGAGAACCTGAAATTCTTTGATTCAAACCCATACCAATCTTATCGGCTAAAACTGATGCGTTGTGTTGTTTCCCACCTTTACCATCATAAGTCATCTTACAAGGTACAGAACCTACAGAATCCCATAAGAAGAGAATATCGTGTGGAATTTCACCCTTTTCTTGTGCATCCAACACTTCATTAATGAAATCTGTAATTTGTTCAATATACTCGAAATCACTATTAAAGAGATAAAAATCGTCTTCTTTATTGAAACCCATTAACTCGGCGTGGTCCCAACTCCATTTTTGTTCTGTAATAATAAAGACGGGTAAAATACCTTTCTTTTGTGCATCCACTGCAGCCTTTACAAGTGCTGTGGTTTTACCCGTATCACTATGACCTAAGAACATATTTAAATGTCCAATAGCCGGACCAGGAATACCTGTTGCATCTAAAAATGCGTCACCCAAATCAAAGAACCTATCGGCCTTGTATTCTGCCTCTTTGGAGAACTTTTTCTTTATTGAACTAAAATCGTTTTTCTTGATTGCCATAATAAATAAATTTAAAAGTGGGGCCTTTGACGTTATCGCCGAACCCCTATTGTTTTACCAATTAAAATGGTAGGTCTCCATCAACATCTTCACCCTCTTGTGGGTCAACCATTGTCTTTGATTTTTTTGGTGATGCAATTGTTTCTTCTGATGAAGATTCCAATTGAGATGCAGAAATCCATTTGTTACTTTCTGTACTCCATTTCGGAGTTTCTCCGTTAGCAACCAATTCTAAATAATCTTCACCTTTTTTAGAATAAACATCTGACCAAACTAATTCATCATTAATCCATTCATTTGATTTATCTGAATTATCATGTAATGGACTTGGGTCTTCCGGAATTACAGAATTAATTGAAGTGTACTCTTTACCTGTACCCGCTTTAGTTAATCCCAAAGAAAGAATCAAATCACGACCTTTATTAAGGTCGGTAATGTCTCCTTTGTTTTTAAAAATTGGGAAGATTTTATCCAAAACACCATCACCTTTTGCGTTGTGTTTGAATCTCCAAAACTTAACACCATCTTCTTCGTGGTCTCTGTCGATTACTTTAACAATGTAGAATTTACGAGAACGGTATTGTCTAGCCAATTCTCTGTCCGATTCCACACCTGTTTCCATAAGTCCTTGATAAACCTCGTTCAATGGTGATCTTTTACCCTCTTGTTTTGGGTCAAAAAGTTTCAACCATTTTCCATCTACCTGAACTTCGTGAAAGTACACCTCAACAAAAGGTGAACCACCGTCTTTAGTAGGGAGGATTCTGATTCTTCTTTCTTCTCCACGAGAACCTTTAGGAAGTACTGTAGTGAAGTACTTTTTCATTCTGTCTTCTTGTGAGACTTTGTTTGCATTGCCACTTGTGGCTTGTTTACTTTTTTCGTACTGTGCTAGTACTGCATCAAATGTTGACATAATAGTTAAAATTTAAATTAATAATATCATTGTTCTAAAAATATAAATAAAAAAACCCGAATTAAAAAATCCGGGTTAAACTTTTTCAAAATATTTTTTGGGTTACTCTAATGTTAGAAGATACTTCATTTTTTGGACTAATCCTAAAATTTCATCTCTTAAATTTAATAAATTTGTGTCTTCTGAATCGATATCTTGTGTCATTTGTTTCAATGCAGTACAAATTGTTTCGGCCATTTCAACTGGTTTTACCTCAGATAGATTTACTAATTTCAATGTACTTGATTCTTCATCGAGTACAAATCTACCATATTGTCCCATGGCTTGTTCAACAAACTCGTCAACTAAATCGTCTAATTGGCTTCTTACTTCTGCGAAAGATTGATGACGGGCATACCCCTTTGTTTGCCAATGGAAAATTTTTAGTTGTGCGTGTAATCCTAAAAATAAATTTACATTAGAACTTAAATTCATCTTCTTGTTGTTCAGGATTAAATGTTTGTTTTATTGTATCTTTTGAATAATCATCAACATCTTGTTTGGTTAAAACGTATTCATTTTTACCACTTTGTTTCATTTCTCCTTGTTTCTGTGCAAAGAATTGTTGTGGATTTTGATTGAATGGATAAGAATCTAATGACCTCATTTCTAATTTTTCTTGAGCTGTTGGTTCTTTCATGTTTTCAACTTTAGAACCTAATTCGTCAATTTTAGCCATTACTTGGTCCATTTGTACCAATTTACTTTCCAAATCAGAAAGTTTTGTGAATACATCGTCCATTTTACCGACCACTCCATCATATTCAACTTTGTTGTCGTCCATATCTTTTTTAATACTTTTGGTCATATTAACCAAATCGGTAATGTCAATTTCTTCAGTTGAATCCATTTCTGGTGCCGCAGGGGCGTCAACAGGTGCCGCCGCAGGGTCTACAGGAGGTAATCCCGCAGCTGGATTCGCCGCTGCTGGGTCTGGTGGTAATCCCGCTGTTGGGGGTTCAACCGGTGGAACGTCTTGTTCCATAATCATTTTTTTTCCGTACTTATTGATGGCATTGAATCTCATCAATTCTTCGTGTAACTTTTGTTCTAAACTCATGGCTTTAATCTTGTAAAAGTTGTCTACCGTCTTCGGTAATATATTTTTTATTAATTCTTTCTACAATTCCGTCCTTAGACCTTATTACGTAACATTCCCCTGTTTGTAAATCACACTCTTCTCTTTCCATACCATCATTAGAAATATTTCTAACTTCTTTAGGGTTTAGAAATTGGTCTACTGTGTTTTTAAGTCTATTATTCTTATCCATAATATTTTTGTTATAAATATAAATATCCCGTATATTATTAATATCTCTTATTTTATTCTAAAATATAGAACATCTCCCTCTGTGATACGTAAATTCTCCATTAATTTGTTTGATAGTGCAATACCATAACCATCAATAAATGGCCCAATATTAACAGGTCCCGAAACGTTTAGTGTTTCAACCCTCCTATCTATGTCATAAATTGGGCTAACTTGAAACGTTTTACTGTTATTGGGGTTAAGGAATTCAGTGGTACCGGTTATAATTTTATCCGCGGTTATACTATTTGTAAACTGAAATTTTGTAGAATAAAAATTATGTGAATTTGACAACACGTTTAGTTCTGACCATTTCAACCCCGTTTCACCATCAGAATTAACATTAGCGGTATTTTTTAATCTTGTTAATAAAGACATATGTGTTGTGTCTGGTATTGTATAAATTTTTGATTCCATACCCATTCTAACGACTACAGCTCTAAACCATTCACCGGTATTTTTATATTTTACTTTCTGAATAAACTTCTCATTACCATAACCATTATATGGAATACCGAATTCACTGATACCAGCACTTTGAACTAGTTCCTCTCCATTAATTCTTGTTTTACCTAAATCAGTTGTAAAATTACCCTCAGGTGTTCTAATGACTTGTTCGGTTGTACCTGTTGTATTTGCAGCTTCTTCTCTCTTAACAATCGCTCGTGCTGCATTTGTTATTTTGTCTAAAAGTGACTTATAACTTGATACGAATGAATCTTCAGGATCGGGTAATGCTGCAACCGGAATTCTTGTTCCTTTAAAACTTGTTTCAATATTATTATTTCTTATGTTATGACTAACCTCCGTAATCCAATATGTACCTCTAAACATTGGTATGTTTTTAAGGTAAAAATACATTGTAGGTTGTATCATTACATTTCCCATACATGATACGTCACAAGAATATGATGCTTGTTTGTAATAATCAAAAAGACTAACATCCACATTATATGTTCCTGCACCCGATTCTGACCTCGCTAAGTTTTCTAAAACAACAAAAGATTCGGATGTGTTTCTTAATGTGGTTTGATCCAACGTAACACCCTTGAAGATATTTTGATATTGATCACCAAAACTAACCTCAAAAGCAACTACTTTATTGGATTTATTTAATTGATCAATATCATACAATTCGGGTAGAGTTATGATTAACGGATTTTTATTTCTGTTTGAAATATCAAAACTATCATCGTTAAATTTATTGAAATTTTTGTCTCCGTCCGCATAGTGTTTAGATGATGGTCCAACAAACTGAACAATTATTTTAGGTGACGATTCTTCATAATCGACATCTAAAAATGTTCCAAATAAATTTTCTGCAACCTTTTTAGATGGTGTGATTTTTGATCTATTTGATATATTTGTTCCATAAAAGTTTACATATGCGGGTAACGCCCTCATGTCAAATCCACTATCTTTTAATAACATGGAAATTGTTGAGTAGAGGTTTGCTTTATTATTTTTTTCATTTGTTAATCCAACAAATTTGCTTATGTTCAAATATGCTTTACTACCGATGTCCCTATTTGCTCTATCTAAAAATAAAAACTCTTCAAATAATAGTCTTTGTCCCAATGAATTACCCGCAACCCATTTATCATTAAATGATTTAAAAGTATTATAAAGTTCTACCTTAATTTGTCTGTTATTATACCCATCCACAAAATCTATACTTGCATTATTTTTTTCTATTTTTAAACCAGAAAATTTACTTATTAATTGTAATAGAAATAGATTAAGTCTATTATTAGCACCACCAGGTATTAATGTAGTACTGGCTTTGTCCAAAATGTTATTTTTCAAATAGTTTGAAAAGTCGGTTCTATTATTGGTTTCACCATTTTTTATATAACCACCATATATTAATACTAAAGGTCTGAATAATAAAATATTTTCTTCATTTAATGCAATGTCTGATATACTGAAAAATTCCAAATAGGTAACTCCTGTATCAGGATTCTCACCCACATATAATTCAAGATATTTGGTGTTTCCGCTTTGAGATGCAAAGTTATATTCACCAAAAGGTAATGTGTTATTTACGTAATTGTCTAAAACATATGAATCTAATTCCTTCGGGTTACCTAAAGTTAATTTTAACATGTTACTTTGGTTACACATTAATTCTGATATATCCGCTAATTTTTTACTTTGTTTGTTTCCAATTTTTATAATTGTTTCTTCTATACTTCCATCACTTGATTCTTTTTTAACTGTTACTATTTCTTTTAATAATTGTTGAAAATTATCAAATACCACATTCTCAAATTTCTTGATGGGGTTTTCAACTTCAACAAGTTCAGAACTAAATTGTAAAAAAATATCCTCAAATTCGTCAAGTATTTGTGGACTAAAAGTTGCAATTAAATCATATATCTTTTCTTGGTCGTTGGATAATTGTAATTTATCTCCGCCAGCCTTTATATTATATTCTGATGGTGACGTAAATGTTTTACCACTAAAAGTTTCCTCAACATATTCGGTTTTCCAAACTAATCTAAAATTAAATTGTTCGGATGTACTAAAATCAAAATCAGATGGTTCAATACCGTTTTCACTAGATTTTAAATTAATTGCAGGATTAAATCCATCACATGGTAAAATTGTGTAGGTTAAATCATTTGGTGTAAATTTTGAATTGTCTACATATTGTGTCCAATAATTTAAACCATTTTCTCTTTGTCTATATTTTAAATTTATTACATTATTTGATACGTTGGTTTCAAATGATGTCTTACCTGAGGATACTACAAAATGATTGTAACCATTAATTATTTGGTGATATATTGCATCATAGTATGGATGTATACCAACATCTTTACCTAAAGCATGTGAAACTGTTTGACTAGATAATTGGTATATATTTAAACTTGAACTAATAGATGGTATATCAAAGAATTGTTGTCCGTTTATGTTTGTGGTTGTAGTATTTGTATTAGATGTTATAAATCCATTTAAAATATCAATACCTTCTAATTTTTTCTTTTTATATCTGTGATATATTGATCCCCACTTAACAATCAGATGATATGGGATATAATGTGTCGCACCAATTTCTCTAAAAATTGATGATAATCTTTTTGGTGAAAGTAAATTTACTGTGGTGTCATTTAGATTTGTCCCTTCAACTCTTTGGAAGGTAATCTCGTCTTTCAAATCCAAATAAGGTAATGAATTTAATAACAAATACGCCGATCCCGCATATTTTCCGAATGATGTTGTTTTATTAAAATCACTATACAATTGTTTATGAAAATATGGTGTGTTTAAAATGTGTGTAAAATTATCTCCAATAGTATACTCTTGTGTAAATAAATTAAATGTCTCATCAAGAGTCCTATATAGTGGTTTTACCCAATTATATCGATTAAATGGTGTTGTTATGAAATCATCCGTATCGGTACTAAGTCTAAAAATATTATTAAACTTAAATTCGTCATCACTAAAACTACTTTTATTAATATAGGACAAATATTTGTTCGAGTTGAATGGGAATATATTTTTTCTATACTCTTCCGGAGTGTAATTGATTAAATATTTGTCTAATTTCTCATATGGAGTTAAATCAACACTTTTACTTATATCTAAACCTCTATATTGCTCGATTCTAAATGATTTTGCAATTGTCTCTTTTAAGTAGTTTGTTGTCGGTACCGATTCTTTATAATTTTCATATCTTTCATATGGAGAAAGTTTTTCCATGTATTCCAAAAGTTTTTCTTTTGAATTGATATGTGTTTTTAATATATCTAAAATATCAAGTTCTTCACCTGCAACTTGTTGAATGGTTTTAAATTCAATGTTAGCCAATTCAAGTAAAACACTAAAATCAAAAGAATCAACAAGTGTAATCTGTTTTGCTCTTTCATATATTTCATACAAAAAAGAAACAGGGGTTCTATTTGCATATGGTAATGTTTCCTGTACTCTAAAAAGTTGACTTATATCATTAATTCTTGATTCCTCTTGGTTACTTTCAAAGACATATTGGAGATCATTTACACCTCCCTCTCTTTCAACTAATGGGTCTTTAACATTTGTTGATACACCAATAAATTCTTCAACAAATGAAACTTCAGGCCACAACAATCCGTTATATGATTGTAATTTATCTTGTAATTCCGGCTCACCAGGATATGCAATTATTCTCTGTTTATCACCAGGTGTTGTTTTTTTAATTTCCGGCCACGGATAAATCGCTTCACCAACCGACTCATCTGAAAATTTACCAATAAGGTCTTTTCTGTCTTCTGATACATTAAAAGCATCAAAATGAACATCTTTCATCATTCTTACATAAACCTCTGCGTTTGCTAATACGACAGCAAATAAATTCCTAACAGTTGGTTCAAATCCAAATCCTTTACTTGGATTTTTTATGATATTATTCATCTGTTTCTCAATCTCTTTTTCAATTTTAGTATTTTGTTCAAAAAATACTTTTTTGATTGAGTGTATATCTGACATTAATTTGTCAAAATATACATAGTATTTTGATGGGTCGTCTTTAATTTTATTATAATAGGTTGTTATTGGTGGTAAAGTGTTTGATAATAATTTTGTATTAATAACGACACCAACAGTTTCGCCTTTTTCATTTTTCTTTATATTATCGTTAAATGTTTTTTGATGTTTTTTTAATTGTTCTGAATAACTTTTAATAATACCCTCTAATGTTCCGTTTTCGGTTGCACCAGTAACATTTTTTAAATCAAGTTTATCTTTTTCTTTTAAGGCATATCCTCTTATTAATTCTGAATCAATTGTTTGTTCTGTGTATATTGTTAAATCCAAATGTTTATTTTTCCAACCATTAACTGCGATTTCAAAGTTTTTTAAAACGTCTCTATATGCTCTTACTCCATCTAAAACCAATGGGTCAACGACTTGGTCGAAAATTTGTTGTTCTAATTTTTTATCTAATGTAGAAGCTAACATACAAAGTTCTCTAAGTGTTTTAACAGGAAAATCTTGTGGTATTAGTTTCTTTTGTTTCATTTCTGAATAAACAGATTTCAATATTTGATACCCTTTGGAAGATTTTAGTGCCTTCTTTTCGTATAAACCTGTTTTTTCGTTAAATTTTTGTGATCCTTCTACCGTTCTTATGAACATATAAGGAGCATTTAAAATAGCCTTCAATGGAATATCATTCATGAAAGCATAAGTAGATCCAACAAATTTAGTTGTTACTTCAAAATTACCTGAACCAGAATTAAATCTTGAACTAAATGAAACCAAATGAAGTCTGTATCTTATTGCTTTACCATAATATCCTTTAATTGATAAATAAAATATTGGCCATGGTATATGAAAAAACGCTTTGTATGGAGAATTTTCAGGTGAATCAAATAATGTTTTACCTCTTACATCTATAAAATTTATTACAACTTGAGGAATAAAATTAGGACCTTTTATTTGGATAGAGATGCTTTCGATACCAAACGACTGTCCCGATCCGTCACTTCTAAAGGGGTCTCCAACAGGATTTCCTTTTTCATCTTTTCTTTGGTTAGTTTCTAAAAACGCGTCTGACCAATTTGATGTGAATGATCTGTTTGATGGGTCAGTTGCATCACCAACTTGTGAGGATAAAAAATTTAGTGTTCCACTTGCAATACTTCTGAGTGAATTTTTGTCACCATCAGAAGCTAAAGTTGTTCTCGGAATTATATCTGCCTCAAGATTAACATACATAACCATCTTTTCTTGAGACACGTTCCTTGGTTGAACTTGACCATCAACCAATACACTATTAGGATCGACGTATATTAAATTATTTTCATCGGTCTTAATTAAAATGTTTTCACTATTCGATAAATCATTGTTCGCCATAATATAAATTATACAACTCTACTCCTCTTTTGTAATCTTGTAAAGTAGTGTTCAAAGGAAATGGTATTCTTAAAATATAGTTATCACCTATTTCAAATTCATTAGTACCCGCTGTTGGATTAGCTAACATTATCAACCAACCAAAAATTGGTGTGTTATAAAACTCTTGTGACAACTTATCTAATCTATCTTTACCTCTTTTGTACTGATGATATTTATCTGTACCTTTTATAGGTATTTCAATACCTGGCACAATTCTAAATTTACCGTCATCTACAAAAAACTGATACCTATCAAAATAACTTCTACTCATGAGTTAAAATGGTTTAATTTATTATTTATCGGTTGAGTTTTATTTTTATCTTTTAATTTTTTTACTTCACTTTTAACCGCATCATCTGTTACTTCTGACTCGGTAGATTTTGTAAATGATATTTCTTTATTATTTTTTCTTTTCTTTAATTTTTTTAACTTGAATTTTTTGTCTTTAATTGAATCTGATATAAAAGAATCGTATTTTCTTTCTATTTTATTCATTGTATTAGTATCAAAAATTAAAGTATCTTTCAAAAAAACATTTTTAAAACTTTCCTTATCTGTTTCTTTTAATAATACGGATAATAATTCAGAAAGTGTACTCGTAGTAATTGTTGGATTATTGAAGTTTATTGTGGTGTCTAAATCCTCGTATAATTTATTTGTGTTATTTGTAAAATGTTCAATACAATTATCATATTCATCATAAATTAAATTGTATGTAAAACCAGATAATTCACATTTAGTTACGGTTGTGGTTCCTGAAATTTTAGCATCATACCCATATTTTACTATGAAGTTCACTTTATCTAACGACTCAATCACTTCATTTCTTTGTTTAATAAAACCATCGTCGCCATTAATTAAAATTTG
>Ga0194133_10002333_pt1 | contig 29675 bp, 35 predicted proteins | sample TA2KigOf40mmetaG_FD_155448 | JGI IMG/M metagenome (GOLD analysis project Ga0194133, IMG submission 155448) | Freshwater microbial communities from Lake Tanganyika, Tanzania - TA2015055 Kigoma Offshore 40m | ecosystem: Environmental > Aquatic > Freshwater > Lake | place: Tanzania: Lake... | reverse complement strand
AGGTAAATTGGATAACAAAAAAAGGAAGCTTACCAATTTGTATGTGTTTGGGTGTAAAATGGTTTACTTTAAGGCCCTTTGTTGTTTGGAGGCACATCTTCTCTAAGGCGCAATCGTCTTTTGTCATCGTCTCCATATGACAGCCCTGCCTTACATCGTTTCAACCGATTTAGCAAAGATGCCAAGTCCAATACCTCAAGCACATCTACTCCATCAACCTCAAAGTCAACTACTCCTGTAAGTGAAGATGGAATGAGTTCGTCGGTTAGGTAAGTCAAGGATACTGAAGCGAATTCATTTTAAATAGGTAAAAATAACCTTTATTACGATTGTTATAGGTCAATATTAGAAACTTTGGAGCGAATGTCAACGCCTGTAAGGGACGCACAGAAAATTCCTTTCATACCAAGAGCAGAGAAACGTCGTCAAGTTATGCTAGAGCTTGATTCTGGTCTTGCTCAAGCAGGTCAGGGTCCAAACTTTAAAAGACGTAGACCGAATTTGTCCTCAAAAGTAGGCACATCGCCAGCAACAAGAGCACTGTTAAATGGGCCTCCACTAAGGACTCTTAGATCTCCAGTGTCAGCAACTGTCAACCCCTCAACTGCTCTGACCTCTGCCCGAATCAATTTCACATCAATGCAAAATAAATCCCTGATTCAATCGGAGGTGTCGCCTATGATTGGATCTTCAGTTGGTGATAGCTCAAACATCTCCAATGGAGCAGTACTATCTTTTCCTTCGAAATTGTCATCTGCTGTATCTGACACGTCATCTTCTTTGCAGACTGCTGAACGAAGTCTAACTGATCCTGTCTCACGTCCTTTCTCACATCCACCCCTTGAAACATCTAATTTTCATCCAACACTGCCAGAAGCAAGCAAGGAAAAATCAAGTTCAGACTTAATAAAAAGCAAGGACAGCAACGATGTCACAATCTCTCAAACATCTATCTCAACCTCCCAGGCAAACAAATGGAACACCAACTTTGAAGCTGGTTTTTTTAAAGTAAGATATTCGATCTGCTTTTAATCCAAATCAAATCTCGTGATTTCATGATATCATTTTTCTTCCAGAATTTATTGACCTCAAACAGTCAAAACCCTACCTCAGACGAAAGAATTTTATCACCAACGAACAGTAATACCCGTTCTGAAAAACTCACTAGCTCTCTGTCGAGCGGCTCCTCAAGAACAACAGACACCTTAATACTTTCACCGACCAGGAAAACCTTCTCTTTTTCAAATCCGATCCCGGTCACCCAATTGTCGGTGGAGCTTATGAGCACTCAGGAGTCAAAAAAGTTTACTTTCTGTAATCCTCACACAGTTCCTGGGGTGAACAATAATGAGTTAGGGATTGTTTCAAAGACCTCACAAAATAGCCTGACTCAAATGCCCGACCTTACAAGCGGACCAGCATTTTCTGCCAAGTCCCAAAAAAGCCCTTTTCAACCAACAGCTGCTCTTAAAGAGGGGAGTGTGCTTGACATTCTTGGAGGTACGTTTTATTCATAAAATTAGTCTCTAGCTTTCGAAAACGTTCCCGAGTACAGCCTTTGGGTCACGATAACCTTCTGAGTATTTGACAACAATAATCTAGGCAATGAAAGTGTCCTAAATTTATATTTTTTTCAGGAAACCACAAGCTCCCTGATGTAACTGGCGTAACCAATTCTAATTCAGTGAAATCTATAGGTATTTAAACTCTTTAAAAACTTAACCGGTTTCTGCTTGAAAAATAATTTATTTTAGGAACGTCTGCTTGGATTTCAACAGAAAAATTTGGGTCAAAAAGTTGGACATAAAACTTAGTTCAATTCGAGAGTAAATATTATGTTGTGTCCATTTAGAATCTAAATCAAAGATATTGCAAGGATATTACTTTTTGTAATATTAAACAATAGAATCCAATTTGTTGTTAAACTACTCATGATGTTTTAATATAGTTTATCTTTTTACCAAAACTTCTGAAGTTTTTTGCCTTAATCTCCTTAACAGCATCGGACTTATACTGATGGGGATCCAATCATATTGTGAAGGGCCGAAAGAATGGTCTCTCATTCCCAAGTGAATCATTAAATCGTCTGTTGATTTTAGTCAAATTGTTAAAAACTTCTTGTGGCTAAGCTAAAAGATAGATTTTAGGATTCTTTACGAGGTTGCGTGACTTTGTTTACATTTTCATGAAGATCGAGTTTGGCAAAAATAAAAAAGCAACAGAAAATTCCTGATTCTGAACAATTTTGAATAATTACGGTTTGTGATTTATGAGAGAAAGATTGCGTATTGCCATAAAAAAGAAAATGGTAGAAGCAGTTGAAGGTGAGATATCTCAAGGTACTAATCGAACTTCTTCAGTTTGATTCACATTTTCCAATCATTGCGATTAGAACATGATCCACTTCGGTTTTGGGAATCTGGGGACCTCCTGGTCAGCAAAGGAATCCTACGAGAAGGCTCTATAGATTTTGCCAGGCAACCAAGACTAAATTCATCGTAGGCCAAGTTTTTTTCTATTAGATAAATCTTCACGGTTTAGATCAATTTTCTTTCTCAGCATTCAGATTGTCATTGAGAGGGGATGGTCATTGTCGGGATTTGAGGAAGACTTTGAAAAGGTGTCCTTCAGTCGGCTTCTCCATGGCCTCAATCCTGCTGAGGAACAAAAGCTACAGTTCAGAATAGGCTTTGCAGAAACTGAATTGGATCGGTCGTTTGAAACCCTTTTTAAATCTATGTGTTTAGGGGAGAGAGCCCAATCAACTGTGAGAGCTTGTCTGACCTACAGGTTAACAATTTCATGTAAAATATGGTTTGGATTCAAAGTTAAACATGATTATATTTAGAGACAAGGAGAATTCAAAATCAGCAAAGTGGGTATCTTTTGAAGGGATTGTGAATCTTGTAGGATTTTTCTTTATTTCATTACACTCTTATGAACATTCATTTGATTTTGTGTCATTTCTAGTTGAATGTACCCGAGTCTCCACAAGTGTCTCAAATACCAATAAAATCAAAACTCAATTTGGTTCAAGAGTTGAAAGACCTTGGAACCCAACTCTTTACTGAGGGAAGATATATAGATGCATTTCCCATCTTCAGGCAAGCATTCAGCCTGGCCTTATTTGCAAAGTCAGAAGCGGAAGAGCTAAAGCTAGACGATTCAAAAGGTAAGTCTGTCTTTTTCTTTGCTTTAAACAGCACGTGAAATGGTAATAATTTTTTTTCTAGATTTTGATCTCTCCCTGATTCACGAACTTCAAATTAAGTGAGTGATCTTTGGCAAAGAAAAATTCAAAAGTTTTAATTTTTGATATTTTAGATGTGGTGCAAATCTTGTTGCTTGTCATTTTCAATTAGGCAATTTTGACCATGTGAGTTAAACAGATTTTTTGAAACCTAAAGTGATTAAAAATAAGTCTTTTTGTGACCTAGACAATTTCTTTGGCTGACTGCATTCTTCCTGAATCCCATTCTTCAATCAGAGTAAAACTCTTGTATAGAAGGGGTGTTGCTTACCTTCGTCGAAATGAGTTTGAAATGGTAATAACCGAGTCGATTTTCTGAAAAGAAATTCTTGGTTGGGGGCCACAAAGAGCACCCGAACATTTCTGAAGTGACTTCTTATTCCATGTTTTATTTTTGCAGGCAGTGTCTGATCTGACAGAGGCTTTGAGATGTGATCCCACAAATAAAGCTATTCAGCAATATTTGCAAAAAGCATTGGGAAATAGAAAAGAAAGTGATAAAAGGCTGCAAGAGGCCCTTAAGAAAATGTTTGTCTGATTTTGAAATGCCTGCCGGGCAAGAAAAGATTTTCAAAGCTTCCCTGAACTCTTTCCAAACGTACAACTATCACCAAAATAAATGCTTTCATTTCACTAGATAATTCTTTCGAAAACCATAAGTAGAAATACAAAAACGTAAATCTTTTTACACTTCTATATTTTCAAAAATCAACTAATTAATAATTCTAGTTTTTCTCTCGAGGCCGAATAATTTAAAACGTTTAGGGCAACATAGCCAAAAGGTCCCCAAGGAACTGTTTGGGATTTTGAGATGGAATTTCCTCAAGCAACCCGCAAACGTCAGCCATCTCATCCACAGATGTTGCTGGGAGAAGATATTCTTGAAAAGTCACCAACACTTTTGATGTTGACTTTAGCAAGACATCATCATTGTGTCTGATCCAGTCTGCAAGAGAAGTTGCCCACTCTGCAGCAGTTGTATTGATAGAGTTCAGAGGAACAATCGAAAACATCTGGAATCAAATTTTTACAATCGTGGGTTTATTATAACGTAACTGAAAGAGAACTTCATTTTTTTGCCTTACCTGTTCGAAAATCTGGTCTACCAATGCAAAGAACAGAATGGCTAACTTGTAAACTTCATACTCTTTCATTTCACGATCTGTCAGTGAAGTGATCTTCTGCGAACTCACCTTTAAAATTAGCAACATTGAAGAAATTATACACTCTTTAAATCTTTAAAACTGCCTTACGGCTCTTGCATGTGCCATAATCAGAAGCCTCTGTAAGAACTTCACTCGTACGGTCTTCCACTTTGCAGGAGGCATTATGTGAATCGCCAACACGGTGTAGTACAGAGGGCTATCAGATGTGTAACTAGAAAAATAAAAAAAGGACAAATTATTTTAAGTTTTACGTGCTTCCTGTAAAAATCTTACCATGTTTCTAGCCACTTCTCAGTCGGAAGATTCAAGAAGTTGTCCAGGTTTGATTGTTCTTTTGGAATGGCCCTGGTGGTGTTCATTACATACAGGGCTAGGTGGACTAAGTAAGGGACGAGATGCATGTTGCTTTGAGGGCCCCCTCCTCCGCTTTCGTTGGAAAAGCTCTTATCCTGAAAATAAATCAAATCTTATTGCGGGAAAGAACTTTTCAAATTATTTCGGAGAACAATCAGATATATAAACGCTGGTACCTGGGCAAATCTGGAAATCAGCAACTTCAGGTCATGAACTGTTGATTGATGTGTAATATCTCGCACTCGAGTGGCTTCTTGAAGATAAATATTGTGCTTGGCCATGCATGCAGCAAAAGCAGCCTCAGAGACTTGCGGCCCCCACAAGGGCAAAAGTCCATTACATCGAGTGTTCGCGTTTTGAAGCATGGCTGACTCCCACCTAGAGTGATATTCCAGTTTTGTAATTTTTGAACGTCGAATATCTGTAACTTTTTTTTGACTTACTCATCTCTGATTCTTTGAAGTCGCACGGCCAAAATGTGACAGTCAACATGTACAAGGTTGAAATGTGTGACAGTGCTGTATCCCATAGTCTTGCGTAAAGCCCCAGCGGACACTGAGGTGGACACTTGTTCAAACTCGTCGAGCATACACGGCCGAGTGTAAGTGTAAATTGCGAGAACACGCGTTGGTTGAAATTTGTATCTAAAGATTAAAATAATGAAGCAAGTGCCAGATTGTGATAGTATTCAAACTTACCCCTCCCTACAAATACTACAAGAAAGTCCAGATTCTTCTGCAAGTCCCTCAAATTGTTGTAACAGAGTGTTGTCTGCTTTCACTTGACCTTGATCATTCGCTTGTAACCCAATAGCTTTCAATTGTTTAGCCCTCATTGCCATGGCAAGCTTTTTCTTCTCAGCCTTGGTGTGGTCCCGAACGGCTTTTACCTTTACAGAACAGAAATGTGAGGAAACGGGACACTCATTGCCTAATTTAATATTTAAATTAACCTTAAGATCAACTTCGTGATGACTTCGAATAGCTTCGAGAACAGCTTCAGCCAGAGACCCAACGTGCTCATCAGAGGACACCTTAAAATTGATTTAACTCAGATATTACTTGAGTCTTCTGGAAAAAAAATTTCAACGAATTCAATTTTACTTGTTCTATTTGGTGGAGAATAGGTACACAATTTTCAGAAATTGCAAGTTGAGTTTGAGGATGGTGTTCCGATAAGCCAGCCAAAGCTCGCAAGATAAACCGAAGTGATGGCCTAGATACAAACTCCATCCAGATTAAATCATCCGATTTCACAACAACAAAATTTTGGATGTTTGGAGCATTTCCCTGCAAACAATTTTCATAAATGTTAACATGTTAATTGCCTGAGTTTAATAAAAGAATAAGAATTAAGCAACGACACTGAGAGTTTTTAAAGGAAATAGTTAAGCTCACAACGATATAATTCAAGCATTTTTTGATGACTCCAGTCTCAATCATCAAACTCTTCATGGTGTTTCCAATGGCGTTTCTTTCAATTCCATTACACATTGCAACGAATGCTTCCATTTTTGCATCATCATCAGGTCCGTGCTCAAAATCAATTTTAGCAAAGTCGAGAACATCTGCAAAGTGGTCTAAGATGGGAGCCATCTTGCTATCGTTTCCAAAGGTTAAAAAGGGAAGCACACGAAGAAGTCGCTGAATCAGAAATAAAATTGTTTTTACTAGAAAGTTTATTTTTGTAAAAGCCATTAAAAATAAGTCTCACCTGATGCAGAGCAGTTCCTGCTTTCAAATTGACTGCATGGCCCAAAAATGTTCTGTAAAGAAAAATTCAACGTTATATTGAAAGCAAAGCAAAAAGCAATATTATTCGTTCATCAGTGTACCTTATGTCAGCAACTTCGACACAATTTGACGCAAATTTGCAGTAGTCTCTCATTGATGCTTGCTTCGATGCATCGGCCAGTAGTCTTTCCATGGTCTCTAGAACAAGCTCACTTGTTTGAGAATCGTTTGCAGCCAACGACATTTTCAAGCAGTTAACCAAAATTGGAATTGCACCAAACTTGGGATTCATTAGTTTTTCTCTATTTATTTTGACTCGAATGCAGTAGCCAAAAAGCTTGAGCAGAACGCTTATCATCTGTTTCGAGTTCTGTGCTTCTTCGATGGACTTGAGGCGTTCGAGCATCACTTCAAGACCCCCACACTCGGCCATGACATTAGCTAAGCAATAAACTTCCTCATCGTCCTGGCTATCACTTTCTTTGCTAGCTACATTTTCAATGAACTCTTCTGTGGCATCTCCAAGTAATCCCCTCATTCTATAAACGATTCTCATGGGTTCATTTTCATGGGCATCTTGAAGCCAAACTCTGTTGAATACGTCCTTCACGGGTAAGTCCAAAGAAATTATTTTGTTGTGAACCAGCAACTCCATCCCGTTGTCATCATCAAGCAAAGCTATAAGCTCGCAATCACGACAAATCTTGTTCTTTATGTCTCGCATCAAAGGCCCAATGGTAGAATCATTTGAACTGTACGGGTTACCAACCATTCTTCCCTGAAGAAAATCTTCTTGCTGAGGGTCCTTTTCAAGTGAAAGCAAAAATTCGCTAGTGTCTGTTTCTTCAGGGTAAATTAGATTACAAAGGCGTTCGAAAATGAAGACTGGTGTCACCAGGTCTTCAACCGGGTACTTCTTTATGGTTTTAACACACACAGCCATAAAGCTCCGCATTTCCTCCTCTGTTCCGGTGGTCATTTCGTCCAACAATTCCAGAAGCTAGGAATTTTAAAAATATATAGTTACTTTTGCTCCTTGCGCTTATGTTTCAATTGAAATTTATAACTTACCTTGTCTTGCGTTTGGTCAATTAGCTTAGTACGCTGAACAACCAGTCGACGGAGTGACAAATAGCCATGCAAAACAGTAGAAACTAGGCCAGTTTTGTAGGTCATCTTGATTGGCTCTACGTCCACAAACGATGCGAGAAGATCAGTAAGAGTTTTCAGCGCAAATCCTTGGGCTAAATCTGCATTTAGTGTCATCATTTCAAGTTTGTTTAACTTTTCGATCTCTATAGTGATAAGATTTGCAATTTTTTGAAGGACTCCTTTGAATGCTAGGTAGTATTTCCATTGTCCATTAGAAATTATTTTATTGAAAAGTTCAACAAATTCAGCTGAGGCCTCAGATGCTGATCCAAGCTCGCCTATGAATGAAGCCAACAAGTCTACCATTTTCTTCGATCTGTTCCAACTACATCGACCAAAAATATCCAACATTCCGCAGGCCACCTTAAATTTTTCAAATTATTAATTATAGAAAAAAAGCCTTCAATAAAAACGCCTACTTTTCGAACGGTTCTTGAGCTTTTATTGAAAATAATGCTCTTCAACCATAACGGACTTGCGATGATGGCCTCGCCTGGACTAAGGTTGGCCTGGCTTTGACGATGTTGCTTTTTGCACCACATGTTAACGATCCATTTGTCTATGTACTTAGACATCAAGTAAATTTCTCTAACGACAGGCTTTTCTTTCTCAGACAAGTTCGTTGAATTTCTTTTTCCGTCGGCAAATCTTCTAGAGTAAGTCTTTTCCCATGATTCAAATGAATGATTGGGATGGCCAGAATGCCATAAGTTGATATCGACATAGGGCTCACGGACGGACATCAGGTCAACATTCTCTTCACTCTTGACATAGCAATTATAAATTCTTTTTAAAGAGCTCAGTAAGTCGAATGCCAAAATGTAAGATTACCTCAGATCCAGAAACTAGTAAATTCAAAACTGACAGACAAGGCAGAGTAATAGATTCAATGACCAAAGGTGTAGGCCTGCCATTTTGGGTCGACATGAAAAAGATCTGCATCAAGCATTTAAGTCTTTCCTCCCAGCAATCATCACTCCTCTGAAATTGTTAGGCAACGATTCAAACGTCACACTTTCAGGACAGTGTAATATTTTTCAAAATTCAAACTTTTCTAACCTGTAATGTAACAGCTAACAAAGTTAGCTCTTCTTTGGCAGACTCGACAAGGTCAACATTTCCTCGAGATGCAACAGCAACAACAATTTTGTTAAGGATAAGTTTATTAAGGTGCTCTGTTGCCGGGAAGTTGTCTCTAAAATAAAAAGAATTTAATTTTAACATTGATGAGTCTTAACAAAAATGTAAGCTGCATATAAAAAATTTTTCTTGGACATGAGCTTACCTCGTTATGAGAGAGATGAGTTTTCTAACTTCTACTTTGACATTATTAGTCCCACGATGAAGATTGCACTCCATAAGTTCCTCTATAATTCCTTGCTGAAAAAGCTCTTCTCTAAAAAAATAACTTATACGTTAAGAAATATTTTCTTGTTAGATAAAACTGGGCTTGCCTCAGAGACGATATTGATGCCAAGGCTCTCAGTATAGTCAGACAATGTTCCACCGACGCACTAGCGCAGCCGTAACACTTGGTTGCTACGACTCCCTCATTACTAGAATTGTCTTGGTCCATGATATTTGATTTTTCTACCAGGCGAATTTTCCTACTTTCATCAAACGTAACAAGCTCTTTTCTGGTGGCCATAACTCGCTGAATAATTTTGCTTAAATCCTCGAATGAATTTTTGCATTCTCCGCAATACTTTTGGGCAAGCTCAACTAGATAACAGTTAACCCCTCCACCACCTAAAATTTTTAAAAATAATCCTTGTTGGTGACAAACATAAAGTTCAGTTTCTTGTAAATGTGAAAGAATGAACCTAAATAAAGGATAATAATAAAAATAATATCGATCTTACCAGCTCCAACTGTTGCCGTCTCTTCTCCTACTGAGTCCGCTGTAGATGTGGAGATTTTAGAGAGAAGCTCTTCGAGAGCTGGCTTGTGGCTCACAAGCTTAAAGAAATAATTTCTTATCATTGTAATTTAATTCAGCACAAACCCGACATTCGAAAGTTTACCTTTTTATACTCAATATCTGCCTTTTCGAGCAATGAGTTTACGTTTAAAATAGCCTTTGAACGGTCCTCTTCATTCTCAATTGGATCGACTGTGCAGCAAGGTCTAACTGCAAGAGAATATTCAAACTTGGCGTACTTGCAAAAGCCACAAGCGTTGCACAAAAATGGGTCCTTTTCATCATAGTTGATGGATCTGAAAAACAAATGAAGTCTAGCTTGCAAAAAAAAGTTTCCAAAAGAGAAATCAAGTCTTATAACACACATACCTGCACTTGTGACATTGGTAAACATTTTCACCACAATTCGAGCAAACTCCAGGGTTAGCAGGAACCGAGGCTGAGCATCGAGGGCATTGCAAAGTTTCAGACGAGGCCTTCTCAGAAAAATTAAGGTTGTTAGATTGAAGGCTCAAAAGCTTAAAACTTCATCAGAATTATTCATGAGAAGTTCTGGGTGTCTGCATAATCTTATTATCTAGATAAGTTTTACCTGAATGTTTTCATAATAGTCAGCGTATTCAATTTTTAAATTACAGGCCACAATGGGCAGAGGGAATTCTATCTTGATTTCTGTTTGGCCAGCTGTTAAAGAAACCCTTTTGGCTTTGTGCCAAACAGTTTGGTTGTTCTTTAATTCCACAACAGCCTATTTAGCATAAAAGAAAGAAGGAAACAAGTTCAAAATCAAATACCACTAATAATCCTGTATGATCGAAGTTTACCTGAACGCTCTTATTGTTGTAATAAATGTTAATTGTGCGAACCATCTTTTGCCTTTTCAGATCGCCGATTCTCAAAGATATCTTGCTTATAGATTGGCTCCCTAAAAAACGATTTGAAAAATTACAAACTAATTTTTGATTTGCAATAGAGTTTATTTTTTTGTAACCTGAAAGCTTAACAATTTGAGTTGAAGTTGTATACTTTGTTTCTGCTTTTAGTGTAGCCAACTTGTGAGAAGTAAAAGGAACCTCTGGATTATTACAGACGAGGCATGGATCACTCTCCAAGCTAAAAATAAAAAGCCCTCATTATTTACATCTATTTAGTGCATAAACCAAACAGAAATCCTTACAAGAATCCATTAAAATCAACTAAATGAGTGAGCCTCCCATATATGCTGGCATTAGGGTGATTTGATAGCACCATATTGAGTACTCTGAGAGCATTGACAGCGTCTGCAACGAACCCACTTATGAGCTCATCACTCAAATTTGCTTTTGTGCTGAAGTAGCCAAGCAAGTCGACAAACTGCCAAAAAAGTGAAGTTCTTAGGATAAAAATATTACAAGTCTATCATTAGCTTACCTGTGCAGCTTTTTTACCGTAACAAGGTAACTTAGGCCATAATTTCCAGAAAATATTCATTACTTTTTCGATGAATCCATTTTCTGAACGTTTTAGTATCAAGACGAAAAGATTGTGTGCCTGCCATCTGACAGATGTTGAATTAGACTCTAATAGAAATCTTTGGGTCAAATTTGTTAACAATTCATTATCCACATGCTTGGAAAGAAAAGTGGCAAATTCTTGAGTGTAGTCAATCTCCGTGCTTTCAGGCTCGTGTGACCTAAAGAAAATTTAAATTGCAATCGACAGATATACTTTTGAATAAACCTTCTTAAAAGTTACCTGGACTTTTCCTTTCTCGATGTCTTAGAAGGACTTTGAGATTTGGCTAATCTTTGCTCATGCAAAGGCATCAAAGCGGTTTGAAGCAATTGCAAAATAATCGAGGTTACTCCGTCGTCAAGGTGAACGCTTGCATGTAAGAGATATGACAACACGTTTAGGTTATCATGGCAATACTTTTGCCAATTCGTATTTCTATCAAGAGACAAAAATTTTGATAAGAGAAACTCTGTAAAAATTTGTGCTGAAATATGTTTAGTTACCTCTGGTTTGCAATATCAGCCACAGTTTTCAAATGTTCAATCAACTTTAGTAGTGTATCATAGGAAAGCCCCTTCAGGTATAAGGGCTTTTCCGAGTCTAGCTTAGTATCATTGCCAATGATTGTCTTGATCTCCAAAAAGTGACTTTCAAGAGATTGAATGTCACGCAGTTCACGATACTTTTCTTTAGTTCCACATATGAGCATGAGGAGTTTACGAACCTTTAATTAAGAGTTTTAATTGAATACTTTTTCAAAACTATGGTGTTATCAAAACTCAAAAGAGTTTTACTGATACTTCAAGTGTACCTGTCGTCTGACGTAGGGTGTCTGATGGGTCATCATATACTCACAAAGAATGTATTGCCACTCCTAGAAGGTTTTCAACAAAGGTTTTTAATTTCCAGACAACTTTTTCCACCTCAACTGTTTTTACCTTATCAAGTTCTGCAGAAATGGGATCATGGTTTTCGTCGTTCACTTTTTTGCATTGGTATGGAACCCTTAGAGCCATTTCAGTAAGAAGCTGAGGGTAAGCCTCAAAAATATCATGTGCATGGCTTTTGATGTATTGTTTTAAGAAGAACGGTGACATGTCCGGTGGAGACTATTGTCAAAGGAAAGACTAGTCACATTAAAAAACTCTTTACTCTAAAAAGTTTACTTTACTTGTAAGGGGTGAGTTTTCAGAAGACTTGATCCAACTTTAACGTTTGTTTCTTCAAGCTCCTTAGATTTCCAGTGGGAAAGTAGACTCTTCAATAGACTCAAACAGTATCTGAAATTTTTTATTAAGTTCTCATTTTTCTGAATCGTTATCGACTTTTCATGATTCTCACCTTGTGACACCTGATTTTACAAGCGCAGAGGCAGTAGCCTTTGCTGTAAGGTTTGAGTCATTTGGTGGAAATGATTTGCTGTTTGCCCTATCACCTTGCCAAGATTTTGACCTTTAAGATTGATAAATCAAACAGATATATTACCTTTGAAAATGGGTTTCAAAATTACTATACAATAAAACTAAGAACTTATTATAATGACCTAGACATAAGAATTGACAGATGCCTTAGAATTACAAGCTGCATCTCTCTGTCACCAGTTCTCTCTACAACGTTGGAAGGCTCGCTCTCCAACGGAAGTCGCTCAATCAGGGAGATCAACTATTTGAAAGCCAAAAGATAATTTCGTCACATCCTCGGAAAAAGTCAATCCACAATCCTAACTTAAGTACTTACAAGCTTATCAATCCTTGATTTATCACGTTCGTCGTTTTCATCAAGATCAGTTGTCAACATCAGAACTACTTGCATATATGGAACAGATCTAAGTCCACCGATTCCGTGGAGCTGAGGCATGAATCCAATCTGAAACCACATTAATTTCTTTATTATTTTCAATTTTGTTAGCTGACAAACGTTAACAGTTCGTCCTTTTCTGGGTATGACCAAGGACTTTCAACTTTCTGAATTAAGTTAACTTTCGAAATTACCAGTATAATGGGGTTGGAGATAACAAAGGTTTTTGTTAGAAAAATATATGACTAAGAAAAGGCAAACTCACAAGTTGATCAAGCATCATGTGTCGAAGGTTCAGTTGTATTTGGAAAGACAATGAGTCAAAGTCGCTAACTTCTGTTACATCCATGCTATCAACAGGAACCTCAATTGCTTCAAAAGATGACCGTCGGCCCAGTACAGATGTGTCTCCAGCAATGCTCTGCAGTATTTTAAGGTAAGATCAAAAAGTTCCACATATATTCATCTTTACTCCTTACCTGAACCTCGCTTCCTCCAGACTCCGATGCTGGCAAGGAACCTGTACCTTCTTGGTCTGGTTGAGGTGACCTAGAGGCTCCATTTCCACCTTCATCGTCGCTTGCTGGTGCTGAGGCAGTTGTGTCAGAATACTGACTTGGTTCGTGTTGGGCAGGATTTCGCTCAGTGGCGTTTTGTATTAAGCCTCCGACTGAGGCACCCAACATACCAGCCAATCCCTGAAAACCCGGAAAATCTGGGCCTAAGTTGGCAAGCTGTTGAAGACCTTGTTGGAGTCCCTCTAACCGCTGAATACCCTAGGTAAAATAAAAATTAGGGGAGAGGCACAGCACAAATTTAGGAATATTTTTACCTGGCGAATATTTTCCAATTCTCCTCCACCTTCTCCTTGATCTTGCAAGCTCAAGGCTATCGCTAACTCTACCATCGTCTCGTCGTCTATATCAGATGTCAAATCTATTACTTGTCCAGCTCCTCGTCCAAGAACCTCTGGTAAAAGGACGTCGAAATTCCCAGCGATTCCACCAAGAGGAATTCCTCCGGGACCGACATGCAGGTCGTTGTCTTCCACACGTGGCTCGTTCTTTGGAAAGTTTTAGGTGGTTTTACTTAACTTTCGTTTCATTAAATGGATTGCCTTATTGATACTTGTTTTAAACTTACTTGAAATCTCTCCTCAGTTCTTTGTGACATACTGGAGGATTGAGATCTTTGAATTAGTTCCGGGGAAGCACTCTCTTGAGGAGAAGGAGCAAAAACTCGACGCCTCCGAATTCGTGGTCGAAGGACGCGAACAAGAGCTTGCTTTGCTGCGAAACTCACCTGTCAATTTTTCAAGATATTAAAAAAATCACACAGAAAGTTATAAATTTTGGTAACCTGTGTGTTTTCAGCCATCAAAAGTTGAGAGTATATTTGCGCTATCATAGGCACAGTTTCAATTTCTTGGAAGGAAAAAGCGTGGAAAATCTCGACAAGTGCTTGAACTGTTGCTTCAATGTGAGCAAGGCCTGCAGAAATGATAGCTAATTAATATTTGCACCATTTAAAAAACCAGCTTTATTTTTATACCTGTTTTTCCTATTGGTGTAATGTTGGTGTTGGCTGGGCTGTTTGACAGTAGTTCCCAAAAACAATTTATCTAAAAGAAAGTACGAATTAAGAACTTTTTCACGTAGAAAAGAAATAACTTTTAAGTCGAAAATAAAACTAGCGAAATTAATAGCATTAAAAAATCAAACTCATACCAATCGTAGAACAAATTTTTTTCTCTCTTCAGTTTTTGTTTTTTCATTGAGACAAGGTGACGAATCAGAGTCACAGTAAAAAGGTCCACACTCTGCAAACCTAACCAAGTTGGTGGGATGTGAGACTGCCACATTTCTGGCTGTAAGGATGAGAAGCTGAAATGTTTCTACGTCCATTTCCTTATCTGCATCATCATGTTCCTGGATATTCAAATCGATTAAAAAACCTCTTCTTTTCTATTTCACCGAGGAAAAGTCGAGATACCTGAATAGACCTCATGACTTGCCGCAGCATTGCATTGTCTCTGTAGTTATAAAAACTCGTTTTCACTGGAAATAGCTGGGACATCAGACTTTTATTGCTGTGGTCCACAGAGGTGGAAGTCGGGGTTGTCAGCAATTTTGTACAAAGACTCAATACAGTTGGGCGCAGGCTTTCAGCTTCAGTGACCGCCTTTAACAAAAATTCAGGTTATAGTTCACCCATTCACATCTTTAAGTCTTTTTGATGTCAATTAGAAAACCAGTCTTACATTTGTTCCAAAACAGCCGTCAATTGCATCCAAAAGTGAGGTTACAAGACGGTCGAGCAATCCATCCTTAAGGTTGTTTATAAAACTTTTTTACACCTTGATTTTATTATTTTTATTCTAGAAAACCTGCACGGGCTGACTCGAAGTTGTTGTTGCCTCATCTTTACTTTGAGAAGCTGAGCTATTTTCGATTGATCCATTTCCGTTTGAGCTCAAATTACTTACAGGCAAAGAATCATCCTGTTTGTACATCAGCCTCATGTTATCAAAAAATACTTTGAATTTTTCAAAATTTTTGAACCTGATCCTCTTGCCAGCCGAAGTTCTCTTTAGTTTTTCCGTACACTAAAACTGAGTCAACGAGGTTGACATTTCCAATGTCGTGAGAAGGTCCAAACTTAATGGTCAGCTTTTTATCTGCTTGACAGCTCTCCTCTCGAGTCAGAGGGAAGTCATACCATCTTGCTCGTGTTAAATTTACCGTTAGCACACGACCAAAAATTTCGATGTAAGTTGGAACTTTGTCAATATCTTGAGACCCAAGAAGGACACGGACGCCAACCATCACTTGATTAAAATCGTTGTTGGTCACTTCCAACTTAAAAAAAAGGTCCATATATAAAAAAAACTTTATTGAAAACACAGTTTAGAAACCAACCTGGAAGCCTGAAGTCTTGGTATTGGCAATGTACAAAGAAGAAGTTTGGAGCCGATTACGTATTTGGTTTACGTTGTAAATCTAGGATGTAAAGATAAGTTTCTTAACTTCAAAAACAATTCCTGCTGATATAATTAGTTGCTGAAAATTACCTGCAGCACGTCCGGGCCTCCAAACTCAACGTCATTGATAACAGTGCATTGTTCAAAGAAATCAACTGGAAAAGAGACATTTCCACTCGACTTTGACATTCTTTGTCGCTTTTTCCTCGGTGGCTTAGCCTGCATTATAGATGTTAATGGGTGATTAGATGGTCCAATCCAGAAATTTGTCCCATCACTATTGGCCATAAACACTTTTAGACTCCCGTCCTCACAAAGAAGTATGAATGTTGTCCTTGCAGCCTAAAAAACATTTAAAATAAAGAAATATATCATTGTTATGTCAAAGCAATCATGATTTGTAAATTGATTGCAAGCCTATATCAAGAACAATTGCTGTTATTTAATTAACTGTATTCGTATTGAAAGACACAATAAAGCTAATAAATGAATCAAAGTCAACCTGGTTAGTTGTCGAGTGTCGTATTCCAACCATGTCAACAATCTTACTCTTTGATGCTAGTTTTATTTCTTGTAACAGAATTTCTTCAGGTTTAATGAGCATAATGACGGGATTGTTAGAGGACTGTAAAATGGCAGAGATCAAGCCTGGGTGGCCCGAAATCTCCGACCATTGGCACAACGGTTGTGAGGTTGTCGTCTTGTTACCTTAAAGAAAAGGGTTTCTTGAGGACGGTGATATCACAAACTATTTTTGAACGTATTTTGAAAGAAGGAATAAACTGACTTTCGTGCTTTTGTGATCCTAATAACATACTTGGAGAAGAACCAGCAGAAGAAGAGGGACCGCCAAAGGTCGACAAGTTTGGAGCTGGTCTGGAGGCAACATTTATTGGAAAAATGGTCTGAATTTCCTCAGCAATTGTTTTCATGGGCGACATAAAATTGCGGCCATTATTGTAGCTGTAGAAAAGACACTAAGGACATAGAATATTGTCATACATGGGTATTGCTTGTGATAATAAAAATTCCTCTTATTTTCAAAAGATCAGGTTTGCTGAGTATTGACTAATATTATGTTAGGCCTACGTTAACCAACAATGTGATTACGGAAAAAGTAAGGAATATTGCTTTACTGCAGATAAAATGAATACCTGAAGCGAGTGACTGTAGAAAACAGAGACTCCTCCACCCCCGATCTACAGAAAAATAAAAAATTAATCAGCTCTCAAAAGGACTCTTGTAATCTGTGATATTTTAGAGGGTATAATGAAACAAATAAAAGAGGAATAAAGGAGTTAAACCTGGTCTGAGTCATCATTTACACAGGGCTCGTTGACTGACATAATATTTGTAACATAAAAGGAGCCATGGACTGCTAAAGAGTCGTCATTTAGAGCTTGAAAGTAAATGTGGCCTCCTGATGACATAATAATCACAAACTTTCCCTCTTCAGTGAAAGCAAGTGTGCAATCTCGTATTTTACCACTCGGAACAAGAAAGTAATACTTGAAAGATAAAAGTTTAATTTTAGTTAGTTGAAAATTGAGAACCTAAAGCTATTTACCTGGGGACTCAAAGGATCTTTCCCTAAATCAAAAATCTTGACAAAATCAGAAGTGACAAGGGCCAGTTCTGTTTGGGAACCAGGAATCCAGACAGCTTTTAAAATGTAGTTATGAGCGTCAAGTTGAGGGTAAAGAGACTACACAAAGAGAGGTAGGTTAAAGTTATTTAGCAAAAAAATTTAAGTACGTTGTACCAAGTGATCAGCTAGGGTTCCATTGTTGTTAAAGGCCAACACGTGGCACTCCTTGAGTCCTGTTACTGCAAGAAAATCCTCGTTACAAGGGTTGGCAACAATCGAGAGAACAGTAAACGGAACTGGTTGAGAAAATAGCCTTAAAAAAATCAAAAGCTCAGCTTTTTAATCGAGGAGAGATTTGCTTAGTTTAATAATTACCTCGTTAATGATAGTTTCTTTTGAGTTGAGTCTGTTTGTTTGAGCAGAGCTGTCAACTGAAGAATTGTGACTTTTCCCTTCTCGTGAGCCACAGCAAGATGCTGACGCTTTCCAGAGCCTCCTGAAGTCATGCAAGACATGACAACTCTTCGAATCATGTGCGAAGTAAGCAGCTGGCGAATGGCTTGACCCTGACGTTTTAAGGTAAACAATGAATCTCATTAACTACTAAAAATCTACAAAAAAAAGAAATACCTGGTCGCCTGCATAAGTCATGCGAACATTTTCAAAAGCCCCCTCCTGAGACCCAAGTGTTGGTACAACAAGCTTTATTTTTGAATTGAGAAATATTAAACATATAGGATGTTACTTTCAAAGTTGGTCCAAGAAATTTTTTTACCCATTCAGTATACTTTGTAGTTTTGGGCATTTCATGCAGCAAATTTAATGAGTCTTGTAGACGAGAAAGTCGACCTAAATGAAAAGTAAATATTTTGAATTTTAGCAGTTTCCACTTCATGGCTTGAGCAGTACCTAAAGAAGACACTTTTTCGCTTTGATTCTGTATTGCAGGCAACAACTCTTCCAAAATATCTACTAGCTTTTGGACCATGTGGCTTTCCATTATTTCAACGACTAGGTAATGTCGCAAGTCTCCCAAAAGTTTGGATAATTTAATGCGTCTTTTTGATGAAGAGTCATCTTTAGAGGCTTTAGGGGTGTTTTCTCTATCAGGCTTTTTTTCGACAGACACATTAGCTGAGACAGAACCCCTCCTTCGACTGGGGAGATTGGGGTCGTAGGCATTGGTCCCTATGGATTGAGCAGCAGCCCTTCGTTCGTTGACGACGTTCGAGCTGCGCTTTGTCAGAGCGATACACGACCCGTCTTCTTTTGCTCCACAGTCACAAAAAAATGATCCATGTTTTGAATAGGTGACATCGTGTCCAGCATGGCAAACGGGTGCACAAACTGTACAAACACCGACACCATCAACCATCTTGCAAGTATGACAATGGTACCTGAAATAGCCAACTGTTACTATTTCGCTCAAAGTAAAAAATATTTCAAAACCTAATGTTTGAAGTTCATACCAGTGCTGGTTCATAAACTCTTTGTGAGTTTGAGTGAAAGTGCAAAGCTTGTTATTTAAAGAATCGTCATCAGAGTCTTCAGTGGTGGAATCATCGTCATCATTTAAGTCATCTAACCAATCGCCATCAGTGTCAGCGCAACTGTCGATATCAATTTGCAACACGGGACGATTGGTTGGCTCGTTGCTCAATTTTAAAGCCATGACAATTTCACTGATCTGAAAACACAAAGAAAAAACTCTTATTCATGTATTTGTAAAGTTGTAAATCAAAATTTGACTCACGTATTTTAGAATTTGCCATGTGTTTTCTATCATGATTGCATGCTTTCCCGTTGAAATGCCTTCTTCGAGCTTCTCTAGGACTTTTCTTTGAGTCAAATAAGTTCTGGAGTTTGAAGAAAGCTTTTGGTCAATTGAAATATTTTACAAGAATTTAACACCTACTCACCTACAAGTGCTCAACCATAAAGATGCACCTCTCAGTAGTTTTACATGTCCATACCCTGATCGCACACTGGCAAAAGTTGACATCATCGACAACTATACAATAAGATATATTAAATTGATTAAAGGCCTTCAAAAGGAACTATCTTTGGTTTAAAATGAAACAAAACTTGGAAGCAGATTGGCTTAATTTTAAACGTCGCAACAAAGAACACACCAATTATTTTGTTCAAACTTTGGTTTGAAGATCTGAGCATTGTGAAATAAGCTCAGTCTTGATAAATCGTAATTGTGGCCACAAATAATTTTGTTCACAAATTACCAGATCGGTGAAAGACATGCCCTCAGACGTTGGTGACAGAAGAGTCGCAGCAAAAGGAATAAAAGCTTCGAGTATGGCCAATGATATATCATGTGGAAAGCTTTGGTTGTCTAACGCACAATACGCAAGTTGCAAAAGAAGTTGACGATTGTCGACTAGGTATGGAATTTCATTCTCTTCTGGAGGCTGGGACCCTTAAGAAGCAAGGCCATGCTTTAGACTTCACATTTATAAAAAAATCTCAATTCATTTAAAGAGAATACCTACGACGATGTGCTTGAACATTTCTTCTAGGTTTGAAGGCTTTGAGTCTGATATAGATGAAAGATCATTGCAAAGTCTAAAAATACAATTTGAAACTTAATTTGTGTAAACTTTGTAAGAAAGCTTAATAGTGTTGGACAATCAAACAGTCTTACACTGGATAAATATATACCTTTGAAGAGATGAACTTCCTTGGTTTTCTTTGCTTAGCATTGCAATTTTAAGAAGAAACTTTAAAACAACATTCCCCAACTCAGCAATTGCATCTGGAACTGTTGCAAGACGAAACAATTGACCTATGCTAAAATCATCGTTGGAGTGTATCACCTGGAAGAATTTAAAAAGATTAAAATTGCTCTAAAAAAATTAACTGGTGCATACTTCATCAAGAACAGTCCATCCAATTTTTTGTGATAAAGCATCTGTCAGGTATCTCATCATTTCACACTTGAGTTTGTCAGTGAAGAATTTTTTCTGTGCCAATTTGTCAACACGAAGCTCTTCAAAGAAGATAATGAAAATCTAAAAATTAAATTTTGTTTATTTTTTTAAAAGGTTTGGAATTCTTAAAAACTGTGAAGTACCTCTTGCAACTTCTTTTTGGTAGGCTCATCGGCTTGAATCTTCTTCTTATCCAAAGCACAGGAAATTTCGTTTGCCTTGAATTCACAACAACAGTTACCCGAGAGACGATTAAGAAACAGAAGCTTAAAATAAAAAATGATTGAATTTAAGAAAGCCTTTAGTGGTTTGTAAAACGTCGAATTACTGTTTCATTGGATTTCCACATTTCATGCATGTCAATAATCAGTTTGATTGAACTGTCCAAGCACTGTTTCAGGCAAGTAGCATTAGTCTGAGAACACATTGTAATATTTTACTGAAAATAAACCCAAATTAAAAAATTTCTTACTTTTAGAAGGCCATCGTTGAGACTATTGAGATGAGACTGAATGACTGCTCCTATATGTGCATAATCCTGAGCAGTCTGGGAGCGCCATGAAGCTGACTTTTCCGGTATTTGAGTCATTCTCCATTTCTCAAAAGTAATTGATAAATATTTTATCATACCAAAAAATCAAACAACATATTGACAAGTGTAAAAACTTTGTTAAGATACTGAATATTTTGAGAAACAAAACTTTCGGTTTGAATTGAAATCTTGGCTTAAAATAATTTTTTTCAGAATAACTTCAGCTTACTTGCAATGATGTTTTTAAGGCCAGAGGAAAAGCAAACCTAACATCGTAAGAGCCTCCTGGAGCCTCATTAGATGTCATGAAACCAGCAACACGCATCAATTTCACAAAAACCTAGGAAAAAGAAAAAAATGGAATAAATAAGAAATTTCACAGATCCAAAGTCAAAAATGAGATTACTCTTTTAGTTGACTCGTTCATATTGAAATCTTCATCGCTTTCTGATGATAAAATGAAAGATTTAGTGCAAACAAGCAGCCCCTCTGTCAATTTAAGAGTCAGTGCGAGCAAAGGACCAGTCGTATCTTGAGTTTGACAGCCAGAAGTACTTGTTTCGTCGCTAGAACTTCAAGACAATAATTTTTATGTTGGCATTGTGCACTGTTCTTTAAAAATATCAGGATTACCTGTCAGCACTCTCTAGTGATGTCTTCAACGATGCTCCTTTAACAGAGGACCAGCTTTGATCTGCTGGAAGGCTGATCATGATTTTGTTGAGAACAGTGTCAATCAAAAGATAGTCAGAAAATGTCGGGTAAGCATCGATTGAAAGGCTATTGAAGAACTCAGGCAGCTCGTCTGGATCTTCCACTGTATTTAACTTACAGTTCAAGGTTTGAAAAAAGTTTTTCAATATGACCTCATAGTTTCTTAGATCATAATCGAACGAAGTGACAAAACTCGTCAATGTTTTGAGTTGACCCTCTGCAGCAGAAGTCTTGCGACCCTAGAATTAATCTTTTCTATGTATAAAAGGAAAATCTGTTTAAAAGAGTTATAATATCACCTGCTTGACAAGAGCATCTTTGACCCAGTTGACATAAACTTTTTGATAAAATCTCGTCGAAAAACTCATTTCGTGTAATTTTGCATGAATTTCGAAGTCTTTTTCTTCCCTTGTCCTCTAAAGTGTACAAGTTCATTTTCAACACATTTCTTAGATTATTTGACCGTTTTTCTGCATACCTCAAGTTTTTGCCTCTCAAGCCAGTTATCAATATATTCCAGCGACGGTGGCAGTGATTGCAGTACCCTCCAAGTAATTGAAAAACAGTAGTGTCTACACTCCAAGATTTCTAGGTGATTTGAGTCGTTGGTTGAACCAAACGTCTAAAAGGGAAAAATTGAATAAGTCTAGATTTCCAGTTTGAATACTATTAAGATCACCTGATGCACCACTTTCAAAGCATCGACAAGAGACTGGTATAAGCAGTTGTAATTGAGAGTTTCTCCAGAGCTTAATATAAAGCTGAAAAGACAATATCGATGGAGGGGGAAAAATACTAGATACTTCTAGAAAAGAGGAAGGAAAGTAACAAACCTTAAGGCTAGTCCGTCCAATTTGGGTGCCTCACCAGACGACAAAACTGAATTACCTGGTACAGCAAAAAGATTGTAAAATCTGAAATTTTATAAAAGATTATTTAAAGTTCCCACATTTTAAAATATAGGAATATCAGTACTTTGGAATTGGATGATATTCTTTGTCATGGAATTTGTGGTATTCTAGTGTGAATAACTCTGATGATGAAGGTTTCAAGAATCTTTTGAAAATATTGTTCTCCACTTGATCTAGCAAACTCTGGGGCGGTTCATACAAATGCTTCATGATGTACTCAAAAAGTAGGACGAGCCTCGAAAAAAGCATTATCTAAAAAGAATTTAATATTCAAACATTTTTAGATTGTTACTTTACCTTCCAAATATACTAATCAAAGATTCTTTTGATCTAGGCTGGGAGTCACTTAAAAGATTTTTTGTATTTTGAAGTCAACTTCGGTTCAAAGGTTGCTAAGGGTCCTACTGTTGGAATAGACAACCCTAAGATTCATGACCGATAATCTGCAGCAACTCCCTATTGCTTTAAAGTATTTGATTTTTGCATTGAAAAAGTGTACAGAATATTTATTTTTAAAAAAATCCCCGGCTAAGAAGCAGAATATTGAAGAGCTCGAGATTGTTCAGCAGAAATCTTCTTACTCTCAAAATGTAACTCAACAAAATCAATCGCTCACCCGTGATTTTGACAATGAAGCCATTGTTTTGCCCTCTGCCTTTACTTCTCTTAGAGCTTTACAGATGTAGTTGGCAGCAGAGAGCAAGATTTGCTTTTTTTGTAAGAGTGATAACGAATGGAAAAAGAAAATCTGAAACCAAGAACAATAATGAATCATCCCACTACTGCAACACTCCTGTAAATTTTTTACCATGAGCTGAGCATGCTCGACGTTTAAGTCATCAAACTTTTCAGAGTAGTCTTCGATCTCTGGACGCACCACGTTGTCTGACAGAGTTCTCAAGAGCCTGTCCCACATTAATGCGTAAGAATTGCTTTTCGTGTGTAGCCCAGATTGGTCAGATGCATTTTGTCTAAGTAATAGAGTGTGAGCAAGCAGCAAAAGTGATCGTGGCAAAACAAGTAGAGGCATTTCTGAATACTCCTCAGATGGTGCAATTTGCAAACACAACAACAAAGTGTCCTGATGTTTTTGTAGTAACAAATCATTCACAATAATATTGTGGCTGAAAAGGGACATTGCGACTGATAAGTCGTCATATGCATAGCTCAGTGCTGTAGGTTCATTTTCTCCAGAGAGAAAAGAATCTTTGTTAAGTGTGTCTTTATCTAATCTTCTTGTCATTCCAGCAAGAACGCACACCTGAAAAAAGCGAGAAGTGGACGACAAGATAAACATAAGTATGGCTTTTTCTTTACCACAGCAGAATCCACTCCATCTTTGAAATAACTAGCTAAATACTTGGTTCTACAGCTTGTAAAATATTGGTTCAAAAGGAGTAGAATTTTTGTTGTCAGCTTAATGAATCCGCTGGCTTCACCTCTTTGAGGCACTAACAACACCACAGATTGGTCGGCAGTGCCGCGTTTTCTACTTGAAGTATCTTCGCGTGGTTCAGAACTTTCCTTCGAAGCATTATCACCCTCTAAACAGGAAATCAAATTAAAAATAGGAAAATGACTGCAAACTCATGTCGAGTTACCTGGAGAAAAGAGTGTCTCTGCAAACCACTTTCCTAAAATTGGCTCACTGTCACTGTCATCATCCCCATCGTCCATTTCAGAACTATTTAATTTCAACAAAGATAACTTAATAATCTAGAAACAACTTTTGATCTTGGATAGTAAAATCTGATGAAATTTTTTACCCAGTCAGATCGTCTTCGGCATTGCAGCTGTCAGTGGCTACTGAGTGCTGATCATTCTGGCTGGCTATTGATGACCTTAAATTTTAGATAAAAAAGTTCAGAAAGCCACCAATTATTTCTTTAATAAAACTTTACGGAAACTCAAAGGCGAATAAATAGAGTTTTTTATAATATTTCTTTTTACTTTTGAAGCAGAGAGGTTGACGAAGTGTGGCGTAGAGATGACGATTTTTCCAAGCTTATTGCAGCAATATTGAGCAAATGGTGAGGAAGTGGAGCAACTCCTAATATGAATTCAGCTCTTTGCCGTGCAGATAAAGGTGTGAAAACATCAAAAGATGAAAAATTCAAGGAAGGGGCAGGCATGCATTCATTTTCGTGAGCACCCACTCCGTCTTCACTTTGATCATCAGAGTCCAACTCCGTTGTCAAATCGTCCAGGAGGTAAGAGGTCAAAGTTAATGCCTGGAAATGGTTGAGGGAATTAGTTTTACAATTTTTATTAAGCTAATAAAATCTCACAAACCTTTGATCCAAGAGCCACAGATAAAACTCCAAAACTTTGTATGGCTCTCCACGGCTTGGCTTTTGTTACACCCTCTTGATTGTACTTTTTTCCGGGAGCGATTTGCATGTGCAACCCAACCAAAATAATTGAAGCACCTAATTTTTCGAAAATTGATTTGCAAATCAGTATTTAGTCCCGTGCTTGACTTGGGCCGATTGCGTTCAACGTTCTGACTTACAATCCAAATTTAAATCTTCGCTAACCGTTTAAAAAGAAAGCATAGTTTTATGAGCTAAGTATAGTTCTCAGACACTCAAAAATCTGATGCTTGGAAAAAACGATTTAAAGCCTGAGAAGATTTATTACCCATCATTGCCATATTCAGAGATACATGACCTCCAGCTCGTGTTGAGTTGATTATTAGTTTCTGAATTGTATTGAAAAGTTCAAGCGACTTTTCAACGATTTCCACGCCTGTTGACTCGTAGTCATCTTGGAGGGATGAGGTTGACCCAGTTGTTGCTTGGCTGTAAATTGAGATTGTCTTGTTTCATTTTGAATTTATTTGTTAAAAGCCTTTAGCAATAGTTTTGAAACTGAAAGTGGCTGGTAAATCTTATAAACCGAACGTCTAACCTGATGATGCTTTGGGAGATAGACACAGAAACAGAGGCCACTAAACAACCCATGATGATTTTCATGATTTTCTGGAATTTTGACAAGTTGTTAAAAAGGACTTGCTCATAAAAAAGATACAGATTAGATTTTTCAAAGTTATACCTTTAGCTTTATACTTGTCAGTGGTTCCAAGACTGGAAGTGTCAAAGATCTCCACGCAACATCTACCTCCTCAGCAAGATGTGTAAACGTTTGGCAGTGTTCCAAAGCCTCCGACAACGTTGTTGCTGTTTGAAATGATCCATCAGATGAAATAGCTTCCCACATCGTAATGTATTTTGACAACTCATTTAGAGATAAACACGAATCCAACTAATTTAATTAAAAAAAATTAACTTTTTCACTCCAAATTTCTTTTTCAAATGTTTGAAAAACCATGTTTTCTTACAAGGCAGTCTCCAGCGTGCAGACTTTGGATGATCGCCATGTTATTCGTGTGGTGAGACGTTTGAGTGGATCTTTGATTTTCCTCACTTTCATTCACAGTATTATTTTTACTTTGGGCCGGCAACGATTGAAGTGGAGACGAAAAGTGTGTCATCATTCTCCATGTCTAAACATTGCATTAAATTTTAATCTTACAATTTTTTAAGAATTGATATAAAGTTTCTAACCAAATCCGTTTGGGGTCTGTTGTCGACCGGTGGGTCTATCGAGATACCTTGCACAAGTTTAAGGTCAACGTCTGACTCGGATTTGGGTCTATCAATTCCAACTAAAGGAAATCCCAACTTCGTGGCACCCTTTTGAACTGTTGAAAGTAAGCTCCTGCATTCTTCTTTTGAGAGAGACGCTGCAGAAGAGATATTCAATATTCATTATATTTTTTTTAAACTCCTGCTTCAAAACAAAAATACAACAAGCTTTATTTTAAAAGAAAGAGCCAAAGAGCTTCACTGCATTTTAGAGTCCGCCTGAGTCTTGGCTCACACAAGGTATACTTTTAATTTTCGCACAAAGTTAGTTGTTGCAAGATTTTTTAAGCTCTTTTACAGACGTCTTCCTAGATTAAATGCAAATTTAACTTGGTTTTGTTGGATATATACCTGTCCCAGCACAGAACGATGTGAGAGGTCCAATAAAACTCTTTAGTAAAATGGCCCTCTTATCGTCATCTTTGTCAACATTGGTTATTCTTTGCAGAATGTACTTGATCAAAATTTTGCCAGCTCTTTGTACAGTTGAGAATCCGCCCGGCTCAATGTTTTGACCGTTGGCCGCTAAAATTTCTACGAGCAAGGCCGCCAGGGATCCCAAGCAGACCCTATCAGGTCCATTTTCGTTATCCTCAAACACATCCTTGAGTTCAACGACAGCTTCAAATATGGATTGAAGGTCTGACGCCTGGACACAAAAAATTGATCGAACGCCTTTCTAAATATAAAACCGTGAATCGCGACTCACGTTAGGTTTCTCGTCGTCGATGACCGACTGCAGAATATCACAACCAAGGGCGGCAGTCCTCATGCTTCCTTGTAAGCTGCAGCTAAAATGAAGCAATCGTTACACACAATTTCTTTGACTCATTCGTTTACTTTGAAAAGCTAGAGCCGACAATCGGGTCAAAACCTCCGAGCTTTCCACGGCCGACGACGCGGCCGCTGAGGATGGGCTCGACCTTTCAACCCATTGTCAAACGGATTCAAAAGTCCCCCTACCTCATTATAATCGACCAAAAAGTTGTTCACTTTGACGACGGCATGACACGCCGAGGGAAAGAGCCCCACAGCCCGTAGGGTTGAGTGTCAAGGCCCGAAATCTTTTTCTTTCACTTCTAAAGTTCTAGCCACAAGCGCGATACACTTTGTTTCTGTTTGGATAAATTTTTAAGCACTCGGTTTCACTTTTGTCAGTTCGTCCCAACTTTGATGAATTCTATTTTTGTTATTTTGTCGACACCCGACCGTCCGTATCGCACACAGCAGAATGACAAGTCAGGTTCAACAAGACGGACACGATTTGCGAGACGTTTCAGGTTTTACCACTGAGAAAGCAATGACGTCGCGCTCCGCTAGAGCAATCCTTTTACCCACACAACAGGTTTGACGCTGCTTTCATCGCAAAAAAAGTTCAGCACAATTCAGCGTTTCTTATTTTATTTCAAGAAAGATTAATTTTTTCCCCAATAATCGGGAAAAAAAATTTAGTGACGTCACTGTTTCTGAACTAAGTGAGGAGAAAATGCGCATCTTGTGCCTATATATCTGTACTGCAAACCTCTTGCGGAGTAGAGTCGGCGCACGGATGTGAGGAAAAGCCTCGCCCCCAAACGGCGCACGTCTGTCCAGCTGGTCTTTGCCAATGGCCCTCGCTCCGATTCCTGCGGGTTGTTTCCCTCGGATTGGGGCCCCACTTAAAATTTGCGCAGACATAGAAGACTAGAGTGTTTGCTCACTGGTCTTAACCAATGACACAAACGGGGGGCTTCATACGGTGACCCCTCCTCCCCCGGATTTGCTGTCTCGGTAATTTTTACAGGGCTTTTACTATCCCGAAAGAGGCGCGGCACCGACCCTGGCTATCGGGTTCGTACTTGGTAAAAAAGCACGTCAAAAAAGTGCCCGACATCGCAACAAAAGAAGGGGTCACGGCCTTCTCCGATGATACTGAAACCGCCCGGAAACGAGTTCATTTTCCAAGCTTCGGGTTTTGCCTTTTTTCTGAACAATTGAATTTGATTCTTTAGGGTGAGGAAAAGGCCCGACGATATAGTAACAATTGACATTGCACTGGTTTTTTGTGAGAAAATTTTCCGAGGCGCTTTACCGGTTTGGCTAGTTGACTCGGGCTGTAACTGGGGAGGCAGCTTAACAGGTTTTGAGTAACGTCCCTAGTCCCTACTGTCCTGCCGCAGTATACTTACTGTGTACCACCGTAGCCCGCACAGTAACCAGTATAACTTTATAACTGTATCCGCACTATAACACTACTGCTTTTGCTTTACCCCGATCGCGAGCCGCAGGGCCAACCAGTTTACAGTTTACTTTGCCTAAGTTCTAACTCAGTTCAATTCAAGGCTTTTACTTTGTAGTTAGACAAGATTTCGACGAAACAATGATAAACTGCCTAGATCTTTCGCTCGACGACATCATCGCCCGCCAGAGGCACTTCGCGTAAGGACAATTGCCCTCCGGGCTCCGCCACACAATCGGGTCAATTCAATCCGGCTCATTTTTGTGTTTAGGTCTTTTTACGGGGGTCTTCGGGGCGCGGCCCCGTTCCCGACGTTCGGCCGGAAAAGCAGAAGGGTGAGAGCGGGAGGCAGAAGGTATTCTTTCGACTCTTTCTATCTCGGTCGCCTCTTTTTCAGGTCCGGACCGGGGAGGCGAGGCTCTTCGTCTCCCAGCTTGACTTAAAGGTGACGCCCGGAGAACTGTCGGACCTGTTTTCTCAGGTGGGACGCCTCGCGAACGTCGAGGTCCACCACGACGCCAGGGGGAAGTCGTTGGGCACCGCGGACGTGGATTTCGAGACCGAGGCGGGCGCCGCCAGAGGTAACTGGTAAAGCGGCTCAAGCCAGCCCAAGGATCCGTCTCCGCGAGTCTGACTCTGACCTATTGACCTCTCCTCCTTCAGGTTATCGGGAATTCCACCATTCCCTCTTGAGAGGGAGAAGGATGAACGTCGAGAGGGCGGGAGAGCGACCCGCGCGGTTGCCGCCGGCGCTGCGCCTCGGGCGGCGCTCCCGCGAGGGACCCCCCAGGACCTCTGCCTTTGCCAGGCTCTACGGCGGACGGCGCCCCGTCGGCAGGTGCTAATCTGTTGTCTGTACCCGTTCTCGCGCGGTCCTCTCTCTGACCTCTTTCTCTTGGCAGGGACGCGAGACCCCTTCCGACCCCGACCGCGCCCGACACGGTCTGGTCCGTCCCCCCGGGCTCTCTCCAGGCCGGGCAAGATTTTGCCTCCGAATTTGAGGCACTGACACTATGAATTATGAAGGACTGAAGGTCGACTCCGGCGCTCGGCGACCCGAGTAATTTTGAAATGAATGTCTTTCTCTTTCCTTTCCTAGCTCCCGTCTCCCCTGCGCGATCCTGATTCCTGACGCGAATAAGAATTTAGATTTTAGAATAAACGACGAGACGCGTGTTTCCTGTCGGTGTTTCTCTTTCTTTCTTCTAGGCTGGGGTCGGTCCCTCAAGGGTGGGCCGCGGGCGGAGGGGAGCGGCGGTCGGGTCCGGGCTCAAAC
>Ga0194133_10002330_pt1 | contig 29688 bp, 30 predicted proteins | sample TA2KigOf40mmetaG_FD_155448 | JGI IMG/M metagenome (GOLD analysis project Ga0194133, IMG submission 155448) | Freshwater microbial communities from Lake Tanganyika, Tanzania - TA2015055 Kigoma Offshore 40m | ecosystem: Environmental > Aquatic > Freshwater > Lake | place: Tanzania: Lake... | reverse complement strand
TGAAATTGTGGGTGACGGTCGTCGTTGAGGTTCCCGAGGCATGCGCCGTGTTGCCCTGGGCGGCGACGCGAGCAAGGGTCGCCGTGGTCGTGGTGGCCGCGCCAGCGGTCGTCTTGATGCCAAGGTTTTGTCTTGCGGTGGCCGCATCGGAGGCGCCAGTGCCACCATCCGCAACGGCGACGTCCGTGCCGTTCCAGACACCGGTCGTGATGGTGCCGACTGTCGTGATGCTTGCCTGACCGACATAGGTGGAGGCGATATCAACGGCGTCGCCGGTGATTGCCGTCCTGTTGGCAACGACATTGACGTTGATTGTGTTGCCGGACTGGCTGAGTCCGTCACCAGCAACGAACGAACCAGCACCCGAGAACTGCGTCCAAGCAATCGCTGTGCTGCCGACAGCAATCGTGCCGTTCGTCGAAATGACAAAACCCTTATCGGAGTTGACAGTACCTTCTTCTACAAAGGTAAATGTTCCAGCCGAAAGTTCGCCCGTGTCTAGAGTTCCGTTTGAGTCGGATGCGCGGACTGGTGCACCCGCGCCAACAACATAAATACCGTTGTCTACATGTGCGACACCTGGGCCACCTTGGTCCTTGACCAAGATGCGGTTGCCAGCTTCAAGGAGGACTCCATCAAGTGTTTGGCCGGCCGCAAGGTCGGTAGCAAGGTTGACCGATGCGACTGTTGCGGCTCTTACTGATTGTTTGACATCCAGGCCTTGGCGGGCGGCATCAACATAACCCTTGGTGGCAATGTGGGCGGCATCCGTCGGGGTCGCAACCTTCGCGTTGCCCTGGGCATCGCGTCTTACGAGTTTGCTGGCGGTCGCTTCAGATGTCGCATCGTTGAGCATCTGCCAAAACGACGCAGGCAGGAGTCCGGCACTATCCGTATCGGCAACGTTGAGCGTGAGGGTAATCGTGCCGTTTGATTCAGAAACCGTGAGGGCTTCGGCGATTCCTGCGCCGCCACCAGAAACAATGGTGTGCGGAATTGATTTCCATGCTGAACCCGTGTAGACGTGGATGGTGTCGGTCTGGGTGTTGAAATACATCCGACCTTCGAAGTTGCCATCGGGTGGGTTGGTGGCAAGTTTTTCAAAGGTGGCGTTAATCAGTTGGTTCTGATTAAGGTTTATGCTCGTTAAGAACTTTTGTGCCATCATTTACCTCACGTTAGATAGGCGTAACCCGAGAAGGGGGCCGCAAAACTTACGACCACCTGCAGGTCACTGCTATATTGTACTTCACCGACGACGACCGTCCCTGCAGAATCCACAACCGTCACCGAGGGTCTGCCGCCGAGAGAATGCGATATCGTCCAGGTCGCCGACGCCAGTCCCTGGTTGTGCACGTGCCTCCTTGTGTTTGAGGCTGCCTGCCCCGTCCGGATGACCACCAGATTCGGCTGGTCCTCGCTTACGATTACGTTGTTCTGCAGGCTCACCTCGTCACCTCCGGGATGACCGTGAAATCGCCCTGGAGCACCCGCGAGACCTCGCCACCAGAGTTTTCTATCTCAAGGTCGTAAACGCCGCTGCTGTCGAGCACCGCGGTGGCCTCGTCCGATATGTAGATTCTTATGGCGTTGCTGTCCCCCGCCGGCCTCATTTCGACCTGGCTGCCGTTCACCACGGAACCCGACAGGTTTAGCATCGTTGTCGGGCTCTCCACGGTTCTGCGCACCTGCATCCTGCCCGTGTAGCCCGTCAGGTCAAGCGGCAGGAAGGTGTTGCCCGTAGGGTCGCCCGGGTCCGGGTACTCGAGCTCGAGCATCCTGACGAAGGTCGTCCCTTGCTCGCAGATCATGTTGTAGACACCAGCCCTCATCCGAGACCTCTCTGAAAACTCCTAGAGGAGATTGTAGATTAAGACGGCGTTTTTTACGGCAAGAATCAGACGACGCTTGGCGAATCTTTGTCCGGTCCTACCTTCTTGAGGCCGAAGCTCATCGCCAGCGAGGCCACTACTGCGACCGCCGCGATCTTCAGGTTCTCTTGGTTGGTTATGGCGTCGAAGTCCGATCCCGCGACGACCCAGGCTGCTAGCCAGGCCTGCACGAAAGTCTTGACTGCTCTCTCCGCTGATTGCTTTAGGTGGTTTGACATAGGGTTTATACCTCCCCTTCGCCCCCATTATCGCGGATTTGCCATTTTCCGCGGGTAATCATGTCGGCGGCGCTCCTGAGCATTCCGTCGGCCAGCCAGGGGGTCATTCCTTCGGAGAACGACATGGCCATGTCCGACGATTCGCCGTCGACGACCTCCGCGACCACGATGAAATTGGTGATGATTGCGTTTTTCCCGACTTTCAAGATCATCTCCGCGAACGACCTGCGAACGAAGTCGTCGAATTCTTCGTCCATCGACATCAGGTCAATTGGTGGTCTATTCTCACGCCGATGGGCTTCGCGTAGGACAGGGCCTCTAGCACCACCTGCGAGGGGTCCCCGACGTCGTCCTCGGTCGCGCCGTAGGTCTGCTCCCACGGGGTCTCTACGAGCACGGTGAAGGGTCCCTCGTGCTGCTGCGTGATCGTGACTTGCTTCGCCCCCACCATCACCCGTTTCACCGATTCCCTCACCGCCGCGATGCTCCCCGCGCCCATTCCGTAGTAGCCGTACTCCGCCTGCCACGCGAGGAAATCGCGGGTGACCTCGACGGTGGCCATCGGCGGGTCGTTGACGCCGGTCGTGGAGAACCTGAGCGTGTCGGGCCCGTTCAGGACGGAGGCGTCCGCGTGGGCGCCGAGGATGAAGGGGTCGGATGGGTCCAGCGTCGAGCTCAGTTTCGACACGGGCGCGGTGCCGGAGAACTGCGCCAGCCATCTCACCTCGGCGAGGCCCGCGTCGCTCGGCCAGACCAGGTCGCTGAGGGTCTCGGGGCGCGCCTCGTCGCGCCCCTCGGCCTCGGTGAAGAACCTGTAGTCGCGCAGGTACTTCACCGCCGTGTCCAGCCCGACGAACGCGACGTCGACGAATTTGGTCACCGCCGACGCGGGGTTCTCCTCGCCGTTCGTCTCTATGAAGAAACTGGGGATGGCGGGCACCATCTGCCTCGCCGCCTCGGAGAAATTCCCGTGGTCGAGCGTGCCGGACAGGACGGGGTTGGCGAAGTACACGTCGTCGGATGCGTCGGTCGGCGTCAGGGAGACCTCTAGGTCCACCCGCGGAACGGACAGGCTCAGCTTGTCGACTACGACCAGATCCGACCTGAAGACGGCCCATGACAGGTCGCTCAGCGCGTCCGCGCTCGGCGACTCCGGCTGGGGATCCACGGTGAATGTCGCGGTGGCTGAGCCCGCGGAGATTGCCGCCGAGTCTGTCACTGTCACCGTGACGGTTCCCCCCGATTGCATCTTCGCGGCGAAGGTCAGTTCGATCGGCTGGAGATGGTCCTCGGCCGTCAGGTCCACCGAGTCGATGTTGATGACGACCGGCCCCGCGAACTTGACCTGCTTGTAGGACTGGTCGTCCGGCCAGAACTCCGATTGCTCGATCTCGAAGTTCGCGTTGTTCGCGAACCAGGCGGAGGAGCTGTTCAGGACGCTGATCTTTGCCGCTAGCTCGGGGAGCCGGTTCCTCACGGCCCTCTCGACCGTCACAGCGTCACCACCTCGACGCTGGCCCTGGGGAGCAGCCCTGCGTAGAGGGCGGCGTACCCCGTCACCTGCGGCCCCACGACAATCTCCTCGACGAGCTTTTCGTTCCCCTGGCGGCTGGCCGGGTACTCGGGGACCTCGACCTCGAAGGACGAGACGTAGTCGACGCCCTTTACGTTGGACGCCGCCGCCACGACCTCGAAGACCCTGACCACGCTCTCGAAATTCAGCCATTCGTTCGGGGACACGAGCTTCTCCACCGCGTCCTTGACGGACTGCCCGACCGTGAGCGCGCTGAAACCGGGCGAAATTCCGATGGTCATCTGAATGTTGATGTCGTATGTCCACGCGTCGAGGACCTTGAACTTGAGGCCCGCGGGGATCCTCTCGGCCACGTCGTCCTCGATGGACTTTCTCTCGCTCCTGCCGATCGGCTCGCCGTCGTCCCCGCACACGAACATGACGAAGAATCCGGGTTCATCCTCGTTGCCCATGTAGGACAAAAGGAGCGGGTCCAGCAGGACAACGTCGACGAGCGGGCCGGTCTGGTCGGTGGCGGACACCTCGTCTTGGTAGGTTATGACGCCAGCGGCGCTGATCGCGAGGGAGTCGTCCGTGGTCGTGAAGGTCCCCGACGGGAAGGCGTCTTCGAAGGATTCGTCGCCGTAGAAATCTGGCGTGATGATCCTGTAGATTGTTCCCGGGTAGTCGTCGGTCTCGTCCTCGAACGACGACGAAGTCCTCACCGTGGCGGCGGTCCCCGCGTGCGACGAGTTGCCAACTAGCGAAACGGTTCCGGCGACGGTCTGCGCGCCGCTGGTCGCGTTGGCGTAGCTGAGCTCCGTCGAGGACGGAACCGCGGTCACCGCGTGCGTGCCGTTGTAGCCCGCCGGCGTGATTCCCGCGACGGTCACGACGTGCCCGACCTGCAACCCGTGGGCCGATGTGGTCGTGATCGTCGCCGTCGTCCCGTTGCCTGTCGCCGCCGTCGTCGCCCCGCCGACCTGACCGGATTGGGCCCTGTGCTCGACGGCCTTCGTGAGGTCGTAGACCTTGACCCTCTTGACCTCGGCGTAGGTCCTGAGGACGTAGCTCTCGATCTGCTTCGCGGTGTTCAGGGTGGCGCTGAGCGACTGGAGGAACGTGGTGGCGCGGTTGAGGAACTCGGCCTCGGTCTCGGGGTTATCGCCCTGCGCGACCTCGGCCGTCGTCGCGCACGAGAACACCACCGTGCTGGGGGTGTTCGAGACCAGCTGGGTGCCCACCGCGAAACTCGGTATCTGTCCGAGGACGAGAGATTTCAGCGTCGCCGAAACGGTGAGCGAGTTGGCCGCGGCCGTCACGGGGTCTTCCAGCACGAACGGGTACTCGATGGTCTCGACGCCGTTGTAGTAGCTGAAGGAGAATATCGTGTCCTCCGGCACGGTGTCGCCTTCGCTGAAAAGCGTGAGGAGAACCTGCACGGTCGGCTGCGTCGCCTCGTTTCTCTCGACCCCCATGACCCTCATGATCCCCTCCATGAGCTCGTCGGGGAGGCGGTTGAGGGCGCCCATGGCGCTGGCCCCGATGAGGGCGCCCGCCTGCAGGATCGCGTCCTCGAGCGTGCCCGGTCTCGGGTTGAACTCGGGGAGCGCGGTCCTCGCGTACGTGACCGCCTGCTTGTAGAGATCCTGCGGCTGGACGTCGTACTCCGTGAGGTCTATGTACTCGCTGAAATCGGGGGACGCCATTACTGGACCTCGTAGTCGACGACGAGCTCGGCCTCGCCGGACGACGCGGCGTCGCCGAGTTCGAATTTTTTCACGATGATTTCTGGCCAGTAGCCCGCGATCGTCGACCTGAAGCCAGAGGGCTCGCCTCGGGTGAAAGCGGGGTCATCGGTTCCGAACGACGGGTCCAGCGGGAGCTCGCCCGGTTCGGTCTTGATGACGGCGGCGATGATCTGGTCGTAGTACTCGCGAGTTTCGTCGGCCAGCTTGAACGCCGAGCCGCCTTTCCTCGCGAAACTGAGGGGCACTCTGAAGGTCGACACGGCTCAATTATCTCACGATCAGGGCGACGGGGGGGCGTAGTTTAGGACGTACCCGGGCGCCTTTGATATCAGCTTTGAGAGCAGGTCGGCGACCTTGTCGTCGACGTACTTCTTGTTGGCCGCGTCCTCGTCGTCGACGGGGGTCTCGACGCCCACGAGCTTGAAGTTCTTGTTCTCGGTGCCGAGGATCACGATCTTTTGGCGCCTGCCCTCGGTGAAGCCCACGATGACCTTCCTACCGTTTTTCGGTTTCTGACCGAAGACCTGGCACGGCCCGAAGATTTGGTTGGCCGCGAGATTCGGCACCGACACGTAGACCCCGGTCGCGTCCGACCGCTCGACGACGCCGACGAAGACCGAGTTGGCGTTCACGGGAACCGCCGAGCCCTTCGTCTGGTTCGTCACCTCGAAATTCGGTCTCGTCTTGAACATTTCGCCTAATCCTTGTCGGGTTTCTTCTGGTTCTTCGGTTTCTGGACCATCACCAGCTGGATGCTCACGGGTTCGCTCGTGAATTCGGAGAAGTTCACGTCCTGCACGAGGTACCCCGCCACGAACCTGTCCGGCACGCTCGTCAGGTAGATCGTGTGGCCCGGCCTGACAATTCTACCAATCGGGGAAAGTAGGTCGCAGGAACCCGTCCCCTCTAGTCCGTCGTTCTCGCTCACCCTGACGCTCGGCCACGTCGCAAGCTCGAAGATTCCGTTGTCCTCGACGTACCCGATCGAGGTGTCGTAGATTATTTCGCCGTTCTCGTCTATGCCTATCGGGATTTCCACCCGCACCCTCTGGGCTTTCGCCCCGTTGTTCGGCTCGTCCGGTTTGTACCGGAGATCGAGGTAGCGCTGCTTCTGCCCCTTCTTGTTCGTCTTCTCCGCAAGCCCGAATTTCCACATCAGCCACTGCCCCGACCCGTAGACGAGCGTGTTGTCCACCTCGAACACGAAGAACTGCCCTTCCGACCCGGTCTGGGTCAGCACGGTCCAGACGGACTCGTCAGCGTTCTGGCCCCTTCCCTTGAACACCGACTGCTGCTTGTTGTTCTTCTCCCCCACGAAGTTCATCCCGCACCTCGCCGCCGCGCGCCTGGCGTACTCGAACCCTGTGGAGGCGGTGATGGACTCGGGCTTCTTGTCCCTCCTGAGCTCCTGCACGCACTTCGGGGCGAACTCCACGGTCGCCTGCGGGTAGCCCGCCGTGCCGGGCCCCGAGTCGCAGGACACGACCTCGAAGAGCAGGCCCCGGTACTTGTACTCCCTCCTCGGGTCGAAGTACCCGTTCCTCGTCAGGTCGTAGTTCCTGTCGTCGTAGGTGGCGGTCAGCTGCGTCGTCAGCGTCATGGAGTAGCTGACGCTCAGACTCAGGAGCCTGCCCGACAGGAAGTCCTGCTCCTCCCTCTTGATCCCCGCGATCGCGAACACCTCGGTGATGAACCCCGAGTTGGATGGCAAGACGAGGGCCGGCTCGTTGGAGTAGTTCTGCGTCGACCAGGGCTTCAGCGTCGGGTCTTCGGCTAGGAACTGCTCCAGCCTCCTCTCCTCGAGAAGGTGGAGCGCCTCCGCGTAGGCGTCGGCGAGGAACAGGCGTTTGGTCTTGCCGTTCTTTCGATTGACCGTCACCGACTCGTTCTTGAATATCCCGAGGTGCAGGCCGTCGTGGAGGAACTTGTCCGTCGCCTGCTTCTCGGTGAGCACGAGCTGCCTCTCTATGTCGAGGGACGGGAGGACGACCATGACCTTCTGGCCCGGGAACCTCTCGATCTGGAGCGGGCCGACGGTCAGGGAGAGGACGGTTCCGTACTCGAAGTCCGTGCCCCGCTTCTTCGCGAGGGGCACTATGCGCTTCCCGTCGAGGCTCAGCTTCACGGGCCTCCTGCCCGCGAGGTTTATGGTTCCGTACTCGAGCGGCTCCGGGATGTTAACCTCGGCCCCGGAGTCCCGGTCCTTGACGACCTGCGGCGGGGTCGGGTATCCGACGAAAATCGGTGTCGGCATCTATTTATTCTTTCCCTTATGAGCCAATTTTGCTGGTGGTCTGGAGGCCCTTTGCTTTGACCTCCCTTTCAAGGAGGTTGAAAAGTTCTGTTGGGGTTCCGTAATTTCCTTTGAAATTCATCAAAATATTATTTACCCTGGAGTCACCACCGTAATTTTTTGCCAGCTGGTTCAAGGCATTTATCCACTGCTGCCGATATTCGGGTTTGAGGTTGGCCCTCATTTCGGGCGTGAGTTTTGCCCAAAAATTTTGTATGGTCGCGTGGGCGTTTCCGTCGGGTGGCGAATCGGTGCCGCCTTTGCCGGTGCCCCTCGGGTTCTTGTAGGTGAATTTCGGCAGGGTCAGGAATCTCTCGAGTCCGTCGCTCGACTCGGAGCAGGACATGTTGACCTGCGCGGACACCGCCTCGCCGGTCTCGTTGACCCTCGTCACCTGGACGGACATCGACTGTATTTTCCAGGAGATGACCGACGTGGCCATCATCTGGTGCACGTTGACGAATATGACCGAGCTGTCCTCGGCGGCGAAGTTCTGCAGGGTCGCGAGCTCGTCGTCTATGGTTTCGCCCATGCCGTCTCCGCGCCGCGCGACGATGAAGTCGAACGACACTTTATGGAGCGTCCCCGCCGTGGTCTGGAGCAGCGGCAACTGGAGCGGCCTGGCGAGCTCGTCGAACTGCACCGCCCCGACATCGTGCGAGAAGTTGTTCAGGCCGAAAGGGAACTCGAACTCGAGGTCGCCCGGAGCGGCCTGGATCATCTTCGGCCGGAGCACCGCGGCGTCGATCTTGGTGGCCGCCGAGGAGAAGTCGGAATTCTTCGTTTTGACCTTCGTCGTCGCCGTGAAGCGGGCCGTTCGTCCTATCTTCGCCATTTAGGTCCTCTCCCTGTACGCGCGCTGCTGCGCCTCGAGGGCGGCGACCACCTGCTTGGCGATCGCCGTCTCGGACTGCCCCGGGGCGGGGTACACGTTGAGCGTCACCGTCTGGTTCATGGTCCCGGCGGCTCCGGGGAGCGTCGCCGAGCGCGGCGAGTACGTGTTGCCGATCGGGGGCACGACGTGCAGGTGCCGGCTCGAGCCCCACCCGTGGAACTCGGCGAAGCCCCCCGCGCCGGCGATTAGCTTCTGGTACTGGCCGAGGTTCTGGCCGACGAGGTCGTAGGCCCGACCCGCCGCGTGGTCGGAGCTCGGCGAGCCGAGGTTGTCGAAGCGCAGCGAGCTGGTGACGCTCCGCTTCCCCGTGAGCAGCGAGTTGAACCGCGCGTGCGCGGACATCGTCCCCCTGAGCGCCCTCGAGGTCGCTGTGTCCCCGACCTGCCCCCTCCTTGGGGTCTTCGTGTCATCTTGCACGAGCTTGAGGGTGTTGCCCGACACCTCCCATCTGGCGTTCAGCATGGAATTCCACCACTGGGGGGCATCGTTTTCCCACATCTCCGGTTTTGTGTCGAACGCCTGCTTTACGGCCTTATTCATGTCCTCAAAAATCTTTCTTGTGTCGTCGTCAAATTTGACTTCGCCCTCTATCTGGTAGACCTTGTCCGTCTCGAGGGCGAAAGCGCCTTGTCGTCCCCCCGACCCTCCGAGTGCCTGGGCGAGAGCCTGGCCGGCCCCACCGAGGTTCCTCAGAGCATCCAATTGGAAGTTCTTATTCTTGTCGACGAGCTGCCCGGTTTCGAGGAAATTCAGCAATTTCGACTTGTCTTGGCTGCTTATGTCCTGCCTGCCGAATATTGTCCTGAACGTCTCCTGGAGTTTGAGGGCCTGAGTCGGGTCTTGCAGAACGAAACCCCTCTCGGCGAAACCCCCGAGGGCTTGCTGGGTGGCGATATCCGAGATGCCGGAAAGCTGGGTTCGGTAAGCCTCCCCGGCCTGGGCTTTTCCGTTCTTCGCGAAGGCCCCGAGGAGGGCCGGGTCCATCTTGCCGAACAAGCCGAGATTCCCCTCGGAGAAATCCCTCATGGCGTCGAGCACGGCGAACTGGTTGTTAGGGTTGTCGCGCTCGGTCGTGGAGACCAGCAGGCGGGCGTAGTCCCTGAAGTCCTCTATCGTGGCTGTGCCGCCGAGCCCCATGAGCCTGTTCTTGCTAGCCGTGAACGCCTCGGTCTCGGCCCGCGCCTTTATCTCCTCGTCGAAGACGTTCAGCGACGTCACGTTCAGGTCCCTGATCGCCGCCTTGATCTCCTCCGCCGCCCTCCTCGTCGCCTTGCCGAGCAGGCCCATGGTCTCCGTGAGCGACTTTGTCGGGTCGTGCAGGTCGACGTCCATCTTCGAGGCCAGTTCCATGAGTTCCCGCTCCGTCATGCCCGTGATCTTCGTCAGGTGCTTGATTACGAAGTTGCCCCGCTTCATCATTATGTCCGCGGCCTCGTTGGTCCCCAGACCTTCCTCGGGCACGAAAATAGACCCCCGGACGCGCTCGCCCCTTCGGCCGGTGCCGAAGAAATCCTCGGCCGTGCGTCCTCCGCCGAATTTCTTCCTGAACTCATTGATCGTCTCGTCGAAGTAATCCGCAGCGTTGGAGCCCTTGCCGCCGCCGCCCGCGATGTCGGTGAGGTATCCCTCCAGCTTCTTGGTCTCCGATCCAGACAAAGCCCCGGTCGCCTTGAGCGATGCGAGAATGTCGGCTCTGGGACCGCCAAAATCGATGTCCTGGACCATCTTCCTCTGCCTAGCGACCGCGTTGGCGCCGCGCAGGTACGAGGAACCATCCTTTGACTGCACCAACCTGCCGGTTTTTGGGTCCACTTCGGCTCCGAGCATTGAGGCCACCACCAGACCGCTGAGCCTTTCGGCTATCGAGACCCCCGTCTTCCGCGCCGACTTGAGGCGGTTCCCGTGCGCCTTGAAAACGCCCACGGCGCCGCCGATCAGGGCGCCGCCGCCGATGATCATCGCCTTGGCTAGCGGGCCCGCAGGACCGAGCATCGGCGTCAGCATGTCGGAGACGGTCTTGCCCACCGCCGCGCCCGCCATGGCGCCGCCGGCCATCGCCTTGCCGGTGCTTTCGGATTTCATAAGGGTCAGCCCAGCGGCCACGGCCATGCCCCTGCCGCCGAACATGGCGCCTATGCCGAGGGCGTTGTTGACGGCGGCCCGCGTTTCCTTGTCCCCGATCCTGTTGGTCACCCCCGTGGAAAGGACCATGCCGCCCATCATGCCCATCATCGGGTTGAAGGTCTTGCGCAGGCTGGCCTGCGCGGCCTCGCCCGTCCCCCTGAACATGACCCCGGCGCGGCCCTTGAATTCCTGCCTCGCGAACGCCCTGTACGCGGCCCGTTCGCGCCTCGCGTCGAGCCTGCCATCAGCGTCGACGAATTTCCTCCCGCCCGCGGTCCTGTCCCTCTCGAGGAATTCCTTGAACGCTTTCTGCCTCGCTATCGCTAGTTCGCTGGGGCGCGCCATAAGGGGGCTGGTGGTGGCCGTCATGTTCGCTGCGAAATCGTCGGCTCCTTTTATCTGTTCCTGCATTCTCCTCCCGCTGAGGGTTCGGAATAGTCCCTCCCTCTGGGAGCTCAACGTAACTCCCTCTCCGGCGTCGGCCGTCACGTCCGACGTCCTGAACTGTTTGAAAATGCCTCGGAATCCGACCCCGCCGGTGCCGAGCCTGAGGTCCCTGCCCGCGGTCGCCTCGCGCATGGCCGTTCGCCTCGCCTCATCTCGCCCCTGCTCGAGAAGCTTCAATTGTTTGTTTTGATTGAACCCGGAGAATCCGGGTATCGCCTTCACGCTCGCATCCGAGGCTTCAACCGCTTGAAGCAATCTTTTACTTGCCACCGTTCCCGCCATGGGTCCGGTCGTCGTTATAAGACTACCGATGCCAGATGGCGCCACTCCCATGTAGGTCGCGAAGTCAGCCTGGCTCGCGAAACCTGTCCGCTCGAAGCGGTTGCTCGCGAACATCGCGGCCTTTCGCCCGGTGCCCATTGTCTCGGCGCCCCTCATGAGAAACCCATCCCTGATCGCGAACGGGTCGTGGTGTGACCTGCCCTGATCCTTCAGCTTCTGCTCGTGGGCGTAGCTGGCGGCGACCTCCCCGGGGGTCAGCCTCTGGTTGCCGCGCGCCCGGCTGTACCTCTTCGGGCTGAATATCGCGGGGATCCCGCCGAAAATCCCGCGCGGGGCCATGCTCGCCCCGAAGACCGAGGCTTGGTCCATCGCGTCCCCGACGGTTCCGCGCCCGGCCCTCCTAATCCTGTAGGCCGTCCTGCTACCCCTGAACCCGCCGAATAGCAGGCCGAGGGTCACCAGCGAACCGATGCCCGGTCCGAGACCGCCTCCGACCGTTCCGCTGGGTCCGCCGCCGGATCCGCCCATGCCGAGGAACCCCTCGCCGCCCCCCAGTTTGAACGTTCCGATTCCCCTCACGAGTGACGCCATCCCGTTGATCAGCTTGGTCAGGATGTCGACGATCCCGGTCAGCACGGGCAGGGCCTCGGTGAACGCGACCTTGAGCGCGGCGAACCAGTCGCCTATGGCGAATATCAGCCTCTCGAGGGCGCTGCCCCAGGCGGTGAACTGCTCCTCGTTGTCCTCGGCGAGGTAGCCGAGCTGCTCGGCGTTCCTGCCGAAGATCCTGAATATGGCGAGCAGCGGGCCCTTGAACGTCTCGTTGATTATCCGCGACCCCTCGCGGAACTTCTCGAGGGAGTTCTTGAACTGGTTGAACGACTTCATGAACGAGGCCGACGTCCTCTTGAACCACTGCGACGCTCCGAACAGCATCGGGAGGTACTTCCTCACGAGGGTCACGGAGAACCTCTCGAGCGCGTTGCCTATCGTCGTGATCGCCGGGAAGAGCTTGTTCTTCCCGAAGAAGGTGAACTCGGGCGCCAGCCTCGCGAACACGTTGCGCACGTTCTTGAACAGCCCGTCGAGGACCCTTCGCGTGTCGTTGAGGAACTGCTCTCCGAAGTCGGCCATGTCCTGCGTGAGGGCGACGGTTATCTGCTTGAACTGCGCGACGAGGGTACCCTTGATCGACCCGAACTCGCCGCTGACGCCCGCCTGCTGGGCGAGCTTGCCGCTCGCCATGGACGCCATGATGCTCTGCGCGTCCTTGCCCTTCGACTTCTTTATCGCCTCCGCGAACTCCTTGCTGACCCCCGACGCGGCCGTGCTCGCCTTGCCCGTGACCTTGCCCTCCTTCTGGAGCACCGCGACGAAGTTGGCCATCGCCTGGAACGACTTGGCCTGGTCCTGCGACCTCGCGGTGAAGTCCATCGCGCCGGACAGCGCCTTGGTCTGCGCGCCCGTCACCCTGCCCTGCTGCGACATCGACTTGTAGGCCTGCGTCAGGTTCACGACGCCCATGGTGGCGAGGTTCGTGTCCGAGTACAGGCCCCTCATCGCCGCCGCCGCCGCGCCCGTGGCGGAGCCGTAGATGTTCGCCCCCTTGTACTGCCAGGCCGCCGCCGCGGCGTTGAACTCCCTGAAGGCGGCCACGGCGGTGGTCGCGGCCACGGCGACGGTCGCGAGGGCCGCTCCGACGGCGCCGAGGGCGAGGTTGTAGCCCTTGGCCACCAACTGCCCCGTCTTGAAGAGCAGGTTCACCGACGCCAGAGTCGCCGCCGTGATCACGAACTCGGCGGCCAGGGCGATCAGCTGGAAGAAGAGGAGGCGCGCGACCTTCCTGAACATCGTCATCAACTTGTTGTTCTGGACCATGCGTCTTCCGAGATTTTTGCCGGATTTCTCGAGGGAGTCCGTCCTCCTCCTCATCGCGGCGAGGGGCTCGTCCGCGTTCCTGACGGTGCGGTTCAGTCTGTTCGTCGACTGCGTGAACCTGTTGGTGGAGTCGTTGGCGGCGTCGACGGCCTCGGTGAATCCCTGAATCTCGGCGAGCACCTGCGCCATGTCGCGGCGGTTGGCCTCGAAATCAATGCGTATAGTGACTATCTCGTCGGGCAAGATCGGCTCCCAGGAGTCGGGGTTATCGGACTAGCCAGAGTTTTCCGATTGACTTCGTTCCCTCTCGCGGTCCGCCGATATAACTTTAGCACAGGCGTATCTGACGACCCACTCATCGAGGCCTGAGTCAAGAAGCCTGATCGGATCGGTTCCCCATAGCTCGCCTAATCGAGCGGCGGCCATTACGCGGTTGTCTTGCGACAACTCCTCGATTAGTTCTTCGTAGGGTTTTCTTGTGCCTCGGCCTGGATGGTGTCGCCGAATCCGCAGGCGTCGATGATCGCCAGCGCCGCCGCCTCCACGTGGGCGTCGATGCCGAAGAATTTCTGCACAGCGTCGGGGATCGCCTTCTCGGTGTTCGTCATTTCGAGTATCGGCTTTGAGGCGAAGTTGACCGGCCACTGGCCGTCCTGCAGCACCTCGTCGCCCTGTAGGTAAACGCCCTTCGTGGCGTGGCCCACGACGGTGCAGGCGAAGCGCGTGGAGTCGAGACCTTTTTGTGTCTCGCTTCCGCACTGCTTCTGCCAGCCGCGGATCTGCGCCTGGGTGAGGTTCGGGCTGACGAGCAGCTTCACTCCGGGCCTCTCGGGGACCTCGATGAAGACGTTCGGTCTCTCGACCTTCTTGGCGATTACGGCCTTGAGCTGGTCGAGGAGGGTTGGTTCGGGTGTGGTGGGTTGTGTTTTCACGGTGTTTTCTTCCATGTGCTGAACCTAGCGCGCAGTCACGCTCCGTTGTGCAACCCTCCCGTCAGGGAATCTGGGGTTTTTGGCTTACGGATTTGGTACTGGTGCGCCGTTTATTGAGAAGGTCATCGCGTAGGTGGCGGGTGCGCCCGAGGATGCGTCCCCGTCCGGCTCGGTGAGGCCGACCAGGAGGGCGTTGGTGTATTGCCTGTCGGGCACCGAATCGGCGAGGTCACAGTTGGTTCGGTAGATCGTGATGTTGTAGAAGATCCTGCCTATGTGCTGGCGGGCCGTGTTGAGCGAAGTCTTGTCGTCGTCGGAGTAGTGCCTCGTGAGGGTGACATCGCCGACCTCGGATGGGGCGCAGAGGAGTTCTGGGAACTTCGACCCGCCCGTGTAGATCTTCTCCACGGCAGCCGTAATCTCGCCGCCCGACACCTGCGCAAAGAAGTTCGAGAACGAAGGGGCGACTGTGCCGATCGGCTCGAGCTTTGCGAGAATTTGCCGTTGAGTGTATTTTGCCATGGTTTATTCCTCCGATTAGGCTAGAGATGCGGTGAGATTTGACTTGCTGATCTCTACTTCGATCGTTTCTCCGAGCGAAGAGACCCTGAGACCGACACGCGCCTTAACCGTTCCCGTGGCCAACTGCGTGACCGGGTTGAGCTGTTCGTTGACAGTGACCTTGTACCCAGCGTCGACCATCTTGCCGTTCTCGGCGAACAACGGGTACAGGGCTCCGGCTTGAGCCAGCGGGTCGAGAATTCCGGTCAGAACTGCCTTGACTTCGCCGAACAAGGTTCCCCTTCCGTCGATGACGCTGAAGACCAGGCGCTCGAGCCTGATTTCGGCCTGAGCGACGACGTAGTTGACCACTTCCTTGGCCGTGATGAACCTGTAGTTCTCCGTGTCGGACGAAGCCGACCGCGCGCCGTAGATCCTCGTGTCGCCGTTGATGACCCTGATCGGGTTCACGTATCCGTCGTTCAGGGTGTTGGCCTGCGCGTTCGTGATGGCCACGAAGGTGCCCTGGATGAAATCCGAGTTGGTGCCGATGCCGGCGTACGCCGACCATGGACCGACTTCGTTGTGAAGCTTGGCCCTCTTGCCAGCGACGTAACCCTCGCACGGCGTGGAGATCGTGAGGCCGTTCCTCTCCACCTTGACCCACGGGTAGTACCACGCGGAGGTCTCGGCGCCCTCGTGTTCCGCCAGGGCATCCGCACTCGCGATCACTTGCGCCACCGACTGGTCGCGGTCGAAACCGAGGATCGCGGTCCTGTTGTTCTCCGCGGCGTGCTCCATCAGGGCTTCCCAGATCGTGTTTCCGTATTCCCCGGGAATGCACACCGCACCGGAACCGAGCGTCTTGATGAACGGGTTGAGAGCGGCGGCCATCTGGGGGTCTGTCGGGACCGAGCCGTTGTTGCCGCCCGTGAAGTTGACGCCCGCGCTGACGGCCGGGATTCCGGCACCCGCGCCCACTTCGGCGATGACGTACAACGACGCCACCGCGCTGTTGTTGATCTCCTCGACCGCGTCCTCCTTGGATGTGAGGACGGGGGTTGAGTACACGACTTCGTCGTTGAGGATGATCCTGATCCTGAAGCTTGCGCCTGCGGTCGGGTGGGTGACCTCCGCCTTCATGTATCCCACGGGCGTATGAGGCCACTCGCCTTCGCCCGAGGCCTTGAGTGTCAGGACGGTTACGGCTGGACTAGCGCTGTTCGGGAGAGCGGCGCTCGCGAGTGCCGCGCCCGTGCCGATGGCACGCGAGACGTAGGCCCTAGAGCCGCCTTCCTCGAAGAAGGCCTGAAGGGTTTGGTGGACGTACCCCGAGGACGTGTAGCCACCATAGATGTCTTCGAAATTTGCCAAGCTCTGAACCAGGAAAGCGTTGCCCTCTGGGCCGCGAGTCGTAACTCCGGCGACAAACAATGTTGAGGTTGGCGAAACGGTGACCGTTGAGGGACCAGTTACCACCGACGTCGTTAAGACTATTCCAGGCATTTACGATCCTCCGATGTCATGGATTTGTTCAGTAGGAATAATAGCATTCCGACTGCTTTGATAATTACACGTTTTGAAATTAGTCATTTTTCTCGCGGTTACCGGGGTCGTTTTTCGCAACGTCACCTCCGGCACTCGGTTTGCTCGTCTCGGCCGAGCCCGTTTCGGACTTCTTGGCGGCCGGGGCCTCGGGCCCGCCGTCAGAAGCGACGGGGACAGCAGTAGCCTCTGCCGAGGCCTGGGCTTTTGGGACCGGCTTTTTCCTGGGCTGCTTGTCGCCCTCCGTGGGCGTTCCGTCGCCCCCAAGCAGAATGACGCTTCGTCTCGCGAGGGCCTCCTCAAGGTTCTTGGAACCTGCCAGAACGTACGCCTGCTCGCCGGGCATGAGTTTGTGCCCTTCGTCGGTCACCTTGGCCATTATCGTCGAGACGTTCAGAACCTTCAGGTGGGATGAGGCGACGGACGATTCCTGGTCGTTATTGACGTCGGATATTGGGATGAATTGTTGCATTTAGTCCTCCGGGTCGGGGATTCCGTCCATCAATTTTACACCTTTGACCTCTAGGTCTATTTCATCGAAGTCGGCGAGCTTCTCTCTGACTATCGGTTCCTCTATCTTCAGCTCGTAGCCGACGTAGGCCCCCGCTAGATATCTGTCGCCCTTCAGGAGGGTCAGCTCGGAGTATTCCTCTGTGATGGAGGACTCCTCTATCCTCGCCTGCCTCTCGGGGTTTCTCCTCTTGAGGCACGGGTGATCCATCAGCGCCGACCTGACCACCACTATCAGCCTGTCCCGCATGGTCGTCACGGACTTCTCGCCTTCGGTCCTCGCCCAGACGTAGGTGCGCATGTTGTAGGAGACCTCGTATTCGGGGTCGCCGTAGCGCATGTGCCCTACCCTCGTAAATCCGCGGCCCGAGAGCGACACGGTGATCACGGTGGGCCAGATGTCCATCGTCGCAGGTTCGAAGTCGAGGTACTCAGCGGGATCCGGCATATCGTCGTTGGAAACCTGCCAGTAGTTCCTGTACTTGAGTAGTCTCTTCGGCACCTCCAGCTTCAGGTAGTCGTTGACGAACTGCTTGGCGAATTGGGGCCCGTACATCGCCTCGAATTCATGCGCGCCCACGTTGCTCATCGCAGATCCATCCCGCCCGGCGGACGGCCGACGGATATCTTCGCGAAGACTTTGCCCGCCGCCTTGGCGAAGCCCGGTCTCTCGAATACGAGCCTGCGCATCGGCATTCTCGTGGTGCCGTACTGGTGCCAGGTCGAGTACCTAACCTTGTTGCCGAACTCGACCGAGTCGTTCTTGATTTTGTCCGTGCTCAACCCGACGGTGAGGCTCGCGAACAACCTGCCCGTTGCTTGCATGGTCGGTTTGCCCGGGTACCTGAGCGCCTTCCACGCCCCGTAGGCCGGGCTTAGCGGGGCCCAGCCACCCGACGGGAGTCCGTTCGTGAGGAAGTTCTCGGCGAACATCATCTGTACCTGGGTCTTGATGATGGCCACGGCGGGGGGGACGCACACCTGGGATCGCCCGTAGATCTTCCCCCATAGTTCGTAGACGCCGGCGAAGTGCGTGAGACCAGGGGTCGCGCTGTTGTCTCGGTCGCCGATCCTCTGGATTGCCTTCTGGAACGCCTTTATGTGGGCCACCGACTTGGCGTAGCTCTTGTGGTTCACCTTCACGTCGATTGCGAGGCTTACGCCCTTGCCCCTGACGCCCGACGTCCTCACGAAGTCGCGGCCCGTGGTGTCGATCGGAGCGGCCGACCTGACCTTGTCCCCGGTGCTCTTGCGGCTCCGGTTTAGCTGCGTCCTTTTTCGCGGGAAGAGTTCGCCCTGCATTATCTTGCGATCCTTCTACGCTTGTAGGACTTCAGCGTCAGCAACTCCTTTTCGAGAAATCCGGTCTCCATCACCGCCACGCCGCGGGTCGTCAGGTCCTTGACGCCGACCGTGTCGTCGTGCATGTTCTGCATCTCTCTCGTTGCCGCCCTGAGGATCATCAGCTTCATCACCTTGAGCTGCGTTCCGTCGAGACCCCCCGAGTAATCTGCGGTGATCACGTCGTTGGGCATCGCGGCGTAGAGCTCGAGGCCCCAGGGGAATACCTTGTAGTCGGAGCCCGTCGCCTCGGCCGTTCCGCCGCTCGCGTAGGTCTGGCCGCCGAGATCGTGCTTCACCGAGAACGTCGCCGCCGTTACCGCGACGATCTGTTTGTTCTGGAGGTTGAAATTGTTTGGGCTGACGCCTGATACTCGCACGTACTGACCGATGACGAACTCGTTGGTCGCCGTGAACACGACGTTGGCGCCCGACTGGGCGGCGCCGGTTATCGTCGCGTCTCGTCTCATTGCCTCGGCCAGCAGCTTGGACGCCGTCCCGCTGTTCCTGAGCGAAACTTTCTCCACCGACACGACAGGGGTGTTGCGGAGCGGGATCATGATTGGGGCATGCAAGAAGTGACGCATGGGGTCGTTGGTCGTGTCGAGGCTCTTGTCGTACATGAAGCCCGCGTGCGGAACGCCGAAGTCGTTAGAAGGAATGACGTGGTCCTCGACGAATTCGTCCACGGTCACGGGGCGTCCAAGGTACGCCTCCAGCTCGCCCTGCAGGCCCTCGAGGATCATCTCGGCCGCGTCGGTCTGCCTGTTGCTCAGGCTGATGTCCATGAAGGTTCTAAGTTCGGCGACGGTTACCAACATATTCGCCTCTTACTCTCTTCCGCTAGCGCCTCGGCCTCTTCTGCCTCTCCTGCCTCCGCCGCTCAAGAAACGCGCCATCCTGTTGCCGATCGCCCTGATCGCCCTCCTGACCAAGCCCGGCCTCGCCGTCTGCTCCGCTGGGGTCCTTGCGGGAGGCAGGGCGCTTTGCACGGCCCTTGAAATCGTCGTCGCCGGTGATTCGCCTGCCCTGACCGAGGGAAGCCGTATTGGTGGGAGCGTGGACGGGAGTATGGTCCCCTCCTGACGAAGTCTTGCGAGGACCCTCCTGAGTTCTCTCGCAAGCCGAGCCTGCTCCATGGGGGATTGCGGGCTAATGACCGGCAAAACTGTTTTCTTCGGCGGCACTAAACCCTCCCGTCGGTATGACTACGCAAATTTTACAGCATCGGCGAGTTCGTCGTCGAAACGGTCACCTGTCGGGGTTTGGGGGTCTCTCAAATTGCGGCCTTTCGTCCTGGTTGGCCTCTATCGGTACCCAGGCCTTGGAATACACGTGCTCCGAGATCTTTCTCATCTTAAGAAGAGATCCGTCAAGGAGCACCTGGAGCTCGTCTGCGGTCATGTTGAGGGCGCGCATCAGCGAGTCCGAGTCGTGGGTGCCCGAGTTGATTATCGTTCTGACTATTTTCGAGAGACTCTTGTTTAAGACCTGGCCCCTGCCCCTGTTGAGGGTCACGTGCATGATCATGGCCTCCGTCTCGGAGATGTCGGGGAGCACGACTGCCGGTACGAATCGTCGGTCGACGAGCACTCGCGGCATGGCCTTGGCCAGGGCCAACCTCTCGTGGCCGTCCACGACGGTGAGCCCGTCGCCGTCCCGTCTGCCGTAGACGACGATCGGGGACAGCCAGCCGTACGCGGCCAGCGACGCTGCCAGGAGTCCGAGGTCGGGCTTCACGATGTAGGTGGCCCGCCAGGGCGCGACCCTGAGGGCGTCGGCCTCGACCATTTCCTGCCTGCCATCACTCATCGCTTGCCTCCGCATTTTCCCTCTTCGCGATTCCGTACGCCTTAGTCCCCGGTCCCATCGGTGTCGGCGATGCCGCGGTGAACTCATTGAGCAACAGCGTGCGTATCAGCCAATGTATCGGGTAGCTCTTCGGATCGTTGCGCATCTTCATCCTGAATTTCGCGCAAAAAGCCTTCGCATAGTACAGGTCGGAGTCGCTCATCATGTGGTCTTCGATGCACGCCTTGACCCCGTCCCATCCGTACCGCGCATACCCCATTATCAGCTTCTCGATGTCGTAGTCGGCCCACAACCTGCGCTGCGCGTCGATCATCGGCCAGACCCTCTGGAGCTGGTCGAAAAAGGCTGGCTCGGTCGCCATGAGGTCACCCATCCTCCTGGCGGCGACACAATATAGAGGTATGCCGACCCTCGTGTTGGACCCCGTCATTGCCGCGACGTCGTAGTACTCGCAGTACTCCGCGCCGTGCTCTTCGGCTACGAACTTGAGGACGTCGTCGCTCGTCCAGTCGTAAATCACCTTCGCAAACCTGAGCGGGAGGTTCCTCGGTGCCTTGTATGGGGCGACGATGTAGTTCTCGTGGAGTTTCTGGACGAGCGACCTGTACCTCACCATGGACTCGTTCGCTCTCACGCCGGTCAAGAAGGCCGTTCTGCCCTTCTTGCCCTGCATCGTCCAGTAATCGGTATCGCCCATGTCGTCTTCCCTGCTCAGTCCGAACGATTCGGCGTTTATGGCGAACTTCGGCATCGGCCTTACGAGGCGACCCTCCCTCTCCCTCTGCTTGGACCAAGTCATCTCGGTGGTCCTCTTGCCCATGGACCAGACCTCCGCCCCGACCGACAGGCAGTACCACTCCATGTTCACCCAGTCGTAGTTCCGAACTTTTTCCACGAAATCTATGACCATCGGGCTGACCATCTCTTCGTCCCTGAAAATGGCCCTCACGGGGCCAAGACCGCGCTCCTCGTGTAGCTCCTTTGCCAGATACAGCACCGCCGTCGAGTCCTTGCCCCCGGAGAACTGGACGCACACGGTGTCGAAGGTGTCGTAGACGTGCCTGATCCTTTTCCTCGCGGCGTCGACGCAAGTGGTGTCAAGGTAGAGCCGCTTCCTCGGCATCAGAAGTCGGCGTTCGTGTTTATGAAGTCGATCAGTTTCGACGCCGTCGTTTCGCCCACGTACGCGGGGTCGTTCCGGATGTACCTGATGAAGTCGTACCATCGTTTCTGCTGGCCAGCATCGTCAAACACGAGGGTGTACTGAACTATCGCCCTCTCGCCACCCTTCACGCCAACCGCCACGCTCCCCCTTGTGATCGCTTCCTCCTTGTCGATCCCGTCCGTGGCCACGTAGTCGATCTCGTCGTTCTCGTTTTTGTTCTCCAGTATCTGGTCGGTTCCGCTCGGCTCGAACGGATTGACGATGACTGCGGGCGTGTAGCCGCCCCTGTTGTCGTTCCTCTCGTTGACGAGTATGTCGGTGGTCAGGGACGCAATCTCAAACTCGTCCCAGCCGAGTCCAAGCAGCAGGTCCTGGTACTCGGACGAGATTTCGGACATCAGCTCGAGCACGACCCCCTGATCGGTGTTCCCCAGCTCGGTGGTCCTGTTGTCGGCGAGCGCGAAGGCGTGCCCGCGACTCTCGTCGACATCGTAGACGATCGCCGCGATTTTTTGCCACCCGAGTTTCTTCGCGGCGAGCAACTGGTGGTTGCCCGCTATGACCGAGAACTTCCCGTCGTTGGATGGCATCACCACGATGGGTTTTACCTGGCCGAACTCGCTGTATGAGGCGACTATCGACTCAACGTTGCCTATTCGCGGGTTCCTCTGCATCGGCTGGAGTAGGTCTATGTCGATCGCCAGCCCGAGGATGGATGGATGGATGTTGGCGGCGTCGCTCACACCTGGGCCCTGACGTTTGCGTTGAGCGTCCTCAGGGCGTCAATTGACGTCCTGAGCAGGAGTAGCTTCTCCCTCTTTGCTTTGACAAGGGCCTCGGAGATTTTGTAGTCGTAGTTCTCGTCGTTCATCTGGTAGTCGGCCCACGCCTCGCGTTCCTTTATGGATCCCTTGGCGGCCAAGTATGACTTGGCCCAGTTGGCCTTGTATTTAGCCTCTTTCTTGGCGGCGTCGGTGGAGAGGGTCTCGAAGGCCTCGGTCTCGTTCTCGAGCAAGTCCATGAGGCGCAACAACTCCTCCTCGACTTCAACTTGACTTATCGGCGTGCTGCGGGTCACTGCATTTTCCTTTATATTGTTCTATGGGGGACCAGTCGACCCCGTCGGCGACGACGCGACTTGCCTCGGGCCAATCGTATCTCGGCTCGCCCCACCTAATCAATGCCATTTCCTCAAGAATGAAGGCGTCGCAGATGTCGTCCGCCCCGGGCCCAGACCACACGATCCCCGTCCTCGCGGACACGGCCGAAACGACCTCGCTCTTGGATGAGTTTCCTCTCCCCGTGGCGAATTTCGCCCTCGCCGTCGGCGCTATCTCGGCAAAGGGGATGCCCGCGTTGAAGAGCACGTACCTCACCACCCCGCCCAACTCCCCGATGGAGAAGGCCTGCCCGGATCGCGCCGCGAAGGCGTACCCCTCTATCACCACGGCCTCCACGCCATGCAAATCAACGAGGTCCATCACCTGGGCCGACACGTCGACCAGCCTCTGAGTTCCCCTGCTTTTTGGGACTATCGCCCCCCGCGCGTCCCGCACCGACCAGCCCGTGGACGATAGGGACAAATCCAACCCCATGAATACCTTTGCTTTTTCCACAGGCGAAAACTACCGCGTTTGACGGGCAGTCCCCGGAGCCCGTAGAGCCCGGGGACTGTGCGACCGAATCGGGTCGCTCCCGTCGCGGGATTAACCGCCAGACCGGATCACCCCCCTCCTCGTCGAGTTGCCTGCCACGATTGTATCTTCGTAGCTAATACTGAAAAGGGTAATAGTTATGCGATTACTTTTTCTTCCAGCTTTGTATTGAAAGACCTAATTCAAAGGCTTTTTGCGGATATTTGCCTATTCTGTCGTGGCACGGGCGGCATACGGCGAGAAGATTTTTTTCGTCCAGTATCGATCCGCCCTGCGACCTTCGCAGCAATTCGTGCACGTCCTGGGACGGCTTGCGAACGTACGTCACCGCTCCGTCGTCCGCCGCGAACACGGGGCAAGCCTCGCACCATTTTCTTTCCCCAAGAATTTTTTTCACGACGGCCCTTCGGGCGACGTATTTAGATTCCGTTTTTTTGGAGCGACTCCTGATCTTGTTGCCCCTCTTCGAAGGCTGGGAGCTTCTCGAACGCCCAGACGCCTTCGAGGGATTTGTAGAGCGCTTTATCGGCTGGCGTCGCCTCAATGTCATAGGACAGAAGATACTTCCTGTGGGCTTCTATGGCGTCACGGCATAGCTGTCCGATTTTCTCCTGGTCGGCGTTGGTCGCCTTCTGCAGCGAGATCATCGCGGCCACGTCGGATATTCTTCTGACGACGTAGGACTTGAAGCGCTCGGCTTTGCTGATCTTGCTCTCGTAGTACATCTTTGACTCCACCGCGAGCCCGACTCCGTCCTCGCCGAGGTTCGCGTACCGCTTGTTGTCGGCGGCCATGTCGCTCGTCGACTCATCTATCTGCCGGTTGAGGTTGTCCATAAGGGCGTTCAGCGCCCTCATCCACCTGTCGAGGTTCTCGGGCTGGCCGAGGAACAGCCTGTGCTCGTCCGACGCCTTGTTCTTCACCTCTTGCGCCACCATGTGCGCGAACGCGTCGTCGCTAATGTAGTGATTCATCTTCGATCCTTCTTCCAATATTCGCATATCGTATCCTTGAAGTAGCACCAGTTGCATAGCTTGGTCGGGTTGGCGGGCCATTTGTCGTTGTTGAACGACGAGACTATTGCGTCGTAGGTTTCGGTGATCAACTTGTAGACCGACGACATTTGCGGTTCGTCCACCTGCCTCAAAAACCTCTTGCCGTCCTTCAGGTAGAGCAGCTCCACCGATCCGATCGGCTGCTCCAGGACCTTGGTGAGCAGAATCGCGTAGATCATAAGTTGCACGAACTTGTCGTCAACGTACGGCTCGCGCGGCGTCTTCCCCGTCTTGTAGTCCGATATCCGGACCGACCCGTTCTCGACGAACCACCGGTCTATGAAGCCCTTGACCCTCACGTCCCTCACGGTTCCGTCCAGCTCGGTTTCCACGCCGCTGACCGTTATCGCCGACGGGTTCTCGACCCTGAAGATGTTCTCGAGGCACCACCAGGCTGACCACCTGAACTTCTGCGCTTCCCTGTCGGGGACCGTCCCCTTGATCCGGCCCGCCCAGTCACCGTCGGACCAGACCGTCGTGCTGAGCGACCTCAGTGAGAGCGGCGTCCTCTCGTTCGGCTCGAGTGTTCCGTAGAAGGACTCGAGGACGTCGTGCACGAAGTTGCCCAGCATGGTCGCCTGCGTCGGCGGCTCCTGGAGCTTGTTGACCCGCGAGTACTTGTACTTCAGCGGGCACTGCGTGTACGTCGCCAGCGAACTGGGCGAGACGTAGTCGGGCAGCTCGTACGGTAATTGGTCCACCAGCGACCCGTTACTCGGATTTGATTCTGTTTACCTCGGCGACGATGAACTCAAGATCGTCGACGGACACGGAGTCGATCGACTTGGGGACGGGCTCGCCCTGCGTCCGTTCGTTCCAGCGCTCCCGCATCGCGTTCTTTTGGTTGGCGTCAAGCCCCTTGGCGAGCGAGACGAACGTGTTCCACAGGGAGACCTTATTGTCCTGCACGGACTCGGCCTCGAGGAAATGCTCGGCCTCGATCGCGTCGTCGCTGCGGGCGAGATACAGGCCCACCCCGAGGGTTTGGGCCGCCTTCTTCAGGGCGTCTGAGATCGCGCCCTTGAACTCATCCCCGAGATCGACTATCTGGCCCTGCTTGGTCCGCTTGATTTTTTGCCCGCCGAATCCGTCGCGGGTTACGGTTTGACCGTCGGCGACGAAGTACTCGATGCGGACGTGCGCCACGACGAACTCGGGGTCGGCGCTGTCGCGCTCGCAACGAATGATCGTGAACGACCACCTGTCGACGCCGAGCACCTTGTTGAGCCTGTTGATGACCTCGCTCACGGGGATGTACGTGAGGGCCGTCCCGCCCTTGTTGACCGTTCGCTCCATTTCCTGCGAGAAGTTCTCGGCCAGAGCGCTGTATATGTTGCTGGAATTTCCGTTAGTCATTTTGGCCTCCTGACTATGACGCTAGTTTTACTCTCCTCGGAAACTTCGCAGTATTCGTCGGCGGTGATTCCGATCCCCGACAGCGCCTTGACCCTCCAGTAGGAGGGCTGGAGGTACTTCAGCATTTCTTTGCCGACGATCTCTGGCGTCGCGCCCACCTCGCCGGTGTCAAGATTCGTGGAGAGCTGGACGATGCGGCGCGACACGACTTCCGCCAGGTCGTCGTGCCTCCACGACTTCCTGTCGTGGGAGGTTCTCTTCTCGAGCTTCGTGCCGTCGGCGAGAACGATCTCGGGCAGTTCGGCCATCTTCTCGGCCACGATCGCTACTGCCGAGTCGTACACCACCGAGATGTCCAGCTTCAACCTGTTTATCTCGCACAGATCGGAGCATGCCGACTCGACGCTGACGGAATCGGACGCAAGGTTCTTCGTCTCCGCGTCTATCGCCATCAGCTTCGCGGTAACGTCCTCGATGATTGATGCGATCTTGCTGGTCTCGTTCGGCATGTCCTAGTTACTCCCCGTATGCTATTTCAGACGAGGATAGTAGACGGCCTCCTGAAAGGCAACCCCAAACCGGCGAGGAACATGTAGGCGCCGACGGCGGAGTCAACTTGGTCGTCGTGGACCTTGGCCTCGGGGAACGACGAGAGCTCGTCCAGCCAGTCCGACATCCAGGGGGCCCTGATGATCTTCACGTTGCCGTTGGCCGCCGCCGCGGAGAACGGCCGGGCTCTTGTCACCTTGTCGCCCGTCGACCTTATTCCCATGAAGTCGTAGCCTGGCACCACGTAGCGCGAGTACTGGTCAACGAGGGCCTTGCCCGACGAACCCGGCTCCTGCTCCATCCTGACCGCCACGGCGGTTCCGTCTTCCGTCGCCGTCTGGGCGACGAGTTGCTCGACCTTGTCGCCCTTGACCCTCGCCCTCTTGACGTCGAGCACGTAGGCGACGCCGTTCTCGAACAGCATCAGGGTTCCCACGGTCCAGTCGGGATCGGGGTTCGAGCCGCTCGGTTCGGTGGCGGCGAGGTCCCAGAACCGCACGGCGCGGGCGGTCGGACCCATTACTGGCACCTCGCTCGAGTCGATGACGACGAACGAAGTGCGGTCGAACATGGTGCCGAGCGTCGTCGCCCACCAATCTCCCTCCTCGAGCCGCCTCCGCTCGAGCGGATCCAGCGAGGCGAGCGCTATTCGGTACGACTCGGCGTCGATTCCTGGGTTGTCGGTCAGTTTGGACGGCACGAAGACCCTCCCCGTGCTCGTTCCCTCCACGATGAACCTCTGCCTCACCCAGTTCGGGGCGGGGTTGGACGCCGCCCTCATTCTTAGGGGGACCTGGGACAGGGGACCCGTCGCCGGACGCCTGAGTCGGGAGAACAGGTAGCGGTAGTCGTTCTCCCTGATTTCCGTGACCTCGTCCATGCCGACAAACTGGAATTCCGAGCCTTTGTATCGCAGGTAGTCGTTCTGGTTGTTCAGGTACCCGAAGGAGATCCTTGCCCCAGAGGGGAATGTGGCGACGTAGGTGTTGTTGTTCCAGTGGACCTCGTCGTAAGCCGCTATCCAGGTCCGGAACCTGTCCATGAGCGCCCCGGGCAGGGAGAGGTCGGCGAAAGTTCGCCTGAACAGAATCGCCGAGTAGCCGGGGACATCGAGGTACTGCATGGCGGACATGAGCAGGGCGGACGATTTGCCTCCGCCGGCAGCGCCCCCGAAGAGACCCTCGAGGCAGTGCGTCCTGAGAAAAACCTTCTGGGTCAAAGAGGGGGACTCGGGGCAGAACATGGGCTCCTTGGGTTGGAGCCACTCCAGCACCTTTTCCCAGTTTGTCTCTTCCATCTCTGCTCCGAGCTGCCTCTCGAACTACATTATATGTGTTGTCAAAATTTACCAGGAACAAATGAGCATGGACAAACTGAAAATAGCCATAGCAAAATTAGCCAAAAGGCAGACAGTCGCTAACTTGCTGATGTCTTCATTTATACTATTCACAGCAGTAGGAACTTTTTTGATCAACCCCGCGCTCGGCTTCATCGTCTTCGGTCTGACCGCAGGGGCGGTCGGCTATTTGCTCGGCAAGGAGTAGATCTAAAAAATGGCCTGGAATTCCAGATCCAACAAGGGCTACAACGCCGACAAGTTTAAGGCGCTGAACCCGGGCGCCCCGGTCGCCTACAACCCGTCCCAGGTCGGGAAACCGTACCGTGACTCGTGGGACATAGAACGCGCCTACCGTGAGGGATTCCAGAAGGTCACCTGGGTGAACCGCTGCATAGACGCCATCGCGGGCAACCAGTCTCGTCTGCCGGTGATCCTCAGGGAGGGCAACAGTCCGGCGGGCAGGGTGGTCAACAAGGTCGACAGGAAAATCCTCGACCTGTTCAACACGAAGGCGAACATGGGCGAGAACTCCTTCGTTTTCAGATACAGGCTCTCGTCGCAGCTCCTTATGTCTTCCCGCGGCGCGTTCATAGAGAAGATCAGGGGACGAGACGGGGAGCTGATCGCCCTCCAGCTGCTCCCACCGCAGCACACGGCGCCGATCCCCGACCCCAAGAAGTTCGTCTCGGGTTTCGAGGTGGACATGCGCAACGGAACGAAAGTGACCCTCAAGCCCGAGGACGTCGTGTGGATCAGGAAACCCCACCCGTTGGATCCCTACCTCTCGCTCACCCCGATGGAGTCGGCGGGCATCGCCATCGAGATAGAGAATCTCTCCAAGCTCTACAACCGGAACTTCCTTCTGAACGACGGCAGGCCGGGCGGCCTATTGGTGGTCAGGGGGGAGATTGACGACGACGACAAGGACGAGCTCAAGAGCCGCTTCAGGGGGAACGTGAACAGGGCCGGGGCCGTGACCGTCCTGTCCTCGGACGAGGGAGTCGATTTCGTCGACACCGGCCAGAGCCCGAGGGACGCGAACTACGTCCAGATGCGCCAGATACAGAAGGAGGAAATACTCGCCGCCTTCGGTGTCCCCGAGTCCGTGATCGGCAACGCGGCGGGCAGGACTTTCGCCAACGCCGCCGAGGAGCACAAGGTGTTCTGGAACGAGACGATGCTCCCCCACCTCGAGACGATCGCGAGGGCCCTGGACGAACTGGACGACCAGTACTACATCGACTTCGACGTGACCGACGTGCCGGTCCTCGTTCTCTACAAGCAGGAGAGGGACAGGTACCTGATGACCGAGTACCAGACGGGTCTCATCAGCGGCAACGAGTACAGGGAGGGCGCAGGGCGCAAAGTGATCGACTCCGAGCTGATGAACGCCATGCTCGCCAACCCGAACCTAACCCCGATCGGCTACACGAACAAGAAGTTCGTGCAGCAGCAGATGGGCATCCCCGGCATGGGCGGGGCGCCACCGCCGGCCGGAATGCCTGGCGGACCGATGATGCCCGGGATGGGCGCCGTACCGCCGATCCCCGGGATGGGCGCCGTACCGCCGATCCCCGGGATGCCGGCGATCGAGGGGGTGGCTCCCGCCCCGCAGGAGGGCATGACCGCGGCGCTCGCCGCCGAGGACGTGGCCGCGGCCCAGGCCGACCAGATGGCCCAGGCGTCGGCCTTCGGCAACCAGATGAGCACGAAATCCCTCTGGGACGAGTGGGACGAAAAAGCCGAGAACTCCCTGGACAGGTGGACTGAGATACTGGACACGGCGCTCGAGCGTTTCGTGGAACGCCAGCAGCGGGTGATCATGGAGAAGGCAGCGGGTTCCAAGTCGCGGAGGGCTCTGGATTCCGGGAACCTCGACTACGAGAACATATTCGACCAGCGAATCTGGGACAAGCAGCTCACCGAGGACATGCGTCCGATACTGAGCGGAATCATGAACGACGCCGCCACGATCGTCTCGCAGGAGATCGGGATGCAAGCCGAGATCGACGAGAAGGAGGCCTCGGAGCACCTCAGGGAGCAAGTCGAGAGGTTCCAGCAGATCAATGCGACGACTGCCAAGGAGATCGAGGGGGCCGTTCTCATATCCCTGTCGCTAGGCGACGAAGAGGACAAAATGGGAATGCTCAAGGCGGCGCTGCTCGCCATATTCGTCAACCTGCTGTCCAAGCGCAAGAGGACAATCGCCGAGCACGAATCCCACGCAGCGTTCAACGCGGGCTCCTTCTACGCAGGCCGCTCAATCGGCGCGGCGACCAAAACGTGGGTCTCCGAGAAGGACGCAAAGGTCAGGCCCGAGCACTCGTCCCTGCACGGCAACACGGTGGCCATGCACGAACCCTTCGTCGTCGGCGGGCAGGCCATCATGTACCCAGGCGACCCGACGGCTCCGATAAATCTTACGATGAACTGCCGATGCAAGGTGAGATTCGGGTTCTGACCCACCCGGTCCGCGCGATTCTGAAGTCGCGCGGCGACTGGCGCACCTTGATCGTCGCCCTTCTCGTCTACGCCGGGTGGTTAGCGACGGTTTTCACGCACAAGCAGATGCCTTGGTGGGCGACCTTCGCACTTCTGGTTTGGTTCGGCGCATGGCATCTGAGCCTGCAGCACG
>Ga0194133_10002327_pt1 | contig 29721 bp, 33 predicted proteins | sample TA2KigOf40mmetaG_FD_155448 | JGI IMG/M metagenome (GOLD analysis project Ga0194133, IMG submission 155448) | Freshwater microbial communities from Lake Tanganyika, Tanzania - TA2015055 Kigoma Offshore 40m | ecosystem: Environmental > Aquatic > Freshwater > Lake | place: Tanzania: Lake... | reverse complement strand
TTCACAGTCGCGAGTCTTCTGTCATGTTGATGATGCCGTTGAAGGAATGATGCGCATCTTCTTTGACGATCGTGCACTGGGGCAGGCATTTAATATTGGCGGCAACGGAGAAGTGACGATTTCACAGTTAGCTGAGATTGTTATTGCAGAAACTGGTTCGGGTTCGAAGATCGAGTATGTGCCTTACGAGAGCGCGTATCCGAAGGGATTTGAAGACACAATGCGTCGCATTCCCGATACCACCAAGATTCGGCAACTGACTGGATGGGAACCGAAGAAGGATCTTCGCAAGATAATTCAAGATGTTGCGATGCAGATTCGCACTGAAATCTAGGGATAATAGTGAACTCCTCTTCCGAGCAGGGAGTTGTTTGCTGTAGAGATCAGTTGGTAGCTGAAGGAATTCTCTTCGCCAATTGAGCGCTCAAACGATGAGTCAACCGAAAGCGGATCACGCAAACTTAGTCTCTAGAACTTGGGTCGTCGGTGAAGTCTTGGTTGATCTGATTCTCTCCGCTGATGGAGATACCAAGATCGATGGCGTGACCTACAAGCCGATTGTTGGTGGCGGACCCGCGAATACTGCGCGAGCAATGGCGAAGTGGGGATTGCCAACTTCATTTGTCGGCGGCTTCTCAACAGATCGATTTGGTCATCTTGCCTGGAGTGAGATGACTCGAGATGGTGTGGATCTGGAACTCTCACATGAATCAGATTTGCCAACAGCAAAGGCCATTCTGGCTCTAGATCAGGAAGGAAAAGCGAGTTATCAATTTCAAGTTGATTCAACGGCAACATTTGATTTTCATCTCGAATGGCTTCCGCGAGAGGTCCCCAAGCTGATTCATATTGGAAGTCTTGCAACAATTGTTAAACCCGGGGCCGATTCTCTTTTCAGTTGGCTCCTTGCTTTAAAGAATTCCCTAAATCCACCTCTAGTCCTCTTTGATCCCAATGTGAGAACCGCCTTTCTTGGGAACTCACTGAAGTATCGAGAGGAATTCAAGAAATGGTTCACCCTCACCGATGTACTCAAGGCAAGCAGTGATGACCTCGCCTTTCTATATCCCAATGCCAGTATCGATGCTCTCGCCGAGCGAGTGCTCGGGGAGGGTACCTCGCATCTCGTCATCACCTGCGCCGAAAATGGCATCAAAGGCTTTAACTCTGATGAAAAAGTAGAAGTTGAGGCGAGTGAAGTTCGCGTTATCGATACAGTCGGTGCAGGAGATACCGTTGGAGCAATGATTGCCGGCGCCATTGCAAGCGAGGGAATTGGCGCGCTCTATGGCAATCAGTTTCGATCAGTCCTTACACTCGCATCGCGCGCTGCGGCACTTACCTGTTCGCGACAAGGAGCTAGTTCACCAACGCGAAACGAATATGATGATTTTTGGAGGTTGTAATGCAGTTTCTTGAAGATGGCGAAATTTCAATTGCTATCGATCTTGATCAAGGCGCAAGAATCACATCACTCCTCTTTCGCGATATGGAAATCACTCTTGCTTCACGAGGAAGCCTTGTTAATTGGGGTTGGTATTCGATGGCGCCTTGGGCAGGTCGAATTCGAGAGGGTCTTATCAAAGATGTCGAAGATCTCTCCTATCAACTTCCAGTAGTTCTTGATCCACCCCATGCACTTCATGGATTTGGCGTGATGTATGGATGGCAAGATGTTGGTAAAGGAATCGCTCGACTCGAACTGCCTTATCCCTATGAAGGCGCGAGTGTGGTCCAACAGATTGAAGTACTCGATAACGCCATTCGATGGAGCCTTGAGTATTTCTCGGGGGAGATAACTCTCCCTGCTTGGCTCGGCATTCATCCTTGGTTTGCGCGAGAGATCGGTCAAGGGTCAAGTGCGGAAATTGATTTTCACGCCCTCGAGATGCTGAAACGAGGAAGCGATGGATTGCCAACGGGTGAGATCATCCCTCCACATCAAGGCCCCTTTGATGACGCCTTCACCAAAGTGCAAGGCACTCCTCGTGTGGTCTGGGAAGACGCACTTTCCGTGACAATCGAATCGGAAGCGCCCTGGTGGGTCGTCTACAACGAAGATAGTGAAGGAGTTTGTATCGAACCTCAAACGGCACCGCCTGATGCGGCAAACCTTGGCATCTCTGGCGATCACTACTTAGAAGCGCTCTTCGTTTTTGAAGCGGAGTAGCAAGAATCCTTCGCTAAACAACTTAATTTTTGGATGGGTATTACTTACTTGATATTTTTAGCGCATGATCAATCGAGCTCGCCTCAAGCAACTGCATAAGCGCGAAGAGGCGCGGTTCTCAGAGACGCATAAGAAATCAGGAGAGCTATTTCGAGAAGCAAGAGCATTGATGCCAAACGGCGTGCCGATGTCTTGGATGAGCAAGTGGCCAGGTCCTTATCCTCTATTTGTCGAACGAGCAGAGGGCGCGCGATTTCGTGATGTCGATGGAAATGAGCTGATTGATTTCTGCCTCGGGGATACCGGATCAATGACGGGACACTCGCCACGTGCAACTGTTGCTGCGATCAAGAACCAACTCGATAGAGGTATCACCGCGATGCTGCCTACCGAAGATGCTTTGACAGTATCGAAGGAGTTATCGAAGAGATTTGGCCTCCCGCTTTGGCAATTCACGGTTTCTGCGACAGATGCTAATCGCCATGCAATCCGATATTCGAGAATGATTACTGGTCGATCAAAGGTGATAGTCATAGAACGTTGTTATCACGGCTCGGTTGATGAATCCTTTGCAACTCTAGGTGAGCAAGGTGAAGTTATCTCACGAGAGGGCAATATTGGAGCGCCAGTACCGCTCGATCAAACGACGCGAGTGGTCGAATTCAACGATGTTGAGGGAATGCGTCATGCGCTAAGCCATGGCGATGTCGCTTCGATATTGATGGAACCGGCGATGACTAATGTCGGCATTGTCTTGCCTGACGATGGATATCTTGAGAAAGTCGGAGAGCTAGCGAAAGAATCCGGCGCGATCTGGATCATTGATGAGACACATACCATCTCAGTCGGCCCAGGAGGAATGACCAAACAACTTGGGTTAAGCCCGGATTTCCTCACTATCGGAAAGTCAATTGGAGGCGGCATTCCGACAGGTGCCTTTGGTATGCGAGAAGAGATCGCTGAAGCAATCTCGAAGAGAGTTGAAAGAGAAGTTGTCGATACTGGCGGAATCGGTGGGACCCTTGCAGGAAACGCGCTCTCACTTGCGGCAATGCGAGCAACTCTCAAAGAAGTTCTCACAGAAGAGGCATTCACGGAGATGATTCGGCTAGGAAATCTCTGGTGCGATGGTGTTGATCAGGTTATTCGAGAGTTTGATTTGCCTTGGCATTGCAATCGATTGGGTGCACGAGGAGAGTATCTCTTCCAAGCAAATGCACCTCGAACTGGCGCAGAGGCTGCAGGTGCTTCTGATTTCGAGTTAGAACAGTACATCCATTTGCGCCTTCTTAACGATGGATTTCTCTTAACGCCATTTCATAACATGGCATTGATGTCACCGCAAACAATAGAAGAAGATGTTGCCTTTCATACTACGGCACTGAGAAGGCTGTGTTCGGAACTATAATCTATTAATCGCAAGCGAAGCTTCTATATCGCATTTAACGCTGTAATTAGAATGTCAACTTGCTCATCGGAGAAATTATGATGGTTACCAACCATGAAACCACGTTGATCAATTATGTCCGCATTAGTGAGTGAATACGGGTTCAGATAAGTAAAAGTTCTTTCTGCAGGTTGCTTTATGAAGTTGCCTGCAATAATTGGCCTTGTAGCGACACCGTGTTCCCCCAGTACTCGTCTTGCTTTGATTCGCATTTCTGCACTCTTCGCAATGAATGGAAGGGTCATCCAGGTATGAGGAAAAATCCCTTCATTATTCCGAGCAAAGTCTTCGTCATTAGAGATGAGTGCAACATTTTTATTGGGAGAATCATTATTGACCCGCTTTGCAACATTGACTCTGCGTTCGAGAAATGTTGGTAGTCTTCTTAGTTGACTCAAGCCTAAAGCTGCTTGGAGTTCCATGGGACGCAGATTGAAGCCTGGCCCGATGAATAGAAAATCAGGGGTCAAGTCAGGTTGTGACTTCATGATGAATTCGCGATCCCTTCTCTCCCTGATCCAACCGTGAGCTCTAAGTGAGCGGAGTGCATCGGCATCGCTATCAGAATTTGTTACGACCATTCCGCCCTCGATTGTCGTTATGTGGTGAGAAAAATAGAAGGAGAATGTTCCAAAATTTGCCACTGAGCCCGCAATTTTGGATTGAAAACCTGCTCCGAGTGATTCACAGGTGTCTTCCACAACGAAGAAATTGTCGTCAACGAGATCTTGAATTTGAGTCAAGTTCAAAGATTTTCCCAAGGCGTGAATCAACACCGCCCCTGCTAGTTGTTGGCCAAACTCTTCCTTGGCTCGAAACAATAAATCCATGTCCACATTCACTTCACCTGGTGCCGAATCGAGAAAGAGTGGGATAAATCCACTTTGGACGATTGGCCAAAGTGACGTAGGCCAAAGAACTGCAGGGATCGCAACATATTTTGCTGGATGGGTGGATTCTTTCTCTTGCTTGTATTTCAAAGCCTGAAGTGCCAAGAGATTTGCAGAAGAACCCGAGTTAACCATCACTGCATTCTTAACACCTAAGTAGTCGGCAAAACTCTGCTCAAACTCCTCGACTCGAGTTCCCATTGTGTGTCGCCCTGACAACAGGACTGATACTGCGGCATTCACATCCTCTTCTTCAAGACCTTGCTCAGCAAGAGGAACCTTTATCTCCACTGTAAAACGACTCCTCACTCAAGCGGTCTCGGTTGCCACGCGAGCAACTGGTTGCACCAGACTGAACCCAAACATATCTTAGTTGTAAGTGATCCACTTTTCGACTGGGGTACACTTTCCGAGAAGTTGACTTCGAAACGATAGGATTTTAATGCCTCGAGCTCTTATTACGGGAATAACGGGTCAAGACGGTCGACATCTTTCTGAATTTCTCTTAGAAAAAGGATATGAAGTTTTTGGGTTGATTCACGGTCAAGGACAAGAAAAAATTCAAACGTTAGCTGATGAACAACCAGGAGTGATTCCAATCCAGAGCGACTTATCAGATTCGGGAAGTCTCATTTCTGCGATTCAAAAATCAAAGCCAGATGAAATTTACAATCTAGCAGCTCTGAGTCATGTTGGAGTCTCTTTTTCTCAGCCAGAACTGACTGCACACATTACGGGTTTAGGAATCTTAAGGATCCTCGAAGCGTGTAGGGCTGTTGGAATTGACCAGGCTGTGAAGATTTATCAGGCATCTAGCAGCGAAATGTTTGGTAAAGTCAGAGAGACTCCCCAAAATGAAGAAACACCGTTTCATCCAAGATCACCCTACGGAGTCGCTAAAACTTTCGCACATTACATGGGAGTTAACTATCGAGAAGCTTACGGGATGTTTTTGTGCAATGGCATTCTCTTTAATCACGAAGGAGAATACCGCGCACCTGAATTCGTTACCCGCAAAATCACGAAATCAGTAGCACGTATAAAATTGGGATTACAAATGCAGCTTAATCTCGGTAGCCTCACGCCAAAAAGAGACTGGGGATACGCGGGGGATTATGTTCGCGCGATGCACCTTATGATGCAACAACAAGAGCCTGATGACTATGTAATTGCCACCGGTGAAACTCACTCAGTTAAGGAATTCGTGGAACTTGCCTTTGAACTAGCTGAAATCCAAGATGGCATTGAAAGATTTGTGGTGCAAGATCCTTCGCTACTCAGACCAAGTGAAGTGGACCTTTTAGTTGGTGACTCAACTAAGGCTCGAGTGAAGTTAGGCTGGGTTCCAACGCTCGACTTTCCTGGACTTGTTGCGCTCATGTTGAGAAATGACCTCATGCTCGAATCCAAAAGGTACGACATCCCTATTCCAAAAACTAAAGTCACTTAGACTATTAGGATACGCAGCTATTCAAAAGATCAGTAGGACCCAAGTGTATGACTTAGACCTTTCCAAATGGATATCGGATTCGGGTATCCATATTCGTCCTAGGCTTATTAGTGTCCGAAATCCAAATTCGCGTTTCACGGCATCCGGACTGGGAGACAGAATTCATTTACTTACTGTCGCTTGGGTACTCCAGCAAAAATATTGTGTTCCAATTAATCTTCATCTCTCGTCTTCACACTACGATCAGCGGAAGAAAGAATCCTATTTGGAGATAGTCAAATTGTTTCCCACTGAAGATATAAGAATTCAATTTCACTCTGATAGTTCAAGCACTGAATCTGACTGGAATACCCACCTTAGATCTCTAGGCGTCAACTCAATTACTTGGCATTATCGTGACTATCGGGGATGGAACGAAACTCTTGATGGCTTCGATGCTTCCAAGCTACTCAGAACTATCCCACTAATTGTCGAGCGAAATCCTCAAGACCGCGTGGAAAATCCATATGTAACCTGGCAATTTGATTCCACGGGTAGCGATCGTCGGTTAAGTAAGAATAGGGAAGACGAAGTTCGGAATTACTATTTGAAACTTGGGTACTCAGTTACTGCTTTAGGCGGTGAGGCCACTGACAACGAGCTTAAGACTTCACTGCAGGTATCGGTTGAAGTAATGTCCAAAAGCAAGTGGCATGTCGGAGTTGATTCTGGTTTCTATCACTTGGCACAAATTGTTTTGCCGCCAAACGAAATTCATCTTTATAACAACGTTTCTGGTTATTGGTCTCATCACGCTTTTAGGGGTATTGACAAAGGAGTGAATGTTAATGTGGCATGGGGTGGGCTTCCAAGGAGGAGTCGAATTCGAATAGGATTAAGACATGACTCCCGACTTATTCTAAAGAGCCTGCACTGGACAAGAAGTCGAATAGATAAATTCAAGAGAGGAAATTGAATGGAAATCAAAATATCGACGAGTGCAAGTGACGTTCTGGATAGATTTTCTATTTTGAAGATTAAGCTTCTCCATAATTTGCCTGTAGAGCAGGAGCTAGAAAGCCTTGATCATGTTGTGAAGCTTCTGGACGAGGTAGGTCGTGAGCCTTACTTGCAAGTGCTATATGTGTTGAATAGCCTCATGTGGGATTTAGAAGACAAAAAGAGAAAAATCCAAGATCGTTTTTCGAAGGAATATTCGGACATAAGTGAGTTAATAACTCAACTGAACGACACCAGAGCATTAACGAAGCGCAAGTGTGATGCTTTTTTCAAGAGTTCAATAAAGGAGGTAAAGAGTCACGCAGACTTACAATAAAGAGGAATAATATAGGAGTCTTCAATCCAAATTGTGGAGAGTATTTCGTAAAATTATGCGTTAATCTAGGCGGTAGAGGACATCTCGTCCCCATTCGGTGAAACCGAGACCTTTGTATAGCGCAAGCCCCGCGCGATTCTCGGCATCTACATAGAGCATCGCAGAGTAGATCCCGCGGTCTCGCATGTAATGCAAACCTGCAATAGTGACTGCCCGCCCGATTCCTTCTCCGTGATGCGAAGGGTCAACGCCCATCACATAGATCTCACCAATCGGATCGTGGTCATGGCTTGATCCATCATGATGATGGCCGATGCCACCATGGATCTTTACCCAGCAAAACCCCTTCATCTTCGCTTCGTTATTTGCTTCGTCTGTGGCGATGATAAAGCCCGCTGGATCAAACCACTCTTCAAGCTCTCGCACTTTTATGTCATGTAGCGCCCAGGAACCTTGATCTGGATGCCCCGAGAATGCATGATTATTGAGTTCCAGCCACTTGCTTTCATCCTGACCCACCACGAAGTTTCTATAGGAGAATCGAGAATCTTTATCTGGGATATTTCCAGTCAAGGGCCTTCGCATCTGGACCACAGTACGTACTATGGAAAAGCCGCCTCGCTCTGCAAGTCGTCTTGCTCCAGGGAGATCGCCATGAGACCAGAGTCTGAGTTTCTTATCTCCATTCGAATCATGAGCGATCCGAACGATCTCTGCCAGAAGACTCTCACCAAGACCTTTGCTTCGATATTCAGGATGAATGACGAGTTCAGCGCTCGGTCCTTCAACTTGGTCGGTCAGGTCTAAGTGCGCATACCCCGCGATCACTCCATCAGATTCAAGGACTATATGGCGGTCTTCTTTATCGCCACCATGCCTCAGATGAAGAAGGACATGTTCTGCGACTGGGGGAATGCCATCATGTTTTGTCGTCTCCGTGATCAGATCAAAGACATGACCAAGAACCCTGGGTTCAAGCGTCTCGTAGAGTTTCACGAGAGAGATTCTGAGAGTGAACTCTCTTTCGGATGAGTTGTGAATCGATACCCGACATTTCTCACGGTACCAATAATGGATTCGAATTCGGGTCCTAACTTGGAGCGAAGGCGCCGTACATGAACATCGACAGTACGGGTTCCGCCGAAATAGTCGTATCCCCAAATTTCTTGCAGAAGTTGCGCACGAGTGAAGACCCTGCCGGGATGTTGTGCCAGACATTTAAGGAGTTCGAATTCTTTGAAGGTGAGATCAAGAGCACGGCCGCGCACTTTTGCGGTGTAGGTCTTCTCATCGATGATGACATCGCCACTTCTAATCTCACCACTTGTGGGATCAGCTTCTATTCGCTCTGCCAGCAATCGTCCAATCGCGATTCGGATTCGCGCTTCCACCTCGGCGGGGCCTGCAGAATCAAGGATGACATCATCAGCACCCCATTCGGCTGAGATTGCTGAGAGTCCGCCCTCTGTCGTGACTAAGAGAAGCGGACAGCCAAGACCGGTCGCAACAAGCAACTTCGTGAGGGATTTTGCGGCGGGAAGTTCACGCCTTGCGTCAATGAATAGGACATCGACATCTGGGATATCTACCAAGAGCGAACCTTCAGCCGGCATGATTCTCACAGAGTGTTGCAACAAAGTGAGCGCAGGAAGAACTTCTGCACTTGCTCCACGAGTATTTGTCAGCAGGAGGATCCGCGCCATAACTGGGTAAGGTTACCCGCCATGGAAAGACTCCTACCAGTCGTGATCGTGCTCGCCTTAGCGAGCGCATACGGACTCTGGTATCGCTCTTCGCGTGGTCGAGTCAAGAATTCCGCGCGGGCCAAATTGATCGCTCTCGATGCGAAGACTCTCGGGGGTGAGTTAGGCGAGCGAGCCACACTGGTTCAGTTCTCCTCCGCTTTCTGCACTCCATGCAGAATGACTCGAACTTTGATTACTGACGTCATCACCGATATGCCAGATATTCGCCATATCGATATTGATGCTGAATCACATCTAGACCTTGTCAGGCGTTTAGATATTCGCTCAACTCCCACCACGCTCTTCCTCGATGGCGCGGGTATTGAACGAGGTCGGGCCATTGGCGCGCCAAAGCGCAATGAACTCATTGAGGCAATTACGGCGCTCAAAGCCTGAGCTCTTCCTGCAAATAATTCGCAACTCGCGTCATAGTCGCTTCTTATCTATCCTTCTGCCATGTTCCGATGCCAACGAAGCGAGCTAACTCAGCGTCGCATAATTGATTTTGGTCGGATCATGACCTCTCTCTGTCACTGCTGATCTCATCTAATCGCAAGTAACTCCATACGTATCAGTAGCGAAAACCACCGAAGATATCGGTGAATAGAGAAAGGCAGTTTGAAATGACATTTGAAAATCCAATCGCTCTCACCTCAGGCAAGAGCGAAATGGCTTCCACAGAAAAGAAGAACGAGAAGAACTTTCCACTAATAGATGCCCGCGGACCGCGCTTTGGCGCGATGATCACAGTTCTCATGCTCTCATTGACTCTCGTCTTTGATTCTGCACTTCCATTACTGGTTCAGGGAGTTGTATTCATGATCGGTGCCACTTTCGGCCCACAGCGAACTCCTTACGCTTTCATCTTCAAGAGATTGATCAAGCCCCTGCTACGTGGTGATGTGCCAACTGAAGATGTACGTCCACCACAATTTGCTCAAGCGGTTGGACTTGTCTTTGCCATTTTTGCACTCCTTGGATTCGCCTCTGGAAGTGATCCGCTCTTCCTCATTGCGACCTCGATGGCTCTTGCTGCAGCATTTCTAAATGCGGCATTCAACTATTGCCTTGGCTGCGAGATGTATCTGCTCTTGACTCGCGCCTTCAAGCGTTGATCATCGGCACCGCATTTTTTGACTGATTTCTGACCGATTCTTCGTGAGCGAGGCCTTTAATTCGCGACTTAGACTTGGCTCATGGAGATGAGCTCAAGGAAGAGCGAGTTGCGAGCAAAGGGGCTTCGCCTTACACCGCAACGCCAACTTGTTCTTGAAGCGGTGAGAGAACTTGGTCATGCGACACCAGAAGAGGTTGCGGACCGGGTCCGCGCTAGCCATCCTGGAATAAATCTCTCGACCATCTACCGAAACCTTGAGACTTTAGAGAATGTTGGACTAGTTCAACATACCCATCTTGGTCATGGTGGCGCGACCTATCACGCTGCTGAGGAGTTAACCCATCTTCATCTTGTCTGTGGCAACTGTGGATCAGTAGGAGATGCGCCTATAGAGAGCGCGGCCTCGTTCGTCAATGACCTTTTGGATGACTACGGTTTCAAGACTGATGTCACGCACTTTGCGATCTATGGCACCTGTTCTAATTGCCAGAAATCATGAATAACTCGGTAGGTAGAACAAAGTGAGTGCCGTGATTGTCGAGAATGGACCAGATAAGGGCGCCATCTGGCACTTTGGTGATGTAGCAAGAGAAGCTAAGGCTCTCGATGCAGGAAAAGCATGGGCTGATCTCTCGCATCGCGCCGTAATCCGCGTGGCAGGGGTTGAACGCCTTAGCTGGCTCCACGCCCTCACTACTCAACATCTAGAGAAGTTAGAACCTGGTCTCTGGCAAGAGGCGCTCATCCTTGATCCGCAAGGACGAATTGAGCAGCAGCTATTTCTCGTAGATGATGGCGAAGCGACTTACATACATCTAGAGGTCGAGCGAAAGGATTCATTGCTCGAGTACTTGCGAAAGATGATTTTTCGAACCAAGGTCGATGTTGAGGATGTCTCAACATCTTTTTCCATTCTTCGCGCACCAGGCAAGAGTGATCAGATTGGTGGACCCTTTGCGCTTCTTCCACGGAATGAGTTGGAAGAGACAAAGCGTGCATTTAACGCTGTGGCATCAGAGGTAGGTATCTGGGTTCTCGAGGCAGAGCGCGTCGCACATGGTCGTCCGCGCATTGGATTCGAGACTGATAACAAGAGCATTCCCAATGAATTAGGCCTACTCAATATCGCAGTCCACATGAATAAAGGTTGTTATCGGGGCCAAGAGACTGTGGCAAAAGTATTCAACCTTGGGCATCCACCGCGTCGTCTAGTTCTGCTCCATCTTGATGGGTCTCGAGTAGATCTACCGAAGACGGGGGAGAAAATAACTCTCGATCAGAAGGAAGTGGGATTTGTCGGCACAGTTGCGCGACATTTTGAATTGGGCCCCATTGCGCTCGCCGTCATCAAGCGAATGACCCCGGTTGATGCAATCCTTGATCTTGGAGGGCTCAAGGCAACACAAGAAATTCTTGTTCCGTTGGAGTAAGAATCTTTTTAATAGACCAGTGCTTGAGCTCCTTCGCTCATAATCTCTTCTACAAATGATGCCGAACCTCTGATCTCAATTCCATCTATCACTTCATCTTCTGTGATTCCCCGTCGTGCGGCACATTGTGTGCATAGGGTGACCCGTCCGTTATCGACAATCAATTGAAAGAGCTCGCCAAGATCGGGTGAGTGCGCAAGTGAGAGTTCATCAACTCGACCAGGGAGTGCAAACCAGGAAGCCTCTGAGGTGAGCCAGAGCGAGACATCAACTCCCGTCGCTATCGCAGAACTAGCGACGCTCAGCGCGCCAGAGAGTCTTTCTTGATCTTCTTTACCCGAGATCAGTTTGATCACAATCTGTTTTGCCATATGCCCGACTCTACTTTGCTCGCTAAAGGTAGGCTAACCACGTGTCTCGTTGGCGGAAAACCTTTCTCGATTGGCCTAACTGATGGCATTCACAATTCCTGAGGGTCTTCATCCCGATCTCAATCCACTTGCATGGCTAGTTGGGACTTGGCGTGGCAAAGGGCATGGCGACTATCCAGGGATTGATCGTTTTGATTTCGCCCAAGAAGTCACTTTCAATCATGATGGCAGGGGTTTTCTCACATATTTCTCGCGCTCATGGATCATTGATGCGAACGATGACATTGTGCGCCCTGCCGCAAGCGAGACTGGTTTTTGGCGAATCAAACCAAACAACGTTCTTGAAGTGTTGATTGCCCATAGCTCGGGGATCACTGAAGGTTGGCTTGGGCGCTTCGAAGGACCAAAGATCCAGTTGGTGATGGATCAGGGATATTCAGCGCCAAGCGCCAAGAGTGTTACTGAAGGATCAAGGCTTTATGGATTGGTGGAGGGAGAACTTTTCTTTGCTTATGACATGGCCGTACCTGGCAAAGACCTTCAGGCTCACATTTGGTCAACACTTGCTCGTTCTTAGAGGTAGTCAGTGACGATGAATAGAGATCTCAGACCAGAACTCAATGGAGAGATATTGGTCGAGATCATTCGAGATGAGATGGTCGAATCTGGCCATCATGGACACCTTCTTATTCTTGATGTGGTAGGAGAAGAACTTAAATCAATTGGAGGATCTGACCTTCTTATCTATCCACGATCGGCAATCAAGGGAATACAAACCGCTGCGATGGTCCGCGCGGGTCTTGAGTTGGATCCTCAAGAACTAGCGCTTGTTTCAGCAAGTCATGCGGGAAGCCAGCGACATCTTGAGAGTGCAGAGAAAATTTTGAAGAGTGTTGGGCTTGATGAGAGATCACTTCGAAACACCCCAGACCGTCCGCTAGGTGCAAAAGAGAGACGAGCCTGGGGCGATAAGGATCCATCATCATTGGCTGCAAACTGCAGTGGTAAGCACGCTGGAATGATTGCTACCTCGAAGATCAATGGTTGGGAAATCGAAAATTACAAAGACCCTAACCACCCCCTACAAGTTCTCATCAGAGAAGAACTCGAAAAGTTGTCGGGAGAAGAAATCAAGAAGATCTCCGTTGATGGATGCGGTGCACCTCTTTTTGCCGTCTCGCTAAAAGGGCTAGCTACGGCAATTCATAATCTCATGAACTCAACTGACCCCATTCACGATGCTGTCTTTCGATCCTGTCGAGAGTTCCCCGAAATGGTCAGCGGAGAGGGGCGAATAATCACTGAATCGATGCGACAGATTCCAGACCTCTTCGCAAAAGATGGCGCAGAGGGAGTGATGATCGCTTCGATTCGAGGTAAAGGAACGATTGTCTGGAAGATGAGCGATGGATCGCAAAGAGGTGATTGGCCACTACTTGCTGCAAGCCTTTCGCATCTGGGGGCGAAGCTTCACTTTGATCAAATTTCTGTATACGGAGATGGACGGGTTGTAGGACAGATTCGCGCGAGTAAACTCGCCCTTAATGTCTCCTGATAATCCCCGCAACGGGTCGAGTGCAGGTCATCCGCCTCGACGCATTGCGAAGTTGATGCTCCATACCTCACCGCTCGACCAAGCAGGAACTGGTGATGCTGGCGGAATGAACATCTACGTCGTCGAGAGTGCTAAACGCATGGCTGATTCAGGCATTGCTGTCGATATCTTCACTCGAGCAAGCGATGAGTCTCTGCCTCGAGTCGTTGATCTGGCACCAGGAGTGAGAGTCAAACATCTTCATGCACATCCATATCAGGGCGTCAGTAAGAGTGATATTCCGGCACTGATGAAACCATTAGAGCGCGACTTCTATCGCCACCTTGAAGAGGATGAGGGTTATGAAATCATCCACTCTCATTATTGGAGTTCAGGGATGTTGGCCCGCGCTATCTCAGAAAGAAGTGGCAGGCCATTCGTCCATACTTTTCACACCACTGCCCGAGTCAAGAATCTCTCACTTGCCGAAGGGGAAAACCCAGAACCTTTAAGCCGCGCAATCGGTGAAGAAGAAGTTGCTCAATCTGCAAGCGCGATCATCGCAAATACTGATTCCGAAGCGGCGAGCCTGGTTTCGCTATACAGCGCCTGTCCAGAGCGAGTATTTGTTGCTACCCCAGGAGTAAATCTCAATGAGTTCAAGCCAGGTATTGGGCGAATAGCGACTCGACGGAAACTTGGTATACCGGAAGATAAATTGATTTTGACTTTCGTTGGTCGTATTCAGCCACATAAGGGTCCTGAAGTCCTGATACGTGCAGCCGCAGAGATGATGGCTCATAGCCCACTCCTTCGAGAGAAGGTACTAGTGCAGATCATCGGTGGCGCATCAGGAAACGGTGAAGGTGAACCGGAGAGGTTAGCGAGGTTAGCGAAATGGATTGGCGTCGCTGACGTTGTTAAGTTCCTGCCACCGATAGCGCGTGCAGAGCTGCCAGATTGGTACCGCGCATCCGATGTGGTCTGCGTTCCAAGTTATAGCGAATCATTTGGTCTAGTGGCTCTTGAGGCGCAAGCCTGTGGCACACCAGTTGTTGCTACAGCGGTGGGGGGCCTTCGAGCCGCTGTTGCCGACGGTATTTCTGGCTCACTAGTTGATGGTCATGACCCGAAAGCATGGAGCGCAGTCTTGCTTCGTCTAATCGCACAGCCAGAGCGACGTTTGATTCTTTCCCTTGGCGCAGTCAAACATGCGGCAAACTTTGGGTGGGATCAAACTGCACGGACGATTCTTGATGTCTATGACAAAGTGCTCAGTGAATCCAGAAGTCAAGGCAACTCCACCAATCAATCTAACCTCGCTTAAGAGACGCCATGGATAGTCGACTCGCTAGTCAGCGAAGGAGCTCGGCGATTGTCGAAGAATTCATGGAATCACACCATCTCTCTTTTGAGCGAGTGGATGAGCGCACATTCATGGTGACACTTCCTGGTACATCGAAACTAGAGACCCATTGCGCTCTGACAATTGGAGATCACTCACTAGGAGTGAGTGCCTTCGTGATTAGAAAACCTGATGAGAACATGGCTGAAGTTCACGAATGGATGTTGAAGCGAAATGCATCGATGTATGCAGTCGCTTTCGCACTCAATGAGCTGGGAGATATTTATCTTGTAGGGCGTCTATCTCACGCTGCAGTTTCAGATAGCGAGCTAGATAAAGTAATCGGCTCAGTACTTCAATATGCCGATGGTGCCTTCAACCCGCTTCTAGAGTTAGGCTTTTCATCTGCGATTCGGCGCGAGTGGGCATGGCGCCTCTCGCGCGGTGAATCACTTGCCAACTTGAAGGCTTTCGAGCATCTGATCTCTTGAATGATGTGTTGATGGCAAGATACGACATATGAGTATGGAATTAATCTTGCTTCGCCATGGTGAAAGTGAATGGAACGCCAAGAATCTCTTCACAGGCTGGGTTGATGTTGCGCTATCTGAGAAGGGTGTGACAGAGGCGAAACGTAGTGGCGAGTTACTCAAGGAGAAGTCTCTTCTCCCTGATGTTCTCCATACTTCTCTCTTAAGGCGTGCGATTCACACCGCAAACTACACCCTCGCTGAGGCGAATCGAGATTGGATTCCGGTTAGGAGAAGTTGGCGGCTCAATGAACGCCACTATGGCGCGCTTCAGGGCAAGGACAAGAAAGCCACCCTCGAGCAGTATGGGCAAGAGCAATTCCAACTCTGGCGACGATCTTTTGACGTTCCACCACCTCCGATAGACGATGGAGATAAGTATTCGCAATCGAATGACCCCCGCTACGCAGCGCTCGGTGCTGATTTACCTCGAACTGAGTGCCTTAAGGATGTAGTGGATCGTCTTATCCCTTACCTGACAAACGAAATTGCAGTCGATATGCGAAGCGGATTGCGAACGCTTGTGGTTGCCCACGGAAATTCGATCAGGGCTATCGTCAAACATATTGATTGCATCTCTGATGATGAGATTGCTTCAGTCAATATTCCAACTGGCATCCCGTTGCTCTATCGATTTGATGATGACTTTGAACCAATTAAAAAAGGTGGCGAATATCTAGATGAAGAGGCCGCGCGAATCGCTATTGAAGCGGTCGCAAACCAAGGAAAGAAGTAGTTACTCCGAGTCGTCTGAGTACTTGCCGGTCACGAGGAAGTAGACACGTCGCGCTATAGAAACAGCATGATCAGCGTATCGCTCGTAATAACGGCCCAAGAGAGTCATATCGATTGCAGTCTCAGTGCCATGGGGCCAACTCTCATCAAGTAGCGTTGCAAAGAGCTTTCGATGAAGCCGATCAACTTCATCATCATCGCGCTCCATCTCAAGTGCCTTGTCGAGATCTCGCTCAGTGATAACCAATGTGCACTTCTCCGCAACAACTTTGACGCATTTACCCATTTCCTCGATAGTCAAAAGAAGTTCTGAAGGAATAGCAGCCGCGGGATGACGTAGCCTCGTTATCTTCGCAACGTGATGCGCCATATCTCCCATGCGCTCAAGATCAGAGCTCATTCGAAGCGCGGTAACTAGGGCACGCAAGTCGCTCGCAACCGGTTGTTGGCGAGCGATGATTTCAATGATTCGATTATCAAGATCGTGGGCCATCGCATCGACGCGATCGTCGGAGGAGATGACCTCTTCAGCTTCAGTAAGGTTGGCGGTCAATAGCGCGTGAGTTGCCTTCTGCATTGCGTCATTGACCAGTACCGAGAGTTCAACTAGAGATGTAGTTACTCCATCAAGCTCATCTTGAAAAGCCGAGCGCAACCAAGCCATGGCCTTAGCCTATGCGAGATTAGATGAATGCGGGAAATCTTCGAGGTAAACGAGAGGTTAATCGCCTCTCGTTACCGCCTGGAAAGGACCAAGAAATCCAAAAATCCTTCGAGGCAAACTACGATGCAGCCATGGAGCACGTCGCTCGATGATTTTTCGAAATGATGATGCAGTCGATGCCACCCATGAACTAAGACTCAGCCCAATTTCTTCGTCTTTGATTAGAGTCTTGGAACTTCTTGAGGATGAAGTCTTGATCATCGATGGCGATGATCGTCCGATTTATCAGTCTGCTGGTATTGCCACTTTAAACGTCATCAAAGGTGATCGGTTACAAGGGGATGAACTCTTGGCCATCATCAGGGCGGTGCGTAGGACAGACCGCCCCCATCAAGGAATCATCGAGATTCCTCGTGGTTTGATTGGCGAAGGTAAACGTAGAGTGAAAATCGCCGTGACTTCGCTGGATGATGAGAGCATCTTGGTCCTGATAAACGATGAGAGCGAAAAGGCGCGAGTCGACGCGATTAGACGTGACTTCATAGCCAACATCTCGCACGAGTTGAAGACGCCGATCGGTGCGCTATCGCTATTAAGTGAAGCGATTTCTTCGGCTCGTGATGAGCCCGAGGCGATGGAGCGCTTTGCCTCCAGAATCAGAAATGAAGCCAAGCGACTTGAAGATTTAGTCCGAGAGATTATTAATCTCTCTCGATTACAGGGCGAAGACCCTTTGATGAATCCCAGCCCAGTTGAACTTGTTGATGTTGCGTGTCAGGCAATCAAACAAGCAGAGACCAGTGCGGAATCACGAAATATTGAGGTTGAACTCGCTGGGAAACATGAATCCTGGGTCCTAGGCGACCATGAACAATTAGTGATGGCAGTCCACAATCTAATCGAGAACGCAATCAACTACTCTCCTGAGGGAACGCACATTTCTGTTGAAGTACATGTGGTCGATGGTGTAGCCGAGGTTGCTATTAAAGATCAAGGAATCGGCATAAAAGAGGAAGAGTTAGAGAGAATCTTCGAACGCTTCTATCGAGTCGATCCAGCAAGATCGCGCGAGACTGGTGGTACCGGCCTTGGCCTCTCGATCGTCAAGCACGTCGCGCAGAATCATGGTGGTGAAGTTCGAGTCTGGAGCAAAGTAGGACTAGGAAGTACATTCGCCTTGCGATTGCCCATTGCTCCCGAATTTCCACAGGACAAGAGAGGAACTAACGAAGCATGACAAAAGTTCTTGTCGTTGAAGATGAGGAGTCTTTCTCTGAGGCGCTCTCATTCTTATTGGGCAAAGAGGGGTTTGTCGTTGATGCCGCCGCAACTGGAAACGAAGCCCTAGCGAAGTTTGAAAAGGGAAGTTATGACTTGATCTTGCTTGATTTGATGATCCCAGAACTCTCTGGAATCGAAGTCTGTCGCGCCATACGGGCCAAGTCACAAGTTCCCATCATCATGTTGACTGCCAAAGATTCTGAGATCGACAAGGTAGTGGGCTTGGAACTCGGCGCAGACGATTATGTGACTAAGCCCTATTCTAAAAGTGAGTTAGTTGCCAGAATCCGAGCGGTCCTGCGACGCGGAACTTTCGCAACCAATGGAGACGACCATGGCGTTATAGCGGTCGCCAATATCCGCATGGATGTTGATCGTCATCAAGTCTCCGTCGCTGGACAACCAATTGCCCTGCCTCTCAAGGAATTTGAACTCTTGGAATTCTTGATGCGAAACCCAGGACGTGTTCTTACTCGAACTCAGTTGATAGATCGAGTCTGGGGAAGTGATTATGTCGGTGATACTAAGACGCTCGACGTTCATATCAAGAGACTTCGAGCAAAAATTGAGAAGGATCCAGCGAATCCAGCTCTGATTCAAACCGTAAGAGGGCTAGGTTACAAACTAGAAATCTAGTCCTGTACTGGTGTTAGCGCTGGTCTAGCCACATCCGCGAATTCTGCTGAACGGTCTCGAACCAAGACGTTCAACTCTACGATCCCTGAATTCTCGAAGATCACAAGGACAGGAACTCGGTAGCCAGGTTTTGCTTCAAGTGATTCCACAAATGCGAAGGCATTGGCGCTTGGACCCGAAAAGATCACGGGATTGTTGAGCTCGAGTGGCAACTTATTAGCCAGTGAGCCATCGCGCCCGATCAATCCCTGGGTTCCGTTGATCGCAACTCCAATGACTGAATCTTCTGCTTCATCTTGATTGACAATAGTTCCAACGAGAACTGCAGAGCTATCGGGTTGAATAACGAGCGTCATGTTGCGCAGTTTTATCGAGCCAGTTTGTCCTTCTACGCCATCAGTGACTTGAGTGATCAATCGCGTCGCTGCATTTGGTCCAGCGGCACAACCCGAAAGAAGAACGCTCGCGAATGAGAGTGAAAGAACCGAAATTGTCAAGAATCTAACTCTGCGCAAAGCCTCGAATTTCACGGCGTAAGAATAGGGCAATACTGCACAGGGAATCGAAGTTTTATCTTGTGATGAATGTGATGTAGAATCGCCCCCTAACGAAAGGCGCTCAATGTCATTCAAGGTCGGCGAAACCGTTGTTTATCCCCATCACGGAGCAGCTCTCATCGAGGCAATCGAGAAGCGAACGATCAAAGGCGAAGAGAAGACATACCTAGTCCTGAAGGTTCAACAGGGCGATCTCACTGTACGAGTACCCGCAGATAATGTGGATCTTGTTGGCGTGCGCGATGTCGTTGATTCCGCTGGTCTAGACCGAGTTTTTGGCGTACTGCGCCAGCCTTATACGGAAGAGCCAACGAACTGGTCCCGTCGTTACAAAGCCAATCTTGAGAAGTTGGCATCAGGAGATGTCATCAAAGTAGCCGAAGTCGTCCGCGATCTTTATCGACGTGACCTCGATCGTGGCCTCTCTGCGGGCGAGAAGCGAATGCTGGCAAAGGCAAAATCAATTCTCATCTCAGAACTCGCCCTTGCAGAGCGAACTGATGAGGCCAAGGCCGAATCGATCCTCAATGAGGTGCTTGCCTCTTAAGGCGTCTTCGTAAAAATCAATAAGGGGCGTGAATATGGCTAGAACTGCTGCCATCATCGCTGCTGCAGGAAGCGGAGAACGCCTCGGTGCTAGAACTCCAAAGGCTTTCGTTCAATTGGCTGGACGTACTCTCATCGAACATGCATTCTCATCACTTTCACCTCTCGTCGATGAAGTGGTGATTGCTGCGCCTGCTACCTATGAGGGCAAGGTTCAAAGCCTCTTTGGCGAGAGTGCCAAGGTTGTGACTGGTGGGGCAACCCGAAGCGCCTCGATCGCACATGCACTCGAAGCGATCTCTCCCGATATCGAATTCGTCTTGGTCCATGATGCTGCACGTGCGCTCGCCTCTACATCTCTAGCTAGCCGAGTTATCCAAGCGCTCAATGATGGCGAAGTTGCCGTCATTCCTGCTCTCCCGGTCGCCGACACCATCAAGTCAATCAATAGCGATGGGTATGTAACGATGACCCCAGATCGCACCTACCTTCGAGCAGTCCAAACGCCACAAGGTTTCACCCGTCAAATTCTCAATCGCGCTCATCAAGATAGCGAGCGAAACCCGGATGCAACCGATGACGCGGCTCTCGTTGAATCACTTGGTGAGAAAGTGAAAGTGATTGAAGGAGAAGCCAGAGCGCTGAAGATCACAACGGGCGAAGACCTTGAACGAGCGATGGCGATTCTTGGTCTTTCACGAAGCGATGAGATTAGAAGCGGAATCGGCGTAGATGCACATGCATTCTCAACCGACCCCAATCGCAAACTTCATCTCGCTTGCCTCGATTGGGCTGGCGAAATTGGAGTTGATGGCCACTCCGATGGTGATGTTGCTGCTCATGCAATTTGTGATGCTCTCTTTTCTGCTGCTGGCATCGGTGACCTTGGATCAAATTTCGGCGTTGATGACCCGCGCTATGCCGGCTCATCAGGAGCAACGTTGCTTCGAGAGGCGAGCAATCGAGTCAAGAATTCGGGGTTTGAGATCCTCAATGTCTCGGTGCAGATCGTTGGAAACCGTCCAAAGCTCAGCCCAAGGAGACGAGAAGCTATCTCTGCACTTTCAATTGCCTTAGGTGGCGCAGAAGTATCTGTTAGTGCAACGACCACAGATGGACTTGGCCTCACTGGTGAGGGTCGAGGGATAGGTGCGAGCGCATCAGCCCTGATCATCAAGCGCGCCTTAAGAGATGTGAATGTAGGATCGAATACCTAATGTCACTTTCTCTTTACAACACTGCAACAAGAAGCGTCGATACCTTCAAGGCGATCACTCCTGGAAAAGTGGGTATCTATCTCTGTGGCGCAACAGTTCAAGCTGAGCCGCATATTGGTCATATTAGAAGCGGCGTAAATTTCGACATCCTTAGGCGTTGGCTTATCCATTCGGGATATAAAGTGACGTTCATCCGCAATGTCACTGATATCGACGACAAGATTCTGCACAAAGCAGTCCACGAGAAGGCGCCATGGTGGGCGGTTGCCATGAAATATGAACGAGCATTCACCGACGCTTATCGCGCGCTCAATGTCATGCCGCCAACCTATGAACCGCGTGCGACCGGACATATAACTCAAATGATCTCTTTGATGGAGCGGCTAGTTGAACGTGGCTATGCCTATGCTCCAGGAAATGGTGACCTTTATCTTGAAGTGCGCAAACTTGCTTCTTATCTGACGCTCTCGGGGCAGAAGTTGGATGACTTACTTCCAGCAGGCGATGCTGATGATTCAGTGAAGCGGGATCCGCGAGATTTCGCACTCTGGAAGAGTTCGAAACCTGGAGAGCCTTCCTGGCCTACGCCATGGGGTGATGGCAGACCAGGTTGGCATTTGGAGTGTTCAGCAATGGCTCATGCGTATCTCGGCGAAGAGTTTGATATTCATGGCGGTGGACTTGATCTCATATTCCCGCACCATGAAAACGAGATTGCGCAGTCGCAAGCGGCAGGTTATGGATTTGCTCGGGTATGGATGCATAACGCATGGGTCACAGCAAGTGGCGAGAAGATGAGTAAATCTTTAGGAAACTCTCTCGTTGTCCGCGAGATATTGAAACGAGTCCGCGGAATTGAGCTTCGGTGGTATCTCGGTAGCGCTCACTATCGATCAATGCTCGAATTCTCATTTGAAGCGCTAGAAGAATCAGCAACTTCGTTCCGACGAATAGAAGGCTTCTTACACCGAGCCAAAGAACATGGTGAGGTGCACGTTCTGATTTCAGATGAGTTCAAATCAGCGATGGATGATGATCTAGCGGTTCCCACTGCTCTTGCTCTTCTTTCAGGATGGCTCCGTTCTGGAAATAGCGCGATAACAGATGGCAACTTCACCGCCGTGGTCGAAGAAGCCAGCAAGATACGTGGCGCACTCAACGTATTGGGCTGTGATCCCTTTGATTCAGCATTTGATGCGGACAAGTCTTCGGATTCATCTAGCCAGAAAGAAGTTCTTGATGGGCTCATCGCAGGGCTACTTCAAGAGCGAGAGGAAGCGAGGGCTCGAAAAGATTTTGCTGCTGCAGACCGTATTCGAGATCGAATCTCAACCCTCGGTATCACAATCGAAGACACCGCTAGTGGACCGAGATGGAGTATCTCCTGATGGCAACACCTCCTAAGCGCCCTCGCCGACTTAAAGGGCGAGGTCCAACACCTAAAGCTGCTGATCGGCCGTATCACAAGGCAGCAAAGTTCGGGAAGAAGCGAAGTAACGATAGGTCGCGACCTCGTACGGAGCGAACTAGTGACGACAGACCACGCAGCGACAGACCACGCAGCGAGAGACCACGGGGAGAGAGAAGGCGCGAAGAGTTCGAGAAAGTTCATGTCGACACAATCGCAGGAAGAAATGCTGTCCTTGAGGCGCTGAGGGCGGAGGTTCCAGTCAAGGAATTAATCGCGGCAGTCGGGATCGATATAGATGATCGAGTGCAAGAGATTGTCGATCTGGCACGAAATCAAGGCATTGCGATTCGCGAGATTCCTCGACAGAAACTTGATTCCATGAGTGGAATCACGAATCATCAAGGGATAGCGCTTGTTGCAAAACCTTTTGCCTACTCTTCGCAAAAAGAGATCTTCTCGCGGGTGAAAGGGAAACCTCTTTTCGTGGCGGTGGATGGCGTCACCGATCCACGAAATATCGGAGCCATTATTCGTAGCGCTGTTGCATTCGGTGCCGACGGGATATTCATCCCAGAGCGACGTAATGCCAGCATCACCGGTGCTGCATGGAAGGCATCAGCAGGTGCAGTGGCAAGGGTTCCGATCGCACAGGTGACTAATTTGGTGCGATCCATTGAAGATGCAAAGAAACAGGGTTGTTTCGTAGTGGGGCTCGATGGTGACGCGAAAGATGATGTCTCATCGATCTCAGTCGCTTCTGAAGGTCTCTATCTCGTAGTGGGAGGCGAGGGGAAAGGTCTCTCTCGACTCGTTCGTGAGCACTGCGATCTAATTGCTGCGATCCCAATTTCTACAAAAGTCGAAAGCCTCAATGCCTCAGTTGCTACCTCTATTGCTCTCTATGAGATTGCGAAAAGGCGTGCAAGTAACGAGTAGTAATGACTGAGATGAGGAAATTCAAAAGGTTTATCGCCCTCGGTGATTCAATGACTGAGGGAATGAACGATGAGATCATCCGCGGGAACTTCAGAGGTTGGGCAGATCGCGTCGCCGATGTTCTAGCCAGAGAAGAACAAGACTTCACTTATATGAATCTTGCTATCAGGGGCAAACTCGTTGGCCAAGTCCTCAACGAGCAAATCCCAGTGGCTCTTCCCTTCATCACAGGTGATCTTGATGCTTCACAAGTTCTCGTCTCGTTTCATGCAGGTGCCAATGATGTGCTCAGGCCTAAATATGAACCAGAGCGAACTTTCACTCTTTATAACGAGGCGGTAAGGACGCTTCATCAAAGCGGCGCGCAGTTGATGCTCTTTTGCGTTCGGGAGACCTTTGCTGCAGGAAGTAGAACAGGAAGTGCGCTCGCTGAAAGATTCAGGGAGTTCAATAAAAACGTCAAGAAGATGGCCGAAGAGAGTGGCGCAATACTGCTAGACCCTAACCCGGATGAGTTCTGGCATGACAAAGGTTTCATGTCATGGGATCGACTACATATGAATTCGCAAGGACACTATCGAGCTGCACAAGGCGTCCTTGCCAAACTTGGATTGCCGCATGATGAGAGATACCGAGAGCCGCTACCGCCGGGGATAGATCCGAGCGCCATGAAGAAGTTGAGTGAGAATTCAAAATGGTTTGTTTTGTTCCTCATGCCATGGATATGGCGAAGAATTCGTGGTCGTTCATCAGGTGATGGCAGGTCACCGAAATATCCACGCCCAACTCAGTGGCCGGCGAAGATATAGCGCCTGAAAAAAGTAGCTACTAGAAGATATAGGTCCAACTCCAGGTGTAACTCCCTGGCTTGATCTTGTACTTAGCATGTGTATCTGGCCCACAGGATGCGGTTCCAACTCCGCGCGATAGCGCTTCTATCGTCACGACAGAGTTTCCTGAAGGAACCAAGTCAACATTATGTGAGGTGTCAGCGAGAGTTTCACTTCGATAAGGCGAGACTGTGACAAAGCGTGGTTTATCGAGCTGTATGAGTGCGCCCTTATTGGAAGGGTCAGTAACTGCAAACCACCTGACATCTGCTCGCGCGCCGGATTCTTGGGGCTTTATGTAGTCCGTATGCATCTCGGCAACGCTCGCACGCCATCGATGTACTCGACCATTTTTCCGATCACTGGCGCTCTCGTGCTTTCCGGCACCGAGCCATGTCACTTGATTGAGCTCGCCGTCGAGTTCAAATCGGGTGCCGATTCGTGCGACATCAGCGAGTTGCTTAGGCAAAAGAACATTCTCAGTGATGCGAACTCCGCCCTCTACCCGCTCGATTACTTGGCTCTGCTTAACCTTGATCCCAGACCCGGTCGATAAAGTGTTGAGAATCGTGGTCTTAGTTTTTCCATCGCGGATCACGCAATCGGTAAGGGTGAGCTCGCGGATACCCCATTCGTTCCATCTTGTCGCAATATGTCCGATGAGATCGTTATCTGTCGGCGCCCGCCAGAGCGTGAGTCTTGGTGCAACTTTCATCAATGGAAGCTTGATCAATCCTTCTTCCGTTATGAAATCTCGTGGTGACAAGGCAAGCACTTTCGCCTTGGCAAGTGGTTTTGAAGGCAGTGCAAATTGAGCCCAGGCAATCTCATGTCCTTTCGGCGCCCATACCGTGGTCTCTTTAAGTCGAAGCGAGAGATTAAGAAAGCGCTCGCCGCGCTCACTCTGATTTCGAAGCGACTTTGATTTGATTTGAATCGTCTTTCGACCACGTGGAGCGATCTTCGGTAGATTCACTGTCCCACTTTCAATCTCACGTCCATCAACTGTGACTTCGAAGTGAAGCGCGTACTGCTCAATCGAAGTGAAGAAATTTCGGTTGAAGAGCGAAACCCGACCTGTTGCTGGTGATGGCGCGGTGAAGACAACAGGCTGAGCGAGCGCTTTGAATTCATGGAGAGCAGGCTTCGGGCTTCGATCTGGGAAGAAGAGACCATCACAGACGAAATTGCCGTCATGTTTGCTCTCGCCGAAGTCGCCACCATAAGCATTTCGCTTCTTTCCTCCAGGAAGGTTTTGAACGATTCCGTGATCCCAGAATTCCCAGATGAATCCACCTTGCAGCCCAGGAGTGGAATGGATGGCATCCCAATACTCCTTCAAAGTTCCATTGCTATTGCCCATGGCATGGCTGTATTCACAGAGAATCAATGGACGATCGGCGCGCTTTGATTTTGCGTAATCGACGATGGCTGAGACCTCGGGATACATGGGGCAAATCAAGTCAGTTAGGTGGTGCCCAATAGTCCAATTTCCACGGATAGCACCTTCGTAATGGAGTGGTCGTGTTGGATCGAAGTTTCGGATGTAGGAAGCGGCAGCGTGATGATTTAACCCTGATCCGGATTCATTTCCAAGGGACCAGGCAATGACCGATGGATGATGGATATCCCGTTGGACCATTCGTGCAGTTCGATCAACAAAGGCATTGAGATACTTCTGATCATTACAGATACTGTCTTGGAAGGCATGGGATTCGATATTTGCCTCACCGAATACGTAGAAACCAAGTTCGTCGCAGAGATCAAGAAAGACCGGATCATTCGGGTAGTGAGAGGTGCGAACTGCATTGAAGTTCCAGCGCTTTAATTCCAATAGATCCGTACGCATCAACTCTCGAGTCAGTACCCGCCCGCTATCTTTGTTGAAATCATGTCGATTCACGCCATAGATGATGATTGGCTTGCCATTGACAAGTAACTCTTTTCCTTTGACTTCAACTGATCGAAATCCAATTCGCTGCGTTATCACTTCGAGCGATTTACCTTGCGGATCGATTAACTCGAATTCAATCTCGTAGAGTTTCGGGGATTCGGCAGACCAGGGAGAAATTCCAGGAACCTTTACAGTGAACTCGATTACTCCGGGGCCAGGTGGCTCAATCTCTCGAATCGCATCACGCGTATTTTGCGGGAGTCTTCCGTCCCAATACGCGCCTTTGAAGAATTCATCACTTGCCCTGCGTTGTTCGGGTGTCATCTCGGTCCAGTTTGGACGCTCAGAGCGAGAAACGACCGTTTCGAATCGGACTTCTTTTCTCGCTCCGTTGACCTTTGCTCGAAGGGTCCAACCATCAATGGCAAGGCCATCAATTGAATTGACGAAGGCGCGAACGCGAAGTGTCCCAGTCGTATGGTCAGCGAGTAATCCTGTCTGGGTGTAGAGACGTTCGATAAAGACCTTCTCAGTAGCATGAATGGTGACCGAGCGGGTGATCCCTCCGTGCCACCATTGATCTTGATCTTCGATGAAAGTTGCATCTGACCATTTGACGACGACAATCCGTACTGTGTTCTTACCGTCAAAGAGGTAGTCAGTGATATCAAAATCAGCATGCAATCTTGAATCTTTCGCAAGCCCAACGAATCCGCCGTTGATGTAAAGCGAAGCAACCGATTCGAATCCGCCGATAGTGAGGACTACGCGCTTGCCCCGCCATAGATCGGAAAAGTCGAAGTCTCTTTCATAAACACCCGTCGGATTCTCATGGGGGACTAATGGTGGAAGTTGATCGAATGGCATCTGCACATTTGTGTAGATGGGTTTGTCCTCGAACGGAAAGTTACCGCTCTCATCTTGCACCATGGTCCAGAGTCCAGGGACATTGATCGGGCTCCATGACCGAGAAACCTTGGCTTCTGGATGTTTGAGAAGTTGAAACCGCCACTGACCATTGAGTGAAGAGGAGTGAAGGTGAGGTGCGTCAAGCATTGGAAGGCGATTGACCGAAGTGAGATCTGGTGACGTCCAGTATTTGCCGAGAGCTGAGCTCTTTCCAGCATCATGTTTGGTGATCATCGAGGCTCCGACCTTTCGCGGGCTCTTCACCCTTGAGTGCGCGATTCTCTTCTCGAGCTTCGTCCATCGCATTCAACACAACACCGATGAGCACATTGAGGATCGTGAAGACAATAATGAAAACATAGGAGATATAGAACGGTAGTGCGAGTGGCGTGTACGAGAGTCCATCCATCAAGTAACTTGCAAATTCTTCAAGAGTCAAAAGGATGAAGAGCGAGGTTAACGCAGAAGTGATATCGCCCCATTGCTCGGGCATATCTTTTCCGAAGAGATAGACCCCAGCCATTCCGTACATGAAAAGTGCAAGAAAGATGAGTACAGACATACTCATCAAAGGCGGAAGACTTCGAGCGATGGATCGAGTAAGAATTCGCACCTCAGGCAAGAATCGGAAGATTCGAATCAATCTGAAGATGCGAAGTAGTCGAAGGATCAATGTCTGGCTAGCAAAGAGTGGCGATAGTCCGATGATGACGAAATCGAAGACATTCCATCCGGTCTTGAAGAACATCCAAGGCTTGCTTCCGTAGGAGATGATCCGTGCTATCAATTCACCTATGAATATCCAGAGCGCTATTCGATCGAAAGTCTCAAGTGAGCTCCTCACTTCGCTATCGATATTTTTCATAGTCAATAGCGCGAGCGCGATCGCGTTGAGCATAATGATGGCAGCGATAAAGAGTTCGAAAGCTTGGCTGTAGACGACCTTAGTCAGCCATTTGATTCGATAGCCAGGAATCTCCATCTCTTCGCCTTGATTCCTTAACACCGATCTTCCCTTTGAAAAGGTCAGTTACTTATCGGATTGGCTTCGTTGACGACGATGGTCTTCGCCCAGAGGTCTGTGACTCGCTTGAGTCGGCCACCTTTGAAGATCCAGAGCGCATCAGTCAGTGAGATCGCTAATCCGATCAGCGAACCAAGAATTGTGAGTCCCTGTCCTGCGAAAGGATCTGAGGAATATGCATCATCAAAACCCGATGCAAAACCACCGAGTGCTTCGAATATCAAGCCGGGAATCGCAAAAACAATAGGAATAAGGAGCTGGCGAATGGCCATATGTCCCCAGGTTGCAGTGTTGCGCTCAGCCTCGGCGACAACGCGCATTTTGAGAATCTGCTTGGCAGGTGTTAGTCCTTGTCCCCAGACCACAAGACTCCAGATCAACCAGCCAATACCGCATGTGACGATCATCAAAGCCAGATCAAGGAAATAACCACCAAGTCGATGTTGTGCAGATGCTTTTGGAAATAGGTTCATAGTCACCAGAATACTGCTATGAGCACATTAGCAACTGCTAATCCGAACATTGTCATATAGGTAGAGCGCTTCACTTCGGACTTCTTCACATTGAGGAAACCAAGTACCAGGATTATCACGACAAAGAGGAGCTTGATACCAAGTTTGCTGTGATCGAGAAGTTCAACCGAATCGTCTTTTGCATGTTGCATTGCATTAACGATGATTAAGAAGATTCCCGCAAGCAGGACCAAGAGTCCACTGTGAAGAGATGCCACCTTGATTCGAAGCGGCTTCTCACTGACGCCAACTAAGAGCCCACCAAGTAGGCCAGCCATTCCGATGAAGTGCAAGACGACGAGAACTTCATAGAGCAAGTTCATGGCCTCCCCTTTCAGCCGATTCTCAGGACTGAGATTCTCTATCTCAAGCCTAATCGTCTTCTTGGAAGAATTGCTGGTTCAACTGGCAGGGTGATTTCAAAGGTGCTTCGCTTCGGGCATGGCTAACGACAACCAATCCTTCGAAGTCTCGAGAAGAGGGCTTGTCGGAGCGCTTCTTACTGGCAGCATAACTGCGGTCGCATCTCTCTTTCCAAACGCAGCGCATGCGCAACCAACCGCTAAATGTGTTCGCGCTGGACAAAAAATTATCTTCAATGGTTATGCATATAGTTGTATTCGAAAGAGCGGTCGCCTGACCTGGAAACGCGGTAAGAGGATTAAGGCAGCAATCGCTTCACCTATCTCTTCTCCAACGCCATCAAACTCTGTTACGCCATCGCCGACACAAACTTCAAATTCCAATCCGACCCCAACGCCGACCCCAACGCCAACCCCAACGCCGACCCCAACGCCAACCCCAACACCAACCCCAACACCAACTCCAACACCAACTCCATCGCCGAGCGCCACAGTAAAGCAAACTGGTTTTTTCATAGCGAAGTCGAATCAGATTGTTGTAGGTGAATCAAAGATTTTCACCGGAATAGATCTTGCAGGACGAAGCGTGAAGTTATCTCTTTTCCGTTCAGCCTCAGGAGTAAGTGCAGTTGATGTCTACTGCACCCATGCTGGATGTGTGGTTACTCCAGAAGGACCGGAGTTGGTCTGCAAGTGTCACTTCTCATATTTTGATTCGGCAACTGGCGCACGAAAGAGTGGTCCAGCGCCAACGAGTCTTCCTATTTTTGCAACGAGTGAAATTGATGGCGAGATCTACATCCTCAGTTCTTGAGTCATAGCCCTTCGGCCGGCTCAAATCTTTCAGGGGATTCACTCAGGTT
>Ga0194133_10002325_pt1 | contig 29742 bp, 32 predicted proteins | sample TA2KigOf40mmetaG_FD_155448 | JGI IMG/M metagenome (GOLD analysis project Ga0194133, IMG submission 155448) | Freshwater microbial communities from Lake Tanganyika, Tanzania - TA2015055 Kigoma Offshore 40m | ecosystem: Environmental > Aquatic > Freshwater > Lake | place: Tanzania: Lake... | reverse complement strand
TATCTATTAAAGCTAATTGTGTTTCTATATTATTTTTATCTGATCCTGTTGGAAATTTTGTTTTTACAGATTCAACCAGTTGAGATTTATTACTGGATGTATTTTTAGGTTGTGTTGTAGCTGTAGGTGCTTCTGATGTTTTTGGTGCAGGTGTTTTTACAGGTTCAGTCAGTTGAGATTTACCACTTGATGGTTTTTTAGTGGGACTAGTGGAACTAGAGGTGTCAGTACCAGTAGTACCACCAATTAATGTATTATATCTATTAATAACATTATCACCTTTATAAATAATATTATTTATTTCATTATTTTTATAATTATTATTTTTAATTTGATTTAAATAATTATTTAAATTATTAATTTTTAAATTAATTTTATTTAAATATTTTTTTTTTATTTCTGTGTTATCATTTGAATTATCCGAATTATTTATATATTTATTATATCTATTAATATTTAATTCAACATTATCTATTTTACTATTTATTTTTTCTAAATTAATATTTGATATCATTATTAATATATATAAAAAAATTTATATTAAAAATATAAAATCGTTTTTTACTATTATTAATAATGGGTATAGAAAAATTTTTTTCAACATTATATAAAAATTTTAATATTATAAAAAATTTAGATTTAAATAATAATAATAAACTTTTACAAGGAAAAATATTATTATTAGATTTTAATTCAATTATACATAATGTATCAACCAATATATTATTTGAATTAAATAATAATAATATAATAAATGATTTATCTGTTAATGATATTGAATATATTATAATAGAAAATGTAAATAATTTTATATTATCATTATTAAATAATATAAATCATAATAAATTGAAAATTTTATATATTGGCTTAGATGGTGTCCCAACATTTTCAAAAATATTAGAACAAAAAAAAAGAAGATATATTGGTGAATTAATTGATAAATTATTAGAACAATATCCATTAAAATATAAATGGAGTAAAAATAATATTAGTCCTGGTACATTATTTATGAATAAAATAAATTTATATTTATCAAATATAAAAAAGATTATTAATAATGAAAAAATACCACAAAATGAATTAATATTAAAAATTGAAAATTATGAATTTTATAAAAAATACATAAAAAAAATTATTATATCAGATACAAATAAAAAAGGTGAAGCAGAAATGAAAATAATTAAAATAATATCCAAATTAAAAACAACAAAAAAAAAATATTATTTTATAGTCCTGATGCAGATGTAATATTACTAAGCATGATTTCAGATAAATCAGATAATATTAGTGTATTAAAATTTGACAACAACACAAATATATTATATTTAATAAACATAAAGAAATTAAAAAATTCAATATTTAAATACTGTAAAAAACGATGTAATAAGAATATTAATATTAATAATTTAATAAATGATATAGTATTTATTTTTACAATATTTGGAAATGATTTTATACCACATTTAGAATGTATAAATACAAATAATGATTTTTTATTATTAATTGATTTATATTTAATAAATTTTATAGATTATGATTATATAATAAATAATAATAATATTAATGTTAAAAATTTGTATAATTTTTTAAAAATATTAAAAAATCATGAAAAAAGATTATTATTAAGAAATTCATATCAAAATTTATATCAAAATTATAATTACGCAAATCAAAAAAATTTTTATATTGATTATTTAAATATTACAACAAATATTAAAGAATCTAATAAATTTGGTGAAATGTATTATAATTTTTATAACAATATTTTATTATATATTGATCCCTATATATTAAAAAAATATATTAATAATAATAAATATGGATGTTTATACTTTTACTTATTAAATAAATATGAATTATATAATATTATAATTAAATTTAAAAATAATACTATTTTACCATTTAATAAATTATTTATTATTAATTATTTAAATATTAATAAAAATAATAAATATGATAAATTATTTACTTATCAATATACATCTACTACAAAAAAACATATTGAAAATACAAAACATTTAAATAATAGAGAATTAGAATTATATTTAATTAATAATAAATTAGATAAGTATACACAAATATTTAATCCACATAATAAGTATTATGAAATAATACAAAAAAATAATAATAATGAAAAAATATATTATAATTTATATTTTACTGATGATGAAAATAAAATAGTTAAAGAATATTTATTAGGTTTAAAATGGATATTTACATATTATTATGTTAGAAAAAATATAAATGAATTATGGTATTATCCATATTATAAAGCACCATTATTAAATACTATAGTAAATAATTATAATGATGAAACTTTAATTAAAAATTTTAAAAAAGAAAAATTAAATATAAATCCAATAGAACAATTAATATATATATCTCCAATTGATGAAACATTAAATAGTATAAAAAATTTAATAGATATTAATACATTTAATAAAATAAAATTATTTTTAATTGATAATTTAAATGATTTATTTTATAATTTAAAAAATATTTATAAATCTATTAATAATAATAATATATTAGATTGTTCAATATCTAATTTTGTATCTAAATGTAATTATAAAATATTAAATAATATAATAAATATTAATAAATTTAAAAAAAAATTTAGGAAATATTATCTATAATATTGTAATGAGTTTAAAATATAAAATATTATATCCATTTGTAGCAGAATTATATGAAGATATTTTATTAGATAATATTAAAGCAATGATTAAAAGAGAAGAATATCATAATTTAAATAAATTAATTATTCAAGATTTATATAAAAATATGTATTATAATGTTAATATTAATTATGATAAAAATAAAAAAGCATTAATTAATGTTTATCCTGTTAAAAATATTAATAATATTATACCTATATTACCACCTAATATATTATCACCTTTACCACCTACATTAATATCACCTCAAATACCTGTTCTTCCTATTTTACCATCTATTGTACCTAGCAAAAAATATTTACCTTTATTACCACCTTTATTACCTGTTCAATATATTTTATAAATTTCATTCTTTCTTTTTTTTTAATTTATCTAATGCTTTTTGTAACTCTTTTTCTGTTGGAACATATGATTTATTAACTATTTCATTTATATTTATAGATTGTGGTGGCGGTGGTGGTGGTGGTGGTGGTGGATGTGGTTGTGGTGGAGGAGGTGGAGGTGGAGGTATTGATTGATTAGAAGATTTAGATGATAATATGGTGGAGTTATTTAAAACGTTAGTTTCAAAAGGTGTAGGAAAGTATTTAATTTGATACAAATTAGTTATAAGTCCTATATTATCATTCATATTCCATATATAATTTAAATTTATTACAATTTCAATTTCGCTATTAATATTAAAATCAGAAATGGAAGTAACATTATTAATATCAGAAACAATATTAATTTTAGAATAATTTATTTTAATATAATAAATTGAGTCTTTTTTTTTTAATATACTTATTATATTAAAATTATATTTTCTATTAAAACATTTAATAATATCATTTTCAAAGTTTTTAACAAACTCAATAAAATGTGAAACTTTATTATATGTAGGATATAATGGAATATATATTTTATTAAATTTTAAATTATTTAATTTATTAATTAGTCTAATTTTTGGTAAAATTATAAAAATTTCTTTAGGTGAAATATTTATATTTTCTTGATAATATAAAAAATATTTATTATATATATTTGATAACTTTACTTTCTTGCCAATAATTATATTATCAAAGTCAAATGTTATATTTAATTCATTAAAATTAAATAAATGGTAAGACATTTCTAATAATAATTACATTTTATTATTATTATTATTTAAATTCAATTTTTATTTAAATATAAAATATATATTATAATTAAATGGATAAAAAGTTAATATTAATTGATACATCTTATACATTATTTTATAGATTTTACGCAACAATTAGATGGTATTCTTTTAAATATCCAGAAGAATTTATTGAACTAAAAAAAAATAATGAATATGATTGGTCAACTAATGAAATATTTAAAGATAAATTTGAAAAATTATATTTAGAATCAATTATAAAAGCAACAGGTAAAAAAATATTTAATAGTTCTGATATTATTTTTTGTGCAGATTCATCAAATAATTGGAGAATAGAATTATTTTGTGATTATAAAATTAATAGAAAAAAAAACATTAAATATAATTTTGAAAATATATTTAATTATTCATATAATACAATTATACCTAATATTTTAAAATCTAATAAAAATATAAATTATATTAAAATTCCAAATATTGAAGCAGATGATATTATAGGTTGTATATGTATAAATTTAAAAGAAAATAAAATATATGATAATATTTATATATTATCTGGTGATGATGATTTTTTACAATTAGGAAGAAGTAATATTACTTTTATAAATTTTAAAACAACTAAAATATTAACAGAAGACGAAGCATATTATGCATTACAAAAAAAGATAATATTGGGTGATAAATCAGATTGTATAAATGGTATTTTATCAAAAGGAAAAAAAAACAAAGAAGAGTTATTAAAAGATAAGGATAAATTAAAAGAATATTTATTATTAAATCCAGAAATAAATAAAAAATATATATTTAATGATTTAATAATAAATTTTGATAAAATTCCATTAAAATATTATAATAAAATTATTAAAATATTTAATAAATTATCTGTAAATGTTTAAAAAAAATAATTTATTTTCTATTATAAATTATAAATGAAAGTATATTCTCATTCATTACAAGGTAAAAGAGAATCAAATGAAGATCAACATATATACAAATTAAATTTAGATAATAATAATTTAGAATTAAATGAAATAAATTTTTTTTCTGTATTTGATGGTCATGGAGGGAAAATAGTAAGTAAATATTTAAAAGATAATTTACCACAATTTTTTTTAAATAAATTCAAAAAAAATATATATTTAGATAATTCAATAGCAACTAAATATTTTAATAAAGTTTTTATTTTATTACAAAAACAATTACATTTAAATCATCCACGCGCAGTAAGATATTGTGGTTCAACATGTTGTATTGGTATACATTATAAAAATCAAAATAATGATGATCGTTTATGGATTATTAATGTTGGTGATTCTCGCGCTGTTAAATGTAATAAATTAAATATTGCAGAACAATTATCTCAAGATCATAAACCAAATTCACCAGATGAAAAAAATAGAATTGAGCAATTAGGTGGTACTATTGAATTTGATGGTGTTGATTGGCGTATTAAAGATTTATCATTAAGTAGAGCATTTGGTGATTTAGAGTGTACACCATATGTAACACATTTACCACAAATTTATAAATACAAGTTAAATAATGATAAATTTATAATATTTGCTTGTGATGGTTTATGGGATATTTTAACAAATCAAGATGTAGTTGATTATATTAATACGAAATTATTTAATAAAAAATATAATGGTAACATTGCAAAAGATCTAGCAGAATATGCATTAGAGAAAGGTTCATTAGATAATATTACAATAATAATTTATTTATTATAAAATCAATAATTTATATAAAATAATATTAGTAATTTATTATTAATAATGATAAATAATAAATTATTAAAAAATTATAATATAGGATTAGAATTTATTAATTATTATTATAATACTTGGATAAATAATCCTGAACTATTATATAATAATAATACAATAAAAAATTTTACAAAGTTTTCGTATAATTCAATATGTTATGAAGGTACAGAAATAGTTGATTTATTAAAGTCAATTAAATCAAATTATAACATATATTTTCATGATTATACATATGAAATATTAGATTCAAATTCTAGACAATTATATATATTAGTTACAGGAAAAATCAATAATAATACTTTTTCACAAACATTTAATTTAATGTTAATTAAAAATAATATTTGGATTATAATTAATTCATTATTAATTATTATATAAAAAATTATTATTTATTATTTTAATATAAAATGAATAATGTAAAAATACTTGTAACTGGTGGTAATAGTAATATTAGTACTATTATTAAAAAATATTTATTTAATTATAATATTATATTTTTATCTAAAGCTGACTTAAATTTATTGAACTTTAATGAAATTAAAAAATATTTAGATAATAATAATTTTGATATTATAATTCATACTGCAATTAATGGAAGTCAAAAATATAATAATATTAATAATCACTCTAATTTTAATATTTTATATGAAAATTTGTTGATTTTTGAAAATTTAATCAAATTTATTGATAGATTTAAAATGTTTATTAACTTTGATTCTGCTGCTTTATATAATACAAAAACAAATATTATGAATAAAAAAGAAAATGAATTAGAAACAGTTCCAACTGATAATTATGATTTATCTAAATATATAGTATATCAAAGAACAATTTTATATCATAATATTTATAATTTAAGATTATTTAATATATTTCATTCAAATGAAAAAGATTATAAATTTATTAAAAAATGTTTTTTAGATGAAAATAATTTAATAATAAATGAAGATAAATATTTTGATTTTTTTTATGAGGAAGACTTTATAAAAGTATTACTTTATTATATAAATAATTTATTTAGTCAAAATAATTTAATAAAAACAATTAATTTATGTTATACTGAAAAATATAAATTATCTGAAATTTATAAATTAATTACTAAACAACCATATAAAAAAACTTTATTAATTTCTAATAATAATTATTGTGGTAATAATGATTTACTATTAAAATATAATATTGATTTTATTGGTTTAATTAATGGATTAAATAAATATAGAAATGATTTAAATAAAAAAATTTATTATGCACCACATATGAAACAAGCATATAATAATGATGAAATAAATGGTGTTATACAATGTTTAGAAAATGGATATTTAGCTAGTTATGGTGAAAAAACAATTGAATTTGAAAATAAAATATCAAATATTTTTGGAAAAAAATATGGTTTATTTGTTAATAGTGGCTCATCAGCTATATTATTAGGATTATGTTCATTACAATTAAATAAAAATGATGAAATAATTACACCTGTTTGTACATTTTCTACAACAGTTGCACCAATAATTCAAAATAATTTAATACCTGTTTTTTGTGATGTAGATATAAATACATTTGTACCTTCAATTGAATCAATATGTGAAAAAATTACATTACAAACAAAAGTAATATTATTACCTAATTTAATAGGATCTAAACCAGATTGGAAAGAATTAAAAAATAAATTAAATGAATTAAATAGAAATGATATTATTTTATTTGAAGACAGTGCTGATACAATTACAACTACATTTGAAACAGATATTTCTATTACTAGTTTTTATTCAAGTCATATAATTACAGCAGGTGGTTCAGGTGGTATGTTAATGTTTAATGATAAAAAATTATTAAATATTGCATTAATGTATCGCGATTGGGGGCGATTAGGTGATAATAATGAAAATATATATGATAGATTTAATTATAATATTGATAATATTCCATATGATTATAAATTTTTATATAATGTTATTGGATATAATTTAAAATCATCTGAAATGAATGCAGCTTTTGGATTAGTTCAATTAAATAAATTAAATGATATTTTATCTATTAGAAGAAATCTGTTTAATTATTATTTATTTAAACTTGAAAACATAAAACAAATAAAATTACCTAAAGATAATATAAATTATAATTGGTTAGCTATACCATTATTAACTAATAAAAGATTAGAATTATTAACATTTTTAGAAAATAATAATATTCAAACCCGAGTATGTTTTGCAGGAAATATAACAAAACATCCAGCATATAGAAATTATTTAACAGAATTTCAAAATGCAGATCAAATAATGAAAGAAGGATTTTTATTAGGGGCACATCATGGTATGACAATTCAAGATGTAGATTATATATGTGAAAAAATTAAATATTTTTTTAATCAAGAGGTTTAACAATCATTTCATTATTAAATTCATTTCTATCTAAAAATGGTTCCATATCTTCAAAAGGTTTATTTTTAAATGTACCATCAATATTTTGTATTGCACTTAATTTAGGAAATCTGCATTGAACACAACAAAATATTTCACATATAATAGGTTTATTATAATTTATAAATTCATTAAATATTTTATCATTATTATTATTATTATTATTATTAATACATAAATATTTAATATTATATGCATAACAAATTTTTTCAGTATTAGGAAATGAAATACCAGATTCTTTATTTATTCCATAATTATTATTAAAAAAATTATTTTGTGTTATTTGAATTGCACCATAAGTATTATTATTAAATAATAATATTTTAATTGGTAAATTATGATGTACAATTGTTTGTAATTCTTGAATATTTAATTGAAAAGAGCCTTCACCTAATATAACAATTGTTAATTTATTATTTCCTATGTATGCACCTATACTTGCAGGAATTTCAAATCCCATATCTCCTTGTGAACTTATAATAAAACTATCATTTGATTTTATATTTATTACATGCCACAAGTTTGTAATAATTGAACCAGTTGAACTTACTATATTTTTATTATTTCGTAAAATTTTAAATAAATATGTTAATATATGATATGGATTTATTATATTTTCTTTATATATTGGTACTTCATTAATCCATTTATTTTTCCAATGATTACATTTTAATATCCATTCATCATAATTAATTACATTAAAATTATAATTATCAAAAAAATAATTTAAATCTAAATTTAATTTCAAATCATATTTTATATTATTTTTATTTAATTCATTTTCATCAATATCTAAATAAATAATTTTTGCATCACGTGCAAACCAGTTTTTATTATAGCCAATAATAGCTTGTTACATTCTACATCCTAATGATAATATTAAATCACAATTTTGTAATGTAAAATTTCCATGTCTATTACCATATATACCTATTTTATCAGAATATAAAACATGTTCTGTTTCAATAATATCTGTTCCTAACATAGAAACAACAACAGGAATATTATATTTATTAATAAATTTTATAAATTTATTAATAGTATTACTTATTTTTATACCATTTCCAGCAATAATTAATGGTCTTTTTGCATTTAATAAATATTTATAAACTATTTCTAAATCAAAATTATTTATATTTTCAATTTTAGTAATAATATTTAATTGATTACTAACTATTTTACTTTGAATATCTAAAGGTATTGATAACCATACAGGCCCAGGACGACCGGTCGTTAAATTTTCAATTATATTATTTAATACATTTTCTAAATTATTTATATCATATAATTCATGTTGATATTTTGTTATTGATTTTACAATAGACATTATATTACAATCCGCAAAAGCACAACTACGTAAATTATTATTATTTAATAATGACTCTGATGCAACTTGCCCAGATATGTATAAAATTGGTACACTATCTTGATATGCTGTTAAACATGTTGTAGCTGCATTTAAAGAAGCTATACCAGATGTTACACATACAATTGACGGTTTATTTGTTGCTTTTGAATATCCTATAGCACTATAACCACATGCTTGTTCGTGATGATTATAATAAATATTAAATTTACCATGATTACCAAAAGAATTATTTAAGTGCATAGCAAAACCACCTGTAATTGACATTATAGTATCAATGTTATTATTATATAAAAAATGAGCAATATAATCTGTTAATTTCATTATAATAATTATTAACTATAATTAAATATTTATTTAAATATAATTTAATTTTTAATTTTTTGTATAATAACTTGTTGATCAATATGTAATACATTAATTTTATCTTGATAAATATTTAAAAATGCATCAATTGCAATTTGTAAATTATATATTTGATTATTAAAATTTTAAAATTTATTTATTTTTAAAATAAAAAATGATAATACTGCATCTTGTAAAATAGAATAACTTGAATAATCACTATTATTAATATAAATAAAATTATATATTTCATTTTTAATTTCTCGTAAATATAATTCACTTTTATTTATTATATTCAAATGTACTGTCAAATGTATCTATACATGTTATTTTACAAGATGAATGAGTTAATATATTTTCTAATAACCAAATAGTGGTATGTCCTTTATTACATCCTATTTCTAATCCATTTACATTATTAATATTTTTATGTTTATTTAAAAATTTCATTGATATATAATTAAACGAATATGATAAAATAATCAAAAATAATATATATATATTATATATTAATAGTCAAATTATAGATAATAATAAATATAATAATATATTATATTTAGGATAATTATTAAATAATAAAAAAATAAATACATATATATATGAAATTAATAATGTAAACAAATTAAATCATATATATAATAATTATATAACAAAATTAGATGATATAGAAAATGTTATAATAATAAATTTTATAAATAATGATAAAATTGGTGAATATAAAACTATTTATTATAATATTGATAATATTATATTTTTAAACACAACTGAAATAGATTGTATTAATATTAATAATAATAAATATTATTATGCAGATGAATTTAATAATACTATTTATAATGCACTTTATAATAATGTTTTTGTTATAATTAATCCATTTAAAGAACATAAAGAATTTTTAAAAAGTTTTATTGAATATTTAGATTTAGAAAATATAAAAGAATTTCCGGGATTAATATATGATTATAAAAATATAAAAGAACAAAATTTAAATATAAATTACATTATTAAAAATTATGTTGATTATAACAATAATAAAAATATAGAATTATTATTAAATAAAGTAAAAGTTAATATTATTATTCATACACCACATTATTTAGATAATTATAGATGTGGTGGTATAGTTGTATTATATTATTTAGCACAATTATTATCAAAATATAATTACAATGTTTATATATATAGTGAAACAAATAATAAAGAATCAAATATTATATATAATAACATAATTAATAATTTAGATAATATAGATTTAAATAATACTATAATAATATATAGTGAAAATATTAAAAATAATCCATTAAATGGAATATATATTATAAGATGGATATTAGCACCATTAGGTTTTAATAATAATAATAATATTTATTTAACATGGAATAAAACAGATTTAGTTTATTATTTTAATAATGAAAATATTGATAATATAAAATTATTAACAATTATATATAAAAATCCTAATATAAAAGACTTAAATATAACACGTACTAAACTTAAATGTTATACATTTAGAAAAGTTAAACATATATTATCATTTTATAATATTAATAATATTACATTATATCATACAAATGATGACACTTATCTTACAACTAGTCATTTACCAGATGAATATATTTATATTTTTAATACACACAAATATTTTATTTGTTATGATACATTAACCTTTTTATTTTGTATTTCATTATTATGTGGTTGTATTACTATTATATATAAAATTGATGGTATTGATAAAAAAACATGGATGAAAAGTACATTTTTATGGCCTTATTTAGAAAAATATAATATAGAAAATATATATGGGCTAGCGTATGGAATAGATATAAATGAAGTAACATATGCAGAACAAACAATAAATAAAGCACCTGAATTTATAGATAAAATAATAAAAGAAATAAATAATGAAAGTATAAATAATTTTGTAAATATAATGAATATTAATAAATTTAAAAATTTAAATAATACAGTTGAAAATATATTTTATAAATAATAATATATGAAAAAAAAAACTGTACAAAAATTATTATTATTTGTATTAGTTATTATTGGTATTGGTTTGTATATATATTTTAATCAATTACAGATTATAAACTTATGTAATATGGATGATATTAAATATGAATTAAGTTTAAATTTTAAAGAAATAGTAAATATAATTAAAGTTAATAAAGTTGATGAAAATACTTGTGATGTAAGATATAGATATGAAAATAATACAGAAGATACAATACGTATTGAATATATGCCAAATACAAAATTACAGAAAATATCAAAAATTCAAAGTCCAGGTACAGGATTAACAGTATAAAAATTGAATTATTAATTATTTATAATTATTAAATTACAAATAATAAAATGTCTGAGTTTATAGTTAATATTATTTTAAGTAGTAGTTTTATATTAAAAAAATATAATGATGTTAAAATAGAGTTAATGCAATTATTTGAATACTTAAATAAAAACAAAAAACAACAAAATATATTAATATTACATAGTAAATATAATAAATTTATAGAAAATTGTTATATAAAAATGATATTATTAAATTTAAATAAAGTTATTATATCATTAAAAATATATAAAAATGGCTCAATTAAAATGTATAATATTGAAAATAAAGAAATAATATTATATGTATCTGAATTTATTGAAAATATTATTATTAAAAATAATTTGTTTCTTTTTTCTAAATATATTTTAAATTGTTCTTCTATTACAATTAAATCTTTATGTTTTTCTTGTTCATGGAAATGTGACATAATAAAAAAATTATTAACTTTTAATTATGAACAAATATGTTTAATTACAAATAAATTAAATATAACAAATGAATTTAAATTAAATATTCATGGAAATAAAAAGAATTCTGTTAGATTTAAACAACTTGCAGCACAAATTAAAATAAATGATAAATATTATTATATATTGCTTAATTGTAATGGAAATGCACGAATAGTTAGTATTAAATCTGAGAATAAAGAAAAATTATTAATATTATGTAAAAATATTAGAGTGAAATTATTTAATATATTAACCAAAATATTAACAATATGTGCACAAAATATATTGCCACCAATAATTATACCTGTAAATATTCCATTGTCTAATTTTAATTGTAAATTAAAACCATTAAAATTTAATAATTCATTATATAATTTATTAAATGACTTATTACCACCAATTAAAAGTTTGGATTATTAATATACCATTCTATTGTTTCATTTAAACCATCATTAAAATTGATTTTTTCATTCCATCCTAGTTTTATTAGTTCTGTTGAATCAATAAAATATCTATAATCATTAAAATTTCTATCGGGTATATATTCTATATGATTGTTATAATTTTCATTTGGTTTTAATATTTTTATTATTTTTTCTGCTATTTCTAATACTGAGTATTCATTATTAGTTCCTATATTATAAATACTATTAATTAATCCAAATTTAATAATATGATCTAATGCGTTAGCAACATCATTAACATGAATAAAGTTACGGCGTGTTTCACCAGTTCCTTGAATTGTACATTTTTTATTATTTTTTAATAAAGTAATAAATTTAGGTATTACTTTTTCAGGATATTGTCTGGGTCCATAAACATTATTACTTCTTGTTATAATAATAGGTAATTTAAAGGAATAATAATATGATTTAACAATAAATTCTGTTGCAGCTTTTGTTGCCGCATATGGATTAGTAGGATTTAATAAACTTTTTTCATTACATGGGCTATCATTAAGATTAACTTCACCATAAATTTCATCAGTAGAAATATGAATAAATTTTTTAATTTTATTATATTCTTTACAACATTCCAATAAATTATGTGTTCCATTAATATTATCACTAGTAAATTGTAAAGAATTACCAAATGAATTATCAACGTGTGTTTGTGCAGCGAAATTAATAATAGTATCAATATTATATTCATTTAATATATATAAAATAAGTTCTTTATTATTAATATTTCCTATAATTAATTTATCATGTGAAATATTATTTTTATTTGAACAATAATCTATTTTATCAATATTTATTATATTAACATCAGAATATAAATTTTTATATGTATTAATAAAGTTAGATCCAATAAAACCGCATCCTCCAGTTACCAAAATATTTTTAGGTATATAAATATCCATATATATATATTAAGATATTAATTTAAAGATTCATTTAAATAATAATCGTTTAATTATTAAATAAAATATAATATTTAATAAATGAATAATGATATGGGATATATAAATATTAATAATGATAATGATTTTATTATTAAATCTGAAGGTTTAGGACATGAATTAGGATTTATTTTTTATAAAAATATTTTTAAAAATGCATTTCCAAATAAAAATATTATATATGATTATGATAATAAATATTTGGAACCAGATTTAGTATTAAGAGGTTCACATTTTTATCGTGAAAAAGAACTTAATTATAAATGTCCTTATATTTGTATAAGTGGCGAACCATATAGAATTAAGTTAAAATCAGATTATTTACCATTATGTGAATTTAATACATATATTCCACAATTAAAAAATATTAATGATTCATATTCAAAAGAATTATTAGAAGATCCAGGTATTTATTCAAATAAATGTGTATCATATTGGAAAGACCAAGTATTTCACATTACAAAAAATGACAAAAGTTTTTATATACCATTTATTTTATATACTGATATTGATTTTAATAATATAAAAAAATATGATAATTTAAATGATAAAATATACGATTTTATATATGTAGGTTCAAATAATTCACAAAAAATTAGAAATGATTTATTTTCTAAATTATATGATTTATATAATAATAAAAATGATAAAATTAAAAGTTTGGGTCCTAATTTAAATACAGAGGGATATATTATTGATAAAAAAGTACCATTACCAGAAATATATAAACATTTTAAATTTGTTTTAGCTATTGAAAATAGTAATATTGATGGATATATTACTGAAAAAATTTTATTACCTTTTATTGCAGGTTCTGTACCTATTTATTGGGGTAATAAAGATATTAAAAAATATTTTAATCATAAAGCCTTTTTTTGTGTTAATGATTATTTAGAACGTGGATGGTATCTTGATGATATTGCTATTGAACTTAAAAATCTAGCTAATGATGATAATGAAAATACAGGATGGAGAAAATATTTAAAAGAACCTATATTAAATAATGATACAGTACCAGAATTATTTAATTTATTTAATAAACATTATATAACTGATTATTGTAGTGAAATTATTAATTATATTAAAAATAATTATAAATATTTAAAAAATGATTAATTAATTAATTTATTATATTAAATAATAAATAATGGAAAATGAAATTTATATAGAAAGTAATACAGTTAATAAAGATTTAGATCTTTTAGAATTAAATAATCATGATGATGATGATGAAGAAGAATTAGAAAATAATGAAATAAGGTCTATAATTTATAAAACTATTAATAATTTTGATAATTTAAATTTAAATGATTTAAATTTAAATGATAATAAAAAAAAAATAAATAAAAAAAATAACAATATTTGTAATAATAATTTGTCATTAAATGATTTTTTAAATAAAACATCCGAACCAGTTAAATTTGTTTCCAAGCGTGCGGAAGAAAGAAAAAAAAATTCAGAAATATATAAAAGAAAATTTAATCCTAGATTACCACCATATAGTATAATTAAAAATAAAAAAATAGAAAATATTAAAAAATTGGATATTAACAATGTTGAATTATTTCCAAAATTATCATAATAAAAGTTTCAAATTGATTATATATAATTAAAACTTTTTATAAATTTGTCTTGAATAGAAAAGATAAATAGCAACATCTAATATAACAATTATGGTAGTAAATATTAAAAACTTCAATTTTATATAAAAATTTGTTATATATTATTAAATAGAAACATGAAAAAATATAACATCATATTAGCGAGTGACATGAATGGTGGAATAGGAAATGATAATAAAATACCATGGAAATTTACAAGCGATATTGGATATTTTAAAAGTTTAACATTATTAAATACATATAATAGTTTAATAAATATAAAAAATATATTAATAATGGGATATAATACATTTAAATCATTAAATTTTAAACCATTAAATAATCGTATATGTTTTATAATATCACATGATTACAATAATTTAAATAAACAAAATTTAAATATGAATGTATTTTTTTTTGAAAATTTTATAAATGCATATAATAAAACTATATATTACACACATTCAAATGTGTGGGTTATTGGAGGTGTTAAAATATATGAACAAGCATTAATGCATTATGGATGTGATAAAGTATATTATACAAAAATAAATAATATATTTAATTGTGATAGATTTATAGATTTAAATAAATATAATATTAAATGGATTAATAATATTACAGTAGAAGATATAAATTTAAATGATAATAAAACTTATTTATTAACATTTAATGAGGGATATAATAAATTAAATATAGAAATAAGATATTTAGAAATATTAAATAATGTATTATCATATGGTAATAGTCGTGAAACAAGAAATTCAATAACAATATCAAAATTTAATAAAAAATTATCATGTAATTTAAAACATGGATTTCCATTGTTAACAACAAAAAAAATGTTTTGGAAAGGTATAGTAGAGGAATTATTATTTTTTATACGTGGTGATACAAATACAAATATATTATTAAAAAAAGGAATAAAAATATGGGAAGGAAATACAAATAAAGATTTTTTAAATAAAATGGGTTTAAATTATGAAGAAGGATATATGGGTCCAATGTATGGATATCAATGGCGTTTTTTTAATAAAAAATATAATAGTAATAATAATAATAATAATAATAATAATAATAATAATAATAATAATGGAATAGATCAATTAAAATATATAATAGAAGAAATAAAAAATAATCCATCATCAAGAAGATTAATAATGACATGTTTTAATCCTGAACAAGTAAATGAGGGAGTATTATATCCATGTCATTCATTAATAATACAATTTTATGTGAATAATAATTTATTAAGTTGTAATATGTATCAAAGATCGGGAGATTTATTTTTAGGATTACCATTTAATATTGCATCAACATCATTATTATTACATATAATAGCAAGATTAACAAATTTAGAAGCGTATAAAGTAAATTTAATATTAGGAGATTATCATATATATAATGATCATATAGAAATAATAAAGGAACAATTAAAAAGAATACCAAATAAATTACCACAATTAAAAATGAAAGAATTTAAATATTTAGAAGAAGTAGAAAACTCAACATATTTAGATTACATAATAGAAAAATATGAATCATATTCAACATTAAAAGCACCATTAATAGCATAAATAATTTAAAAAAAAAATATTATAATGTTTAATGATAATTAATCCATTTGAAAATATAAATAATACAAATAATATTGAAATTAATGATAACAATATTATAATGTGGTTAGAGGTATATGGGAGGAAAAAACTAACAAATATATCGGGATGGAATATAACAGAAGATGAAATAAAAGAACATTTAAAATTAATAAAAAAAAAGAAAGGATGTAATGGAAACTATAAAGAAAACATAATACAATTACAAGGAGATCATATTGATTATATGAAAGAATATTTAAATAATTTATCAATTACTAATATTACAATAAAAGGATAAAAAAATTTGAATTTTTAATATTTTATTATATAAAGTTAAATATATAATAAAATATATACATGGCACTTAAAAGATTACAGAAAGAGTATAAGCAATATTTAGAAGATGTTAATAATTTGTACAGTATTGAAGTGGATGATAGAAATTTTTATAAATGGAATATATTAATATTTGGACCATTAGAAACAATATTTGAGGGTGGAATATTTAAATGTATAATTGAATTTCCTAAAACATATCCAAATGCGCCACCAGTATTTAAATTTAAAACAATATTTCCACATCCAAATATATATCCAGATGGTAATATATGTATTAGTATATTACATCCAGGACAAGATGAATTTAATTATGAAAGAATGTCAGAAAGATGGACACCATCACATTCAGTTAATAGTATAATAATGAGTATAATATCATTATTAACAACACCTAATTTTGAATCAGCAGCAAATATAGATGCATCATTATTATGGCAAAAATCATATGAAGAATATAAAAAACAGATTTATAAAATAGTTGCAGAAACACAAAAAAATTTGATTTAAGAAAAAAATAAATCATAAGTTTAATAATAAATGATACATAAATTATTAATATTAAATGAAAACAAGTTAATATTAAATAAATTTATAATAAAAAAAAATAATAACTACATAATAATTGAAAGTGTAGATATAAAAACAAATATAATAAAAATACCGGTATATAATAAATATGAAAGTATAAGTTATATACCAGTGATATTTCCATTAGAATTATTAATAATAAATAACATGATATTTAGTCCATATATAATATATACATCATTAAATTTAAACATAGAAAATAATTTAGACTTTTTTTACAATATAAAAACTATAATAAAAGAACAATATAATTTAAATTTTTATGATTTTAATTTTTTATTAACAAAAAAAAAATTATTTTTTAATATAATAAATAATAATTATAATAATAATATAAAGTTATTAAATTTAAATAATTCAGATATTAAAGTATTAATATCAAATTTTTGGATTAATTTAAATATAATTAAATTATGTATATTTTACATATTAATTAAATATAAAGATTTAATGATTACAAATATGTTATTTAATTATGCGAGTTTATTAAAAAATTTCAAGTTTGAATTATTATTAAATAATTCTAATGTGTTAATGTCTTTTCAAGAGTTTTATAATTATAATTATAATAAAACATTAAATTTAAGTGATATTAAAATTAATAATAATTATTATATTATAATTAATAATAATGAAAATAAAATAATAAAAGTATTAATAAAAAAAATTAATAATAATATAATAACAATTAATAATACACAAGTTATTAATTTTGAGAATTATAAATGGTATTTATTTTGTCCAAATTTAAATATTAATCAAATGTATATATTATATAAAAGTTATAATAACAAAGATTTTACCAATGAAATTATAAAAAAAATATTTAATATAAATAATGATAATATTAATAATATATTAAAGTTTTATGAAAAAGAAGCATGTTTAAGTAATATATTATTATTTAATGATTTATTAAATAACAAGTTAAATGAAATTGATATTATTAAAAATAATTCTTATTCAAATGCATTTATTATTGAAATTATAGAGAAATATAAGAATAATAATGAACAAATAATAGAAATATTAAATATATTATTTGCTAATTATAATTATCCATTAAAATATAATAGACATGATTTGGATATAAACTTTGATCATATATTGTATATTAGTTTTAATAATTATAAATTATATAAAAATGAAAACTTGATTATACCATTAAAATTAAAAAATTTATATAATAATTTTATGAAATTATTTAATGAATTAATAAATAATAATTATATTTCAATAACATATAATTCTAAATTTTATAATGATTATTTACATAAAACAATATTAAATATATTATTATTAAATTCTACCAATATTTCCAGTGTTTTATTTAAAACATTGTTATCAACTGAAATAATAAATAAAGTTAAAGAAATTATATATATAAATTTAATATTAATAGATATATGTAATAAATTAAATTGGCAAAATTTATCAAAAAAATTAAATTATTTACATTATTTTTATAAAAATAAATCATTTATTTATTTTCAAAATAAAATAAACAAAAATATTATTCCTTTAAATTTTGACAATAGAATTAAAAAAATTATTGAAAATCCATTAGAAATGTATAAACATTTAAAAAAAGAAAAAGATTTTATTAAATGGACAAAATTTAATACAGATAAAATTGTTAATTTATATGATGTTAAAATTAATATTTTACCAAATGATTTAAATTATATTGGTAAAATTTTATATTTATTATTTAATATTACTGAACAAAATTTAAATGATGTTTCATATTTAAATTTTATTAATTATTGTAAATCTCATTTAAATTTAATATTAGATATTAATAGAATTAATTTAAAAATTAAAGTTTTTCTTCCATATTTAAAAATAAATATAAATTTAGGTTATTTAGCAAAACATTTAATTACAAGTGAAGAATTTTTAGTTTTTAATGAAAATAAAATAAGTTCATATTCTGATAATATAATAAATAATAAATCAGCAAATATTTTAGATTTAGAATTAAAGTTACATTTAATAACAAAAAAATATAATAAATATAAAATTAAATATTTTAATTTAAAAAATAATGTAAATAATATAACAGATACCAGTATTAATTATATATTTACTTAACATTTTTTTTAAAACCACAATTTAAACATTCAAAATCATAATATTTTATATTTTTTGATAAAATACTATTATTTTTTTTACAACTGGAGCATATTACATAATTATTTATATATTTTAAACATAAATTTGATATATCATTTTGTTTTTTATTTTTATTATGAAATACAATTCCTTCATTAATATCTGATGAATACCAATTTAATTTTTGATTTTGTAATTCATTTTTTAAAAAAGTAATAAAATGTTGCGGATCTCTATTTATTGTATTTAAATATTCATTTACATTTTTCCAATATATTTTTGTTGTTGTATATTCTATTATATTTTTTGGTAATATTAATATATTATTATTGTCATTTTTATTATCATTTAATTTTTCATATAATTCATTTACTATTTTATCAAAATTATATTCTTCCATTATATTATTATTATTATTATTATTAAAACACATATATTTATATAATTTATTTAAATATCATTTTATATATATATATATATATATAATGAAAATTATTGATGCTTTTATTTTTTATAATGAATTAGAAATGTTAACATATAGATTAAATTTATTAAATGATGTTGTAGACTATTTTATAATTGTTGAATCATTATATACATTTACAGGAAAAGAAAAAAAATTATTTTATAATGAAAATAAACATTTATTTGAAAACTTTAGTAATAAAATAATACATATTATATTAAATAGCTTACCATATATAAATGAGTGTGATAATATTGATAATATTGATAATGCAAGTGAAATATGGAATAATGAATTTTATCAAAGAAATGCTATTTCGCTTGGTATAAATCATATAAAAGATTTATCAGAATTAGATATAATAATTATATCAGATGTTGATGAAATTCCAGATCCATTAACATTAAGTAAAATAAAAAATGCTGAAATAACAGTTGATATAAATACATTAGAAATGGATTTATATTATTATAATTTAAATACCAGATTTAAAAATAAGTGGTTAGTATCAAAAATTATAACATATAAAAAATATAATGAATACACTGAATCAAATATAAGTTGTAATGGTATTAGATATGGCGGAGGAGAAATAATAAAAAATGGAGGATGGCATTTATCATATTTTGGTGATAAATATTATATTCAAAATAAAATTCAAAATTTTTCACATCAAAAGTATAACATACCTGAATTTACAGATATAAATAAAATAGAAGAAAGAATGAAAAATAATATAGATTTATTTAATAGAAATATGGATACTGAACAAATTAAAATAGAAGACAATACATATTTACCACCAAATTATTTAAAATATTTAAATAAATATTATAAATAGATAAATTTTCTATTTATTAATAATATTATGAAATTATTATATATAGCATTATTTATATTATTAATTTTATTATTAAAAAAAAATAATAAAGAATATTTTATTAATAATTCATGTTGTTTAATACAAAAAAAATATTTACCTGATGAAACTAATATAAATGGTGGTAATTTTAAATATGTATATAAAATATTAAATGATAAAGATTGTTTAAATTCTAATTCACAATTTGAAATTATAGATAATATTGATAACTGTAATGAAAATAATAATATATATGGTTCATGTAGATTAGGCAATAAAGAATGTAAAGATTTTGTTACAAAAGATTTTTGTGATAAATATAAAAAAATGGCATGGTCAACAAAAACATGTAATGAACCTTTATAATTTACTTTTTAATATATTTTACTAGTGTTCGTAAATAAAGATGTAAATGTTCAATTTGTGGAAGAACACAATCAATATTATACTTTTCAGCATGTATTTTACTTAGTTCATGATAATTAGTCCATTTTATTCTTTTATCACAGTTGTTTTTAAGTACAGATACAACAAATTGTACTGCTTGATTATATTTATTATGATTAACAAGTGCAATACGGGCTTTTTTTTCATTATTATTACTATTTTTGCTATATATTTTTCGCAATAATTTTCTAGAGTTTTTTTGTGATGAATTAATAGGTGATTGTACAGGAATAATATTTTCACAGAGATTATTAATAGATATTCTTTCCTCTGATGTCATGTATTTAACTATGTAATTAAATAAAGTGTATAATAAATAATTTTTTCAATTTTATTTTAATAAAATCTAATTATTATATAATGATAATACATTATATAATAATTATATTAATATTATTTTTATTAATAAAAAAACCAAAAGAAATTATAATAAATGAGAAAAAAAATATAGTTATAGTTTATTATGTATATTTAAATGAAAACAATAATTGGAAAGATATTATTTTAAGTCAATTAAAAGATATTAAAAAAAGTGGTATATTAGATCATAACTTAAATATTGAAATAGAAATAGTAATATCTGCAAATAATAATATGCCTTTAATAAATAATTGTATAAAATTTGTTAAAAAATATTTTAATAAAATATTATTTAATAATTACAATATAGAAACATATAATATTAATCATTATGAATATCCGGGAATAAATAAATTATATATGTTAAGTAAAAAATATCCTGATGGTTATTTTGTATACATGCATTCAAAGGGTATGAGTTATAATAAAGGTTTTAGAACTCGTGATAATAAAATATTAACAAAAAATATTATTTATCCATGGAATAAAATTATTAATATTTTAAATAATAATAATAACATTAATAAAGTTACACTAGCATGTTCAAGTGCAGGTTTTGGATGGTTTAATTTTTATTGGGTTAAAGCTTCACATTTATTAAATGTTAAACCTCCAATAATTACAAGTGATAGATATTATTATGAAAGTTGGGTAGGACATAATGGATCTAATACTTATAAAGATTGTTATAATATTATTAATCCAAATCAATATTATTATTCATCATTAGGTGCAATGACAGTATTATTAGATATGAAATAAAATTAGATTTAAATATTAAAATATATTTATAATATAAATAATGGATATAGAAACATTTTATAATACAATAGCAGATGAATTTGATAAAACTCGTGTACGATTATGGCCTTGTGTTACAAAATATTTAGATATGTTTAAATATAATTCAAATATATTAGATATAGGTTGTGGTAATGGTAAATATATGACATATAGAAATGACATTAATATAATAGGTATTGATATATCAATAGAATTAGTTAAAATATGTATTAATAAAAAGTTAAATGTGATTCATGGAAATATGATTAAATTACCATTTAATGATAATATATTTGATGGCTTATTAGTTGTTGCATCATATCATCATTTAAATAATGAACTAGACAGACAGAAAAGTTTAAATGAAATGTACAGAGTATTAAAGCCAGGTGGATTATGTTTTATAGAAGTATGGGCAAAAGAACAAATAGATAATGTAAATAAAAATACAAATTTTAAAGATAATAATAATTTGGTAAAATGGAAATCAATAAAAACAGGTGATATATATTATAGATATTATAATATATATTCCAAGAATGAATTAATAAATGAAATAAAAAAGTTAAAACCAGAGTTTGAGATTATAGATAATGGATATGAAAAAGGAAATTATTATATAATATTAAAAAAGTTATAAAATATCTAATTGTTTGTCTAACACATTATAAATTAATTCAATATAATTTAAGTTAGGTTTAATATATTTATTAGCAATATAACCGGTAAAATTGGTTAAAGTAACATAGCTTTGGTCGGTATATAGTTTAACATATATATTATAAAAATTAATTAATAATACAAAAATAATTATAAAAACAAATAATATACGTCCTTGAACTTCACCAGCTTTATCAAATATAACTTTATAGTTTAATAATAATTTAATTAAAACAATTTTAATAACACTAATCCATACAGAAAATGGTAAATAATTTAATATAGTAAAAATATTAAATATAATTAATTTAATTATTTCAGAAAAACTAATAACAGTTAAAAATAATAATATATTTGATATAAAATCAACACCATAATATAAATAAAAGTCAATATCTGTTTTATCTTTATTAATTAAATACATATCAATTATTAAATAAACAAATACAAATGTAATTAAAAATGCTATTACATTATATATTATATTAATTGTATTGACATAACTATTAATTTCATTATATTTATCTTTTAATTCAAACAATACACTAAATATCATAGCATATTTAGGATTATTATAAAATTCGTTTAAAAATGTAAGTTCTTCATCTGATAACATATCTAATGTAAATTTATCATTAAGTTTATTAATTATATATAATAATTTAGAACCAGCTAATTTATCAGTAATAATTTTTTTAATAATACTAATTTTAGTGGTTTTTAAAAATGGTATACTTTTGGCAAATAGATCATTAGATTTTAAATTTATTAAAATATCATTTTTTAATTTACTATTCATATAATATTAATTATATAATTTTTTTTTATTATAATTTAATATTTATAATGTTTTTTTTAATTTATTGTTTTAATTAAATAATTATATATAAAAATATATAATATAATATTATTTAATTATATATATATGAACAAAAAAAACATTGATATAATATCTGAAAGAATAAGAAATAATAATTTTATAAATGATGAATTAGTACCAGAGAAAACAAAGAACTTTGATTTGATACCTGAAAGAATTACTAGAATAGAAGAATTAATGGATGGTAAATATATTGAACCAATTGTTAATTTTAAAAAATGTAATGATTTTAATAATATTAAATCAGAAGACATAAGAGAATTATTACCAAAAAAATATATTGATTTTCAAAAAGCCATAACTGATTTGGGTGGGAAATTATTATATATTAAAAGTGGTTCAACGGGACATACATTTAAAAGTGTAAATTCAAATGAAAATGAAAATAGTTATTCATATGCAGTTAAAATAGTAGCATATCCAAAAAAAGAAAATTATGGTGACATGTATAATATTAAACGTCCAGAAAATACAGAATTATTAATGATAAAGTTATTATCATATTTTGTAATAAATAAACAAACACCACATATTGTATTACCGATAACGACATTTAATACGAGTATAAAACCATTTTTAAACTTAACAAAAAATAATATAATAAATAATAAGAAATTTGAATTATTTGTAGAGAAATATGAAAAAGGAGAATATTATCAAAATGTATCTGTATTAATAAGTGAATGGGCAAATGGAGGTGATTTATTGGATTATTTAAGGAAAAAATATAAACAATTAAAAATAAAACAATGGAAAGTTATTTTTTTTCAAATAATTTCAGTTCTTGCGATTATTCAAGAAAAATATCCGGGATTTAGACATAATGACATGAAAGCGAATAATATATTATTACATAATATTGATGTATCAACAGATAATAAAAAATATTTATATAAAATAAATAATCAAACTTATATTGTTCCAAATATTGGATTACAAATTAAATTATGGGATTTTGATTTTGCATGTATACCTAATGTTGTTGATAATGCAAAAGTAAACGCAGAATGGACAAATAATATTAATATTAAACCAGAACAAAATAAATATTATGATTTACATTATTTTTTTAATACGTTAACAAAAAAAGGATTTTTATCTGATTTTTGGACTGAACCAGAAGTACCAGATAAAGTTAAAGAATTTATTAAACGGATAGTACCAGATAAATTTCAAAGTGGTAAATCGGTAACAGACAGAGGAAGATTATTAGAAAATATTGAATATATAACACCTGATGATATTATAAAAAATGATATATTTTTTAAATCTTTTAGAAAACAATAATTTATTCACTAGATACTTCATATTCATTAGCAGACAATTCAATATTACTAGGTATTAAACTATTATCTGTATCATTATTATCATTATTATTATTATCATTATTATTATCATTGTCATTAGATTTAATAAAAATATTATTAAGTTTATTATTAAATTTATTATTTGGATATTCATGAATTAATATTTTAATTTTATTAAAAACGAAATAATTATTAACATTATCATAACAACATTCAATTAATAATATATATTTTCCTAAATTTTTGTTATTAAAGATAACATCAGTTTTAATTCTAAATGGTTCAAAAACAGAACCTTCATTATATAAATTATAATAAATAGAATCAATAATTTGAATATTGGTAAATTTATAGTTACTACAATTAAATGTTGTTGAAATATATTTCCATAATTTATTAATTATTTCTGAATTTGCTTCTAAATTTTTCTTTTTTAATATTGTAAATTTGGTATTATTATTATTAATTAAATTGGACATAAATAATTGTAAATTATTTTCATTAGTATGTTTATATTTATTAATAGATAAACTTAAATTTTTACTTTTTTTATTTAATAAGCTATACGATGATAATATTTCTTTTATTTTTGCTATTATATTTCCATTAGATAAAGAATTTATAATAAGTAATATTATTATTAATATAATGATTTTATTTATATTCATTTTAATTAACTTAGATATTATTTTTTATATAAAAACAATTAAACGTAATTTTTTATATAAAAATAATGAGTATTATAATATTTAATGAATTTGATAATAATATTAATATTAATACAAATAAAGAGATTAATATTAATATTCCATGGATTGAAAAATATAGACCAAAAAATGCAAATGATATTTTATTAGATAATTTTATAAAAACTAAAATTGAAAAAATATTAGAAACTAAAATGATTCCAAATATAATTATTACAGGTGAACCTGGAACAGGTAAAACTTCAACAATTCTTTTTTTAGCAAAAGAAATTTATAAAGATAAATATAATGATTATGTTTTAGAATTAAATGCATCAGATGATAGAGGATTATCTATTATTAATAATACTATTTTTCCTTTTTGTAAAAAAAAAATTGATAATAATTTTATTAATTATAAATTAGTTATATTAGATGAAGCAGATAGTATAACATCAAAAGCACAAAATTTATTATCAAACTTAATTTCAAAGTTTAAACACAATACAAGATTTGCATTTATTTGTAATGATTGTAATAAAATAATAGAACCAATACAATCCAAATGTATTATTATAAAATATCCAAAAATAAACAATAATAATTTATTTATAAAAATAGAAAATATTTGTAAAAATGAAAATATATTATATACATTAGAAAGTATAAATACTTTAATATCAGTATCTGACAATGATATTAGACAAATTATTAATAATTTAGAGTGTATATATTATTCGTTTAATGAATTATCAAATGAAAATATTTATAAATTAATTGATAAACCTAAACCATATTATATTTCATTAATTTTAAAAAATTGTATAATGAAAAATTATAATGAAACTATAAATATCATTAAATATTTATACAATAAAGGATATATACCAAATGATATTTTTTTAATTTTTATGAAATATTTATTTGAAAATAACATTACAGATATTACAGAAGAACAAAAATTAAAAATTTATGAAATTTTAAGTTTATGTTATATACGTATTAATGATGGTATGGATACTTTATTACAACTGTGTGGGTGTATTTCAAAAATTTATATTTATTTACTTAATTAATATATATAATTTATTTTTTTTATTATCTCCATTATTATAATCTATATTTTTTTCTTCCCAATTATTTATTATAACATTATAAATTTCCATAAAATCGTTTTTTATGTATATATTATTTTCTAATAACTTTTGAAATAAATTATAAATCTCTTTTGATTTTATACTATTATAAATAAAATAATTTTCTATTAATATTTCTAAAAAACTTTTTTTATTTTGTTTTATATAATTACATATATCTTCTAATGATTTATTTGTTAAATAATCATTTATTATTAAATTATATTCTTCTATTTTTTCATCATCTATTTCTTCTATTTCTATTTTTTCATTATCTATTAATGAATATAATAATATTTTTTCTCTATTAGATATATTATTATTATTTATTATATCTAATATATTAATATTTACTAATTTATTTATTTTAATCCAATAATAAATATCATAATAATATTTTTTTTGATTTAATATTATCATTGTACATTCATTTAATAATTCATTTTTAAAGTATTCATTTTCAAATAAATAATTTAATATAATTAAATTATTTATTCTTTTTTCTTCACTTACAAAATCTTTTAAAAAATCATATTTTTCGGGTATTATTTCAAATGATTCATTATAATCTAACATTGTTTTTGTTTGAATTATATTTATAAAATAATTTAAATTATAATTGTATGCTTTATTATATATATAAACTATATATATTAAAAAATTAAAATAATTTTTTAAAAACTTTATATCTAATATTATTTTTATATAAAATGTTTCTTGTATTTCTTCAAATTCTTCTTGTGATACATTATTTATACTTTTTATAAATTCTTCTATTAAATTTTCCATATTTAATTCTGATAATTTATTTAATATTAAATTTGTTTTATTTACTAATAACTTTTTATGAATCTGAATTTTTTGGTTTTTTAATAATGATGAATTATGTGGTTTATCTACTATTTTATTACTAAATAATAAATTTAACATATTTATTATTTCATTTTCTAATTCTATTTCCACATTTTTTTTGGATAAAAAATAATTTATATCTATTGTTGTCATTATTAATCATATTATTTAATTTTTTAAATCCTTTAAAAATCAGTCAATAAATTGAAACTCTGATTACGTGTATTGTTTAATACACTTGCTTTTTGATATTCAGTTGGTCTTAATTCAAAGAAATTCGCTTTTCCTTCTATTGATATACTTTCCATAAAATCAAATGGATTTTGTTCATTCCATATTTTATTGTATCCTAAACTTTTAATTAATCTGTCTGCTACATATTTAATATATTTTGTCATTAAATCAGAATTCATTCCCAATAATGCACACGGTAAGCTATCACATATAAATTTAGTTTCAATTTCTACTGCTTCTATAAATATATTATGTACTTCTTGTTCTGGTAATTTATTATTTAACATTGAATACAATAATAATGCAAACTCTGTATGTAATCCTTCATCTCTTGATATTAATTCATTTGATGCACATAATCCTGGCATAATATTTCTTTTCTTTAACCAATAAATAGAACAAAAACTGCCTGAAAAAAATACACCTTCAACAATAGCAAAGGCTATTAAACGATATGCAAAAGGTTTATCTGATTCTATCCATTTTAAAGCCCATTCTGCTTTTTGAGCAATACAAGGATATTCAACAATAGCATTAAATAATTTATTTTTTTCTTCTGGATCTTTTATTATTGTATCAATTAATAATGAATACATTTGTGAATGTATATCTTCCATCATTACTTGATAATTATAAGTTGTTATAGCTTCTCTTATTTTAATATCATTTAAAAATCTTTGTGATAAATTTATATTTACTATGGTATCAGAAGCAGCAAAAAATGCTAATACCATTTTAATAAAATATTGTTCATTTTCATTTAATTTAGTTGTAAATTGTTCATAATCTTTAGAACAATCAATTTCATTAGGTGTCCAAAATGCAGCTAATTGAATATTATACATATTCCATATTTGTTCATTTTGAATAGGATATATTGTTAATCTATTATTTTCAGGATTTAATAAATACTCGTCTTTATCATATTCATTATTAATATTATAAATATTAAC
>Ga0194133_10002324_pt1 | contig 29756 bp, 10 predicted proteins | sample TA2KigOf40mmetaG_FD_155448 | JGI IMG/M metagenome (GOLD analysis project Ga0194133, IMG submission 155448) | Freshwater microbial communities from Lake Tanganyika, Tanzania - TA2015055 Kigoma Offshore 40m | ecosystem: Environmental > Aquatic > Freshwater > Lake | place: Tanzania: Lake... | reverse complement strand
AGATTACTATTACCCTGAATGAGGGTGCCTTTGTTGATTTTTGTTTGCAATACGGGTCTGAAAAATTGCTGCCATGGGGGGGGGGGGGGGGGTATCGGCCATGGCAGCCCTGTGCTTTCTTGTACACCATCATAAAGTAGTAATAAGAATTATGTTCTTCTTAAACCAATGGATTCCAATGGGGACAGTCTCAAATCACTTTTGATGCATATCATTATAAATCCTAGATTTCAAAACTTTTTTTGAAGGAATTTCAAATTTTCACACAGAGCTGAAAGTTTTGATTATTAGATGAGTCATGTTACATTAGATTTCACGTTTCCTGCATTTCTTTTCTCCCAATACAATCAATATCTTGAATATGATTTTTCTCTGCAAGATACAATTACAGCTTTTCCTGTGAGTTGCATCTACTTTAAATATGATGCCCTCGAGCAGGACCAGCCACAATCGAAAATGCTTTTGGTCAATGGCTACTATTGACGTGTTTGTTTTCTTTGGGCAAGTTTTTCTTTCGTTATTATGGCCGCATAAGAAATTGAAACATATTTCAGATGTAATAAAAACCTGGCCCACAAGCATGCAATCAGGATTTGAGCCTTAATGGCTTCGTCTTGTTAATTGCTGCACGTGATGGCACATTAATGAGATCCTTTGAGAGAAAACTCACTTTTTTGTATTGCGTGTAAACTAGAAAATAATCACTTGTTATCTTTGAGGGACTAAAAAACCTTAATCCCAAATGCATTTGAATTGAAAAAAACCTTTTTGGTTAAAAAAAAACCACTTGTCTGTCAATCAACCGAACCTACTTTTTTTTTATAAATGTTGACATTTTTCCCTAGGTTTTAGCAAAATGTATTTTCATTACTTTGGAAGTGGTTTTTTTGTCTTAATGTGAAGCTCATCAGATACTCATCCAATATCAAAACTATCCACCTTTAACTTAAAACAAAGAAACCAGGACAATCTAGCCAAATCCATCACGAAGAAAGCAACAAATAGCAAAAGATAAATCAATAGCAATGACCTTAAGAAAAGGCCTTAAACATGTTTGGCCTTTAACACAGTATTTTGTCAAAATGCTTTTCCTAAAATAAAAAATGACCTCCTCTAACAAAAAGTTACTTTGCAGAAGTTTATTATTTACATTTTTTAAGGACTTTTTCGGATTGCCTTTCACTTTCAACCTGTTTGGAAACAAGTTTTGTCGGTCTTCGTTGATATTCACATTTCCATGTCGATGGGATGATTTCTTTTTGGGTAGTTCTATTTGCTTAACTTTGACGACCGGTTGAAACCAGAATAGGAAAAACGCCAAGCACTACATTTACCTAGCAATCGACGAAAAAGAACTTGACACAAGGGACTCATGTCTTTTTAATGCGTTCCAACATTTTCAACTTATAGTCGAGGCTGATACATTCAACACTCTGATAACAATGCCAGCATATATATAAATACAAAAATGAAAGTAGATAAAATTATATGTTGGTGAAAAAACACTGAGCCATTAGGTGTATTTTGAAGGAAAAGATGAGACATTTCATTGACCAACAAAAATTGCAATCGGCCATTATATCTTGTTTACATTTTAGCAAAGTTTGCCAACAATGTGTTTGTAGATTGTTTCTGAACTCAACAAGCTCTTTTGATGTCTTGTGAAATCAAACTCGTTGTGAAGATAGAAAGCAATAAACTATCCTCCCAAATAATGCGCATTTCAGGGGGAATGGGAAAAAAAATTATGCAAATAGTGAGCAAATAAATTGCATTTCTTCTTCATTCTACGGCAATAACCTATCTGGTAGAAGGTGATTTGTCAAGGTGTCTCACCACACCCTTATCTGGCAATAAATACCAAATTGAAATCTTTCAAATTTTAAGGCCGAAAAACCAATAAAGTATGGGTTTCATTTTCTTATGCATAAATAAAAGTTGACTTAATGCAAAAGTCAAAGAAATGAAAAATTGTTGGCTCAAGAGAGAGAAAAAAGTAGAATTTTAGTTTCCAAATACTTTTATTTTTCTAATATAGCTTTATTTGCTTTTGTTTGTAGGAAAAAGCATTCATGTTGTAGGGCCAAGAGATAAAAGCAAAGCCAGGCTGGATTTGACCATGATCTCGTTTTATATAATGGACAGCTGTTTCACACTGAGTTGTATTAGCCAACAGCATTATTAAAAGAGTTTGGAATTGTAAATAATGAATTTAATGTGGTTTTTTGGTCCTTATTTTATCTTTTGTGGACTGGATTTTCTCATTACCAAAAATGGGCAAAAAGTATTTTTTTTTTAAATACTAGAAGATGAAATTGAAAGGGAAAGAGCATCTTTTCTTAATGGTATATCTTTGAGATCTCTAGGATTGTAAGTTTTTGTAGAATATTTATTTATTTGTACGTACTTCTTCTGTAAGAGTTTCAATGGACATTTCTTTGGGGAATGAGTCGACCAAATAAGTTTGAAAAACTCTCAGAAAGTTTTTTTCGCTCAGTAGTCAATGTTGTTATGAGAATACATTTTTTATAAGCCTAGCCATTTCAATAAAGTGCGAAAACTATATTTTTTGTAAATATTACATCTCAGTTATAAATCAATCAGTTTGGGTTCGCTTTTTTATTCTCCCGGATGTAACGCAATCAGAGATTAGATTCCAAGTCAGTCAAACTTTTACAGCAAACGTGAGAGTAAATCTCCAATCACTCTCCTAACGGTTTCCTACCAACATTCAGACTGGAAATCTTGATACACAATAGATAAAATGAGTTGGAGAAGAAGTAGTATACTGTGACCATTCTCTAAAAAGATTTTCTTAATCCTTAAAGTAAATATATGTTACATAAATGTACAGAGATTTCTGTGTTTATTCCTTTTCAAGAACCCCTTATTTGGCATTTACAGGATATTTTGATTGGTTGACTGATTCGGGTCTGGATCCATTACCATTCTGATCCTTCATGGTCACAATCCCTGACCCCTCCTGGACCAGCTAACTCACACCTGCCATTATATGTTGATTGTAAACTTTTAAAAACTCAAAAGCTGCTATATTAAAGAAAAATTGCAGCAACATGAGATTTTAAATTTAAAAAGTTTGAGGGAAAGTTTTATCATTTTAACTGTATTTGAAGTCTCTTTGGATCAAATTGAAAATGACTTTTCGCCTGAGATTCTGCACCATGTAAAATGAAAATAAAATAAAATTTATGTTCTGACAAAAAAATGCTTCATTTTAAAGACTAAAGATAACTTATGTTGAGAACTGATTCTTTTCACACTAAATCATATGAGTGAGAGTAGTGTTGACTTTACAACAGTCCCATATAGGAATATATGGACGCCTTTCTCAGTCATTCAGCCATTACAATTAAGTAATTTTAATTTTGATGAGGAATATACTTTAATTATTTTTTTTCATGGAAAGTTGATCTAAAAAACTGAGAAAATTTCTAAATGACAAATTAATTATTGCTTATATTGATAATTTATTTTCAAAATCAAGTCAATGAGAATTCAAGATAATGCAAATGCCCTTTGAGTTATGGTGAGTGGCAATCTGAACTGCAATGCCCAAGCTAACCATGCCCTAACTAAAGGTAAAAAACTCATGGTATGCTCCGGATTTTAGACTCATCCAGTGTTAATGTGCGATCAACACCTTTATAAGAGTCCCGCCATAGAAGTCTGGGGTCAATGCAGATTACCATTACCCTGATTGAGCGTGCCTAGTTGATTTTTTTGCAATCCGGGGTTGAAAAATTGCTGGCATGGACTCCTGGGGATTGAACCCACAACACTAGATCTCATTTCTCAGTCAGGTGCCTATGACCCCTCAGCCACAGCAACCCCTGTAAAGCTGTAGAGCTTGTAAAGATTTTTACAATACAAAATCTTGAACCAAACCAACTAATATCTGGAAACAAGAGAACCCTGAAGAATGTAATTACTTTCCAACTGGGTCTAAGATTATTTAAGGTATCAAAGACCTGAACCGTGCTCGAGATGAACTTGTTTGTTAAACCAAGAGAACCAGGTCTTGGTAAATTCTTTGATTGATCTAAAATGAAATGGGGCTGAAGTGCTTGGTATTAATGGGAGATGTCCTTGAAGACTGATTATAAAGAAAAATGACCAATGACAAAATTAGAATTTTGACAAAGAGAACATTTTTTTTGATATATTGGTTTAGCTTTTCAATTGAATTTTATCTTAATAATTGGTAACTTTTGATGTCATTTTTTAACCTATGAACTGTTCTTAAGTATTGCCTTTTGGAGTAAATACAGTTCTAAATGAAACTTGCATGCTCTTTGGAGTAAAAATAATCAGTTCTAAATAAAGCTGGCAATCGATAACGTTAACTTTAAATCAGTTTCAGCCATCCAACAATGACTTTATTTTTTGATTGTGATCGATTTTCATGGAACGTTATTACCTTAAGGTCTCTGGCTGAGATACTGACCACGAGATAAAACACGTCAAGACAAACCCAAGGGTCAAAGGCTTGCCTAAGCTGGGGATCAATTCCTTAACTTCCCAGCCCTGATCCACTACGACCCGACCCCACGTAAAAGTAGAAGCACTTTATATATAATGATACTAGGCTTTTTTTCTTTTTCTTATTTATTTACATTTTCAACATTCTAATGTAATGACACAATGGAACCAAATGATATTTTTACAAAATGATAAATTGTGATTAAAAAGTTCATTCTCACTTTTGCTCATATTTGTTCACAAGGAACGTTTTTAGATAATTAAAGTTCTCCAAGTTCTATTTTTTTTCCTCTCAAGAAAAACGCAAATGAGAAAAATGATCTGAGAAAATAATTTCTCCTTAAGTACATAAAACATTCATTAGTGAAAAGTAAGATTGATTGCAAATAATTATTGGTTAAGGAAGGGAGAGCTTTCGGAATTTTTCCATCAAAGAATAATTTGCTATCGTTTGTTTAGCATGTACTTTTACCCTTTTTGTACACGCTAATGCTAAATCAATTTATCAATTATCATTACTCTTTTTCGTATGAATTTTATCTTGGCTAATACTAGCTTATTTGATATTATATCTTTTTTTGAGTACAGATTTGAATGACGAGTTTTTTTTGCAAACTCAAGTTACACGTCTGGAAGATGACCAGTTGATTTCAAGCACATATTTTTGAAATGTCCATAAAGGAATGAGACTTTCCACGTTTGGTAATAATTGATTTATCCATCTGAAAAAGATATGCTTGTATTTGAAACAATTGTATTGTTCATTAAGATGTACAAAAGTTTTCTTTCAGTGCTTATGGCAAAGTTTGCAACCACCATGTTATGCACAGTAGTAGGGCCAGGTTCTCTCACAAATTGCATTTGAGGGAAATAAAAGATACTTTTAAAACTGTGAATGAGGTTTGAATGTGTACTGAAGAATTCACTCATAGAGATGCACAAGAAAGTTGGATAAATTCTTTTCATGAAAATAGAACATTTTTAACTTTTGTCTACACATATTGGCACTAAAACCCATGTCATAAACAGGTAGAAATTGACCAAAGATTCTATAGGCTGTTCAATTCCCCTCTTTCAAGGGGCAGTGTCAAAAAAGGACTACTGATTTTAACAAAACCAAGCAAAAAATTAAAGCTTATAGCGAAAAAGCTGCTGCTTCAAAACATTACGAGAAAAAAAAGTTTTCTGTTGACATTTCTGCAAAGTTTCATCATACGAATTGCCAAAGCTTAAAAACATTCATCTCAGCATGGCATAAAAGAGATTTTCATATTGGAGGAGAATAAAAAAAATGGTGGACTTTTAATTATAATTTCATGACGGTTTTTGCAATTTGTATTTTTAAAGTTTTTAAAATAGATTTTTGGCTTTTAGTCGCACATTACTCAGTTCTAGGAATTACCTTCATCAATAAATTTTAAGAATCTTGTAACAAAATTGGAAGGCTAAAAGGGTTTTCAAGAGTTAAAAATGTCAATATTTTTCATGAAAATGCATTCAAGTTAAACTTTAATTGTTTCACCATAAGTCAGAAAATACCCCGAAGAACTTGTAGGAAAACTTGAGTCCTGAAAATACAGATCAACAAGACAACTTTTTTTCAAAGGAATTCTATAGGACAAGTCAAAAGCAATACTTTGAAAAACTACAATATTGTTCATTCAATTTTGAAAACTTAAAAACATGGCATTTGACAACAATAAAATTTTGTTTTCTCCAATAAAACAAATGAAGAATGAAGAATTCAAATGATTCCAGCATTACTTATTTAAAATAAAACATTCTGTTTGAGTTTTTCGTCAAATCAACTCAAATTGAGCGACTTTAGGAGAAAAAGCCTTCAAAAATGTTGATCATGCTTCTTTCCAAAGTTGAAAACAAAAGGTTGACTTGCTTTTCTTTTCGTCATAATATCCTCAGTTGTTTATGGCAGTGCAAAAGACCTAAACTTCAAAATAATTAGGATCAAATTTTGGCGTCTGATCTTGACAACAGTAATTAGGCTTGTACCGCCCTTCGTTAAGTAAACCTCTAATGAAAGGGAGGAAAGCTAATTTAAGTGGCTTCTAAGGATTAACTAATCTAATCAAAACTATTCTTGAGATTCATATTTAACTTGAAAAATAGCTGGAGAATGAAATGGCTTTTCCAAAGGTGATTAAGCTCTTCTTAAATTGAACGAAACAAATCACTAGAGTAACAAACAAGAGAATGCTGAGTATTCATAAAACTGACTTTTGATTACAAATCAGTTTCTCCATAGAGAATCCTGATTCAACAAATAAGGACTTTCTATTGCCTTTTTGATTTTGATGGCTTTTACAAATCTTTGAAGCAGTCGACAATTTTGACCTGCTTTGAATGGGAAATAGGCGTAGGTATGAAGTATGACAGAAAAAAACAAATGCTTGGATAACATATTCACATTCAAACTGCATATTTTTAAGCTTTTAGACTGAGTCTTGGCTAAAAACATTTCCAGAGTTTAAGTTTGTAAGCAGCACTTTTAAAAACAATTTTAGAATTTTTTTCATGAGTGTTGGAAAGGGGTAGAACCTAATAGCTTTATGGCAACTAATTAAGAATTGGGATTCAACAGCAAGAATGAGGAAAGTCTTTGACCCTTTGATAATTCCCTTAATTAGTCATCTTGCAAGGTGATTATCTTTATTAGGATTGATTGTTATACAAATTATTGGAGAAATTCTTGGTAGATGGAAAAATATTGAGACACCAGGATTCCTGCTTAATTAATTACAAAGCCAAATATTTTCATTGTCAAATTGAATGAGTGCTGGAATCAACAGATAGATGCTTCTATCAAGATCGTTCAAAAAATATATTTTTCACAAAAATATGTAGCTGTAAAACTGCCTTCAGGAAAATCATAAATATTATTAGCTCTAAATCAGCCAAAATATTTGTAGTACTTCAAAGCATATGACAATTAACAACAGTTTCTCTACCTTTGGGGAAAAAATGTTTGTAATTTTCCGTATTTATTGAGGAAAAAAGCTATGTTTGAATATTGTATCCATTTTCTTCTACTTATGGTTTGAAGAAGATCTACAAAACAAAACATTCTCTGCTTCTTCTCTGATCAAACTAAAACTTCGGGGATTGTTGAAAAGTTTGAAGCTGGTTGAGCTCATCAACTGAGAAAGTCAACAAACCAAAGGTTCTTCAACAAGATTTTCTCAAAAAGCAAACATTCCATTTTTGTCTGTAAGGATTGAAGAACAATAAATCGACTTGTAACGATGTAAAATGAACAAAAGTAGAAAATAAAAGTTACGAAACTTATTGCATTAGCCGTTTTCGGGATTTCAATATCAATTCGTCATCTGAATTAACATTTCTGTCACTCTTCACATGATTTCTGATTATTTGCATCAGAGTTAATGAACTTCAACGTGTAAGAGACAAAGAAGTACTTCAGACCAGATAATTGCTTTCCAACGAATGAATCATTTTTCATGAGAATTTGGGCAAATATAAGAAGTTTTGCGGAATTTTTCCTTTCCAACAAAGGAAAAAATACCTTCCATTTTCAACAACTTTCATGAAAATCTGTTTTTCTACTGATCTAGAACAGTTGTTCAAAGTCATAGAAAGATGTTGGAACTGAAAACATTGCCGTTTTACCATGAAAATAAATGCAATCCACCTCAAAACGTGATATGTAAATGTTTTGAAAAACAAATTTGAGCAGAAAGTTTTCCTCTAGAGCTTTGCTCTCATCTCACCTTAGGAATAATCTTTATTTTTGCATGGAGCTGTGAACAAAATGATTTAATGGATTCCTAAATCTCATTTTTGTGTCCGAAAAAGGAAGATATTCATTCCATGAATAAGCTCTTGAAACCAGTTAAAACAATAAATGGTTTTGCAATCTTAAAGCATGTACAGCTAAGAGCATTTTGTAGAGCAAACCAATATAAAACCAATCAAAGTATTGGGTGCGAGGGAAGAGTTCTCGAGAACTTCGCCTGAATGTTTTTCTCGAACTACAGTGCCTTCTTTCATTATTTATGGTGAAATAATTTTTCATGTGTTTCTTTTGTTCGGAAACTGAATAATAAAGTTAGTAGACCCAAGTTAGTGCTCTAGTCATTTTCATTTACAATCCTTGTAATTTTGGTCGTAAAGAATTTAAGTTTGATAAACTGGCACAAAGTTATTTCAATTCACAAAAGCTTCTATTTTTGTCCTAACAGTTTTTCAGTTCAGAGTAAAAGAAAGTCAAGATGACAGAGAAATGATAACAATTATTCTCAGCTGTTGTTTGCTGAGGAAAAAAAGTTTAAAGTCTTCGTGACTTCTTTTTTGGTTTACTAACAATTTCGGGCTTCCCTCTTTGAATGACAAACTATATAGGGCGAACACAAATTAGCATAGAAAAAAATAAGGCTCAATCAAAAACTGACAACAAATACATAAACAGGTTATTTTTCCCAATAGTTTGCTTAAGTTTTCAGATAATTTTCTATGGAATTTTTTTAAAGTCCTCGGCCTTAGTTTTCAATTTTGTTCAGAATCTCCAGCTTTTACTATAAAGGCTTATTTTGTAAGAGCTAAAGATCTGAATTACAGCTTGATATTGTGTCCTACTACTCAATCTTCAAACTTTGAATGCGAAAGTTGCATTGCAAAGAAAAAGAGGCCCATTGAGAAATTCATTATTTGAACATGCTCAAAAAGTATGCTTCCTTCCTCACTCACTTGCAACAACATGCCAAGTGAGATTTCCTGATAAACTATTAAGCTTATCCTAAGATCTGGCTTTGTTCCTCTCACCTTTGCCCCAATCATGATTCTGCTATAGGCATTAGAGGGAGTGTCCAGACTTGACATTGTCAATAAGGATTAGATAGATTGAGGAAAAAACTGGCTTTCACAATTCTAGAATTCCTTTCGTACATCCTTGTCTTCCACACATCCGTATTCAAGTCTTTTCCAACAGTTTGGAACTATTCACATATTGCGGTAACCGCATTATAGGAAACTAAAAACTGAGCTTAAGTGTTCCAAAAGTTCATGGTTTTCAAGGCCCAACCTAAAATTATGACTAAAATTATGGGCTTTTTTTGGATTTCCTCGGGTCTTTATTTTATTTTCATTTAGAGTGAAACTCACATTTGAAGCTGATGATTGATCTGATCGATGGAAAGTCCCTTGAGACGGCCGCTCCATCTTCAACTTCCAAGTTTGAAAATTATCAAGAAAATCCGCATTTGCATTTCGAAGAATCTACTTGAAACTCAAGTTTACTTAGCATACCATAACACACACACTTTGTGTCAAATAAATTTCCATTTTTCATCTGAAAATGTCTAACAGTTTTTTATTCACACTTTAAGTTCAAAATATCAAAGAGTATTTTTCTTTTTGCGAGCTTAAAAGTTGCCCAATCGTAAAAGACGTTGGAACAGAAAGTAACATTTGAAATTTATTTCTGAGCTGTTTTGTTTGTTAAACTATATTGTTTGCACGAGAACGAACAGGCGAGAATTTATTGGCTTGGCTGAATAGAAATGGGTTCGTCTAGTCTCTATTTTTAATTGATTTTTCCAACATGATTGTTTTCAGCACAAAAAAGTTGAAAAGTATTTCTTTTCAAGCTTTTCTGAGCAACCAAGCATTTTTCGTAATAATAATCTTCTGGGGAGGAAATGTTAATCCTTTCAGATATTAATTCCACAAAAAAATAATCTGATTATTTATTCCAGGATCATAATTAACTGAAATTCGAAGAAATGATAAAATGATTAAAAGTTTGAAAAATCTCAAGGTAGATATTTAGATATTTTCATCAATGTTCAAATTTGCTAAATATTATTTACGGTTTTTCGTCAATTTTTTTTCTGCATTTCAATTAAAACCTGCATCAAAAGGTGAAATAATGAAAAGTTTTTCTCATTAACTAAAAACTTTTAGAAGGATTTTGAGCTTAGGAAAGCTAGCCTGAGGTTTTTTTTATTCCAACAAGAGACTTGGGAAGCTATCAGATAATATTCCCAAGGTTTAACCTCCTTTTCTATTCAATGTTTTTTGACATGGCATGAAGGCTTTTGTTTCAGCGTGTGTGAGTATAAAAGAAAAACTTTTTAAATCAAAACATCTTGAAGTTATTATCTGAGGTTATGAAAATGGGAATAATGATGCAATATTGAAGGAAGTTTTTAAGAAACTCAATAAAAATAGGTACAAAAAAGGTTGGCAAAAACTTTCAGTTTATTTACTCTTGGGGCTCGGAGGAGCTCAAAGGACTAATACTTTACAGCCATATAAGCAAAAAGCATAATTGTTTTCCATCAATAAACTTTCCTCTGAGAGAACAATGTTCCTTCTCTTTCAAATTACATTCTAAGATAAAATTTACAACAAGTAACAAAAGCAAGTGAACCCTCATCTCCCAAAGCAATCACCAATCATCCCCCTAAATCAAAAGTCAACAGATCAACATTTCCAGTCGGAAATAAGGAATGGTGTCAAAATGGTAGCAGCTTGTAGCCACAGTCTCTCATAAAATGATATTTTTTTCGTTAGCACCCTACTTTTTTTTGCTGAGAGCCACACAAAGACTTATGAGACTTCATAAAAGCTGTATCTTTGGAACCACATGGTTTTCATTCCAGAGAATTTAAACTCTTTTACTTATTATTGATTTGAAAACTCGTCTAGCTCTCTTAAGATCTATTAAACATCATATTTGACATTTTTCTTTTAAGTTTTGATGCCGCCTGAGGACTGACATTCGAAATGATGATTCGGTAACTTTTACATCATTTGACTGGGAGAAAAATGTGCCAAATTTCGTGCTCATCAAAATTGGAACTTTGAAAAATAGTTTTTGGTCCGATCTGAAAATATCTCTGAATTGAAATCCAAAAAATAAGTATTTGGCTTATTCGAATTTTACCAAATCATTCATATAAAATGATAGCTTCAATTTTCAATTTCTACACAAATCATCCGAAAATTTCGATGAAATCTAATGCAATGCTGTAAAATTAATCAGCAGAGTTTGTACCTAAAAATAAATGACTTAAAGCTTCTCTGACACCAAAACTCAACTACCTATTTGTCATTTTAAATCTTTTTTCAGCTTTTTGCAACCTATAAAATGCTTTTATGACCATTATCTTTTTCCTCAGCACATTTCTTTTAAATGATAGAAGCAGATTAACATCACGTTCAAGTCTTTAGTTTTATGGTATTATTTTCTCCATTTCATTCATTTTAACATTTTCCAATTTCTTGACATTTTGAAATGCAAATTTCATTACATTCACAGTGACCTTAAAGGACATACCAAGCTACCTTTCTAAGCTATTTTTCAATCTTGCATTTTGTACTACACATAAATATGAAACAAAACAATTATCAAACAAATGTCATTAGACAAAACTCCTAATAAGGCAAATCCCTGATCTTTGTACCCTTTCTATGAAATGGATATTGTTCCACTAAAAATTGTTAAGTATATTGATTCTTTTCTTGATTTGGAAAGTCATCACTGGTCTTGGATTATCATCCTTTCGCCAAGGTCACCTCTTTCTGCACTTACTCCAGAGCACCTCAATTATTTAGTTTCCTAACTTTCTCTAGAAACAAAAATTTGACTTCATAAATGTGGATTGTAAAGGGTTTCTAATATTGAGAAAAAAAAGGTCAAAGCTTAATTTAATGGTTGCTGTCCTGTGTCCGGATCAAAAAATGCCAAATTTTGCCTGTTTTTATCAAGAAAGTGCAAAAAAGGCACCAGAAAACTGTTGTTTCTTTGACACTGTTCAGACCGGACGAAATTTGAACTTTTTGTTCAGGGTGGCTATAGCGATTGACAGGGAATCAGAGGGTTGTGTGCTCGAACCCTGGCATAAACACATCTTGCTAATCTTTGACCCCAATTTGCAACAAATATCCAACTTAAATATTTTTCCTAACTGGATGAAAAATTGCCTTTAATGGAATCTTATTTCGATGCATTATCCCATTGAGTTTGGTTTCAAGAAACCCAAAATAAACCACACCCATTTTTAAAGTATTGCCAAGGTACTAGTAATGTTAAGTTAAACTTTTTGAATTTTTATATTGTTTGAAAACTCTGTTATTAAAAAACCTGACCTGGAAAACAGCTCCACAAACTCTAGTAGTCTTTTATATTTCTAGTTTGAGTAGTAAAATAGACATCACAATAAATGCAATTCAAATATTGAAAAACACTCAAGAATTTGGAAAAATGCATTGATGGAATACCTCTTGTCTAAGTTGGTAGACGAAAGAGAGGCATCATGTGAAAAAAATGCTCAATCCATAACAAGCGAAATCTTCTTTCTGAGTGAGTTGATTTTAGCTCAGGAGCAATTCTTTAAACACAATCACTTGTGCATCATTTTTTAAATGCTGAAAATCCATACCTTTCCCTTAAAAAAAGGCACAATCATTGTATTTCTCCAAACATGAGATCAAAAGTTGAGATTTATCACTTTTTGCATGAAATTATGAAAGCTTAGTTGAACTGAGACGCTTTTCTGTCTAACTTTTGTTGAGTCCTGTTATACAACAGGGAAGCTTTACAAAATGGGTAGCAATGTAAAGAGGTATCATCGTTGATTTTCCTCTTGAGGGACACATCATTTTGTAGGTGGTAAACTATTGTAATGTGGATTCAAAGGGTGGGAATGAAAGAAGGCTTGGCATCCCTTTTTTAGGGAAATGTGAATAAAATGAACAATGGCATTAAAAATGTTGTGAAATAAGAAGTACCAATAGTAACTAAAATTCAAAGCCTTTATTATGAACTCATTACCTTAAACACGTACAATATAGATTTTACAAGAATCCGAAGAAATGATGTGCATTACTACTTGGAAACTACAGCTTTTGGCTACTTTGGAATTTATAACTTATTTCATTTTAAATTTTGTAAAATTATAAAGTTAATTGAAAGTGCAAAAAAGAGCTGTGAAGTTAAATAATTTAGTTCATTATCATCATTTTGAATCAAATTTTAAAAAGTCAGAGTGGAGATTGATGATTTGCATTATCGATTCTTTATTTTGTTGACCCTTTTAAATAAATATTTGCACAAGTAAAAGTTTAAAATTTAAATAATTTCAATTTTCTGGAACTGAACATGCATTCAAGGAAAAGTTGTATATTATTTTTTTAGGAGATTGAATGTGGTTTGGAAAGGTCTGGATTAATCTTCATGGTCGAAAACTTAGTTTGATGACTCAAATTATATTTTCATAATAAATGTACACTATAGATATTGAACCTGTCAATCACAAAGTGTTAATGAAAAACCAATAAACCACAAAGAAAACTTCAAAAGAAATCTTTTTTTCTAGAGCAATAGTGACTTGCTTAATTTCAAAATTTTTAAGTGGCTTTGTTGCTGACTGATGACCCATTTTTTCATTATATTCTGTCTGAAGGTCAGATAAAGCACAGTTCGGGGTCGATTTTTGAACCCACGACCCTCTGGTCCCCATCAAATTACTGGGGACCATTTGATATAAGGTCGACTTTCTCCATTTGATAAATATCTAAAATGTTCCAAGTGAAAAAATCATATAATTTCAAATGGTAAGGAATTTGGAACAAGTGGATGTGACTTCAAATAAATATTTTAATTGTTTCATCTGTTCAAACCAGATTTGGCAAAAAAACCTCTCAAATATTTACACATTCTTTGATTTTCGATATCCTCTCTGAGGCCTTTTTCGTTAGCCATGTCACAAGTAAGATAATGCCTTGACGTTAGGGGAAGCAAGTTGAATTAAAATCAATCCACAATGATAGATTTGGAGTTTGATTGATTAATCAAATTGCAACTGTGTATCTGAATCTTTGATTGAAAATCAATTCCAAGACTTGTTGCTTTTCTATTCTTAAATTAAGTTTCTCAAGAGAAATGCAAGTCAAAGCTTTCTTTTTTCCCTTGTTTTGTTATTCTATTCTTTTATGTGACTCATTTATTTCTTTGCACAGGACTGTAATCTTAATGAAAAGCAAACACTTTTGAGAAAAACTATTAATTATAGTCAATCACTAGACCATCACCAGGAATACTCATTACAGAATTTACCAAAAAACTTATTATGCTACATCAAATAGAGAGCATATATTGAAGGAAGAATTTTTTGCCCATGATCTTTTCAAGCAAATTTCTAAATCATTTTTGTTTTTGTCCTAATGGTTTTGTCTGGTTCTTCAAAGTAAGTCTGCGACCTTTTGATTTTCAACTGTTTTGTTTCACCTTACAATTTTTCCAGATCTTCTTAAAATGTAGAGACTAAAAAGGAAAGAGACTTCTCTATAACTTAGCTTCTTTATTTAATATCTTTGTTTGCATGTTTTTATTGAGTGAATCACCTCCCCTTTTCAGACATGAACCTTGGCAAAAGTATAGAATGATGTTTATGGACTAAAGCCTTTAACAAACCATTGACCTGAGGTAACTCCTACACTCGTGAAAACTAGCCCCACCCTCAAAAAGACAAATATATTATTGTTGAAATCTTAATTATCTTTCAAAAGAGTGAATGTGGGGAAGCTAGTAATCATTGGGAAAAATTTTGAAAAAAAAGTTTTCTGGTTGTTGAAGAGCATCATTTTTTTAATCGTGATTGTTCATTGGCATTTTGTTTTGGAGCATTTAGACAATGCTTTAATGAAATGAAAGAAAATTATGATCTTTCTTTGCATGAAAAACAATTTTTCGTAGGAGAAGTTGGCTCTCGATGAGGTATTAATCGTGTAAGTGGGCTTTTGATGTCATCTTCCATCTGTTTACGCTCTTCAATACATTATTAATGTCAAAATGCAATACCTACTTGCATAACAAAAATCATTTTGGTCTTGGCTCAAATATTCACAAAAAATGTTTCTTTGTGCTCTTTTGAAGAGCACTCATTTTTTGGTAAAGTATTCTTCCTGTCCTGAAAAAACATTATGAAAAAGAAAGGCTTAAGGAAAACATATCTAATCAGACAAAAACTAAAGCCACAAATATCTTAACTTTTCAATTTTCTTTATTATTAGCTAGGCAAGACGAATTTTGACTTGATACTGAATCAATGTTTGGACAAAAAAGTTCCTTGAAAAACTCTTTCTTTTTTTTTATTTGATTGTCTGTCATCAAGCCTTCTTATTTGTAAAAAAATCAAGTAATAAGCATCAACTACAGCAAAGCAAAAATGATCATAAACTTGTCCTAAAATTGAACTTATTCTTATTAGAACTGAAATCTTCTCAATCATGTAAAAATATAAGTAATTGTCAAATAGAAACCTTTCTGAATATGAATGTTGTGAAACTTGAAGCTAAAAACCATAATTGAAAAATTCATGTTTATTTCTATATTGATTGACGAATTGTTCATGGCTTTTAATGAATGTGAATAGAAGTGAATATGTCGAAATTCTTATCAGTTTCAAAGAGTTTTCCCAGATTATGGATTGAACCTCGGTCTCCCAATTCTCAGTGAGATGGCAAAACCTATAAGTCAGATAAGCACAGATTTTAAATTGCCAAATGATGTAAATTATATTTACTTTTTGAAAATGTCTACTGAAATTAAATTAATGATATTCAATTCAATAATAGATTCTTGCTTTGCAAGGTATAAAATTGGCTTGCTAAGGAAATTTTTTTGCTGAAAACAGACTTACAATCAGTTTTATATACATAGAGAATGATTTGCTGTGGTTAATGAAGTGATCAGTTTTTATCAGGCTCAGAGCTATTTATAGCTCTGGGCCTGTCAGCTCTTAAAAAACATTCTAAACTTGTTTTTTAATTGATGGAGCTTCTGAAAATATAAATATAAAATGAGCCAGTGGATGAGAAAGTGAGGAGACTGTGGTTGAAGTTGATAGTGAAACCCAGTGATAACCCTAGCTCGCAATCAAGAAAAGAATCAATACTGAACTGTTTATGTATAGAAAATAAATACATACAAAACTGTGAAGCTAAATGAGGAGGCGGAGAAGAAAAGGGAGATAAAGAATGGATCAATAAAATAACTAACCTCTTAGAAGAGGGTAAAAACTGAAACGGTGGGATTCCAAACAGGGCAGCCTGTTTGGAATGACTTGCATTACATGGAAAGAATGACAAACTAATGGCAGCCTGTTTGAAAAGACTTTGAGCTTGCGAAAGTGAAAAATATCGTAGAGCAGAAAATAGGGTATTTGAGCATTTACTACGATATATATGTAATAATAGACTTTATGCTAAATTGTTTTTGACACTTCTATGGAATCATGAGTGTTTGACTTCAATGCTCTTTTACTGCAAACAACTATTCATTAAATCAGACACTTGATTCTATTTAAGCAGCATTTCATTTTATTTTTATCACAAAATTTGCTTTTCTGCCTATCAAATCTTCTCTACTAATGATGTGAAAACGCGTGTTGAATCCTTTCCAAAAGCTCTAATCCTTTTAGTACTTTTACCTTAAATCTGTAATGTCTTGAAGAAAGGCAAGTAAATGACCACCATTAATTATGGACAAAAGGTGGAAGAAGTAGTAAGTTTTTAGTCAAGTGACCGACCATTCGATCTCAACTGTCTAGAAAAAGAAGTGAAGTCGACGTATACGATCCAACCACAAAACTTTGAGGGTCGAAAGCGCTTACATCTAATTACCCTGAGGGTTCGTAAAAAGACACTGGATAAATGAGAGAAGAAATTAAAAATTCTTTAATATCCGGCCTAAATAGCGAGAAAATACCAGATCCTAAGCTAAATGTCTACCATTAACATGGAAAAACAGGCAGAAATCAAGTATTAAAAAATATTTTTGTGAAATCTGTCCACAGATCTTGATGAACATAGTTTTCTCACAAAGAAAAAAAAGATTGCAAATTATTTTTTTACACGAAATTCCTTTTTCTGTGGGCAATATAACAACGTCTCTCGTGTCTATAAAATGTCTAAAGAGATTCGATGGGTTGTGTTCACTTCAAATTCATTCCAGAACAACATGTATAGCTGGATTTTTTCTTTTCATTTTGAATCATCCTAATGGTATTTGCCCAGATAATAAATATCAATTAGGATTTGTTTTTCACAACAAGTAAAGAAATCTCAAAGTAGCAAAAAGAATGAAAGTAATGCAAAAAAAATCCGTAATTAAGTTAGAAGAGCAACAAAACATTTTCTAGAAAACTAAAGCTTAGTTCAAAACAAAATTTGCCAAAACTTTTGTTTTTAAGTAACAAAGAAAACACTTTGAAGCCTAGGAGATCGACCCAGGTGTTTGCTTATGGCACGATAAAAATCATCAAGCCAACAATGAACGGTCCAAACATGAATGCTGGCATCACCTTTTTTGTGAAATGAAATTTATTGCAATGCCCTAGAGAAAACAAATGGGATACTTCTTCTCCCAAAATAGGTAAGGAAAGAATTTAGAATGTGTAGCATGGAAGACGTAACTGATGGAAGTCAATTTTTCAGATTAAGATCTGAAATATTTGCATTTCAAAAAGTTTTCTAAGACAGAACTTGTTTCATAATTGTATTTATCCAAAAGATTGTAATCTCACAAATCGATTATTATAATTGATTATAGATAATGACTCTGAATAAAGTCTTTTTGTTAACAGTGAAAGTCAAACCCTATTCAAGCACAAAATTATATACACAATATCAACATAAATATTGCTAAAAAATTGGCTAACAGTTTTAAGGAATTACTTGAATTTCAATAAAGGATCAAAGATATACCCTGGTTTTCTTGATTCTTCTTAGCATTGCACATCTTAAAAGATCAAGTATTGGCTTTGGTTTAAAGTTCCTAGAGACTTTAATTGCTTAGAAGCTTTTAGAAGTTGATAGCTTTCAGTTGGGTTTGTTTCTTTTTGAAAGTTCAGGCTTAGAGAGATTCATCCTGATCAATATAATCTTAAAAGTTCATAATTGGAGTGAATCAAATAATGCTTAATATAAAATCATGCGTTACTTCATTTTCATTTTAATGGACAAGGCAACAACCTTGATCCTGTAACTGATTTTAATCTCTTACAAATTTTTGTCCTCGGAAGAAGCTTATAAACCAATGTCCTTTGGGCTTTTAAGTTTAAGGACAATGGAAAATGAAAGCATCTTGGCTTTTCTTTGATCATAAAATTTACTTTTCAAAGTAATTTCAAGAAGGCCATTGACAACATAAAACGTGTGGGACACTCAAACTAAAAGCCTGAGCAGCAAAAGCAACTTTAAACAATGCAATAACTTTTTTTCATTTCCCAAACAATTGTACTTTTTCTGGAATCTTTGGCAGACTTACAATAGGCCATTGCTAATAAATTTACTAAAAATTAAATGAGTGAATTTATCTACTCTGTCTGCAAAGAGGGGCTGAGAAGAGATTAAAAAAGGCTTTGGAACGTCCAATTAAGTTCTTTTAATAGATTCTGTCAACATAAGTTTTGTGTAAATGCTAAAATAAGACGCCCTGGTTACAATGAATTTAGTCTTTAAATGGCATCAAAGCAACCAGCCGAGAACAAATTTAATAATTTTAGAGATAAAGAAATTAAAAACAAATGGTTGTTTGTCGAACCCTGTTGATTTCCGAATTCTTTTTTGATCGGTTTTCTCAACCAATAGACCGTAATGGTTCGCTCTGACGATCTTCGAAAAAGAAAGCAAATTGTGCGTAAGAATGGGATCAGAAGTTTATCACATTTACTCACTTTAGACCTGAATTTGTCTCAAAGAATGCTTGAATTTTGTTGTGGCATAACTTTCCAACATGTCTGAAGCAATATTCAAATTGTCGTTTTTTGCAGATTAAAAAACTTTTTCGACAACTGAATAAATCTCAAAAGTCCCTTAATATGTTAAATCTAGAATTGGAGAAAGTTACTTTTGATTTTCTTGTATGTATAAAGAGTCTTTTCAGGCTAAATTGAGGTTAAAAGGAATTGATTCACGCGCTTGCTTGGTAAATATATGGTTTCAAAATATCTTTGTACTTTGGTATAATCTGTAGATCCATTTGAAAGCCCTGCCAATCAAGAAATAAAGAATCAATACTGAACTGTTTATTGATACAATGGTATATAGGAGAGCTATATCAGAGCTGTGACCAGCTGATTGAAGGAATGAGTATACCTTAGGCAGAGATGCTACCTTGATCTAAAAAGGTGTGTCAAAATATCTTGAATGAGTTTAACAGGTATGTAATAAAAATAGAACATGATGATTAAAATATAGTGAGAATAAAAATGAGAATATAACTTGAATTGAGCACAATATGTTTAATTTCTTAGAGATATTCACAACAGTTTAATTTTACAGGAATTATAATAACTATGAATGTTTAAAGAGAAGACTTGAAATAGATATTGCTAAAAACTAAGCCATTTGAGGTTCACTTAGCTTGGTGTGTGAGACATTATGGGCAAAACTTGAATTTTTTTTGAGCTTTTCTACAGACCAGAAAAGTTCTTGATGACTCCCAGAGGGTTAGGATTTCTTTTCTCGATGGGTTTTTAGTACCAATAAAATTGGCTCTAAGTGGTCCTTTGAGAACTCATTCAGCTCTCAAAATTGCATTAAAATCAGTCGTTGATTTTGCAATTTAGACTTGCATCCAACTAAAATGCAAAGAATCGAAAACCTGACATTAACATCTTTAAAGCACTTTTTGAGAAAAAGTATCTCTATTAGGCAGTTACAAATTTTTTTTTTGATGATTTATGTTTGAGAGATGGTATAAAATTATGGTTAGTCACCATGACTGAAAGGTCATAGGCACCTGACTTGAGAACTAAGATCTAAAGTTGTGGGTTCAAACTCCGGCCTTACCAGCAATTTTTCAACCAAGGATCACAAAAAAATCAACAGGGCACTCTCAGTCAGGGTAATAGTAATCTGAAGTGACCAAAGACTTCTATGGCCGGACTCTTAAAAAGGTATCATGCATAAACATCTCCTGGGTTTATGCTACGCTAGATGATTTTAGAGTAGCTTAGCAAAAGTAGTTTGACGGATTCTCCATCACCCAAGAGTCATAGCAATTGGATGAAAATTGTTGGGGTATTGCAATTTGAGGTCCATTTGGGGACAAATCTTTAACCCTTGAATGTGCCCTTGTTAATCATCATTATAGCTGATTATCTTATTCAGCATAGAGACAGATCTTGACCCGACCCGAGCATACCTTAGACCCTCAGTAAATAAGAGGTTGATCTGGGTACTTTTTGACATAACATTAGATATTTTTTTGATCCGAAAGGAGAAAAATTGAAAAAATTACAATTTTTAGGAAAAAATTTTCAAATCTAAACCCAAACCAAAGATGGCTTACCCAACCCGACCCAACACGAGCAACAAAAAATTGACCCGACCAGACCCAGGTCAAAATTTTTTGATCCAGACCCATCACTTATTCAGTACAGCTCAATTGAGCTCCTGCAAGTTCGATTTCAATGAATGAACTCAAAACAATTTAAACAAAAAAACTAACTGGGAAAGTTTGGGTGACTAAATGACAAATTAATATTCAATGGAATTGTATTGAAGTCCAACACTTTAGATTAACCAATTTCTCGCTTAACGACCTTGAATTGTCAATCAATCAATGAGTAGTTGATTTGATTGGTTTCAAATTTATAAGCTTCAAAAAACATAGTTAATAACTTCTACCAAGGAATATATAACAAATATTTTTTGTAACAATTTTATTAAATATTGCAAAAATTATTGTAAAAAAGAGCCAGATGAAAGAGTTCGTGACAAATGAAATTGGCCAAAAATTATAGGACATTTGATGACAAAAGTAAACTTCTTCCAGAGCACAATTGCCAATTACTAGAAAGAAAAAAATGTCATTTTAGCTTTTTCTTATTGAAAATTTAACATTGGCAGCAGTCTTTCATATTATTGAAAAAATATCTGTTTCCTTTTCCAAAAAACCTTCTTTAAAGAGCTTTTCTAGCAAATTCTACATGGGCCTGACTTGATTAGGTAAACACTTCAAAAATCCTCTGCAGTTAAACCAGCCCATTAGTTTTGAGCAGGTCATGAATTTTAGGTATCATTTAAAACACTTTTAGCAAAAATATATACGTAAGAAAAATATAGATTTCCTAACTAAAAGATCATGCACAACTGTCAGGAAACGAAACAAATGAGGTACAAACTGTTTATTTGAAGAAGAATATGGTTAATGTATATTTAACTCAGATCTGATGTTTTTAGAGGTCAAGAAGTTCTGGGGGTTAAGACTTGGCAGCCAAGCTTCAGATTAATACTCACCGATAGGGTTGAAAAGATTTTGGTTATAGTCCCTGATGGGAATAAAAGGCAGTATTTTTAAAGGATGTAATACAGAGAACTTGTAGAACAAGGGGAAAAGGGGTGCTATTGAGTGGATAGATGAAATCATTTAGAGAAATGAAAATTAAGCAGACTCACCTTTATGACTCAACATAAAGTTAAATCAATCATACATAACATTTAAAATACTTAAAAGTGATTTCACTATAGGTGTGAAAAGTTGGTTTTGAATTATCTGAATATGAATTTGACATTTTTCCTCACGCCTATTTTGAATCCAAAAATTTTCAAGGATGCTTTTCTGCACTAAGTTGGATGGAATTATCTGAAAGCCATTAATTTTGTTTTTGTTTTTCAGGTTTGGTTTGCGCATATGGAAGTGGTTTTTGTTCCACAAAGATGATTGTCCTTCAAGTGGGCTTCCAAATGACTGATGCTAACAAAAATAGTGTGCTTACACTTTGATGTGTTGTGACAGTTTTTTGCTTGAAAACATGTGTCCAAGATTAATTACAGGCAATTATATGGCAAACAAATCCTGTTCTGTTTAACATCATAGCAATACTTGTGCAAACTCTGAGACAAAAAAAAGGGAAGGGAGCTCAAGATACGATGTTGTGAATTCAAGATACCAAAAAGTTTACGATGAGAAGTGTCTTTTCAGCCTCGGGATGTGGCTCAGGTTTGAAAACCTATTTTTCTTCACATGAACAAAAATCATTTATTCTTTTTTGCTGGTCGCAATCCATCATGTAGCATTATTTTTTTTCTCCAACCTTTAATGTTGGTTGTTTCCTCATAAAACAACTCCCAACTCAACATTAAAAGACTTTTCTATTCTTGATGCTGTAGATTCAACTTCCGAATCCAAGTCCGGTTTTCGGTTCGGACGATGCCAAAGGCAGCCATCAGCAGCCATTTTTCTACTATCTTTTCTTATTCTTGAAGTGGCAACATTTCAACAAAACATTGGAAGAATAGGTAAGATATCGCATTTAAAATACTAAATATATATATCCAACATAAAAAAATGTATATTTTCTTTCCTGATTCTGTGAATCAATTTCTTTCATAGTGGTTGCTGTTTATTTTCTTCTCTCAATTCAAACACATGTCTAACAATCAAATCGATTTGTCCTCTCATAATGACATGCCACTCACAAAAACATTTTAGCTTGACTAAAAAAGGAGCTTGGCCGAAGGGCCTTGAAAAAAGTAGATTTTGTGCTTATATTTTTCGGTGATATATTCTTTTGTCGCACTAATTATAAGCTTGATCTTCCTATTAAAATTAATGAACTTTCCCGTCAACTTGATTGCCATAAAGACTGGTTTGAAAATGTAACAATATAAAATGATACTTGTCGTGTCAGAGCATTAGTCAACTTAATTCCTAGCCATTTACTATTCATTCATTTGGTTCTCTAGGTTACTTTTGGCACATTGACAGTCTTCATTTTGATGCCAACTTTACTCTTTATGGAGACCGTAATAACTGTAAGTACATCTAATTGTTGGAAAGAGAATCTGAGATTGCTCTAAAGTTTGGTTCATAATTTATGTTTCAGATTGTTGGGAGGACTTCAAGAGTACCTCTCAGATCAGACCTCAAGGACGCCTTGGGGACTATCATTGTGACTCCTCTGCAGACTTGATCAATTCGGTTTTTCACTTTATGAAGACAAAGATGGGTGACAAGGTCGACTTTATCATTTGGACTGGGTGAGTTATGTCGATATTTTCGACAGTTTTTCTTTCCACATCCAAATTTGTTTCCTCAATAGACTGACATGCTGTTGAAAGGGCCACAAATGTAGTTGTATAGAAAGTACAATTTTACCACATACAAAAACAAAACCTGTGATACAGCATGATTGTAAATTAAGTTTGTTGTCTTCATAATCCAAGTTAATTGAAGACACAAACTAATGAATGTAGTCTTACTTCACTTTGTTATGTTTTCTTGAAAAGTCCTTTGAATGGAAATTAAGTTTGTTTGCTTAAATTTGACTGCATAAAGAAGCTCTCATTCCATCTCTAGAAAGGTTGTAATCTCAAAACGAAGTGAAGAATCTTTTCAATAGACCTAATTTCAACATTAGATTTTTATCTCAGATGAAGAGTACCGGCTGGTCAAAATATAACAATGGCTTCAGTTCATTTTCTCTCCATTCCATTATAAAAATCAGATTTGTTAGTTTTGTAACATCTGTTTATGATCAAAAAATGCAGCCTTGTGCCTTTTCAAAAGGGCTTTCCTTTGGTCATTAAATTGAAAAGACTAAAGCTAATCAGAAGTTGCAAGTATTTCGGTGGACCTAATTATCTTACCTGTTTTGTCTTCATAATCCAAGTTAATTGAAGACACAAACTAATGAATGTAGTCTTACTTCACTTTGTTATGTTTTCTTGAAAAGTCCTTTGAATGGAAAAATTCAAGCATAAAGATGTGAAGATAACTTTTTTTGAAAAAATTTAATGCAAAGTACAAACTTCAAAGAAAGCTATAAACATAAAAGAAGTTAAGTTAAGTTTAGTCTTATATAGGCAAAAACAACAGCACATAGAACCGCTTCTAGCTGTTGTAATTTACTTGGGCCTCATGAAGAAAATACAAAACTGGGGGCTGTGACTATCTTTATTTGATCAAGTTTTGATGAATTCCCAATTATTGCTTGCTCTATAAAGATATGAAAAGGTACATTCACACTAGGTATCTTTTCTGGGACAGGTGAGGATCAAAAGACCAATAGTTCTGTTTGGAAGCTACTTTTATAGGATCTTCTGACATCGCATTCTTTGTTTCTCCAGTGATTTAATCCCTTCAAGGACATCTTGGAATCTCCACAGAGGTTCCCTTCTCGATGTCTCCGCATCCATCTTACCTTTATTTTTCCAAAGGGGGTTAAAATACTTCATAAGTGAAATGAACCATATGTGACTGTGGAGATGGCTTTGCGTCACGTTAAGTATAGGGGTGAACTGTATAATTGTTTCACCAATTGCACCATTGTCTTTGTCCTCGTGCCAAGTTCTTGATTGATGATGGTTGGTTTGAAATCTCTCAATGTTTGCTTGTTCTGGTTGTGACTTTGATTCTTCTTCTCTTAATTTTTCAGTGATAATTGCTGAGTTTCAAACAGCTGTCCAATCTCTTTTCATTTTCACCTAACATATTTTTCTTGATCGACCTCCGCAAAGATGTTGACGCTTCCATGATTCTCCATTTCTAAATTCCTTTTTCAACTCTTTCATTATTTTCCAGATCAAAACATGAATTTACTAATATTACCGTTTACACGTTTTTAAAATTACTGATTTGCCCACCAAGATGAATTTGTATTGTATGTCTTAAAAACTTTTCTCACAGGGTACTAAAATTGCTGGTATCCTTTCATTATATTACCTTAAATGTATCAAAAATATTGACTACAGAGAGACTAAAGCTGTTGGTTTAAAAACTAATTTAAAGCCATATGGATTAGGCAAAACCAGCATTTTAGTAACCATTTTGAAAACTTTTATTTCTTCAATCTTCTTTCTTTACCTAAGTGTGTATATATAGGCTTTCTCTTTGAGTAAACATTTGATTGTTGGTAGAGATTTAACCTCTCTGATTTATTATTGAAAAAGGTAAAATATTACCCTTCAGAAATGACAGTGTTTATTTGAATCAACCGACTATAAAATTCCGTCTATGTTTTTCTGCTCAAACCCTTCTTATTTCCCTTACTTTGTTGATAAATTTACCTTAGAAAAAATTGCCTGATTGAATCAAAAGCCTTGTTTTTTTCTCCCAATAATCTTATTCGTTAAGAAGCAACAACTTTTGCTTTACTCTTTATTGTTGTGTCCACCTTAAGAAGTCTGAAATGTGAAAGGCATCAACCTGAGGGGTTAGTCGAGAGAAAATCAAAGTTACTTGCAAATTGTATAGCACATTGCATTAATTCGAAAATAAGATAAAATAGTTTAGCCTCCAGTAAAAATGAGGGCATTTGAAAAAAGCAAAATCAGTTATTTGCTTTATGTATAACCCAAACTGAAAAGTTATATTGCAACATCAAGCTGTTTCTAACTATGAACACTAATACTTGTTTGAGCCATAAAAACATTTTAAAAAAGTTGCTAAAAGAAAAATGGATTGTTGTCCAAAACAAGAAAATTTTTCTTGTGTCGTTTCCCTCTTTTGTTGGAAGGAAGATGAAGAATGATATGTGGAGGTAATTTGATAATGGTCACGAGTAATCGTAAGTTAATTTGAAGAAAAACTTAGGAAAGCCTAGAAAGAAAACTTTTTCACCTTGTTTCTCAACATTCTGGAGAGAATGTTGGAGTTAGGATGAGTTTGTCTTATGCTTACGAATTGCCTTCCGATTGAAATGTTCGCCAGGAATGAAGGCTAAAAGACTTATTCTCATGGCAAAGCATCAAATTCGGAAAGAATACTAATCACCCAATCTCTGGTGAAATAAAATGTGTTTTCCTTCACGCATATCTTCTAATTATGCTTGGATGGGACAATATTTCAGAATAACAGATTATGCCAGTACAGAAGATACTTTCCAGTTTATATTTTAGTTTCTGTTTAAATTTTTGGATGAAAAAAGAAAGACTTCCTTAAAAAAGTAGTGATAGTTGAAAACATGATAAGCTCAAAAATCCAAGACCAAACTTTTTAATGTGGCATCGCTTCATAACTTTTTATCTCGTCCATCATTTTTCATTTTGTGAATACTGAGTATAGGGAAACTTTCGAAAATACCAATATCAAATTGAGAGCAAATTGATTTCCTAGGATGTAGCATGCTGAATTTTAGTTTGGTAAGTCTAAAGCATCTAACTTAGTTAAAAAATAGCTTTACAATTGGACAAACCATGCATTTTATGGTTAGCTTATATCAGTGCCTCAATAGTAATCAAGATCTCGAATACAAAAGAACCTAAAATTCTAGTTGAAAGGCTAAATAAGACCATTTATGTTAATAAGAGAAAACCACATAAGGCCAATTTCCTTGATAGATCATTACTAAAGATTGGCCAACAAAGTTTAAATAACAGGATTAGTTCAATTTTTACATGTGTAAATTTTGATTGGTATGATGTCAACCTTGTGAGAGATGCTTGCAGAGTGGGACTAAAAAGAGCCTTTTTTCCTTATTATAACTGACATAAGTTTCATCAATGAAGTTTTCACAACTTTTAACTAATTTGACTTTTAAGATGGAACTCTTTTTTTCTATTCTAAATATTTTTATATCTCTTTTTAGCAATTGTATAACTTAAATTGAAGTATTGCTTTTTTATTTTTCATTTGGTCTATCTCATTCTGGTTTAAAGCTGTCTCACGAGGCAGTTCGATTCTTAAAAATGTCCGTTCATTTATGTCAGTGTGATTGGCCAGAAAGAATCAATAAATTGAATTTGAATTTGAATAACAGTTTACTAGATAGAGATGGGCCCTGACCCAACCCGACCATACTTTTGACTAACAATAAGTAACGGGCCTAAATGGATTTGACACTGGTATTTTTTTGACCCTATTCATTAAGATTTTTTTGACCGGTAAAAAAATTTAAAATTTGGGATTTTGGGGGAAAATTTTCTAGACCTGGAGGTGTCTGATCTGACCCAACCTAGGTTAAAAATGTTTGGCCCCGACTCATCAAAACTGAGTTTACCTTATATGGCACACAATGTCAATTTTCTTGAAATAACATTTAAGGTAAACGAAAGTGAAAACTTAGGTGTTTGCATTAAAATCATTGTTTATAAATAGCTGTAAAATCCCAGTGCCAAATCAATAGACCTTTGAATACAACCTTATTTATTCCAACAAACAGACAAGTTTATATAGGTTTCATGACCAGTGGTAATGGGCAGGCAAGAAGGATACTTGCAGGTCTCAGGTGTTGACATTCACAGGTGTCAGAATAGTGCCTAAACAGGCCATGTATGTAAGAAATACATTCAGTAAAATTCATTTACTTTAATTGTTAAAAGTAAAATAAATGGAAGTAAATGAAAAAACAGGATATTTTATGACAGATTGTTTCACATTTTAACCTAAGTCCATTCAGTCTCATAAGGGACTAAAAAAATTCTGCTCGGAGGAGTTAATGACTTTTTTAGGCCATGATAAGACTGACAAACTTTAAAAAAATCTTTCTATAGGATTGTGAACAAATTCATTCATGTTACCCTAATTTTCCTTTCAAAGGTTTTAGTAAGCATCATCCCCTGGCAAAATTTTTTCTACTTTGATCGATTCTTGTGTGTACATTTTAAGTAGGTAGGTGAGATCACGTAATCCAGGCATTAAATTTTTTTCAGCAGATTTTCATTGTTGATCGTTTCAATGTTTGACGAATGAGAGGATTTTGAGTAAACAAAGATCCGTTGTCAGAAATTTGAGAGTGAAATTTCTGCAGTCGAAGACAGGTGTGTAAGATGAATGTGTAAGAATTTGCCAGCTCGTAGAATGGAAACGACAGTTTTTGCAGGAAAAATGTCACATCATTAGATGGGATGTCGATTACGCGAAAGAATTATGGCCCTTTTTTTACTTGTAAAATTCGAAAAAGTATTTTTAAAGATTGAAAACTGGCACTATGACTGACATAGATTCAATTGAAAAAATATTGGACATTTGGAACAAATTTTTAGTGCAAAACGTTAGGATGCCAAAATAAACACTTTTCTTACGGAAGGCGCAAATATCATCTTCCTAAAAATATTTTGTACAAATGTTGAGGGGTGGTTTGTTTGCGCTCTGTCTTAATGGACTCGGTCAACATAACAAGGGACTTCCTAAAAACATATTAGAAGCCAATATCCGATCTGTTGAAAATGCAATATGAAACCAAGCCTAATAAACTGGACATCGTAGAAAAATGTCTTGAAGGGAATAGATAATACTTATAATCTTTAACATATATATATACCTATGGAATAATTGTACCAACAAAAATACTCTTGGGCGTTTTCTGAAAAGTAGAAAGAGCCTGTTTTCTTTTAAACAAAAGTATAAATTTACCTTTGTAGATAAATGATTATTCTGACACTAAATCAAATAAATTGAAGTAGTGCTGACTTTGCATCTGATCCAGAAGCGTAGAAACCTTGCTTGGCAGTAAGACTTATTTCTTCCAACATTTTTACATTTTATTTAAAGACTGCAACTGATTGAGAAACCACCTTAAATAAGTAATGACCCCTTGGCAAACTAGAGGCCACCAGTGACCTCACCCCTCAGATTTAGATGAGAGCTCTTCTAAGACTTGCTATTAGAGGAACAAAAAAGGAGCAAAAACAAAAAAATTGAAATTACAAAGAGAATGCCTTCAAAGGCCAGGATGAAATTCAGCCCTGCTTTCATGGCAATAAAGATCATCAGTGATCAGACTCCTCATGGTCTATTCGAGAAACTTATGAGGAATGCATACCAGGAAGCTGGCAAACCAAAGCAAATCTACATGTTTACCCTATTGCACAAAAAGCATGGAAATGAAGGATTCCACAACTGGATTAATTCCACATCTGATAAAATTCCCTTGGATTGGCATATACCACCCTATGTAAAATAATCTACCTAGAGTTAGGCTTATTGGATTTAGAGCTATAAGTTGACTCAGTATCATAGCTCCACATGATTTATTTTAGACTTTTTAAATCATTTTTATGATTTGAATTTTTGCTGATATTGTACAATGCGCTCAATCCAATTTAATTTATTTATTTTGATTCTCATGGTATTTTAACGACAATGTTATCGCATACCCGTTAAACTCATTCAAGATATTTTGACACCTTGACTTTCATTCCTACACCTTTTTAGATCAAGGTAGCATTTCTGCCCAAGTTAAACTCGTTCCTCCAATCAGCAAGTGCCAGCTCGCTGTTCACCCTCACTGGTTATAGCTCTGATCTACTATATAAAAGGCACATTA